>Ga0181536_10005623_pt1 | contig 12802 bp, 12 predicted proteins | sample PEATcosm2014_Bin_41_FD_121105 | JGI IMG/M metagenome (GOLD analysis project Ga0181536, IMG submission 121105) | Peatland microbial communities from MTU Mesocosm Facility, Houghton, MI, USA - PEATcosm2014_Bin17_60_metaG | ecosystem: Environmental > Terrestrial > Soil > Wetlands > Peat | place...
CCACCTCGCGATGACGCGGTTACCTTCGATTTCCGGGTTGCGACCAACCCAGGCACGGACTTGCACCGTGCAGACGAAACGTCCTCGCGGACGCACTCATCCTCGGGCTCGACCCGAGGATCTCTCCAGGCACGAACCGTGCGGATTCGAGCCGGTTTTCGATCGCCGTTGCCGCCGCGGAGGCGCGGGTCGAGCCCGGGCATGACGTCCAGAGGGCGCCGCGCGTCAAAATGAGAACTGTTGGGAAATGATGGTAGGCATTGCCATCCGATTGTGGTGTGTATAAACATGGCCATCAATCGACAGATCATTTGCCTGCCGCGATTGGGCGGTCGAAGTACGGCATACCCGACCGGTCCGCGGCATCGAAAAGCATCCGGCGTGATTTTGCGGCGTTTTCAATGACCAGCTATATCGCGCTGCTGTACAAGGACGCGGACAGCGACTTCAGTGTCTCGTTTCCCGACTTTCCCGGTTGCATCACCGCAGGCAGGACGTTGGAAGAAGCGTGGCGCCTCGCGGAGGAGGTTCTGGCGTTTCACATCGCCGGTATGCGCAAAGGCGGGGAGCCGATCCCCGCGCCAGTACCATGGACGCGATCAAGGCGGATCCGGAAAACGAGGGCGCGTTGCCTTTCCTCGTCGCGGTCCCCGACCCGCCCGGCCGCTCGCTGCGCATCAACGTGACGCTGCCCGAGGACCTGATCGCCGCGATCGACCGGACCACGAAGAACCGGTCGCGCTTTCTGGCCGAAGCGGCCCGCGAGCGGCTCGCCAGGGTCAAGGTGTGACGAGGCGTGGGGATAGGGCAGTTTGAGCGGCTGCTTTGGGTGGATTGCGGGCCGTCAACGACCAGGTAGGCCAGGCGAAATCGGGGTGTGCGGAGCCTGCTTCTTGTCCGTTAATCAAGAGTTTCACAAAAAAAAGCCACGGCACCGAAAAAGCGAAACTTTTCCGCCGCGGACATCCGCTGCCCAATGACGGCATGATTTGCGGTTATGCGCGAATATTCGCATGCTGGTGGTGCGGTGGCGGTTACGACCGCGCGTCAGAATGATCTTTGCGACGTTCAGGACGGCGGGACACCAGGTTTGGGGACACATTCGGAACCACAGGCACGAGATTGCCGCCTGCGTAAAGCTTCCTCGCTGTGCTCAACCCGGTACTGGCCGCCTGTAAACACGTGACCAAAGCTTCGATTTCGGCGGAAGTCGGAACCTCTCCGTAGTTCCAACGTTGTAGTGATGAACTTGCGAAGGTCAACGTTGCTTCGACCACCGAGACGATTTGGGCCACTTCGGGAAACCCGGCCATCGCTTCCGACGTTCGCCGCAATGAAGCGGCGGTGTTTGCCAAAATCGACAGCGCCGCCGCGGTCATCTGATTGATTTGTATCTGGCGAGCAGCGGCGATCTGCGATATCCGCGCCCGGAACGCGGGATGGATCAGGGCGTCATCGTTATCCGCAACGTTCTCCATCTCGCGCATTCCTGCCGCGCTCCCGGCGATGACCTTCCCCGGGATGCCTGCTATGCGGCGCGCACTTCACTCAGGAAAGCCTGAACCTGCGCCTTGAGTGCCTCGCCATTCTGGGACAGCTCACCAGCCGAGGCGAGCACCTGCACAGCCGCCGCTCCGGTTTGCTGCGCGGCCTGGCTGACGCCGACGATGTTGCCGGACACCTCCTGCGTGCCCTGAGCCGCCTGGATCACGTTGCGGGAAATCTCCTGCGTCGCCGCGCCCTGCTCCTCCACCGCCGAGGCGATGGCGGTCGCCGTTTCGTTCACCTTGTTGATGGTCTCGGTGACGCTCTGGATTGAATCGGCGGAGATTTGCGTCGCCTCCTGGATCGCCTTGATCTGCGCGGCGATCTCCTGCGTCGCTTTGGCGGTCTGGGTAGCCAGGGCCTTGACCTCGCTGGCGACCACGGCGAAGCCCTTGCCCGCATCCCCGGCCCGCGCCGCCTCGATGGTGGCGTTCAGCGCCAGCAGGTTGGTCTGTCCGGCGATATCGCTGATGATCTTCACGACATCGCCGATCTTCTCGGCCGCCGCGGTCAGTCCCTGTACTTGCTCGTTCGACCGGGTCGCCTGCCGCACGCCATCCCGGATCATGCTGCTCGCCTGCGTGACCTGCTGACTGATCTCCCGGATCGACGCGGACAGTTCCTCGGCCGCCGTGGCGACGGTCTGCACGTTCTGGGTGGCCTGCTCCGAGGCCGCCGCGACCGTGGTGGCCTGCCGCGTGGTCTCCTCCGAAGTCGCCGCCATCGACTGAGCGGTTGACTGTAGCTCGGTCGCCGCCGAGGCGACGCTCCCGACGATGCCGCCGACGCTCGCCTCGAACTTCGCGGCGAGGTCGAGCATCGCTTGACGGCGCTCCTGCGCGGCCCGCTGCTTCTGCGCCTCCTGCTCGGCGCGCAGACGCTCGGTCTCGATCATGCTGTCCTTGAACACCTGCACGGTGGCCGCCATCTCGCCGACCTCGTCCTTCCGGCCGACCGCCGGGATCACCACTGAAGTGTCGCCGCCGGCGAGTTTACGCATCGCGGCGGTCATGGCGACCACCGGGTTGGCGATCCCCTTGCCGATCAGCCAGGCCAGCAGCACGCCAAACCCCAGCGCTCCGACGGACGACACCATCGCGGTGGTTTTTGTCGTCGCGATCTGTGCCGTGGTTTGCGACCGCTGGTCGCCCAGCCCCTTGACTTGCGAGCTACGGGTGCTGTCCATCACCTCGGCCATCGCGGCCGCGATCTTCGGCATCGTTTCGTTCACCTGCTTGTCGAGCGCGGTGACTGCGGCCTCCACTTCCCCGACCGCCGCCGCATAATCCTTGGCCGACGCCGCGACTATCCGCGCCTGAGCCTGCCGGCGCGGGTCCTGGATCTCCGTGACCAGATCGTTCAGCTTTGCTTCAAGGTCTCGGATGTTGCCGTTCACGGCCTGTATCAGCTTCGGATCGCCATTGGTCAAGAAGCGCCAGGCGTTGAGGCGTGCCGTGCTCAGGTCTTCCTGCGCGATCCCGGCATGGGCCGCTTCTGCAAAGGCCTTGTCGGCCACCGCGCCAGCCACGATTTCGTCCAGGGACTGCCTCAGCCTGGTGCCGACCGGCAGCATCCGCTCATCGACCGTCTTGACCCGCCGGGCGCGCATTTGCACCACGGTCTCGAACCCGGCGGCGTATTCCGCGACCAGATTGCCGGCCGTTTCCAGTTTCGCTTTGCGTTCCGCGCTTGGGCTGGCTCCGCGGGCCTCGGCCAGGTCCTTCTTCACCCCGGCAGCGAGTTCGCGAAACCGCGTCGCGGCCGTTTCGTCGCCGCTCATGACATATTCCAGGGTGTTGCGCCGCAGGCCAACGATATCGCGATCGGCCACCGCCACGCGCACTGTGTTCTGGCTGACAGTGGCGTACCCGTCGAAGCCTTCGCTGGCGGACATCAGCCCCCAGATGCCCATGCCACCCACGAGGAGCAGCAAAGCGAGCACGGCGGCGAAGCCCAGGCCGATCTTGGTTTGGACTTTGAGGTTGGCGAGACCATTCAACATGATTGACCCTCGGTACTGGTTGGTTGCGGCTTGGCACGCGCTGAGTGATGTCGGCGGGAGACCGCCAAATGTACCGAGGAACGTTAATGAAAGATTATGAAACAGCGCCGCGACGAAAATAAATTTCGCGACGATGCCATGCTCGTTTGGTGGTTAGCGCCACACCTCACTCCTGGCCTGTCGTCTCAATTGGACCGTTTGATAGGCCACCCAGGCTCCGGTTCCGCTCTGTTGCCCGCCCGAACCGTGCCCTCCTGGCGCAACTTCCTCTATAAGATGATTAGGACGTTACTGTATGCCATACGATTATACGGTGCCGTAGGAGCCCGACATTGCATCATATTCCGCCGATAAATGGTAAATGACCAAAGGCGAAGCTCTGGCGCCCGTCGAACCCAGGCCTGGCCGTGGTGGATTGGGGCCGTGATTGCCCGCTTCGGGTCGGTAGCCGACATTCAAACTGACCAACTCCCCAGCCTCCCTGGACGCCGCGCCATTTCCGCGCCATCACTCCCCCGTTCAAGAGCAACCGGGAGCACGCCCATGCGCAGCGCCGTCATCGTCTCCACCGCCCGCACGCCGATCGGCCGAGCCTATCGCGGGGCGTTCAACGACACCCAGTCCCAGGCGCTTGGCGGCCATGTGATCGCCCAGGCGGTGAAACGCGCCGGCGTCGCCCCGGCCGAGATCGACGACGTGATCATGGGCTCGGCGCTGCAACAAGGCGCGCAGGGGTTCAACATCGCGCGGCAGTGCGCGTTGCGCGCCGGGTTGCCGGACAGTGTCGCCGGCATGTCGGTGGACCGTCAGTGCGCCTCCGGCATGATGGCGATCGCCACGGCGGCGAAACAAATCCTGCACGACGACATGCAAATCACCGTCGGCGGCGGGCTGGAATCCATTTCGCTGGTGCAGACCAACGCGGTCAACCGCACCCGCGCTCAGGACCCCGAGTTGCTGGCGCACTTTCCTGGGCTTTACATGACGATGATCGAGACGGCGGAACTGGTCGCCGATCGTTACAAAATCTCGCGCGAGGCGCAGGACGAATACGCGTTGCGCTCGCAGCAGCGCACCGCGGCGGGTCAGCAGTCGGGCGCGTTCGACGATGAGATCGTGCCGATGCCGTCCATCATGCTGGCGACCGATCGCAACACCGGCGAAACCTCCAAGAAATCCGTCAGCCTGGCTAAGGACGAAGGCAACCGTCCGGAGACCAACCTGGAGGGGCTGTCGTCGCTGAAGCCGGTGTTCAAGGATGGCCAGATCGTTAAAGAAGGAAAATTCATTACCGCCGGCAATGCCTCGCAATTGTCCGACGGCGCGTCGGCCGCCGTGCTGATGGAAGAGGCCGAGGCGTCGCGCCGCGGCTTGCATCCGTTGGGCGTTTACCGCGGCATGGCGGTGGCGGGCTGCGCGCCGGATGAGATGGGGATCGGCCCGGTCTTCGCGGTGCCGAAACTGTTGCAAAAGCACGGGTTGAAAGTCGATGACATCGATCTGTGGGAACTGAATGAGGCGTTCGCCTGTCAGGTGCTGTATTGCCGCGACCGGCTGGGCATTCCGCACGACAAGCTGAACGTCAACGGCGGCGCCATTTCGATCGGGCATCCGTATGGCATGTCGGGCGCCCGCATGGTCGGGCACGCGCTGATCGAGGGCAAGCGCCGCGGCGCGAAACTCGTGGTGGTCACGATGTGCGTCGGTGGCGGCATGGGCGCGGCGGGGTTGTTTGAGGTGGCGTGACCGTAATCGGCCGGGTGCGAAACGCGGTCGGCTTGTGGTCACTGCCCGGCTCGTTGTTCAGTTCGGGACATGGCGATGACGCGCAGGCCATGACGACGACCGGCAAGCACCGGCCTTGCCCACCGGGCCACCGTTCTCCACACTATCCCATTCCATAATTCGGGAGAAAACCAATGGAAGTTCGCCTCGACGGCAAAAGCGCGATCATCACCGGCGCCAGCAAGGGACTGGGTCTCGCCATGGCGAAGGAGTTCGCCGCTTCCGGTGCCGATGTCGCGATCCTGGCGCGCGATCCGGTCGGCCTCGCGGACGCGAAAGCCCAGGTGTCGGCGGGCGCGAAGGGCGGCAAGGTCGCGACGTTCCAATGCGACGTGTCGAAGGACGACGACATCAAAAAGGCGTTCGCCGGCGTGATCGACAGCTTCGGTAAGGTCGACATCCTGATCAACAACGCGGGCACCTCGCGCGCCATGACGTTCGACAAGATCACCGACGAGATCTGGCAAGAAGACCTGGACCTGAAACTGTTCGGCGCCATCCGACTGACCCGCCTCGTGTGGCCGGGGATGCAGGAACGCAAATGGGGCCGGATCATCAACGTGCTGAACCTCGGCGCGAAGGCGCCCAGAGCGGGGGGCGCGCCAACGGCGGTGTCGCGCGCGGCGGGGATGGCGCTGATGAAAATCCTGTCCAATGAGGGCGCGCCGCACGGCATCCTGGTGAACGGCATGCTGGTGGGCCTGATCGATTCCGATCAGCACGTGCGGCGGCACCGGACGACCGCGTCGAATGTTCCGTATGACGAGTTCAAGGCGAAAATGGGCGCGAACGTCCCGATCGGCCGCATCGGCAAAGCGGAAGAGTTCGCCGCGATGGCATGCTTCCTGTGCTCCGATCTCGCCGGCTTCACCACCGGGGCGGCGATCAACATGGATGGCGGCGCGTCCCCGGTGGTCTGATACCGGCCGGTTCCCACCGCCGAGCCATCGTCCCCCACCCGGCATGGCGCTTCCCCGACCTGGTCGGGGGAGGGCAACGACGGTGCGCGACGGTCGGAAATTGTTTGACGCGATTTCACCGATGCGCGACATGACCACGCTCCTGCCTTAGCCATTTCTTCTTAGGAGCGCGGTGTTCATGGACGATTCATTCGATGCCTCCCTCGAATTCACCCTGGCCGAGGAAGGCGGATACAGTGACCATCCCACCGATCTCCGTCTCACGACGAATTTCGGCATCACCCTGGCCCGTCTCCGCCGCTTCCTCCGCGATCCTGGGCTAGGGCAAGACGACATCCGGCACGTGCCTTGCGCCACCGTGCGCGCGCTGTATCTGACGGATTTCTGGAACCGCACGCGCTGCGACGCGTTGCCGCCAGGCATCGACCTGATGGTGTTCGATCACGCGGTCAACGCCGGACCGGACCGGGCCGGGCGCGCCCTGCAACTCGCCTGCGGCCATAAGCGGGCCGAGATCGATGGCGCGGTCGGACCGAAGACGCTGAGCCGTGTCGCGCTGTCGGACACGCTGGCGCTGCTGGACGCGCTGGCCGCGATGCAACGTACCAGCTACCGGCAAATGGCCGCGTTCGGTCTGTTCGGTGAGGGTTGGCTGGCGCGGCTGGACCGGCGCCGGGGGAAGGCGCTGGAGCTGATGGCGCTGGACGAACCGCTCAGCCGGCGTTGATTTCCTGCACCACGTCGAAGCCCTCGAACTCCGGGTGGCCGAGGTAAAGCGGCTTGTTGCCGCCGGCGCCGCGATGCGCGAGGCGGAAAGCCTCGGATGTTGTCCAGGCCTCGAAATCCGCCCGGCTGGCCCACAGCGTGTGGGACGCGAACAGCGTGTGATCCTCGCGCTCCGGCCCGCGCAGCAAATGGAAGGTGATGAAGCCCGGGACATCGCGGAGATGCGTGTCGCGGGAGGTCCAGACCGTTTCGAAGTCGGCTTCCGAGCCGCGGAGGACGCGGAAGCGATTCATGGCGATGAACATCGGCGCACCTGCTGCTGTTGGGCGGCGCAGGATGCGGGAAAACGCGCGTTTGGTCGAGCCGCCGGATGCGCTATCCTGCGCGCCTGAGTTGGTAGGAGAATCCCATGGGCCGCATCGATGAAACCCGCCCGTTCCTGGCGGTGAACATCGCCGTGCTGACGGTGTCGGACACACGGACGCTGGAGACCGACACGTCAGGGGCGACGTTGGCCGAACGGATCGTCAAGGCCGGTCACGCCGTCGCCGTGCGGGCGATCGAAAAGGACGACGCCGGTGCGATCGAGGTGTTGTTGCGGCGCTGGATCGCCGACCCGTCGATCGACGTCGTGATCACCACCGGCGGCACCGGCATCACCGGCCGCGACGTGACGCCCGAGGCGTTCGACCGCGTGCTGGAGAAAAAGATTGAAGGCTTTGGCGAATTGTTCCGGATGCTGAGTTATCAGAAGATCGGCACGTCGACGATCCAGTCGCGTGCGATGGGTGGCGTGGCCGGCGGGACCTATCTGTTCGCGTTGCCGGGCAGCACGGGCGCGGTGAAGGACGGCTGGGACGATATTTTGGTCAATCAGTTGGATAACCGGTTCCGGCCGTGCAACCTGGTGGAGCTGATGCCGCGCTTGCGGGAGCATCTGCAGCCGGCGGCGGAATGAGATCGGCCGCTCGGCCCCGTCACGGTCCGGCCTGGCCGGACCATCTGTCGCAATACGGTGCCTTGGATCAGATGGCCCAGTCGGGCCATGACGGGAGAGTTACCGCGCGGCGCGCAGCCGCGGCCGTACCTCTTGCAACAACAATCGCAGCGATCGCATCATGTGTTCGGGCGGCAGCAGCGCGCCAAAATTCAGTTCCGCCAGAATCCCGTCGATCCCCAGTTGCTCCTGAAGATCGGACAATCGGGCCGCCACCGTGTCGGGCGAGCCGATCACGACCTTATCCCGCATGACCGCGTCGTACGTCAGCGTCCGCACGTCGGCGAGTTCCGCGCGGCGCCGCGCGTTCGGCGATCCCTCCAGCTGCGTGATCAACTTCTGATATCCGGCCATGATGCTGTCGTGCGCCTGGGTTTGCGCTTCCGCATCGGTCTCCGCGACGTGCAGCGTCAGGCGCAGATGCACCTCGCCCTTGCCCTTGTGGCCGGCCGCGACATAGGCCTCGCGATACGCGCGCAGATCGGGCGCGAGGCCGGCCAACGAGCCGCTGCGCACCGCGACGAACAGCGGATAGCCAAGCGCGCCGAGTACCGGGAACGTGTCCTCGGAGGCGCCGGCGATGCGGATCGGCGGGTGCGGCGTCTGAAACGGCCGCGGCACGGCACGCGCCTCGTCGAAGTTGTGGAACTTGCCGTGAAACGAAAAACTCGGTTGCGTCCAGGCCAGTTTCAGCACGTCCAGGGTTTCGTAAAACCGTTCCCGGCTTTCCGAATACGGCACGCCATAGGCGGCATAGGCACGCGGATTGCCGCTGCGGCCGACGCCCATCAGCAACCGGCCGCGGCTGATCTGATCGACGGTGGCGGTTTCCTCCGCCAGGCGTAACGGATGCGTGAGTGGCAGAACCTGCACCCCGGTGCCGAGCTTCACCCGTGAGGTGCGCGCCGCGATGGCGGACAGCACGGTCATTGGCGCGCTCAGCACCGAGCGGGCGGCCTGCTGATGGATCTCGGCCAGCCAGATCGCGTCGAGCCCCCAGTCTTCCGCCGCGCCGACCTGATCGAGGCCCATCGCGAAGGCGTCGGCGTCGGATTGTTTCGCCACCTGGCGGTGAAACTCGTGATACCAGCCAATTTCCATGGTCATGTCCCGTGCGAGGCGGCGCAACTTACGGGCCGACGCCGCATTTGGCGAGTCGGCCGATCCCGTCTACCGTGTCGTGAGGAAATGTAACAAGGAGATACCGATGCGGTTCGGTCTGTTCGGCAGCGCCGCGGCACGGCGGGGCAGCGGCGAGTTCGACAGCTCGGAGGGGTTCCGCGACTTCATCGAATACAATGTCGAGGCTGAGGCTCTCGGCTTTCACGGCACCTTCGTGGTCGAGCATCATTTTACCGGATTCGGCCAGGTCTCCGCGACGCTCAACCTGCTGACCTGGCTTGGCGCGCGCACGCGGACCCTGCGGCTTGGCACGGCGGTGATGGTGCTGCCCTGGCACAATCCGGTGCTGCTGGCGGAGCAGGCGGCGACGCTCGATCTGTTGTCCGGCGGACGGCTCGATTTCGGCATCGGCACGGGCTATCGCTACAACGAATTCGCCGGTTTCGATGTATGGATGGACGAGGCGCGCGAGAAGTTCGAAGAATCCATCGGCGTGATCCTGAAGGCCTGGACCTCGGAGGAGCGCTTCTCGCACCATGGCAAATACTGGACCTTCAACGATATCATCGTCGAGCCGCCGCCGTTTCGCAAACCGCATCCGGTGGTCTGGATGGGGGCGGGGAGCGACCGCTCGATCCGCGATGTCGCGCGGCGCGGTTTCAATTTGTTGCTCGGTCAGTATGCGTCACCGACTGATGTGGCACACAACATCGCGATCTTTCGCGCAGCGATGGAGGCCACGGGACAAATATGGGATCCGATGCGGGTCGGCGTCACGCGGGCGTTTTTCGTTGCTGAAAGCGATCGGGAGCGCGACGAGGCATTGGAGCGCCGGCTGGCCAACCGGTTGCGGCAGTTGAAGCTGGCGACCGCACCGGACGGGACCGTGCTCGGCGGCCCGGACCGCGCGACCGGTGATCCAAACGAGGTCAACCTGAACAGCGCGATCTACGGCACGCCCGACGAGATCGCCCGGAAGTTGCGTGATTTGCAAACGGCCGGTGTCGGATATGTGCTGATCAACGGCGGCGGCTCCGGCGGCGGGGAGCGCGGCCGGCGCAGTCTGCGGCGTTTCGCGCGCGAGGTGATGCCGGGATTTGTTGAGGAGACCAAGGCCCAGGCGGCGGATTGAACCGTGGCCGCGAGTGACACTATCACGGTTTGAGCGGCCCAATTGGGATGCGCGGTGACTGCTCGAGTTAAACATCATCGACCCATGGTTCACCGCCGATGCCGCATTCGGTGCTCCATCGCATCTGTGTATATCTGTGATCATCTGTGTGTATCTGTGTTTCCATCTTACCAGGCGCTGACCGTCGCATGGGCCATGAGTGCATTGGACGCCGGTCCGCAAGAAAGTGGAAACACAGATGCACACAGGTACCCACAGATGCGCACAGATGATTCCGTGCCACGGCGCGATGGCCAGTGCCAATTCATGAGGCAGACAGCCGGGACACGGGAGAAACTTTACCCGCCAGGCCTGTGCCAGGTGATCGAAGCGTCAGACCAAAGGGAGAGTGCAAAATGCTGATCGTCGATTCCCAGATTCACATCTGGGAGAATGAAACGATGAACCCGACCCACCGGCAGATACGCACTTACTCCGCCGACGACGCGCTGGCGGAAATGCGCGAAGGCGGGGTTGACGCGGCGCTCATCCACCCGCCGAGCACGCTGCCGAAAACCAACGCCACGGCGATCGCGGCGGCGAAGGCGCATCCGGACAAGTTCGCCATCCTCGGTCATTTCGCCGTTGAAAAACCTGAGAACCGCGGCCTGGTCGCGACCTGGAAGCAGCAGCCCGGCATGCTGGGATTTCGTTTCACTTTCAATCAGCCGCATCAGCGCACCTGGTGGACCGATGGCACCGTCGATTGGCTGTGGCCGGCGGCGGAGCAGGCCGGCACGCCGATCGGCCTGCTCGGCTCTGGGCATTTCGATACGATCGCGAAGATCGCCGAACGGCATCCCGGTCTGCGCCTGCTGATCGATCACATGGGCCGGAGCGGCGGCACCAAGGACGACGCGGCATTCGCTGACCTCGGCGATTTGTTGGCGCTGGCGAAACACCCCAACATCGCGGTCAAACTGTCCGGCGCGCCGAGTTATTCCAGCCAGTCGTATCCATGGCAGAACATTCACGACGCGATCCGGCGGCAGTTCGACGCCTTCGGTCCCACGCGCGGCTTCTGGGGCACCGACATCACGCGGATGCCGTGTTCCTATCGCCAGTGCGTGACGATGTTCACCGAGGAAATGCCGTGGCTCAAAGGCAACGACCTCGAACTGGTGATGGGCCGCGCGCTGTGCGATTGGGTCGGCTGGGACCTGAAAGCGCAGACCTGATCGAAATGGTCGGCTCCGCGCGACCGGGCTTGCTCAGCGACGCGAAAGCGATAGCGGCCATCTATAACGAAGGCATCGCCGATCGCATCGCCACGTTCGAGACGGAACCGCGAACCGCTGAGGACATCGCCGCCTGGTTCAACGGTGGTCATCCGATCGTGGTGGTCGACGACGCCGGTGGCGCCATCATGGGTTTCGCTTCCAGCTCCGCTTACCGTACTCGGGACTGCTATGCCGGCATCGCGGAATTCTCTGTCTATGTGGGCCGCGCGTACCGCGGAACCGGCGTCGGCCGCATCGCCATGGCTGCCCTCATCGAGGCGGCGGCGGCTTCTGGGCAATGGAAGCTTGTCTCGCGGGTATTCCCGGAAAACGTTGCCAGTCTCGCGCTCATGGCGCGCATGGGTTTCCGGGAAGTCGGCACTTATCGCCGGCATGCCAGATTGGATGGTCAGTGGCGCGACTGCGTGATCGTCGAAAGGCTGATCGGAGACGCGGCCGGCCCGGGCGCATAGAACGAACCCGCGGGACGCCGGAAAACTTATTCTTGTGATGGAACGTTCGCCGATCCTCTCCCCGGGGCAAGGCCCGGGGAGAGGGTCCGGATACGGCGTCAGCTGTGCCAGCGGAACTCCTGCGCCTTCCGCTGCGAGCCCTGGCTGAGCTTGACGTTGACCAGCGCCGGCCCCGGGAATTTCATCGCCTCGTCGAGCGCGCCGCGCAGGTCCTTCGGATCCTCAACATAGGAGCCGTGACCGCCGAAGGCCTGCATCATCAGGTCGTAGCGGGCGCCCCAGATCAGCGAGTTCGGCCGCATGTTGAGCATCGGGTTGTGCGGGATTTCCGGCATGCCCGGCCCGATGCCGCCGTTGTTGAACACCACGATCTTGGCCGGCATCCCGTAACGGCACAGCGTCTCCATCTCCATGCCGGAGAAGCCGATCGCCGAGTCGCCCGAGACGTGGATGATCGGCTTGTCGGGATGCACGACGCAGGCGGCGATGACGATCCCAAGGCCGACGCCCATCGTGCCATAGCTGCCGGCGTCAAGCCGCGAGCGCGGGTTGAAGTTCGGCAGTTGGGTGCGGCCGATATCCATCGTGCCGGCGCCCTCGCTGCAGATGATCGCGTTTTTCGGCACCCAGGCGGCGACGTCGCGCAGCAGCCGGTAGTAACCGCCCGGCGCTGAATTGTCGGCGATCTGCGGCGCGATCATCGCCGCGTTCTCGGCCGACTTCTTGGTGATCGCCGCGCGCCAGGGCGTCTCCTTCGGGTAGAACCATTGACGGTCGACGAGAGCCTTGTTGAGCTGCCCGACGATCGCCTTGCCGTCGCCGACCAGCGCGACCTCGGCCG
>Ga0181536_10005625_pt1 | contig 12798 bp, 9 predicted proteins | sample PEATcosm2014_Bin_41_FD_121105 | JGI IMG/M metagenome (GOLD analysis project Ga0181536, IMG submission 121105) | Peatland microbial communities from MTU Mesocosm Facility, Houghton, MI, USA - PEATcosm2014_Bin17_60_metaG | ecosystem: Environmental > Terrestrial > Soil > Wetlands > Peat | place...
CTGCTCGGGCGCCGGCGCAAGCGGCGGCGCAGTCACGGCAGTCGCGGCAGGCGCAGGCTGCTCGGGCGCCGGCGCAGGCGGCGGCGCAGTCACGGCAGTCGCGGCAGGCGCAGACTGCTCGGGCGCCGGCGCAGACGGCGGCGCGGTCACGGCGGTCGCGGCAGGCGCAGGCTGCTCGGGCGCCGGCGCAAGCGGTGGCGCAGTCACGGCAGTCGCGGCAGGCGCAGGCTGCTCGGGCGCCGGCGCAGGCGGCGGCGCAGTCACGGCGGTTGCGGCAGGTGCAGGCTGCTCGGGCGCCGGCGCAAGCGGTGGCGCAGTCACGGCGGTCGCGGCAGGTGCAGGCTGCTCGGGCGGCGGCGCGGTCACCGCGGTCGCGGCGGGCGCAGGCGTTCCCTCCAGCTTCGCAAGCTTCTCGAGCCCCGACTCGAACTCTTGACGGCAGCTTCCATTCTTTGAATGCCACCAATCCTGCTGCATGCGCTCGACCCAGCAATCGTAACTGACTTGCGCATGCGCCGCGAGTTCAGGGGCGCGCTCTGCCAACCCGCTTTGCAGCAAGGCCATGAGCTTGGCCCGCGCCTCGGCGAGCATGGTGCGGTAATGGTAGGGCGTTTCGAGCGGTATGAGCCAGTCGCTGTTGTTTTCCGGCAGGACGGCTTCGCCGCGCTTCGCCGCCTCGGCCTTGCGCGAGAAGTAATCGGCCGAGGCAAAATCCTGGTACTCGCCATTCATCGACTGCACGAGGCTGGCGTAGCCGCCGGCGAGTGCGCTGGCAAAGGAGGCTGCGCCCGCCGGGGATGCAGCAGATCGCGGCGGCACCATCTGATCGCCAGCAACGAGGTTGAGTGGCGCCCGCTCGACATCGGCCTTGACCGACGGGCTGAGCGATGAGTTGCTGCAGCCGGCCAAGAGCAGCGTGACTGTCGCGAGTGCGACCGACGCACCGACAGCGCGGCCTTGATTCCTCATGCGCCGGCTCTCCTCTTGATCAAGACGACTCGGCCGAAGCTCTGGCCCCGGCCGATAAAACTTAGGTTGGAAATTGTTAAAAAAGTGTTTCTCCTGCAGACTTCGATGGTGAAAAGTTTATTTCTGATCGTTGCAGGAATTGCGCCGACCGAGTAACAAACGCGCCAATCTTTGGACACGGCTACGGTGACCTTGAATGCCGGTGAATATTGGGACGAGTTCCGCAGCGCGGACCAGCGCCAGCGTTCATTGCCGGCATTGCCGCGGCGGGCGGTCAGCTGACGAGTCTGCAGATGGACCAGATCACCGCCGGGTTCTCATCGGTGTCGATCGCGGACGCGTAGGCTCTCGCGAAGTTCCGATCGCATCACATCGCGAGGGCGAAATCCGTGTAAGGCACGCCGCTGGTCAGGACCGCCCAGGCGATCCCGACGAACTTGTCGGCCAGCGCCACCACGGCGACGCTCTGGTGCCGGCGCTTGAGTATACCCCCGCGGCAACCACCGGCCCAGCCTGATTCGCATGGGCGAGGCGCGCGATGCCGCCGTGGTCTTAGACAGCAACGCCTGTCAAGGCTCGATCTTGGGCGCCTCGAGCACCCAATTTACTTCGCCCTCGATCGTTTGCGTGGGCGCGGTTTGGGCGAATGCGTGCCTGCCTGCGGGCAACGTGCCGGCTTGTACCGCCTGCAACAACAGATGCAGGTCGAGAGAAATGCTCGATGTCGGATTAGTAGGTTCCGCCGCTAGCAGCAAAGCCAACTGGAGTACCCCAGTTTCCAGCCCCGCCGGTGGTTGCAGCGGCCGGCGGATTAGCGGCCGGTGGATTAGAGGCCGGTGGATTAGAGGCCGGTGGATTAGAGGCCGGTGGTGCCGGGAATCCGAAACCGCTGGGCAATCCGGCACCGCTGTTCAAGATGCCGCCAACCGTTGCAATGGTGAAGCCGCTCGGTCCAATTCCCAATATGGTAGGCAGCCCGCCGCCGCCTACCACGCGGTCCATCTGCTGATTCGTCAGCGGCTCGGCCGCCGAAGCAACGCCGGCCAAAAACGGCAAGGCCGCCAGGCCAACAAGAAACTTTTTCATACTTTCCTCCTGTGGCACGATCGGGCACTCGATCAAATTACAGTTTGCCGAAAAATAGAGTCACATTCGAATAAAGTTTATGTCAAGCTCAAACAAAGTTAAGAAATCATCTGAATTTATAGTAAACAGCCTTCTAAAGTATATTTAAGTTAATTTAGAAAGTCCGATTCCTAGGGCACACATGGCCCGGCTGCCCAGTCGTTCAGACCCGCGTGGCGGGGCCGCAGGGCATCGCAAAGTTGCACCCTCGCGATGGGCGAGCGTTGGGAACTTTTGATCCTTGATCGGACCTGTTAGGCGATGGCGACGGATGGCGCGCGGCACCAGTCGTGATCCAATCGCCGCAAATCGGCCTCGCCTTGCTAGGACCGTTTCAAACAGGCGATGAGCGCAAAAATTCGTCCGCAGCCGCTTGATTCACGCACGCAATCGGTGCCCGAGATTGCTTGCCGGCACAGTCGAAACCGTGCACTCTCGCCCGTCCAATTAATTGGAGCTTCGAGTGCGGGGCGAAAAACTGGCAGAAATTCCGCAGGATATCCGGTTCAAGGAAGTGTCGCCGGCACGGCAACCGGTCGGCGCCCGGCTTGCCGCGCAGCCATTGCTCGCAACGCTGTTCATCGCCGCGACGGCAACCACCTTCGCCATGGGCTCGACCATGATTCGCTTTGCCTATGACGCGGGCGCGAACACGCTAGCCGTCGTCACGGTGCGCGCGACTGTTGCGGCTCTTGGCTTGGGCCTCGTGCTTCTCCTGCGCCGTGTGCCGCTACGCCTTTCGTTCCGCGAATGCTGGGTGGCGATCCTGATGGGCGTCATCATCGCAGGGTATACCGGCGCCATGTATCTGAGCATGGTCTATATGCCGATCGCGCTCACCGTGCTCACCTTTTACACTTATCCGATCTTCACCGGCCTGTTCGCCTGGCTCACCGGGCAGGAGCGCTTTGGCCTCGCCGGGGCATTGGCGCTGCTGCTCGGCTTTCTCGGCCTTGTGCTGGCGCTTGATGTCTCCAGGAGCGCCTTCAGCCTGACGGGCGCCTTCTGCGCGATCATCGGCGCGCTGGGCTTCACCGCGGTGCTGATCCTCTCGGCCTGGCTCTTCCCCAAGGTCACTGACACAAGGCCGCGCACTTTCCTGATCCTTCTGACCTCGAGCGTCGTCTGCATTCTCGCTGTCTGGGTGAGTGGCGCGATAGCCCTTCCAATCGGTCTTCTCGGATGGACTGGCCTTCTCACTTCCTCGCTCTGCTATGCCGTAGGAATAACCGGTGTGCTCTTTGCTGCGGCGGTGCTGGGTTCGGCGCGGGTCGCGGTCGTGATGAATGTCGAGCCGATTGCGAGCCTCGTTCTGACATTCCTCATTCTCGGCGACCGGCTTCGGCCGATTCAGCTTGGCGGCGCCGCCTTCGTCATCATCGCAATCTTCCTCGTCGCCTCGCGCCGCGCCGAGCCCGTCGCGGTCACGGCGTCTTCAGCCCCATCAGGCCGGCGATGAGATTGCGCTGAATCTGCGAAGTTCCCGCGGCGATCGTCGCGCTGCGCGAATCGCGGAAGTGCCGTTGCATGTCGAACTCCATGCTATAGCCATAGCCGCCGAAGATCTGCATGCCCAAATTCGCGACCTTGACATAGGTCTCGGAGGAAAACAGCTTCGCCATCGAAATCTCGCGCAGTGCGTTCTGGCCTTGCGCTACCATCCAGGCCGCGCGCCACATCAAGCTGCGCGCGGCTTCGACCTCGGTCTGCATGTCCGCGAGCATGTGCGCGATCGCCTGGAAGGTGCCGATCGGACGGCCGAATTGCTGGCGGTCCTTGGCGAACTGGAGCGCCAGATCGACCGCCGCCTGCGCCGCGCCGCAATTGCCCGCGGCCGAGGTGATGCGTTCGACCTGAAGACCCGAGAGGACGCAGTCCCAACCCTTGTTCTCGCCGCCGACGAGCCGGTCCGCCGGCACGCGCACGTCCCTGTAGAAAACTTCGTAAGTCCCGACGCAGCGCCGCCCGAGCATGTCGAGCTTGCGGACTTCCACGCCGGGCACGTCATTGTCGACAAGGAACAGGGACAAGCCTTGGCGGTAAGACGCCTGGGAGTTCGTCTTGACATAAAGATTGATGACATTGTTGCGCGCGCCGGCGCCCGTCGCCCACAGCTTCTGGCCGTTGATGATCCAGTTATCGCCGTCCCGCCGCGCCGTGGTCCGCATCGCCCCGATATCCGAGCCGGCGTCGGGCTCGGACATCGAGATCGACATCCGGATCTCGCCCGAAAGCAGCTTCGGCAGCCAGCGCCGCTTCTGCTCCTCCGAGGCCTTGCGCAGGAGATTGAGGCCGCAGAACAGGCTCCCGCCATAGGCCATGACGAAATCCGCGCTCTTGCGGGCAAGCTCCTCGACAATGATGGCCATATCGATGACATTGCCGCCGAGCCCCCCGTATTCCTCGGGGAAAGGCATGCGCAGAAGCCCGGCTTCGACCCAGGCGTCGTAAAGCTCGTATGGGTAGGCCTGGTCGCGATCGAGCTGGCGGATGTAGTCCGGCGTCGCATGCTTCTCCATCAACTCGCGCACGCTGTCGCGCAACATGTTCTGCTCGTCGGTGAAGCTGAAATCCATTTTGAGCTCCGTCAGAGTCTGAAACGGGCGGCCACCGGCCGGCAACCATTGCGGAAGCCGCTCAATTCGCGATGATGAGAGCGTCGAGGGCCAACACGCCTTCGCCCGCGGGATAGACGACGAGCGGGTTGATGTCTATCTCTGCCACCTCCGGTCGCGCTTGCATCAGCGCGGCGAGGCGGAGGATCGCATCGACCAGCGCCGCGAGATCCACCGCCGGCCCGCCGCGGAAGCCGCGCAACAGCCGGGCGCCCTTGAGCTGGAGCAGCTCCTCCAAGATCGCCTCGCGATCGAGCGTCGCCGGCATGAGGCGAAAATCATCGAGCGCCTCGATCCACACCCCGCCCAGCCCAGCCATCAGCACCGGCCCCCATTCCGGATCGCGTCGCCCGCCCACCACCATCTCGAGGCCCGGCCTTGCCATGGCTTCGACGAGAACGCGATCGAGCGCGAGGTCGGGCCGCGCGTCGGCGATATTGACCGCGAGCGCTTCCCAGCCGCGGTCGAGCGCCGCCTCGTCGCCGATGCCGAGAATGACCCCGCCGACATCGCTCTTATGCGCGAGCCCCGCGATTTGCGCCTTGAGCGCGACGGGATAGCCGATCTCCATCGCGGCGCGGCGCGCCGCTGCGACACCGCGCACGAGCGCACCCGGCGGCACGGGAATGCCGAGCGCCGCGAGAAAGGGCTTGGCCTCATGCTCCGGGATCACGCCTGCGCTCGGCGGCGGCGGGGCCTTGAGCGCCACGGTCGGCGGCGGCCTCTGCGCCGTCACCAGCATCTTGCCGTAAGCCGTCGCATGCGCCATCGCGCGCAGGGCGCGCTCGGGCGAACGAAAGAAGGGCAGGCCCGCATCGCGAAAACCCGCGACGAATTCCTGGGCGAGCGGCATTTCATCGCCGAGGATAGCGACCGCTTTCGGCTTTGCCGCGGCGGCGAGCGCGGGGAGGAGCGAGCGCGCCTTGTCCATCGCCTGCACCGGTCCGCCCGGCACGATCGATACGATGAGACTGCCGATCCCGGGATCGGCGAACAGCGCTTCGGCAGAGCGGCCGAAAATCTGTGGTTCGCGAATGCCCTGCGCCGTCACGTCGAGCGGATTGTCGCGCGCGACGTAGGACGGCAGCACGCCCGCGAGCGCCTGCACCGTCGCCGGCGCAAGCAAGGGCAGGTCGAGTCCGATCGTCTCGCAGAAATCGAGGGCGAATCCCTTGAACGCGCCGGAATTGGTGATGATCGCTGCGCCGGCGGTAGGCGGCGCAGGGCAGGAGACCAGGAGCGTCGCCGTGTCGATGAGTTCCTCGATGGTATCGACCAGAACTACCGCCGCGTGGCGGACGAGCGTGCGCATTACCGCGTAATTGCCGGCGAGCGCGCCGGTGTGCGAGCGCGCCGATTCTCGCGCCCGCGCGCTGCGCCCCGGATGCATCATGACCAGCGCCTTGCCGTTCCTTCTCGCCGTGGCGGCGAGCGCGAGAAAGCGCGCGGGCCGGCGGATCTGCTCGGCGAAAATCGCGATGACGCGCGTCGCTTCGTCCTCGATCAAATACGCCAGGAATTCCTCGATCCCAAGTGACGCTTCATTGCCAGTCGAGATCGCATAGGAGACCGCTGTCCCTTTGGCGAGCGCGGCGGAGCGCAGGCTGGTCACGGTCGCGCCGCTCTGGGCGACGATGCCGAGCGCCGGGCGGCCGCGCAGATCCTGCGGCTCGATCCGCTCGAAGCTCAGTGCGACGCGATCGACGTAATTGGCGAAGCCGATGCAGTTGGGGCCATTGAGCGCCATGCCGGCGTCGTCAGCGATCTGCGCGAGCGTCGCCTGATCGCGAACTCCCGCTTCATCCACCTCGGCGAAGCCGGCGGCATAGACGATGGCCGCGCCGAAGCCGCGGCGCGCGCAGGCCGTGACCGCCTCGATCACGGCAGCGCGCGGCACCGTCAATACGGCAACATCGACGCCCTGCGGCAGCTCGTCGATCGAAGCGAAGCAGCGCCGGCCGCCGATCTCGCCATGCGTGCGGCTGACCAAATGAATCTCGCCGCGAAAGCCGAAGCGCTCGAGATTGGCGAGCGCCGCGCCGCCGAAGGAGGAGGGCTCCGGCGACACGCCGACGATCGCCACCGAGCGCGGCCGCAAGAGCCGCGCCATCGGCGCCGCCCGCGTCGCGCTCTCAGCGGCCACGGCGATAAGGAGCGAGGCCGTCCTCGATTTCGACAAGCACGATCTTGCCGCTCGGCGGCGCGTCGGCAGCGGGCATTTGGCTTCTCCTTCGCAGTGGCAATGACGATTTTGGCGCGCCGGCGGTCCTCGCGTCGACTCTTATCGCGCCCTGCGCGGCGCTTCAGCCAATTTCGAAGGCAGCGCAGATGGCGCTCACTAGGGGTTTCATGTGAAATGCCGCGGCCGGCATGATCGCGACCTTGCCGCCCATCGCCTCGATCGCCTGCGCCACCACCGGCCCGACTGCCGCGAGCCGCGTTTGCGCCAAGCCTTTTGCGAGTTGCTCCTCGAGGCCGCACTCGCGCGCGACTTCCTGCAAGCGCTCGACCTGCGGCGAGCTGGTGAAGGCCACGGCATCGACCCGACCCGCCGCCATCTCGCGGATCGTCTTCTCGACCCGCGCCGTCTCGGCGTCGGACGCGTAACGATAGGGCACGACCGTGTCGGGCTCCGCTCCCGCCTGTCGCAAGAAATCAACGAGCGCGATATTGGGATTGCCGGGATAGAGCTGGACGCCGATGCGGCGGCCGGCGAGGCGCTCGCGGGACAAAGTCTCGATGACGCCCTCTGTCGTCGGCCGAGAAGCGGTCAGCCCCGGCGTAAGGCCGAGATCGCGCAGCGCACGCACCGGCTTCGGCCCGCGCGTGATGGTGCGCAGGCGCCGCAGCGCCTCGATCATTTGACTCTCGCGCCCGCCGCGGCGAGCAGCGGCGGCGAGCCGGCGCAAGCCTTCGCCGGTCAGCAGAATGAGATCGTCGAAAGCGAATTCGATGAGCCGCTCGAGCCAAGCCTCGACCGCCGCCGGATCCTCAGCATCGAGAATCGTTACCATCGGGCAGCGTAGAGTCACGGCGCCTTGCGCTTCCAGCATTTGCGCGAAGAAGTCGAGTTCACGACTCTCCGGCACGACGATCCGCCGGCCGGCAAGCGGTCCGCCCGCCGCCCGGTCCTCAGACGGTTGTTGATCCTGCTGCACACGCGAAGATTAGCACGAGCAAGCACGACCAGTGGGGCCGAAATATACGAATGCGAAATGTGAAATACAAAATATTTGACATGAAACTCTTTGTGCATGAGAATGATTTTGCGCCGATTTGAAACGGACAGCTTGCGGGCGCGTAACAAATGCAGCTAAAGCGGCCAGGCACCCGCCCGGCCCCGAGCTGCGGAGGGTTTTCTGTTTTCGGGCCTGCGTCAGAAAACCACGCGGCCTGCCGCGAGCAATGGAAAGTGAGGTAGGCAATGTCGAGCAGCTCGTCCGGCCGGATTACGAGGCGGCCGCGGCCATTCGTCCATGGGGAACCGCCCTTGACAGAGGTGCTTGCCGACCCGGTGGTTCATGCGGTGATGCGCCGCGACGGCGTCAGCTTCGGTCACCTGATGAACGTCATAGCCGCGGCGCAGGCACGTCTGCGGAGGGGCCTTTGCTGCAGCGCCGCCGTCTGAGCCAGGGGAAAACAGGTTAGCCATAGCCAGCGACCTCTTCGCGGTTGGAGGACGGGATGAGCAAGATTGAAGCCGAGATTGGCCGCGGGGCCGCGCCAACCCGGAGTTCCGGATGGAGCGAACTCTGGCGCAAGGAAGATTGGTGGGCGATCTGGCTCGGGCTGGGAGTCGTCATCCTCGCCTACCTTCTCTTTGCCAACGGCTCGAGCATCAAATGGCTCGCTGTGGCGCCGGCGAAATGGTCGAGTCTTAGCCAGCTCGGCGCGGACATCGCCACGAATATCGGCCGCTATTTCGCCCAGTTCATTTTCTGGCTCGTGGTCTTCGGCTTCGCCCTCACCGCCTTGGGGCATCGGACGCGGGCGTTCGTCCCCGCTTTCGTCTTCCTCTATCTTCTCTCCGCCCTCATCTTCGTGATCGGCCAATGGGACAGGGCCAACTATTACGACCTCGAGCCGCCGCTGGTCGCGCTCGTGCTGGGTCTGATCATTTCAAATCTGTTGGGCTTGCCGCGCTCGCTGGACGTCGGATTCCGCGTAGAGTTCTACATCAAGACCGGCATCGTGCTGTTGGGGGCCACGCTCCCCTTCACCCTGATCATTTGGGCAGGCCCGATCGCGATTTTGCAGGCATCGATCGTCTCGATCGTGACGTTCCTCGTGATCTACTGGGTGAGCCGCCGCCTCGGCCTCGACCGCCGGCTGGCCGCCACGCTCGGCGCCGGCGGCGCCGTCTGCGGTGTTTCGGCTGCGATCGCCATCGCCGGCGCCGTCGGCGCCAAGAAGGAGCACGCGCCGATCGCCATCACCACGGTCATCATTTGGGCCATCGCGATGATCTTCGTGCTGCCGCTCGTGTCGCGGCTGCTGCATCTTCCGGGCGGCGTCGCCGGCGCCTGGATCGGCACCTCCGAGTTCGCGGACGCCGCCGGTTTTGCCGCCGCCGATGCCTATGGACGCCTTGCCGGCAATGTCCCGGGCATCACTGGCACCGCCGAGCAGACCATCTTCGCCTTCACGCTGATGAAGGTCGTCGGGCGCGACGTCTGGATCGGCATTTGGGCATTCGTGCTGGCGATCGTCGCCACGACGCGTTGGGAGCCCGCCGAGTCCGGCCGCAAGCCCGAGGCGGCGGAGATCTGGTGGCGCTTTCCCAAATTCGTGATCGGCTTCATCTTGGCCTCGGTCATCATAACCTTGGTGACGCGCGATTACAGCCTCGCCGATTTCAACAAGCAGGTGAACCCGACGCTGGTCGGGCCGATCAAGGATTTGCGGACATGGACGTTCATCTTTTGCTTCCTCAGCATCGGTCTGACGACACGTTTTAAGGAATTGGCGCGGGCTGGGACCAAGCCGTTTCTTGCTTTCAGCTCCGGCGCAGCCGTGAATATCGTGCTCGGCTTCATCCTGTCCGCGATTGTTTTCGCCGCGCATTGGGAAAACCTAGCGCGCTGAAGGCAAAGAGCCATGACAGCCCAGGCGGCGAGGGAATGCCGATACTGCAGGCATTTTTGCAACGATCCCGACTATCTCGAAACTGTGTTAAATGGCCTTGCAAGCTTGGGCTCTGCCTATGCCTCGGTTCGTGCCGAGGATGGGCTGTGTCGCCTTCATGAGCGTTACTTGAGCGCTCGCTCGGGCTGCCAAGACTTCGCCGCCGCGCACGGCAAAGACTGAGGCAAAGACGGCGCGCCGGAGCGTGCGCCGCATCCGTCGAGAAAGCTTACATTTACCATAAGCAAGCCGCGAAGACCCGGCCTAAGCCTTTGTGCAACAAGGCTTGGCGCGGAATTTGCGTTATCTGGCATTTAGTATGAATCTGAGCCTCAGATTCGAGGGATTCGCGGCGGCAATGATAAAATCTACGGCAGCACATCAGCTCTTGCATCCGTGGTCACCGGCGCTCCCCGAGCGGCTGGCGTCAAAACAAATTGCGGAGCTTCTGCGATGACGGCGGAAGAACGCTGCGTTCTCGAGCGCCTGCTCGCTGCGATCGACGCTTACGTCAACGCGCCGTCTCGCGGCTCCGCCCGGGAGCAGCTCCGCATTGCGCTCGCCGAGGCGCGGTGCGACGCCCGCCTGCTGCTTCGATTGGAAGAGGCGCTTCTGCAGCAGCGAGCGGCGTAAACAAAAAAACGCAAATTTCTTACGCGCCGCAGTGGCCGCAACGCGTCGTCGAGAAAGCTTACATTGACCATGGGGCTGCCCCGAGGAGGCGGCCTAAGCCTTTGAACCTTGGCCCTTGGCCCGGATATTGCACCGTTGAGCGCGAATTCGAGCTCAGAATCGAAGGATTCGTGAGGCCAATGGTAAATCCAGCGGCGGCAAATCAGGTTTTGCATCTGCGGTCGCCGGCATCTGGTGCCGAGCCGCTTGCGCCGCTCGAAGACCTTTGCGAGCGCTTGCGGCAAATGGTCGAAGCTGATGCCTGTGTCATGTCGATGGTCGATGCGAGCCGTCTACGATATTCGCTGCTGGGCGCGACCGGGCTGGAGCTTCATTGGGTGAAGCTCTACCTCGCCGAGCACGGCGCCGCGATCCATCAGCTTTTCTCGCCAGGCCGTCTCTCCGCCGAGCGCGACCGCGTCGCCTGCGAGGATCAACTTCCCGAGGAGCAGTTCCTCGCCAGCGCCGTCTACACCGCTTGGATGCGGCCGCAGCAATTGCGGCATGTGCTCCATACCAGCGTCGAGTGCGGCGCCGGTCGCGTCATGACCGTCACCTGCTTCCGCAGCGAGCGGCGCGGCCCGTTCGGGCTTCCGACCCGGCGTGGCTTTCGCTTCGTGATGCCGGTGCTCCGCCAGACAGCCGTGATGTCGGACCAGCTCCGACAGATGGAGTTTGAGTGCAGTGCGATGATGAGCGCCCTCGACCGGCTGACGCTCGGCGTCGTGCTGCTCGATGGACGTGGACGCCTCATCGCGAGCAATGAAAGCGCGAGAGAGATCATCGGCCAGCACCCGGCGCTCGCCATCGGTGCCAACGGCGTGGTCGCGGCCAATCCCAGCGACAACGCCGCGCTGCGGCGAGCGATCGCGCATGCCGTGCGCCCGGATGATGATACAGGTGCCTCGACCGAAATGATCGCTGTGGCCGATCCTGACTCGGAGACCTTGCTCACGCTTGGCGTCGCGCGCCTTGCCTCGCCGGGCGCCGAAGAGGAGCCGACCGGTGTGGCGGCTGCCCTGTTGATCACCGACCCGCGCATGCCGCCCCCGAACACCGAAGATCGCCTGCGTCTGCTCTATGGGCTGACACGGCTCGAAGCGCGCCTCGCGGTTCGGATCGCGCAAGGGCTCGAGCTTGATGCGATCGCCGCCGAACTCCGCATCAGCATCCACACGGCGCGGACTTATCTGAAGCAAGTCTTCGCCAAGACCAACATTCGTCGGCAGGCGAGTCTCGTCCGGCTCGTCGTCAGTGGCGCGGCGCAGATCCGCTGAGGTCCGCGAGCGGAAGTATCGCGGCGGTTAGGCGGCTGTTAAGCTCTTTCGCTCACCTCGAACACAGACCGCAGTATAGCTCCCCCGATCGCCGGCCGGGGACCGCCGCTGAACAGCGGCGGTGCTCTTGCTTTGTTCGGTCCGCCCCTTCGCAGAACATCGCCGCACTGATCATCTCGGCCCGAACTGCGCCTGCACCGTAAACGACTCGTTCAACATGTTCAGGTAGCAAGCGCCGCAAGCAGATCAATATTTACCATGACTGTACTGGTATTTGAGACATTGATCTCGGACACGCGAAAAAGGAATACGGGCGCGGAAAGAGGCTCGCCGCCTCCAAATGCCGGGGGATAGGTGATTGCATCGCCCGTGCCGGCCCGATCGCTCGATCGGAGTGCGTGAGCCGGCGGCATGACGGCCAGCGGCCTGGGGAAGGACGGGCCTGTTAACAAAGGCTTTGTCTCGCTCCGGCTATCCTTACCGTCCCGGGCTTAGCCTGTCAGGCCCACTGAGACGCCGGCCTCCCGATGAACATTGAGTCGGTGATGCTCCCATCGAAGCTATATGGCTGACCCTTGGACGTTACTTAATGGGTGTTTAAAGGTTGCGTCCCGGAAGAATGTTCTGAGACTCATCTTCACGGCAGGCACATGCCTCGCGTACGGAAGCTTTGCGCAAGGGGCCGAACAAGGACGCCCCGGCCGCATGGTCTTGACGGATAAGCAATTGGACTTGGTGACCGCGGCAGGAGCGGACATAGAACTCGATCTCTCCGCCTTCGCGCAGGGCCCAAACGCGACCACTTCGACAGCAGGCACGGTGACCAACACCAGTGGCGCGATTCAGCGTGTCGCGATGGATCCGTCAGCGCCCGACATGGCACGGGCACGTTCGCTCGGGATGGTCGCCGCCGATTTCACCTTCGCATCGGGACAGGCCAGCGCGAGCGGCGCCAGCGATGCTCAGTGTTCCGCAGCCCTGACCATTACAGGCAGTTTTACGTTCCTCATGGCATC
>Ga0181536_10005626_pt1 | contig 12798 bp, 13 predicted proteins | sample PEATcosm2014_Bin_41_FD_121105 | JGI IMG/M metagenome (GOLD analysis project Ga0181536, IMG submission 121105) | Peatland microbial communities from MTU Mesocosm Facility, Houghton, MI, USA - PEATcosm2014_Bin17_60_metaG | ecosystem: Environmental > Terrestrial > Soil > Wetlands > Peat | place...
CGCGGTCGGGATGGGCGACTTCACCGGTGGTCCGTCCGGTCTGACCGGCATTCCGAACTTCTCGTTCGCCGGTTACACGTTTGCCGGGCCGGTCGCCAACTACTACCTCGTCTGGGGCGTGGTGATCGTGGGCATCGTGATCCTCATGAACGCGATGCGCTCCGACTTCGGGCGCGTGCTGCGCTCGATCAAGACCGACCAGACGGCGGCGCTGGCGCTGGGCGTCGACGTGCCGCGCTACAAGCTCTATGCGTTCCTGATCGGGGCGGCGTTCGCGTCGATCGCCGGCAGCCTGCTGGCGTTCGACTTCCAGTTTCTCTCGCCCGACATGGTCAGCACGCAGCAGTCGTTCCTGATCATCACGATGCTCGTGATCGGCGGCGAAGGCACGCTCGTGGGCCCGGTGATCGGGGTCGTGCTGCTGACGCTGCTGCCGACGGCCTTCCAGTTCTTGGCGAACTACAAGACGCTGGCGTCGGGGATCTTGCTCGTCACGGCCATGCTGTACTTCCCGAGCGGTCTCTACGGCGGGTTCACCTCGCTGATCCGGCGCTTCACCGGCCCAAGTAGCCCCACGCACGCGCCCTTGCCGGCGGAGCGAGCGGCATGAACGGCACGCAGGACGCGCTGACCGTCACCAGCGTGACGAAGTCGTTCGGCGGCGTGCACGCCGTGGCCGACGTATCGTTCAACGTGCGCGACGGTTCGCTGACCGCTTTGATCGGCCCCAACGGCGCCGGCAAGAGCACGATGTTCAACTTGTTCACCAACCTCTACATTGCCGACTCCGGCACCATCGCGTATTTTGGCCAGAACCTGGCCGGGCTGCGGTCCGACAAGATCGCGCGCCTGGGCTTGATCCGCACGTTCCAGACCGCGCGCGTCTTTGCCGGGATGACGGTGCTCGAAAACGTCCTGGCCGGTGCGCACCTCGGCGTAAAAGCCAACTTCTGGGAGGAGGCGCTGCACCTGCCGCGTGCGACCTCGGAAGAGCGCACGGTGCGCGAGAAGGCCAGACATTTGGTCGACGTGCTCGGCCTCGCCACGGTGGCCGACGATCCGGCCATCAGCCTGCCGCTGGGGCTGCAGAAGCTGCTCGAGATCGCGCGCGCGCTGATGGCCGGCCCGCGCGTCCTCTTGCTCGACGAACCGGCGGCCGGCTTGAACGATACCGAGACCCTGCGGCTGGCCGAGCTCCTGGTGGCGATCAACGCCGCCGGGGTGACGATGGTCGTGGTCGAGCACAACATGTCGCTCGTCATGTCGATCTCGCAGGACATCGTCGTGCTCGACGCCGGCCGCGTGATCGCGCGCGGCACCCCGGCGGAGGTGCAGAGCGACGAGCGCGTGATCGAAGCGTACGTCGGGCGGGCCGCGGACACGGTGGCCAACTGATGGCGAACATGCTCGACATTCGAGATCTCTCGGCCGGCTACGGCGCGGCGCTGGTGCTGCACGGCGTCTCGCTGCGCGTGGCGGAGGGCGAGATGGTCGCGCTGGTCGGCGCCAACGGCGCCGGCAAGACGACGTTGCTGAAGACGATCTCCGGTCTCGTGACGCCGCGTTCCGGCAGCGCCGAGCTGGCCGGGAAACCGCTTTCGGGCCTGTCGTCGGTGGCGCGCGTGCAATTGGGCTTGGCCCACGTGCCGGAAGGCCGGCAGATCTTCGGCGATCTGACCGTTTGCGAGAACCTCGAGATCGGCGCCTACACGCAGCTGGGCCATCTTTCGAGCGACGAAGTGGCGCGGCGCTGCGCCGACGTCTACCGCATCTTCCCGATTCTCAAAGAGCGCGAGCTCCAACCGGCCGGCGGCCTGTCGGGCGGTCAGCAGCAGATGCTCGCCATCGGGCGCGGCTTGATGCTCAAGCCGAAGCTGTTGCTGCTCGACGAGCCGTCGCTGGGTCTCTCGCCGATTCTCGTGACCGAGATCTTCCGCATCCTGGCGACGCTGCGCGAAACGGGCTGCTCGATTCTGCTCTCCGAGCAGAACGCGCGCTTGAGCCTCGCGATCGCCGATCGCGGCTACGTGATCGAGACCGGCAAGATCGTGCGCGAGGGCTCGGGCGCGGAACTGCTCGCCAGCTCCGATATCATGGAGCGCTACTTGGGCGTCGGCACGTCGTCGATCGATCTCGCCCACGATCCGGCCAAGGACGAGATGACCCGCAAGCTGCGCGACATCGTCGGCGTCGCGGCGGGCTAGCGGTGCTCTGGCTCGATCTGCTGGGCGCCGAGGTTCGCTACTATGATGCCGGCGGCGTGCGCACGCGCAGCATTCAAGCCGGCAGCGGGATGCCGCTGGTCATGCTGCACGGCGGCGGCGGCCACGCCGAGACGTACGCCAAGAACATCATCCCGCTGAGCGCCGATTTCGACGCACGCGCGATCGACTATTACGGCCACGGCCTGACCGGCGGCGACGGCCGCCCGCCGACCATGGACGTGCTCGTCCGGCATTTCATCGACTACTTGGATGCCGCCGGCATCGAACGCGCACATTTAGTCGGTGAATCGCTCGGTGGCGCGCTTGCCGCGTGGACCGCGATCGAGCATCCCGAACGCGTCGGCAAACTGGTCTACTGCGTCGGCGCGTGGTTGAAGATCCCGGACGTGGACCCCGAAGCGCAGCGCGCGACCGACGCCGGCCTCGGCGAGTTCCGCCGCCTCAACGAGCAGTTCGCTGCCAACCCCTCGCGCGAGAACATCCGGCTTCGGCTGCGCTGGCTCTTTCACAAACCCGACCGCGACCTGACCGACGAGTTGGTCGATCTGCGCTGGGCGCTCTACGAGCACGCGCTCGGCCGGCAAGGCACGGCCGGGGAGGAGCGCCGGGCATCGCATATGCTCACGCCCGAAAACCTCGCCCGGATCACGGTGCCGACGCTGTTCTTGTGGACCGACCACAACCCGTCGCAGCACCTCGGGATCGCGAAAAAGGCGATGACGTACGTACCCGATGCCGAGTGGGCGCTCATGGAAGACTCGGGCCACTGGCCGCAGTGGGAACACCCCGAAATCTTCAACGAGATCGTCACGGAGTTTCTGAAGAAATAGCCCCGCGCCGTCCTGACACGGCGGGGGCTAGAAGAAGGTCGTCAGGCCTTTCGCCAGCAGCACGCTCTGATCGAGGAAGATGCTGCGGTGCGCGATTTGCAGCGTTGCGCCGCGGCGCAGCACGTCGACGCGCTTGCCCATGAAGAAGTTGACCTCGCTGTCCTGGCGGAGCTGCGAGACGATGAAGCGGCAGTGGACGGTCAGTTCGTCGCCGCGGATCTCGGCGATGTTGACGTTGGTGATCGCGTGGGTCGTGCGTGAACGCGGCTCTTCGGCCCAATGGTCGCCGCCAACGATCTGCTGGACGCGTTTCGCGAGGTCGTCTTTGCCCTCGTCGAACCAGTTCGCGTCGGTGCGTTCGCGGGTGTACTCGTGGTCGGGGCGGTCGAACGCGACGTTGCGGGCGATCGGCATCCAATACCGCACATCTCCGGCGAGCAGGTCGAGCCACTCGCTGAAACGGCGGTCGTCGAGCAGCTCCGCTTCTCTGGTGTAGAACGCTTCGACCTCACGCTGCAGCAGCAGCTGCGCGAGCTGCGACTCGGTGATGCTCGCTTGGGCGCTCACGCTGACATCAACTCGTTCCAACGCGTGTAGAACGCGCGCTGGTTGTGCTCCGAAACGCCGGCCACGACCATCGCGTCGGCGCCGAGCCAGGGCTCGGGCCAGGCACGGTGTGCGTCGGCGGGGCTCAGCTGGTAGTTGAACGGATAGCGCCGCGACCACACGCCGCTCGTGCCGCGCTGGGAGGCCGTCCAATTCTCCATGTCGTCCTGTTCGGTCATCCCGGACGGGCCGGCATAGCGCATGTAGAAGTGCCGCAGCGTGTCCTTGACGATCTGCGGGGCGTTGCGTGGTACGAACAGCCAGCGCCAGACTTCGGTCTCGTGCGCGCTGACCGGAATCCAGACGCCGATCGTCGTGCGCCCGCCGGTGTTGTAGTGCATGTTCGGAAAGACGATCCCGCCGCGGCTGAAGAGACGTGCCCGGTCGCCCAAACGCTTTTGACGCGCTTCGTGGCACTTGCGGTAGTAGTCGTCGACCTCCGGCACGGCGGCCCACATCGACTCGTAGGGTGAAAGCTTCTCGTAGAGGTTGACGCGCACGGTGTGCCCGCCGGGATGCGCGACGTTGAGAAAGGTGAACGGCGCCTTGACGGCCGCGAACGGATGCCGTTCGGCTTTGCCGCTCAAGCTGATGTTCAGCCGGTTGACCGAGAGGTGCGTCGGATAGTGCGAGTGGTCGCCCGAGAAGTTCTCGGCGCCGAACTTCCAATTGCTCGCCATCTTCCATTTGACGATGCCGCCGATGACCTCGTAGCCGTCGTCCTCGCCGTCGGGGCCCTGCAGCAAGTCGCGCAGATAGAGTGCCATGTCACCGAGGTACTCTTCGAGCGAGGGTGCGCCGGGGTCGAACGTCGCCCAAATGGAGCCGTAGAAGACCTCCGTGCGCGCCCGGATCAAGCCCCACTGCGAGCGATCGAGCCCGCCGCGGTAGCCTTCGTTCAATTTCGGTACGCCGGTCAAGCCGCCGCCGAGATCGTAAGACCAGCCGTGATACGAGCACGTGAAGACGCTGGCGTTGCCGTCGTCGTAACGGCACACCGGCATCCCGCGGTGGCGGCAGCTGTTGAGCAGCACGTTGATCGCCCCGCCCCGCTCGCGCGTGACGATGACCGATTCCTGACCGACGCGTGAGAGCACGAAGTCACCGTCGGCGGCGAGTTGGCTCGTGTGCCCGACGAAGGCCCACGACGGCGCGAACACGCGCTCGAGCTCCTTGGCGAAGAGCGTTTCGCTGGAAAAGATTTCACGGCTCACGATGCCGTCGGCCGGATCGCCGGCGACGCCGTCCCGCCGTTCGCGAATGCTCATCTCTGTGGGTCCTTCCCGGGAGGGGGTGAAATAATATTATGGCAATATAGCATTATTGGCAAGCCGGCGGACACGCTCGCTCTGGCCCTGCTTGCTATCGCTGCCGGGGAAATGAAGAGGGACGTATGATTGCTTGTCTGTCGCCCAACGGCCAGAACCTCTGCCACGGAAACGAGCCGCCGGCCCGGCTGCTCGTCGCGACGATTCGCGGCGTTAACCTGATCGAACGCCAACGCCCCGGGGCGCCGTGGACCGACCGCGGCCGCACGCTCGACGGTCACCATTGCGGTTCGTTGATGATCGAGCCGCAGCGCGGCGGCGTCTTCGCCGGCATGCACGACGGCGGCTTGTATTTCAGCGCCGACGGCGGCGAAACGTGGGAGCTGCGCGCGAACGGGTTGGCGACCGAGAACGTGTTCTCGATCGCGTACGCGCACCGCCGCGACGGCGTCGCGCTCTACGTGGGTTCGGAGCCGGCCACGATCTTTCGCAGCGACGACTACGGACTCAGCTGGCGCGAGCTGCCCGGCATCAAAGGCGCGCCGGGCTGCGATAAGTGGGTCTTCCCCTCGCCGCCGCACCAGGCCCACACCAAGACCTTGACCGTCGATCCGCGCAATCCCGACGTCATCTACGCCGGCGTCGAACAAGGCGCGCTCTTCAAGACGACCGACGCCGGCGCGACCTGGCGCGAGATCGACGATTTCTCGAAACCGACGGATTGGACGTATCGCGACGTCCACCTCGTCACCGTGCACCCCGATGACTCGAACGAGCTGTTCCTCACCACCGGCATGGGCATCTATCACAGCTTCGACGCCGGCGATACCTGGCGGCTCGAGATCGACAACAGTTTCCGGATCGGCTATCCCGATCATTTCATCATCTCGCCGCTCGACGGCAACACGATCTTCGTCACCGGCGCGGCGAAGGATCCCGGTGAGTGGCGCACGACCCACCACGCCGACGCGACGATCATGAAGAGCCGTGACCGCGGCCGCAACTGGACCGACGCGAGCGCCGGCATTCCCGACGACCGGCGGCCGAACATCGAGGCGATGAGCCTCGCCGCTTATCCCGGCGGCTTCACCCTGTTCGCCGGCAACACCGACGGCGTGGTGTTCGCCAGCGAGGACGAAGCACAACACTGGACGCGCGTGGCCGGCGACCTGGCGCCGGTGTCGAAGGGCCGGCATTACCGCAACCTGCAACTCGCCTAGCAGCCGGACGGTTTGGTCGCTTCATGAACGACGTCACAGAACCGAAGCCCTCCGTCGCACAGATCGTCGCGCTCAAGCAGCAGCGCGCGGTCGACGAACACAGTCTGCGTTCGCTCTTCCTCGAGGCCCGCACCGCCAACGGGTTTCTCGACGCGCCGGTCCCGCGCGAGTTGCTCGAGCGGATCGTGGAAATCGCCGAGATCGGCCCGACCAGCGCGAACTCGCTTCCCGCGCGCTACGTGTTCGTGCAGTCGCCCGCAGCGAAGGAACGGTTAAAGCCCTGCGTCGGCCCGTCGAACCAAGCGAAAACGATGGCCGCCCCGGCCACGGCGATTTTCGCCGCGGACTTGAAGTTCTACGAGAATTTTCCGCGCACGTTCCCGACGCGGCCGGAGATGCGCGAGCGCACGGCCGCCAATCCGCTCGAGCAAGTGCGCGAGTTCGCGCGCGACAACGCGCTCTTGCAGATGGGCTACTTCATCCTCGCCGCGCGCGCGTTGGGACTCGACTGCGGACCGATGGCGGGCTTCGACCGGGCCAAGACGGACGCCGAGTTCTTTCCCGACGGCCGGTTCATCTCGATCTTCCTGATCAACATCGGCTACGGCGACGACACGAAGTACTTCCCGCGCCTGCCGCGGCTCGAGACCGCGGAGATCGCGACGTTCCTCTAGTTCAGGGCCGGTAGATCAACTGGTCGGCGGGGAACGTCGCCGGCAGCCCGCCGTAGCGGGCCACGAGATCGATCACCGGTTGCATCTCGGCCGTGACGAACTGCGGCGCGTAGTCGACGCGCAGCATCGTCGCGGCGACGGCCGGGTCCATCTTGCCGTACTTCGCGAGGATCGCGCCGCTCTGCGGTTTGTGCGTGTTGGCCCACTGGGCCGTGCGCGCGATGACTTGGGCGAAGCGTTTGGCGAGATCGGGGTGCGCCGCGGCCCACTGGGTGGTGGAGAACCAGCAGCCGATGATGTAGCGCGTACCGATCGCATCGTAGGCGTCGGCGAGGATCCGGGCGGCGGGCTTGGCTTGAGCGATGAACGGGTCGGCGACGATCGCGGCATCGATGCGATTTGCGCCCAGCGCCTCGATGATCTGCGGGAAGGTCATTTCGACGAATTTCACGGTTGACGAATCCCCGCCGTTCTTGTCCATCCACCATTCCGGCGCGTACTGGGTGATCGTCTTGAGGCCGTTGACCCCGAACGTCTTGCCGTTGAGGTCGCGCGCCGTCTTGACGGGCGAGTCTTTCGGCACCATCAGCACCGAGGTCGGAATGCTGGCGGTGTACAGGCTGCCGGGCGCGAGCAACGTCACCGGGACGTTGTGTTTGAAGGCCACGGCGATCGAGATCAGGTTGGAGAAGCCGACGTCGACCGAACCGCCGGCGACGGCCGCCAGGATCGCGGCTCCGCTGGGAATCGAGTCGACTTGCGCGTCGATTCCGGCGTCGCGAAAATAGCCGAGGTCGTACGCGTAATATGCTTCGGCGCCGGCATCGAGCGGGATCGACGCGATGTGCAGCGGGTCGTTCGCCCAAGCCCGTGCGGGTGCGAGGGCGGCGGTGACGCCGGCCCCGAGGCCGGTGAGGACGCTGCGGCGATCAGGCATGTTATACGCTCCGTAGTGCGGCCGCGACGCGGTCCGGGGTGAAGGGGACTTCGCGCAACCGGATGCCGGCAGCGTCGTGAATGGCGTTGCCGATCGCCGGCGCGATGACCGTCGTCGTCGCCTCGCCGGCACCGAGGATCGGTTCGTGCGGCCGGTCGATCAATGCGATCTTCACGTCCGGCATCTCGCTGAAGCGCACGATCGGATAGCTGTGCCAGTCGAGGCTCGTCACGCCGCTCGAATTGAACGCGACCGCTTCTTTGAGCGTGCGGCTCAACGCCTGGATCGCGTTGCCTTCGATCTGGTTGCGCAGTCCGTCGGGATTGACGATCAGACCGCAATCGTGCGCGATCGCCAGCCGCTCGACGCGCACGCCGCCGGTTTTGCGATCGACGGCCACGTCGGCGATGCACCCCACGTAGGCTTCGGTATTCTCATAGCGCACGAACGAGATGCCGCGTCCACGCAGCGTCGCCGCGGTGCGATCGACGCCGGCCGCCGCCGGCCGCGCTTGCCATGCGCCGAGCTTTTCCAACGCCGCGAGCAAGTCGAGCGCGCGCTGATCGTTGGCCAGGTGCGCGCGGCGGAACGCGAGCGGATCGGCCTTCGCGGCTGCGGCGAGTTCGTCCATGAACGACTCGTTGGCAAACGTGTTCTGGGTGCCGCCGAGGCCGCGCATCGCCGACGAGCGCAAGATGCCGCCGCGCAGGTTATGCATCGTGACCCGGTAGTTCGGGAGTTGATAGTTGACCTTGGCGTCGCGGTCGCCGCCGACGAAGCCGACCGGGGCCGCCGGCACGTCGATCAGTTGCCCGGCGAGCAGGTTCCCCTCGTTGCCTTGCGGCCGCGTCGAATGCGAGGGCGACCACACGTCGCTGCGCCAAGCGGCGACGTGCGTTCCGGTGGCGTCGAGGGCGGCGCTGTGCGCGATCACCATCGCCGGACCCTTCGGATCCCAGCCGTGTTCCTGATCGCGCATCCACTGCACGCGTACCGGTGCGCCGACGGCTTGCGATAACAGCGCCGCGTCGGCGGCCGCGTCGTCCGATCCGTTGTGCCCGTAGCAGCCCGAGCCTTCGACGTATTTCACACGTACCGCCGCGTTCGGCAGCGCCAGCAGTTGCGCGAGCGCCGAGCGTAAGAAGAAGATCCCTTGCGTCGACGACCAGATCGTCGCGCGGCCGTCGCGCACGTCGGCAATCGCGCACGACGGTCCGATCGAAGCGTGCGTTTGATACGGCCACACGTACGTCGCGTTGATCGACGTCGCGCCGAGCGCCGACACGTCGCCGGTGTCGACGATCGCTTTCATCGTCAGCGCCGGCACGGCTTGGACGGCCGCGGCGAGATCGGCGACCGGCGCGAGGCCGCCGCCGCTCCAGGTCACCTTCAACTGCCGCATGGCCTGGATCGCGGTCCACTCCGTCGGCGCGACGACGCCGAGGAACGCATCGCGCTTCACGATGCGCACGCCGCGCAGATGTGCGATCGAGCCCTCATCGACGCTCGCGACCGTCGCGCCGACCGGCGCCGGCCGAATCACGCGGCCGTGCAGCATCCCGGGCACGCGCAGGTTGTGCAAATACGCGTACGTGCCGAACACCTTGCCCGGCAGGTCGACGCGGGGGATCGGCCGCCCGACGACGCGGTAGGCGTCGGGATCTTTCACCTTGGTTGCCGTCGCGATCGTGCGGTGCAACGCTTGGCCGCCGACGAGTTGCGCGTAGCTGGCGCGCCGCTGCTCGCCGCGCACGCTGACGATGCCGTTGGCGGTGACGAGCCGTTCGGCCGGGACGCCGAAGCGTGCGGCGGCGAGATCGAGGACCGCCAAACGCGCTTCCGCGGCCGCTTGACGCACGGGAATTGCTCCGGTGCTCAACGAGGCGCTGCCTGCGGTGTAGCCTTGGTCGGGCGTGTCGCTGGTATCCGCGTCAGGCACCCGCACGCTCGCGAACGGCACGTCCAACTCGTCGGCGACGATCTGGGCGATCGCGGTTGCGATGCCGGTGCCGAGTTCGACCTTCCCGAAATGCACGGTCACCGTGCCGGCGCGGTCGATTCCGAGCCAACCGTCGACGGCGCTCGGCAGGCCGGTGCCGCCGACCGGATTGGTTTCGGGCACCGACGGTCCGGCGGGCTTCGTCGGCGAGGGCTGCGCGAATGCCGTAGCCGGCAGCGCGAAGGCGACGACGATGCCGCCGCCGCGCGCGAGAAAGGTGCGACGGGCGAGCATCACGCGTGCATTCCGGCGGCGCGCTTCACCGCGCGCACGACGCGCAGGTGCGTTCCGCACCGGCACAGATTGCCGTCGAGCGCTTGACGGATCTGCGCGTCGGAGGGTTTCGGGCGCTGCTCGAGCAGCGCGGCGGCGGCCACGACCATCCCCGCGGTGCAGTAGCCGCACTGCGCCGCTTGCTCCGCAACGAACGCGGCCTGCACCGGATGCGGCTTGCCCGGCGTGCCCAAACCCTCGATGGTGGTCACCGGTGCATCGACGGCGGCAACCGGCAGCACGCACGAACGCGTGGCCCGGCCCTTCACGATGACCGTGCAAGCCCCGCATTGCGCGAGGCCGCAGCCGAACTTCGGACCGTGCAGCGAGAGCTCGTCGCGCAAGACGTAGAGCAGCGGCGTATCGGGTGTGGCGCGCACGTCGTGCGTGCGGCCGTTCACGGTGATTCTGATGCTCAAGACATGCTCCCAGCGCCCGAAAGAAAGCTTCAGGCTGCCTTCTAGGACGCTTGCAACGCTTCCGGCCGAAAAGGGGTCGAAAGGCCGGGGGAAAACTCCCTCCGGTCCACCCGGGGCGAAGCCCAACGGACTCGAAGCGCGATAGCGCATCAACTGTGGCGGACGCCGTGGCTCGGTAGCTCAGCGGTAGAGCGGGGGACTCATAAGCCCTAGGTCGTAGGTTCAAATCCTACCCGAGTCAATTTTCTCGAGGTACCTCTATGTCGACGATCCCCTGCGATTTCTGCCCGCATCCGGTTGACCGGGCGCAAATGGAAGAAATCGAAATTTCGCATTACGTTCCGGACAGCTCGGGGGACGATCTCGCTTACGCGCGCACCTATTTCTTCGGTCACCCCGATTGCGTGCGCAAGTTCTACCGCGGCCTCGTCGACCACAAACTGGATCTCTTCAAACACATCCCGACATCTGCGCCAGCACAAGGCCCCGACGACAAAGGCGTAGCATAGGCAGAGTCTTGCGGCTCGGTCCCCGGGAAAACACTCCGCGTGGGTAATCGTGAGGGACCGAACGCCAAGAATTCGCTTGAAGCGAATTCAGCTCCCGTGGCACAATTGGATAGCGCGTCGCCCTCCGAAGGCGAAGGTTGCCCGTTCGAGCCGGGCCGGGAGCACCATTTTTACGCCGACGACGAGTCGGGCATGCGCACGGCGATGCTGTGCGCCCAGCGTGCGGCGGCGGCGGGCGACGTGCCGATCGGCGCGCTGCTGCACGTCGACGGCTGGATGTTCGAAGGCTGGAACGAGAAGGAAGCGCGACCCGATCCGACCGCGCACGCGGAGATGATCGTGCTCGCGCAGGCCGCCCGCGTGCTCGGGCGCTGGCGCATCGGCGGCACGCTCTACGTCACCAAAGAGCCGTGCGCGATGTGCGCCGGCGCGATCGCTGCCGCGCGCATCGAACGTCTGGTGTTCGGCTGCTCCGACCCGAAGGGCGGCGCGGCGGGCGGCGTGATCGATCTGCTCGCCTCGCCCGTGCTCAACCACCGCGTTGCGGTGACGAGCGGCGTGCTGGCCGCGGAGACGGGCGCGCAACTGCGCGCATTCTTCGCCGCGCGCCGCGCGCACGCAAGCGAGGATGCCGGATAAGGAAAGGGGGAGATTCGAACTCCCGGTCCCCGCAAAGGGACTCCTGATTTCGAGTCAGGTGCAATCGACCACTCTGCCACCTTTCCAAATGGTCGACTGCCCTGATTCGCAGGCCCCATCCGTGGGCCTTTTTTATCGCAGGCGCGGGTCGGCGGGCGTGGCCGGGAAGGTGAATGCGCTGTAGGTTGCTTCGGTCGTGAAGGTGGTCTGGCCGAGGTGAAACAGAGCGACGAGCGTCCGGCTGTAGCGCGCGTGGCCGACGACCCAGTGGTTGTCGACCGTCGTGTAGTCGATCGAAAAGGTGGTCGTCGGTCCGCCGTACACGATGCGCGTCGGCAGGTTGGTGGCGGTATCGACGTAGACGTCGGTCAGGTAGAAGCTCGAGTCGTTGCCGCGCGTGAGCGCCGGCAGCGCGTGCATAACGATGTGGGCGATGCGGTCGCTCGAATCGGGGGCATACTCGGCGTAGTAGTTGCGCAGCGTGGTCACGACGACCGTGACGTCGGCGCTCGACGGCACCGGCTCGCCGAATTGCAGCGGTTGCGGCGGCAAGTTGGGCGCCGGCGGGAGCATCGTCACTGCGGTCAGCGGGTTGTGCTGGCGGATCGGATCGCCCAGCCGAAAGTCGATCTTAAAATAGCTTAAGGCGTCGAACGACGGCGGGACGGGAAACGCGTCGCCGAGCTGATTTTGGCCGCGCGGCAGATCCTGCAGCACGGCGAGGTTGTCGCGCGTGCGCATCTCGACCGCGCGTTCGATCCGGCGCGATTGCTTGAGCGCCGGCACCTCGACGTCGACGTCGACACGGTAGGCGATGTACGGCGGCTGCTGCTGCCACGCGGCGAACGCCGCGTTGGCAACGGTACGGAACTCGGCGTCGGCCGTCAGCACGGGAGGACGAAGCGAGCCGCAGAAGGTTGGGCGGTCATGTTGTTCCGGTTCGTCATCGCGGCTCGGGTTCTTTGAAGATGGCGTACACGGCAAAGGACTTTTCCTCTTTCACGGTCGGCGACACGGTGACGTTTTCGAAGACCATCGGCGAAGCCGACGTCGTGCTCTTTGCCGGTGTGAGCGGCGATCAGTACCCGTTGCACGTCGATGCGGAGTACGCCAAGCGCAGCCGCTTCGGGCAACGCGTCGCGCACGGGATGCTCAGCGCGAGCCTGTTGTCGACCGTTGCCGGCCTGATGCTCGGCACG
>Ga0181536_10005628_pt1 | contig 12796 bp, 8 predicted proteins | sample PEATcosm2014_Bin_41_FD_121105 | JGI IMG/M metagenome (GOLD analysis project Ga0181536, IMG submission 121105) | Peatland microbial communities from MTU Mesocosm Facility, Houghton, MI, USA - PEATcosm2014_Bin17_60_metaG | ecosystem: Environmental > Terrestrial > Soil > Wetlands > Peat | place...
GTGGCCCGCAGGGCCATGGGGCACTCCCTGACGGTCGTGGCTCAGTAATCCTTGCGAAATCAACGCGACTGTTACCGAGCCGCGACCGTCAGGGAGCGGTTTCCCCAAAACGGTTAAGCACCCGCTCAGGTGGGGAAGAAGCACGAGCAGGCTAAGCCTCTCAAGGGCTTTGGTTCCGCTGGCGTGCTGGAGGTTACGGAGGATTGGGATCGGAGTACGTATCGAGCCGTCTACACAGTACGGTTCAAGGCCGCCGTGTTCGTGTTGCATGTGTTCCAGAAGAAATCGACGCGTGGGACGGCCACGCCGAAGGCCGATATCCATCTGATTCGCGAACGTCTCAAGATCGCGGAGCAGTTTGCCAAGGAGCTATTGCCATGAAGAAACAGCGAGTTGTGCGCGGCATTCCTGTCGAGGAGGGTTCGGGCAATGTGTATGCCGACCTCGACTATGCCGACAGCGAGAGCATGCTGGTGAAGGCCGAACTGGCCGCCAAGATTGCCGAGATCATCCAACGGAGGACGCTGACGCAGGCGGATGCTGCGAGGATTCTGGGGTTAACGCAGCCCAAGATTTCTGCGCTACTGAAAGGACGATTCCGCGGGATTTCGGAGCACCGTTTATTAGAATGCTTGACCCGCTTGGGCCGGGATGTTCACATTGTAATCAAACCGGTGCCGCGCAGCCGAACGAATGGACGATTGATCCTTTCCATCGCGTAAAGCTCACGCTACTTTCACCGGAATGGACATCGCCAGATTGTTCTTCTCCATGGCTGGGCTTTCCGTTCCGCACACTCTGCGCGCTCATCTGAGCCGCGCGTAATTCCCTCCTGCGCGGCCTCATTCCCCCGACAACCTGAAACACCATGTCGACCACTGGGGCGGAGGTGTGTCCCAAACGCGGGTGCGGCCTTCTACAGGACCGCAGTGAGCTGGATCTCACCCGCCAGTGGCGTTATCCATGTGTTGTCTCTCCCCCGGTGGACATCAGGAGTCGCTGAGTCCCTCGCGGCGCCGTGAGGCCTGCTCATCGAAGCTGCGCGCGGAGTCCGGGATCGGCGAGACGGGGTATGCTCGCATTTCGCCGGCGGGCAGAAACTGAAACAGGCCTACGGGAAACTGTTGGAAGCGACCAGCCGGGTAGTGGGTCAAGCCAAGAAATTCTCGCAGGAGATCGCGCAGAAGGTCAAGCGCGGCGACCGCGCGGCTCAGCCCCGATATTTCATTATTTCATTACAATTTCAGGATTCTCGCACCAATAAGAACTGCGCGAACCCGCACCGCTATGCTACTGTGAGCCCGAGGTGTGCTCCATGTCCGATTGGAGAGTTGCTATGTTTCGATGCTGCACGTTCGCGGCCGTCCTGCTGGCCTGCCTGTTCTCGTCCGAGGCCTGTGCCCAGACTACTGAGAAACCCGATTTAACCCGGCAACCGACCCTTTACGTGGTCGGTTATGCCCACCTGGATACGGAATGGCGGTGGGAGTACCCGCAGGTCATCAATGAATATATTCGCAAGACCATGCAGGATAATTTCAAGCTGTTCGACAAATATCCCCATTACGTTTTCAATTTCAGCGGCGCCAACCGCTACCGTTTCATGAAGGAGTATTTCCCGGCCGATTTCGCAAAGCTCAAGAGCTATGTGAATTCCGGCAGGTGGTTTCCGGCAGGCTCCTCCATGGAAGAGGGCGACGTGAACGCACCCAGTGCCGAGGCCATCATCCGGCAGATCCTGTACGGGAACAATTGGTTTCGGAAAGAGCTGGGCAAGGCCAGCGCGGAATACATGCTGCCCGACTGCTTCGGATTTCCCGCCTCTCTGCCCACCATCCTGGCGCACTCCGGTGTGCTGGGCTTTTCGACGCAAAAGCTGGTTTGGGGCTCCTCGGCGGACGCTGGGGGGCCGGAATCGCTCGAGAAGACGCCGGAAGGCACGCCGTTCAACGTGGGTGTCTGGGTGGGGCCGGATGGCGAGAGCGTGCTGGCGGGATTGAACCCCGGGGACTATAGCGGCGGCATTGACACCGACCTCAGCAAACCGCTCGCTCCCGCGCCGCCCAACGCCGCGCTCGCAGAGACTCGCAATAAGCTCCAGCCGCTGCGACACAAACTGCAGCAGCAAGAGCAGAGCGGGCAACCGCTGGATCCGAAGGACATCCAGGAATACACCGCCCTGCAAAGCCAGGCGAGAATGCTCTCCAAAGCGGAGCAGGATCGCCAGCAGGAACGCTATCAGGGCGATTGGGCCGCGCGTGTAGAGCATAACGGAGAAGTCAGCGGCGTGTACACCGAGTATCACTATTACGGCACGGGCGACATCGGCGGAACTCCCGATGAAGAATCCGTCAAACGCCTGGAAGCCATGGTCACGAAAGCGTCCGCCAGCCTGCCGCCTCCGGACGAATTCTTCGTTCCCGGGCAGCCGCATCCGGAATGGCCGCCGGCAAAAGTCGGCGATGGCCCTATCCACGTGATCTCCGCGAACGCGGACCAGATGTTCCTCGATATCACGCCCGCCGAGTCAGCCGGACTTCCGCGCTACACCGGCGAGATGGAGTTAACCAACCATTCGGCTGGGTCGCTGACGTCGCAGGCCTACCAGAAGCGTTGGCTGCGGAAAGAAGAACTGCTGGCCGATGCGGCCGAGAAGGCCTCCATCGCGGCTGAATGGCTGGGCGCGCGGCCGTATCCTCTCGAGCGCCTCAACGATGCCTGGACGCTAGTGATGGGCGGCCACTTCCATGACATCGCCGCGGGCACCGCCACTCCCAAATCCTACGAGTTCGCCTGGAACGACGACGTCATCGCTATGAACCAGTTCGCTGGTGTGCTCAGCAACGCCACCCAAGCCGTTGCGGCGGCGCTGAACACCGAGACCGCGGGCCTCCCGGTGGTGGTCTTCAACCCGCTGAACATCGCGCGGGAAGACCTGGTGGAAGCCAGCCTGACCTTCCCCGGCGGCATCCCTGACGCAATCCATGTGGCCGGTCCGGACGGCAAACAAATGCCGGCGCAGAACTCGCACGGCAAGGTGCTGTTTTTGGCCCGGGTACCGTCGGTCGGCTATGCGGTCTACGATGTGCAGCCTGGCGCGGCTTCGGCAGATACCACATCCACGCTGCAAGTATCGGACAACGCGCTCGAGAATCGGTATTATCGCGTGAAGCTGAACGCGGACGGCGATGTCGAAAGCATTTTCGATAAATCCATCGGCAGGGAACTGCTGGCCGCTCCGGCGCGCCTGGCGATCTCCTATGACAATCCGCAGCAGTGGCCAGCCTGGAACATGGATTGGGAACAGGAGCAGGCCGCGCCAAAGGCGTATGTCGGCGGACCGGCGCGCATGCGAGTGGTGGAAAGCGGGCCGGTCCGCGTGGCGATCGAGATTTCGCGCGCATCCGCGGGCTCCACATTTGTGCAGACCATCAGTCTTTCGGCGGGCGAGGCCGGCCAGCGCGTGGAGGTCGCGAACGTAATCGACTGGAACACCAGAGAGTCGAATCTGAAGGCGACTTTCCCGCTGGCGGCTTCCAACCAAATGGCCACCTACAACTGGGACATCGGCACCATCGAGCGGCCCAGCGCGCAGCCCAAGAAGTTCGAAGTACCGTCGCACCAGTGGATCGACCTGACGGACATGCGCGGCGAGTTCGGCGCTACTGTCCTGACAGATTGCAAGAATGGATCGGACAAGCCGAACGATCACACCATCCGGCTGACCCTGATACGGACTCCCGGGACGCGGGGCGGCTATCCGGACCAGGGCACCCAGGACCTCGGACGCCATGAGTTCGTCTATGGCATCGCTGGGCACGCCGCCGGCTGGCGCCACGCCGGGACCGACTGGCAGGCGCAGCGCCTGAACGATCCCCTCATCGCCTTCGCAGCGTCGAAGCATGCGGGCGCGCTGGGCCGGGAGTTTTCTCTGCTGAACGTTAGCAACTCGCGCATTCGACTTCTGGCTCTGAAGAAAGCCGAGCAGGGCGACGAGGTGATCGCGCGGTTGGTGGAGCTCGACGGACAATCGCAGTCCAATGCTCGAGTGTCGTTCGCCGCGCCCATCGCCGCCGCCCGCGAAGTGAACGGGCAGGAGCAGCCGGTCGGCCCTGCGACGGTGGCCGGTGGCGCGCTGGTGACTTCGTTTACCGCCTATCAGCCGCGCACGTTTGCTGTCAGGCTGGCGGCGGCAGCCACCCGGGTCGCGCCGGTGCGTTCGGCGCCGGTAACGCTCCGCTATGACCTCGCGACCGCCAGCAATGACGGCACGCCGGCGGCAACCGGGTTCGATGGCAAGGGCCATGCGCTGCCAGCGGAGATGCTGCCGGCGCACATCGCCTTTAACGGCGTCGAGTTCCGGCTCGCCCCGGCCAAGACCGGCGCGCCCAACGCGGTCGTGGCGAAGGGGCAGAGCATCGACCTCCCGGCGGGCCGGTACAACCGCCTGTACGTGCTGGCCGCCTCGGCGGACGGTGACCAGACGGCCACATTCCAGGTAGGCACTCAGCCCGTCGCCCTGAACGTTCAGGATTGGGGCGGATTCATCGGGCAGTGGGACGACCGGCGGTGGGTCGCGAAGAACGTCTCAGTCCCGGGGCAGCCGGGTAAGACGGAGCATGACGATTACGCCGAGATGACCGGCATCCGGCCGGGTTACATCAAACGCGCGGACCTGGCGTGGTACTGCGACCATCGGCACAACGCCGCGGGCGAGAACGAGCCCTACGCGTACGCCTACCTCTTCGCATATCCCATAGAACTGCCGGCCGGCGCGAAAACCATCACGCTGCCCGACAACGATAAGATCCGCGTTCTGGCCATATCGGTGGCCGGCGAGAATCCCGAAGTCACGCCGGCGCAGCCACTCTACGATGTGCTGCCGGTGCCGCGGGGACCAGTACGGTGACGTTAGACGACGAAGCCGTTTGACTTGACGGGTGCAGCGTCGTTCAATAATGGGGGGCAACCCTTGTGGGCGCGTGGGTACTTCTGCGCGAGTGTGGGCGCGGTGGACGAGGATACGATCAAGAAGTATATCGAGAGCCAGCGATGGGACGACGAGCATCAGGGGTTCAAGATCACCGCGCCCACCGAGCCTTGAACCGGCTCCCAGCCGGGCGCCCTTCAGGCGGCTTTAGCCGCAACCCGACTCTCAGTCGGAAACGAATTCTACCGGCTTTAGCCGGTGGTTATTAACAGTGTATTTCAAGCTGCACGTTACCCATCGGCAGCATTTTTTTCGGTTCACACTTAGATCATGCGGGGTTGGTGGCATATCCCCGCCTCGACATAGTTCCATATCGGTGGCGAACTGCGCCGCGCTCAATACGCGGATGCGGCCACGGTTGTCTTCCGCGCGAGCCTTGGGCACGGACCTTGGCCATCGTACTTCCACATGCCTTTCGGCAACGGCTCTCGGCATTTACACGTTGTGGGTCCTGCTGCCCGCCGCCTCGGAACAGGAGTACCGCAGCGTGGCCGGCGCGGCGTAGGCCTCCTGACTGTAAGGCTTCACGACGCACAAAGTGTTGGGGCGGCCCTCAGGCGGCGGCCTCCGCGATGTGATCGCGCGGGATAGCATACCAGGCCCGCGCCTGCTCGCGTCCCTGTCGCAGATCATGCGGACAGAGGGCAATCCGGTGTAGATCCGCGTTGGTGGATAAGCTGAAGGCGGATGGTGCCGTAGTCACCCCGGATGGATGAAACACAGGTCCGAATGGATGGATCGGATGTATAATCGATGCTGGCCGGGACGCAGAATGGAAATTCTGGTTTGGCACATTTCGTGAAAGGTGGAGCGGAGATGGCACTGATTAGACTTCGCAAGGCGAACGAAGCGGGGGAGGAGTTGGGCGTTCTTTTTGTTAATACCGACCAAATCGTTTCAATCACTGCTGGTCAGAATACGACCGAGCTGGGGATGTCCGATGGACGCACTCGATGGGTAAAAGATACTCCTGATGAGGTCGCCTCGCTGGTAAAAGCGCCTGCATGACTGGCCTGGTGCGAAGCGGCAGTTGTGGCGTTTTGGAACGCACCTTGCGGGTGCCGTGCCGCCTTGTGCCGCCCAGTCGTCCGTTCGTTACTCCATAAGTAGCCGGTGCGCATGGGGGGCGAGGGCCTTATGGATGTGGAATCGTCGAGGATGGCCGACCGGATCGGCTCGCTGGCGGAGTGGAAAGAGGCGGATATTGTGGTCGTGGATGGCAACCCGCTCGACGACATCACTAACGGTCCGGCGAGTCAGATTCGCGTTCTGAGGGCGGTGCGTTCCTATCCGCAAGCCGAATTATGGTCGGATCGCGGCTTTGCGAGCCTGCCCGGCGATATGCTCGGCGGCGCGATAGGCCAAGGCCTGGATGGTGCAGGTCGGCTGGCAGCAGGCGGTCACCAGGCTGCTGCCATCCACGAGGTACAGGTTGGGGACGTCGTGCGCGCGATGATAGCGATCGACCACCGAGGTCTTGGGATCGTCGCCCATGCGGCAGGTGCCCAGGAGGTGGTTGTGCGGCAATAGGGAGACATCCGTCGTGTCGGTCCAGATCTTTTGCGCCTCGGTGGCTTCGAGGATCTCGACCTGCCGTGCGAGCAGGAACTTCATGTTGCTCACATCGTCCGGATGATAGTCGAAGGTCACCCGCATCGCGGGCAGCCCCCAGGCGTCCTTGGTATCCGGATCGAGCGTGATGCTGTTGCGCTCCTGGGGCAGGCAGGTGGCGTGCGCGAGCAAGGTCAGCGTGCGCGCGAAGTATTGGCCTACCATCTTCTTCCATTCGCGGCCCCAGCGCGGTGCGTCCTTCGGCAGCCCCGAGAGCGCGAAGCTAATGGGGTAGAAATCGAAACGGGCGTCGATGCCGCCACCTCCGTGAAAGCCGCGCTTGGGATCGGGCTCATAGAAATCGTGGATGACGCGGGTGGTTTGGACACTTTTGAATTCGTTCAGCGGATGTTCGAAAACGCCATACGCCTCAAAGCCGCAATCGACCATGAGGTGCTTGCCTACCAGACCGCTGGAGTTTGCCAAGCCCTGCGGGAACCGGCTGGATTTGGACATCAGCAACAACCGCGGCGTCTCACTTCCGTTTGCGCAGACCACCACGGCCTTGGCCCGCTGGAAGACTTCGCGCCGGGTCGCATCGAAGTAGACCGCGCCCCTGATCCGGCCATCCGCTCCGGCCTCGATCTTACGCGTATAAGAATCCGGGCGGATTTCGCAGCGCCCGGTGCGCTCCGCGACGGGGATTACGGTACCGAGCGTGCTCGACTTTGCCCGCACCTCACAGCCGAAGCCCTCGCAGAAACCGCAATGCACGCAGGCGCCACGCCCGCGATAGGGTTGCGAGAGAATCGCCATGGGCGCCGGAAACGGATGAAGGCCAAGCTGGCGGGTGGCGCGTTCGAAAATCACGCCGGAAGACTTCACCGGCAGCGGCGGCAACGGATAGGGCTTGGAGCGCCACGCTTCGAACGGGTTCGCACCAGCCAGCCCGGAGACGCCCAGTTCCTCTTCGGCCTTCGTGTAATATGGCTCAAGATCCGCGTAAGTAATGGGCCAATCCGCAAGACTGGCGCCGGCCACTCCGCCCCACTTGCTCTTCTGCCGGAAATCCGATTCCCAGAGCCGCCAGTAGTTCGCGGTGAAATGCACTGTTCCGCCTCCCACCTGCCGCCCGTACTGGATCACTTTCTGGCCCGGCACTGCGGCCCGAACGGCTTCCGACTTCCGGTACGTGTGCGGCTGGCGCCGCAGGTTGTTGGTCATGCCCGAGAGCATGGTGTACTTGATTTCATCGTGCTCGAAATCTTTCTCGCGGAGATAAGGTCCCTGCTCCAGGACCACCACGCTGAAACCGGCAGCCGAAAGCTCCTTCGCCATGATGCCACCGGCCGCGCCCGCGCCGATGATCAGGAAATCGACTTCTTCGGAAGGCGGATATTGCTTCACGGTTTCCCCTGCGTGCCGCCGGGACGGTCGTAGTAGCCGAAAGGCGGCTCGAAATGGAAGCGGTCTTCGAAGCCAATGAGCTTCCAGCCTGCCAGGCCGCGGTTACCGCCGTAACCGGGATTGCCGAAAAAGCCCATGACGCAGTGCGTGCGGACCTGTTCGAAGAACTCGGTGTTCTCGATGGCTTCCAGCAACCGGACCTGCTGGTCCGCGGGCAGCTCCGCGATAGTCTTTGAGCCGGGGAACAGCTCGGCGCGCTTCCGTTCGGCTTCCTCCAATCCGTTGGTGTAGAGTGCGCGCTTGTCCTCGTCGAATGTGGCGAGCGCGCGATCGATGAAATAAATCACGCCGGCCTCGCGTGCACCTGGCGATTCGCCGCTTGGAATAATCTGGCTGGCGATGGCCGAGATCTCCATGGCTTCCGCCGGGCTGAGGACGCTCAAGGCGGCGGGTGCGGCCGAGCGCATGACGTCATGGGCGTGCTCCTGCGCGGCTAGAACCGCGGCCCAACTTGCGCCGAGCGGCGACACGGCCAGCCATCGGCGCCGCGTGATGTGACTGTCTGGCATGATCGTTATAGTCTAATACAAGCACGCCCCGCCCGCGCGCTAACCTTGACCGGGTGCTTAACCGTTTTGGGGGACTTCAGACGGAAACCGCTCCCTTACGGTCGCGGCTCGGTAACAGTCGCCTTGATTTGGCAAGGGTTACTGAGCCGCGACCGTAAGGGAGCGGGTGCGCTGACCCGTCAAGCCGGGCTCCGAGCAGCTCAAGCCATTCTCCACCCCACGGGCAAACTGACCCACTACTGCCGGGGCCTCGCCAATGGCGGCGCATGTCCGTGGGGTATCGGTACCGGATCGTGCGGCAGTTCATCCCTGTGTAGTGTTATCCAAGGCTAGCGTTGTCTGCTAAGGCGCGTTACCGGCAGAATGATATCGGCTGGTCTCTGTCTGGATTCCGGTTTCGAAATTTCATTTGAGGAGATCTACACGGACGCCAACGCGATGTCCTGGCCTTGCTCGTCTCTTCATCGGTTCCGGGCAGAGTATCGGTCGGATCTGGAGCGATACGAGTTCCGAAAGAAGCACCGCCGCAACCACTGCCAGTTAGGCGGGGCTGGCGGTTCTGCCGCCGTCGTAGAAAGTGGCTTCATGAGGATCGTCTCCGCGCCTGCTCTGTTGACTTAGTTGAAGAGATGGACGTCTTCGTTGCCCGCCAACCGATTTTCAATCGGCAGGGGCGGCTCTACGGCTATGAGCTGCTCTATCGTTCCGAAGCTTGCCAGGATGCCTTCGATGGCACCGACGGCGAGACCGCCACCGTCCAGGTGATTGGCAACACCCTCTTCGCGATCGGGATCGAGAACCTGCTGTGCAGCAAAAAGGCTTTCATCAACTTCGATCGCAACCTTCTGCTCAGCGGATTGTACTCCGTTCTCCCGCCCAAGATTCTGGTGATAGAGGTTGTCGAATCGGTAGGGCCGGATGCCGAGGTCCTGGCGGCCTGCCGGAGGCTCCGCGAACAAGGCTACGCCTTCGCCCTGGACGGTTCTGTCTCCGATCCCCGGCGTGAACCGCTCGCCCGCATGGCTAAGCTCATCAAGGTGGACCTGCGGGCCACTTCGCGACCGGACCAGGAGCGCCTTCTGCGGACGTACCGGCCTCTAAGAATCGCCATGCTCGCCCAAAAGGTCGAGACTCAGGAAGAATTCGAGTGGGCGCTCGGTGCCGGGTACGACTACTTTCAAGGCTATTTATTCGCGCGTCCCGAGACCGTGCGCGGGCGGCGCATACCGGCGTCGAAACTGACCTGTCTGCGCCTGCTCGCGGAAGTTCAACGGATCGCGCCGGACTTCGAGCGATTACAGACGCTCATCTCCGGCGACGTGTGGCTCTGTTACAGCCTCCTGCTCCACGTGAACTCGGCGCTTTTCGCGCGCGCCACGAAAGTCTGCTCGATCAAGCATGCCATGGCGGTGCTCGGCGAGCAGGGCATCCGGCACTGGGCCGTGCTGGCTGCGCTGCCCGTGCTGGCGAAAGACAGGCCGGGCGAACCGGTCACCCTGTCCCTCGTGTGCGCGCGCTTCTGCGAGCGCATTGCGGGCCTCGCGCAAATCGCCCCACCCAATCTCGCGTTCCTGATGGGTCTGTTTTCCCGGCTCGACGGGCTCACCGATCTCCCCATCCGGGAAGCCCTCGCCAAAGTCCATGCTGCTCCCGCTATCGCGGGCGCCTTGACTGGAACCGCGCCGTCCGGCGATCCGTACCGGGACGTCTACCAGATTGTGCGCCGCCACGAGGCGGGCGATTGGGATGCGGTGACGGCGCTGGCCGCGACCTTGAACATCCAAAGCTCCCAGCTCGCCGAAGCTTACGCGGAATCGGTCTTTTGGGCCCAGCAGGCGTTGCACGCCACATTTCGAAAAACTAATACACGGCGGCACGTACGTCACTCCGCGACCGGCGAGTTGCGCTTGCTGTGGGAAGATCGTGCCGGCGGCGAAGCGGTCATTCAGGCCAGGCTCATGAACGCGTCGGTAGAGGGTTTGCAGTTGCTGATACCCGACAAGATACCGATTTCCTCGTCCGTTAGCTGCCACGACACGAAGTTGGGCATATCCGGAAGAGGCCGCGTTCGCTACTGCAATTACGTCAAGGGAAAATATCTCATCGGCGTGGAGTTCCGTGGCGGGACCGGGTGGCGCGAGCCCTCGGCTCTCCCCGCAAGCCTGCCCTGTGAGACGCTAACGAACCGGATAGAGGCACCCTTGGCCAGCTTCCAAATTGATTTACCGGCGGAAACCCGGCAATCTGATTCGCCGTGCCAATCTTGAGCAGCCGGCGCCAACTTGTCTAGCCGTGCCTCCCGAAAGGGGCTGGATGAAGAGCTCCACTTGACGCGAACCTCTTGCGTGGTCCCACGCGGCCGGAAATCTCCCGACGTGTGAAGCATCTTCGCGGCCGGTGAAGTCATAAGCCGATGTCGTCCGTAAGTCCAAAAGGGAGTGCTGGGTCCGAGTCCCGCCCGGCTCACCAATGAATTCAATAAACATACGGGCTATTGAATCTTGGCAGCTACCTCGATTGTGGGGATTTTTGTGGGGACCCCATCTGAGAACTGCGGTTTCGGACTAAGCCGCAGCGATTCTACCGCCTCCCGCTTGGCAGTTGAAAGCGAACCGGGCCAGGATGGTTCTCTCTCCTCGCTACTTGCCCGGCGGACGTGGCTGCCCGGACGCTCGCCTTCGATGGCGTCCATCAATGCGCGCAACTTCGCCGGCGTGGCCGCAATCGCTTCCAGGGGATCCAGGTCGCCCAGTTGGGAGGCATAGGGATTCAGCATATCGACTCAAAATATCATGCGCTGCGACAGTAGAGCGGCCAACATGTGAACTTTCGGTGCGGCCTCATCGGCGTTGCACTCAAGGGCGTGGTCACAGTTTTCGGAACGGCCACTTCGAGGGCCAGGCGGTGGGATAAGGATGATAGAGTCGCTGGATAAAGCCTCGCAGTTTGACCTGCGCCGTGCTCTTTCGTCAGTGAGACACGCCACCTCAGAAACCCTGAGAGAGGCCGGAGCTCAAGGTGAATCGCGGCATGCAGCCGACCTTGCCGATTCCGCTTCCAGGCGAGGTTCCGACGACAGATTTCTACTCCGTTCCGCCCTGATCGCCTGCGCGCATCTCGCCGAAGAACGGTGTGTGCTCCTGCTGCACACACTCAGCAGCGTATAGGTACATAGCGGCCGACCAGGTCTGCCAATCCCGCCCGCTGGGCTGACCGGTCTGCGCCTTAATCCACTCGTTGAACCCCCAATCCGTCTCGTTTTCGTGCCAGGGCTTCACCAGTTCGGTCAGGGCCAACAGCTTCCGCTTTGCCAGCCCCATCCGGCCCGCCGCCACGCATGCCGCCACATAGAAGCCGCAGACAAACGGCCAGACGCCCCCGTTGTGATACTCGCCGGGCCGGTTGTATTGCTCGTATCGTGGCCGCCAGTCGGGGTCGTGGCGCAGGATATACGGAAACAAACAAGGCGGCAAATGCACGGCCAACTCTCCGCGGTCCCGTATGGAGTCGCACTCCGCTTCAATCCATGCCACCAGCTTTCGCGCCCGATCGGGCGAGGCGATCCCAGTCAGAATCGCCAGGCTGTTGCCCAGCAGGTCGAAACGGTCGCTGTTAAAGAGTTTGTAGGAGTAGAGGGCGTAATAAGGCTTGGATGGCACCACAAGACCCTCGTGCTCATGGGGGTTCTTCGCGTCGCCAAGGACCTCCAGACGATTCATCAACTCGCGCTGTTGACCGGCGGACTCGTGCTCGCCATAAAGAAGCAGATACGCGTAAACCAGCGTGTTCACGTACAGCCCATAACCCATCACCCACTGCTCGTCACGCCAGTCGCTGGTGGGTAGTTGCGAGACCATCACCATGTCGTCAGGGCTTTGGTATTGCATCCACTTCAGGGCGTTCTGAGCTGCCCCATCGAGGAAATCCAGCTCGTTTGCCGATTTCCTGTACAATGCCAGGCCAAACAGGAACAGCGGCGTCGTATCGCTGGAGCCACGGTCAACAGGATCGTGCGCGAGTGATGGGACCAGGCCGCGCGGCGTCTGATTGCTTGCCAGCGCCACCAGTGTGCGCCGTAGCGCGTCCGCAAGCTCCTCGTTGCCGGTGGCCAGAAAGCCCAGGGCTGAAATCATGAGGTCCCGCGTGTAAGGTTCCGGGTATCCCCACCCGGCGGCCCGGGGCAGTCCTTGAAACGGCCCCCGCGCGTTGTGGAGCAGGACGCGGAGGGCCGCCTCTTTGGCCCGATCAACGGAGGCAAGCGACTTCTCGTCCATAAGTA
>Ga0181536_10005631_pt1 | contig 12793 bp, 15 predicted proteins | sample PEATcosm2014_Bin_41_FD_121105 | JGI IMG/M metagenome (GOLD analysis project Ga0181536, IMG submission 121105) | Peatland microbial communities from MTU Mesocosm Facility, Houghton, MI, USA - PEATcosm2014_Bin17_60_metaG | ecosystem: Environmental > Terrestrial > Soil > Wetlands > Peat | place...
CGGACGCGAAGCGAGGTGCAGTCAAGCTTGTTCTGAAGAATGATGATCGGTCCACCAAGGTGTACGTTGCGCTTCGAAATCGGATCAAAAGGGATCGTGAGGACCTAGAAGTCAAGAAAAGAGGTCTAAACGTCTACGTGTTTACGACAGCTTCATTGAAGTCGGCTAGATTATCGCATCCCAAGATAACTGGGAGTATCAAGCCAGCGAAGATGCGTTCGTGATTCTCCTCGTAAATGTCAGAAATGCCTTTCTGAGCAACAAGACCTAGAATTTTGACCTTGGACACCTCTAAAGATGAGAATAGAAAGGATCGCCCTACACTTAGCTAATGATGAACAAATCTGCCTAGGAAGCTTATCTACATCCTATCATTCCATCAAACATGATACTCTTGAACACGACCCAAGGAAGAGGGGACATAGAAGGGGAGAAACCTCAGGTGTCTCACGTTCTCGCAGGTTCGAGCCCTGCCGGCGGCGCCAACACCCAACCTGCGGCTTTTCTTTTCCTCGGTCATTGCTTCTCACTCTCATGCTTGTGTAGCAGGTACCCAACGAGGCCCACTATGACTATGAGGCCGTAAACCGTCGAAATCCCATATAGGGTGGGTGGAAGACCCCAAGTGGTTCCACCGTAAGTAATTGACAGGGCAAAGGCAAATAGAAAGTATAGGCCCAATGTGAAGGCGAGGACCATTAAGCCACCACCTAATGAGTCTAGCTTGGTCATTACTTCTCCCTCTTGCTATAATCAACTTCTGATTATATTCTATTACTTCATTCCCACCTTACCCTCATACGTTCATCTCCTTGAGGAAAGTTGGAAATTATTGGCCTGCGGCCAGCGTCTTTGTGCTGTGAATCGTTCCAACCGACTCGACCCATAGGGTCCGACCCAATCTAACAGCCAAAGTGGTCAGGTCGGCTTGGTAACCCGGGACAGATATTCTAACCCAGAGAGTCCGTGGTTTGTCAGCTGACCCCTCGGGGAAAATAGAATTAAGACCACTACGTGCGGCGTTCAATGCGTCAGGAGTAAACAAATCCCACAAATCTAATCTAAAATCTAATCTCTCGCTTTCTACGGCAAAAATCTCATGCATCGTAGGTTTCTGGCCTATCTTAGACTGGGATACGATTCGCTCCTCAAATGTTGGGAATCCGCTAGGAAGTCTTTCCCTACCATATTTCCTCCAGGCAAACCCAGCAATGATGATTATCAGCAATATGACGGCGCCCGGTAAGAAAACGATACCGAAAGCTAGACTCGGAGAAGAATTGGGGTTCGGAACAAACTCCGTTGTGCCGTTGAAAAAGCCGCTGCGTACTACCGTAGTGGTGTAGGGCATCGCTGATTGTTGTATGACCCATATCTCATTCCAGGATACTAGTACTGCAACGATGCCCACAAACAAAATGAGCAGAGTTACAACAATTCCAATTTTTCTCCGTTGTCTTGTCCTCATCATGCTTTCCGGACGTTTTCCGATTCCCTTTATGGTTCCTGCAACCTGAATGTCCTCTGAGGAATTTCCTGTGTGCACTAATTGCACGACGGCGCCATCATCCTTGTCAAGGTATTCGAACTTCACAACAACTGATGCCTCTCCGCGTCTTTCTGGTTCTTCTATCTTGTTTGCTGTATTTTTGACACCGATTGTTTTTGCGTACAGTATAGTGTAGCCGCCAACTACGCTAATCGAAATCGGTTCAGCACTAGCTACATCTTCCCACTTGATTGTCTCGTTTCCTGCGTTCCAGAATAGCACCTTGCTTATCGTTACATTCCCAACGTCTTTACCAAGGTAACTAATATCCAATGGCACAGTTTTTGCTTCGAAATCACGGATTATGTTGTAGCTACGTACTTCATAGCGGGGTTTCTTGACTTTCCTATCTTTGAGGTAGAGCACTAAAGCAATTAGACCAATTACAACCGCAATTAGCCCAATCACAACTCCAGCCACGACCATTAGATTTTGGAGAGCCCCTAAGTCGTATGTTACAATCAGTTCAGAACCCTCCGAGACTAGGGACTGCCTGTTTCTCTCAATATTTTAGCTTGTGTTGTTGTCGGACAGTTTGGGGGGTTTAATGAACAGCTTACTCAGGCTCCATGATATTTTGAAATAGTTGCTAACGCTTTCCTTGTTGCTCGCCACTTACCAATTGCGTACTCTAGGAATTTTTCTCTTTCCAAATCTTTCATCGTATCGTCAAAACCATAGGTCGTAATGGCGTGTTGTATCTTGTATCTTTCCTTAAGTAATTTGGCAAATTTTGTACTTCTTGGAAAACGCTGTTCGTTCTCGATGCGCCATGTTTTTCGAGTTATTTGTGCTTGTATCTTAGCGGTCTCTCTATCGCGCCTAACCAATTATCTTAATTTTATCTTAAGTACAATTCTCTCAAAATCATTTCTCTCGACAAACGCCAACATTTACCGGCACTTGTACTTACTGTTGTATTTTGGTTCGATCCCTTTAGTCACATCCTGTTCCTTTCTTTTTTGCCTGAAACGTATATCCCTACTAGCAGCGCAGAGAGTAGTAAACCTAGAACGGATGGTGTTTCAGGTACGGGTGTCGGGTTTGTCACCGTGATTCCAACGACAGGGTCTAATGTGAACACGTCTTCTTCAACCACTAATACGCCAACGGTATAGTGGCCGGGCGTTATGCTGTTGGGAAGTATCAACGCTACGGTGCCCACTACGGTGCCCTTGCCGACGGAGACGGTTCCGCTTGCAGTAGGGACGAAAACTGACCCTCCGGACGCAGGCACGACTTCAACGCTTATGCTTGTGGTCCCATTGAGTGGACCCCTTACCGTCACTGTCACGTGGACAGCTTCACCAGGGCTGTAGGTGGTCTTATCGGTGGTGATACAGATGGGTGTCTGAGGGCTGGGAGTACACGCAGCGGCCTGAACTACTCCCATTATTGCCAACGGTAGGAAGCATGATAAGAGAAGAACGATTGCACTAGACCTACTCATAATCGCCCCTTCAAACCGCTATGTCTGAGTTCATGAGAGATTTACAATTTACGCCAAGGTCGAAGAAAATTAAGAGTCACCTAAGTTCTGTTTTAATGTTACGAAGTCTTAAGCGCAGCCTTACTGAGATAGAGTAGGTTCGAGTCCTGTCGGTGGTACCAACAATATAGAGAATTCTGGATGACTGGATTGTCGAAAGTTCGGATTCAAGAATTTCAAATTAGCGATTACGACGTGGTTTTTGAGTTGTGGAAGGATGCTGGCTTGGTCATCAGGCCGGGAGACGATCTGAGCGGAGTCCGTTTGAAATTGCTGCGAGATCCTGACTTGTTCCTTCTTGCGCGGTTAGAAGATGATATTGTGGGGTGCATTATCGGGGGGTGGGACGGGAGGCGCGGGTGGGTTTACCACCTCGCCGTGAAGCCTTCGCATCAGAGGCAAGGAATAGCCACCGCTCTTCTAAACGAGATTGAGAAGCGGCTGATTGAGAAAGGAGCGAAGAAGATTAACGCTCAAATCTACGAGTCGAATGCGAAGTCTCTGAGATTCTTTAAGGCACGCGGTTATGAGACCCATCTGGATCTAGTGATGGTCGGCAAGCATCTGAAAAATTAGAGAAGTCCCGGTCAACTGGCGCGTGCTTCAGGGAGGGGTAGGTATTCGCATATTGGTGAGGGTTTTTCTAATATGCGGTTGATGGTTACCTCGCCGATCATTCGGCAATATTTCGTAATTTGACTTAGGTTCCAGACCACAATTCTCAGGCTAGCTGCGGTGGCGGGGTCCTTTACGTGGGCGAGAACTTTTTGAGTCAACCTTCTTTCGTCGCTTTCCGCGGAGTCGACCATCTCCACCGCATCGTTGGCCGATTCAATTTCTCCTGTGAGAAGGGCTTTGATTGTCTGTTCGGAAATCTTTGTTGTCTGGGTTGCGAATTTTGATATTTCGTTCAGTGTTGCGTCGCTGTTGATTTCCTGGTCCTTCAGGGCGAGGACTTCGTTTGCGATATTCTCTGCACAATCAGCCATCTCTTCGAGTGTCTTAGCGACAACTCTATTCCCTGCTATATGGAGTGGGGATTCGATTCCTATTTTGGTGCCTACGCTCCTGTCGCGTATGGAGAGCAACAACTGTCGCACGATGAGCCAATATATTCTATCTGACTCCTCCTCCATGTGGGTGACTTCAGACGCGAGCTCCGGCCGTCTCTCGACCAAAGCTTTGATTGAAACGTCGATCATGGAAGTGATGATGATGTGCAGGCGGCGGATAAGCCCATAGATCGGAAATCGTGTTGGGTCAACGAAACTCTGCAGAGTTATCTGTTTGATTGTTTGCTCCACTACACTAAGTCCGGTCAGGCGTTGTGTGGTTGCTCGTATCTCGGCCAAATGGTTCTTCTTCAATTCGTCCTTTGCTTGGATCTGGATGGTGTCATGGCCGAGAATGTAGTTGGCGGTTATGACGCGGGTCAGGAGATGATTTGAGTTGCAAAGGTCAGCGTTTACGATACAATTTTTGATCTCGTCCCGTTTGTGTTCGGTGCCCGGGACGAGCTTCAGCGATCCATCGTCCTCTCGTTTAATGGAAACGATGTCGCCGGCCTTCAGTTTGACGTCTTCGACCCAGTCTCGGGGTAGGGAGACCGTGAGGGTGGAGTATCCAACACGTTGCACTTTACGAGCTTCCAAAATCCCGCACCGGCGAATATAGATTCCATAGTAGAATATATGCTTCTATAGTGCTTTTCATAGTCTACACTAACCTTAGGCAATTATAGAGAACTCATTACGTCAGCCCGGAAAACACCCCACTAGCGGGGGTGATTATTTTCCTTATTTCGTCAGGGAGAACGCGTAAGAGAAAACAAACTCTCCGATCCGTTTCATTCCGAGGTCTATTCTCTCCTCGGGTTCACTAACGAATGTCAGCCTGAGATGTCCTGCCCCCTTGTCTCCAAAGTACGAACCAGGTATAGCGACGACTCCCTTCTGTTTCAGCAAGCGGTCACACAACTCGTCGTCGGTGCGTTCCATGGCAGCCAGATACTTCCTCATGTCGACGAAAAAGTAGAATGCTCCATCTGGCCGAACCGTAGTCGCATCCGGTAAATACTTGAGGATAGTTTTTTCCATGAAATCTCTTCGCGTCGTATACGTTGGAATGACAATCTCTCGCAGATACTTCTGTTTGACATCCCCCGTCAAGAAACGCAGCATTGCACGTTGGCTTAACGTGTTTGGTGCCAGCGTCGTGTATTGCTTTATTTTCTCTATGGCGTCAATTACATCGGGCGGTCCCAACGCGTAACCTAGCCTCAATCCTGGCGCGGAAGCTTCCTTCGAAAAGCTCCCAACTGAGATCACGCGCTCATGTGCTCCGGGGAAGGAGGTCAGTTTGGGTTGAGTGATCTCGCCGTAGACTATGTCGCGATATGTTGCGTCGTAGATGATCCAAAAATCGTTGTCAACGGCAAGATCTAGCAAGCCTTTCACAAACGGGAGACGAAGAATCCTCCCTGTTGGGTTGTCGGGGCTGAGCAAAACGACAGCTTTAGTCCGCCGAGATACCAACGACTTCAGCACTTCCAGGCTCGGTTGGTATTGGTCTTCGACGGAGGCCGGGAGTCGTACGATTCGTCCGCCTGCAAGCTGCGCCGCCTCTGCGTAACCGAGGTAGGTCGGGTCTGCGAGGATGACTTCATCGTTCTTGTTCAATATTGAATGGAAAGCAGCGAAGATAGCTTCCGTCGCACCTTCGCTCAGTATAACTTCGGTTTCGGGGTCATAGGTTTCGCTCTGCTGGCGAGCCCAATCGTTCGCTATGAGTCTTCTAAGCTCTAGGTACCCCCTAGTTCCTGAGTAGGCGGTCGTTCCTTGAGGATCATCAGACATCCTTCGAACGATTTCATCTGACACTTCCTTCGGTGGAGGAAGGCTTGGGGCGCCGCCGCCGAACGAGATTATCTCTTTCCGTTGGTTTGCTTCTGCGAGAAGTGCGGACACGCGGCGTATAGGCGAAATGTGCAGTGATGTAACGCGATCGGAGAGGGGTACCATCTCTCGATGCCTGCCATCTCACGCTTGATTTCTGCGGCTGCGTAGACTCTTTTGAACTTAAGGTATATGCAGTGTGATAATCCCCCAACTTTGATAACCAGCGGGTATTACCAGTAGAAAGCATCCGGAAGATCCTGTGGATGGTAGGGTTCATGTCGGGTGCAGGGCTCTGTGTCTAAATTTCGTTGAGGGTGGTGGATGCCACCTATTCGGTGGAAGATGCGTCTTAGGCGAGCGCGGAGCCGCTGCTAAGAATTCTGAGGGGGAATGCGAGTTTCATGGAGAGTTTGACGTCTGGCTAACCGAGCAAAACGACTTGCTCATCACCGATATGGGACTTCCATCGGATGAGCCTAAACGGTGTCTGGCACTTGGCGTCAGAGAGAACGTCGCCCGAACCATCGCCATGAACGAATCCAGGAAGCTCGGAACAAAAATCATGACGAGCAAGAGGAGATGTATTCGATGCGGGACTGTCTATTGGATATCTCACCATAACCGTTCTTCGGGCCTACTTGAAACGGGACTGAACAACTTCTGCCCGGAATGCATCAACCGCCTAACAGATCAGGAGAGAGAAAGGAGGCTGGGCGCTCAACGTTATTGGTGTGGGTAAGGCTGGCTATTGGTCAGCCCAAGCTGGAATGCAGTGGAATGGGGATCTTGTGCTGAATTGGGGTATTGGGTTTGCCTTAACGAAGTCCCTGCCCTTCTTCAGGGCGATGTAGTTTAGACCAACCAGTTCTTCTTTCTTACCCGAAAGGAAGTATTTCAAAGATTCCTTGATTAAGCCGTCGTCAATCTCCGGGGCACACAACCCAATGAAGGCACCAAACATCACTGCGTTTGCGAACATTTTGGTGTCCTTGATTCCCTTCGATTGGATCTCGTCCTTTAGTCCCTCGGCTATTTCAGTTGCTGGAACTCCGAGGCTCTTTACGTCATCGCGGTCAACTCCGGTGTCGACAAGCGATGCATTGTAGAGTACTAACCCATTTGGACGGAGGTAGTTTAGAAATTCCATTGAGGGTTGATTCATGATTATTTCGACATCGGGCTCCTCTACGATTGGGTTGTCAACTTCTTCATCCGAAATTACTACGTAGCATTTTGCTTTGCCACCGCGTGTTTCGGGCCCATATGATGGTGTATATGCCACGTGTTTCCCTTCCAACATTGCGGCGTAGGCTATGTAGTCGCTTAGTAAAAGGACACCCTGGCCACCGTGGCCTGCTACCAGCAACTTGGTCTTGGTCATTCTTTCTCAACTCCGAAGCTGTCTTTGTATAATCCCAATGGGAATTTCTTCACCATCTGATCGTAAACGAACCGTTTGGAGTCAAGCACTGACATCTTCCAGTTGATTGAGCATGTGCTCAGGAGTTCCACGAATGCGAACCCGCCGTGGGCTTGAACTTTGAATGCGTTCTCCACTGATTTCTTTGCTTCAAGCAGGTGCTTTATCGTGTACACTTTGCCTCTTTCGCTGGAAAGCTCTTGAACAGCAAGGCTTACACGTTTCACATAGGAAGCGCCGTCCATGCCCGAAATTAGCTTTGCCACATCTAGTTCTGTTCCCGTTAGATGAGCGTCTCTTCCGAACGGCGTTGTACTCGTAACTTGGCCTTCCAGCGTTGTGGGAGCCATTTGACCTCCTGTCATCCCATAGATCGCATTGTTCACAAGGAATATTGTAATCGGCGTTGCTCTCTTTGCCGCGTAGATAAGTTCAAGAAGCCCGATCGAAGCCGCGTCGCCGTCACCCTGAACCGTGAATACCGTCAACTCAGGTCGAACATGCTTCAGTCCTGCGGCAACTGCAGGCGCTCTCCCATGTGCGGCCACTACGTGGTCGAAATTGAGGTAGTTGCAGGCGAGAACGCTGCAACCGACCGAGTCAATCATTACAGTTTTCTCACGTATGCCTAAGTCATCGATCGTCGCCGCGATTAGCCTTGTAAGCGTGCCATGTTCGCAGCCTGCGCAGTAATGTGTCGGGGTTTCAGTCAATGACTCAAGTTTTCCAACTTTAACTTTAAGCGCGAGTTGACTCATACAGCGGCCACCTCCAATCTTGTTACCTTACTTTCTATCTCTGCTTCAGTCGGTACGATTCCTCCCCATTTACCGAGGAAATCGACGGTAACACTATCGCCGACGGCGAGCTTGACATCTTCGAGCATTTGACCTGTGTTTAACTCGACGACTATGAAGCGCCTTCCTTCTGAGGCAAGCTTCTTGAGCTGTGTCTTCGGAAACGGCCACAGGGTTATCGGACGGAAAAGCCCGACTCTTATTCCTCTGGAGCGTAACTTGTTAACAACGCCTCTCGCTATTCTGGAGACGATTCCGAAGGCGACTATGATTGTCTCGGCGTCCTCGGTTCGGTATTCTTCGAACCGAACATCATTTGCCTCGGCATTCATGTATTTCTCGAAAATTCTTCCAATGTGCTTGAAGTGTTTCTCGTAGTCAAGTTCCAAAGAATTGATTATGTGGGGAGGTCGTCCCTTAGCGCCTGTGGTTGCCCATGATGACGTGTCGTACTGATCAGGTGTGAATTCTGGGAATTCTACATCTTCCTTAATCTGTCCCGTAAAGGCGTCCCCGAGGATTAGGACCGGGTTACGGTACTTGAATGCTAAATCGAATCCGATTCGCGGGAATAGTGCCATCTCTTGGACAGTGGCGGGTGCGAGAACGAGCAGGTGGTAGTCGCCATGGCCACCGCCCTTTGTCGCCTGGAAATAGTCACTCTGTTCGGGACCAAGGTTACCTAGTCCTGGTCCCGATCTGCATATGTCGGCGATCAAGAATGGAAGCTCCATCGCGGCCGCATAGGAAAGGCCTTCTTGTTTCAAGCTGAAGCCGGGACTCGATGTGGCGGTCATCGCTCGAGCACCGCCTGAGGCGGCACCGATCACCATGTTAATGGCTTCTAGTTCGCTCGCGGATTGGAGGAAAAACTTGTAGTCAGGATACTTCTTGTTACCGAACTCTTTCGCCAATGTTTCCGGGATTTCACTTGAGGGCGTGATAGGGTACGCGAAGTAGGCGTTGAGTCCAGCCTCTAACGCACCGTAGGCAAGGGCTTCGTTTCCTTTTAGGTATACTCGTTTCTTTTCCATCTAACCTTTCACCCGGATCTCACTTATTGCGAAATCGGGGCAGACCCAGTAGCATATTGCACAACCGGTACATTCTCCCTTCGATCCTCGATAAGAGAACTCAGCTGGGTGGAAACCTGAATGGTTCAGCTTTGTTGATAGCTTCAGGTTACCCTGTGGGCAAGTGACGACGCAGAGTTCGCATGCTTTGCATCGCTCTTCAAGAATCTTGACGTCGGCTCTAGGTTGAAGAGTGGTTGTTACCTGACTCAAACTTCCAAAACCTCTTTCTTATCAACAAAATTTTCCAGAAGGTAACGAAGCATGGCGTAATGCTGCTCTTCATCTAACGCCAGCATCGTTAGCATTGTCTTCAGATGTGGATCCCGAACCTGTGATGAGGCGGACGTAAACAACCTTAGGGCCTTCTCCTCCATTTCCATGAGACCAAGAATATCCTCACGCGTCTCATTGATCGGGGCTAACGTTTCCCATTGGTCAGCGGATAGGTAGCTGATAGCGCAGTGGATAACGTCCGCGTGCTGCATCGAGTCTCGCATCAATTTCGCGTACAGAAGCTTCGCGACGCTATGCTTGGTTTCTCTCACCTTTCTGGCGTAGACTTCGGTCTCATGCTCCTCATGATCGAGTTGATCCTTGAGCATACCAGCGAGTTTTTGGTTCAGCATAATCCCGCCGCGGAAGACAGGCTAGTAATTACCCTTAGAAGTTCTGTTGGTATTCTACATACAATATTGACCCACCGGCGCGGCCATCCCGGCTTCAAGGCTTAATCAGAAGAGCCAAAGAGACATGAGAGCAAGGAAGAAACTGTGCGAAGCCAGCAGGACTATCTGCCTAACCCTGAAACAACTCTGCCTCGTGTTCCTGCAACCACTTCGTTAGTGATTCTCTGAATTGCTTGACAGATATAGAACCGCCCTGTCGTTGATCCTGCAACTGACGTACAAAATTTCTAAAATCACGTTTGCGCAGGTCGATCTTCTCTGCTTTGGCCAGGAGTTCCTGGGAGCGTTCGGCGTCAGTAATTTCGTGAGAGATTTGCAAGTGCTTCAAGAGGTCTTGGTTTTCTTTTTTGCAAATTGGGCAGGTAGGCATTCATCTCTGCCTCCGACAGTTATCAAAACGTTTCTTCATCGCAGTCCTAATTGCTACATACACCAGGCGACTATTTTTGTTTGTAACCATGTTTGTAATTACCATCAGCGGTTCTGCCTGTACTCTAAATTGAATAATTACCGAACTGGATCGAAGTTCAAACTCTTTAGACGAAGTAGCTCGGTCTCTCTCAGCACACCACCCGACCTAATGGAGTTGGTAAGAGCATTCAGGCTTTCGATTCTGGTAACCTCACTTTACCGAGATAGGCTGTTACTTTTGCGGCTGTTGATCCAGGTGAACGGTTTCGTCGAATGCCCGTGCTTACTATATATTACTACATAGAACAGGGGCGTTATCTATATACCAGTTAAAGGGGGACGTCTCATCGTTTGATACCCCTTGTACCAAGAAAGCGTTGAACGCAGCCCACACGCTTTAGGCGACGTCTTCCTCCACGATGTCTATGGAATTCCCGGTGGCGACAAGATAAAGGAATGCATCCAGTGCGGAACATGCAGCGCCTCTTGTCCGACAAGCTACGCAATGGATTACACTCCAAGAGAAATGATTGCGGCTTTCAGAGCCGGAATGCTTGACAAAGTACTCAAGAGCAACACGATCTGGCTCTGTTCATCGTGTTACTCGTGTACAGTTCGCTGTCCTTCAGGCATCAAACTAACAGATATCATGTATGAGCTGAAACGACTAGCCATCGAATTCGGGCTAACTCCGAAAGGTGCCAAGGCACCAGTAGTAGCCAAACTGTTTGTCGATATTGTCAACGAGAAAGGAAGGGTTGCTGAGGTGCCCCTTGTCAGCAGGTTCATGTTGAAAACGAACCCACTCGGAGCTTTCAAAATGATTCCACGGGCTGCGAAAATGTACAAGCGCGGAAGGATGCCCATGACTTCGCACAAGATTAAGGGGATAGCAGAATTGGAGAAATGCGCTGGAGCGATGACGGAGCCTATGATCTCGGGCCTTCACCCAGGCTCGGCCAAAGAGGAGAGAAGTTAGAGTTGCAGGCTCGACTCGGATTCTCCTATTATCCAGGTTGCTCGGTTAATGGAATGAACAAGGCATATGATAAGTCAACTCAGGTAGTTTGCAAAGCGCTCGACATTGACCTCGCAGAGCTCAATGATTGGAATTGCTGTGGAGCTTCGGCCTATATGTCCATTCACGAGATGAAAGCTCATCTTTTGTCGGCGAGAAACTTAGTTCTCGCTGAAAAGGAGAAAAAAGATCTCGTCGTGGTCTGCCCTGCATGTCTTACGACCTTGACCAAGACAAACCACTACTTGGCCGAGGAGTCGAGATTCAAGAGGACCATCGAAACCTCTCTCAAAGCAGCTAATCTCCAGTATCGGGGTAGTGTCAAGGTCAGGCATCTGCTTGAGGTCATAGTCAATGAAGTGGGAGAGCAAGAGGTCAAAGCCAGAATCAAGAGAAAACTGTCGGGCCTTAAGGTCGCCCCGTACTACGGCTGCCAATTGACGCGACCCTTCGGTGAAATCGACGACAAGGAATTTCCAGTGATCCTTGACAGACTGCTAACATGGATTGGAGCAGAGCCGGTCGACTTCCCCCTCAAGACGAAGTGTTGTGGAGGTCTTCTGATGATGACCAACGAGGATGTCGCTCTTGGCTTGAACAGGAATATCCTTGACTGTGCTAAACAAAAGGAAGCAGAATGTATCGTCACGATTTGCCCTCTGTGCCACATGAACATTGAGACATACCAAGGCGATGTCAACAAAATGTTTGGAACAGACTTCAAGATTCCAGCATTGTACTTCACCCAGCTCATGGGGTTGGCGTTTGGCTTTTCACGTAAAGAGCTGGGAATCGATGATGAGATGATTTCCAGTCGGCCACTCTTGGAGAAGCATTTGGAGGTTATCGGGTAGTTGAGTGAAAAGATAGGGGTCTACATCTGTCACTGTGGGCTAAACATAGCCAAGACGGTTGACTGCAAAGCTCTCGCGGAGTACGCCAGCCACCTGCCTAACGTTACCGTTGCACGAGACTATCAGTTTATGTGCTCTAACCCTGGCCAAGAAATGATCCAGAACGATATTCGCGAGATGGGACTTACTAGAGTCGTCGTCGCCTCATGTTCACCTCTAATGCACGAGCCAACGTTCAGACGTGCTGTCGCGAAGGCAGGCCTCAATCCGTACCTATTCCAGATGGCAAACATTCGAGAACAGTGCTCCTGGATAACCCAGAATAGAGTTCTTGCAACGGAAAGAGCTAAGGATATTGTGAGAGCCGCCGTAATGCGAGTGAATTTCAATGAACCTCTCGAAGTGCAGAAAGTCGAAGTCAATTCGAACGTCCTCATTGTTGGGGGTGGGATAACCGGAATCGAAGCGGCACTTCAGATCGCAGATTCTGGCAAGAAGGTCTACTTGGTAGAGAAGGAGCCCACTATAGGTGGGTATATGACTCGATTTGACAAGACCTTCCCGACTCTCGATTGCGCGGCATGCATTCTCACACC
>Ga0181536_10005634_pt1 | contig 12792 bp, 10 predicted proteins | sample PEATcosm2014_Bin_41_FD_121105 | JGI IMG/M metagenome (GOLD analysis project Ga0181536, IMG submission 121105) | Peatland microbial communities from MTU Mesocosm Facility, Houghton, MI, USA - PEATcosm2014_Bin17_60_metaG | ecosystem: Environmental > Terrestrial > Soil > Wetlands > Peat | place...
AAGATTCGATCGAGACTGTGGATTTGGACCGCGTCGGCCATACCGGCAGTTGCAGCGCTGGCGTTGATCTCAACCACCGCCCGCGCAGCCGATCTCACGTCCGCGGCCAGCAGTTACACGGATACGTGCGCTAAGTGTCACGGTCCGGCCGGCAAGGGCGACGGCCCCAAAGCGGCCGAACTGAAAGACAAGGACGGCAAGCCGGTCGCCTCCGGAGATTTGTCCGATTGTGCCAAGATGGCCAAGGTTACTGACGACGACATGTTCAAGGAGCTGAAAGAGGGCGGCGTGTCGGTGGGCAAGAGCAAGTTCATGACGCCCTATGGCGACGCGATGGAGGACGACGAGATCAAGGCTCTGGTTGCGTACGTCAGAACCTTGTGCAAGAAATAGCGGCGCGCGCCAGGCTCCAGAATGAGCCTCGGCGCGCGGGGTTGAAAGCGAGCAGACTCAGGCAGCGGCCGGCTTGTAGTTCGCCGGCGGTATCGCCCAGCAGTTGTACTCGCGCTCGCCCTGACCACCCAAAGCGGCCAAGTGAAAGGCCGCGCACGGGTAACCAGCTGAATCTCACCAGAGAGCGACCCAGGACAAGCGGGTCCGATCCCAGGGATCGGACCGCTTGCCGCTCGGGAACCGGGCGTCGCTTCCTTAGATTCCAGAAAGAAGCAACGCAGGTGGAATATGCAAGCGAACGGAGATGAGCCGGGCGCGCCGGGATCGGAGCGCCCGGCACGGCAAAATGGCGCCGAGGCCGAACGCCAATTGCCAAGTTTGGCTCGCAACCGGCTGAGCATCGCCGGCCTGATCATCGCCGTCATCATCCTGGCGGACATGCTTTCCCTGGCTGGCATGACGATGTTGGGGGTGCAGTTGAACCCCTACGTCGGCATTTTTGCCTACCTGATCGGTCCGGCCGTCATGATACTCGGCCTGTTGCTCATTCCGGCCGGGATGCTGCTCGAACGGCGGCGGCGCCGGAAGTTTTTGCCGGGTGAGCTGCCGCCCTTTCCCAAGCTCGATCTCAACGAGGCTTCGGTTCGGCGCGGCTTTCTCGGCGCGGTAGGCTTTTCGTTTTTTTTCGTCGCTCTCAGCATGGTGGCAAGCTACCAAGGCTACCAGTTCACGGACTCGGCGATGTTCTGCGGCCAGACCTGTCACGTCCCGATGAAGCCGGAATTCGACGCCTACCAGGATTCGCCGCACGCGCGGGTTGCATGCGCGGGCTGCCACGTAGGACCCGGCGCCACCTGGTTTGTTCGCTCCAAGCTGTCGGGCGCCTATCAGGTCTATGCGGTAATGTTTAACAAGTACCCCAGACCTATCGAAACCCCCATCCAGGAGTTGCGCCCGATTCGGGCAGCCTGCGAGCAATGCCATTGGCCGCAGAAGTTCTACGGCGCGCAACTCAAGATCTTCCCGCATTATGGATACGATGAGAAGAACACGCCCATGCGCATCCAGATGCTGATCAAGACCGGAGGAGGAAGTGCCGAGTTCGGCCACGCCACCGGAATCCACTGGCACATGAACATCGCCAACGAAGTATGGTTCGCGGCTACTGACAAGCAGTCCCAGGTGATTCCCTGGGTAAAAGTCAGGACCCCTGACGGAAGGATCACGGAATACGTGACCAAGGACAGTTCGCTGAACGCAAAGCAGATCGCGGCGATTCCCATCCAGACGATGGACTGCGTGACCTGCCATGCCCGCCCGTCGCATAAGTTTCTCCCGCCCGATCAGGCGGTCGATGCGGCGTTCGAGGCGGGCCAGTTCGACCCTACGCTTCCCTTCTTGAAGAGGCAGGCGGTCAGGGCCTTGGTCAAGCGCTACGACTCGCCGGAGCAGGCGGCCGAGGGAATCGCAACCGCCATCGATACCTTTTACCGCAACCGCTATCCCCAGATTTATGGTGGGAGGTGGCCGCAAATCAAGGCTGCCATTGCCGCAGTGCAGGACATCTACAAAAAGAACATGTTTCCATTTATGCGGGTTGACTGGCGCACCCATCCCGACAACATCGGCCACCTGTATTACCCGGGATGCTTCCGCTGTCACGACGGGAAGCACGTCAGCGCTGATGGCCGGGTGATACCGCAGCAATGCGATTCCTGTCACACGGTCCTTGCAACTCCCACCAGTGTCGCCGAGTTCAAGCATCCAGTTGATCTCAGCGATGTAGGCGGCGCGACCTGCAGCACCTGTCACAGCGGGGGCGTGCTGTAAGCGAATCGGCGCGGGCGGGAGGAACAAATGGCGCAGGGATCACGGCGGATGGTTAGCGGCCTCGGGCGCATCGCGTGCGCTATTGCGGCATTGCTGCTGTGCGCGGTTGCGATGGGCCATGCTGCTGCGGCGACGAAGGCCGCTACGACGAAGGCTGCTGCGACGACGAAGGCCGCTGCTACGACGAACGCTGCTGCGGCGACCAAGGCGCTCAGCGATAAGGATTGCTTGGGCTGCCATAATCTGAAGGCCAATGCCAAGTTGCAGGCGCGGCCGGTTAGCGTGTACGTCAATGCGGAGACATTCCAGCCGTCGGTCCATTCAACGCTGGGTTGTGTCTCCTGCCATTCTGACATCCATGCCTTTCCCCATCCCGATCCGGTCAAGCCGGTTTCATGCGCCGGCTGCCACCCGAATCAAACTTCGGCTTACGCGGCCAGCGTTCACGCCATCGCCAAGCGGGGGACGAAGCAGCGCTTTCCGGCCTGCCTCGATTGCCACGGAAACCCTCACGGGATGCGGGCTAAGACTGACCCGAAGTCGCGAGTCTACCCGCTCAACCTGCCGCGCACCTGCGGCACCTGCCACGGAAACGCCGAGCTTGCCAAGAAATATGGCTTTCCGGACGTGTACGGGCTGTACATGGATTCGATTCACGGCTTCGCCCTGACCAGCGACGGGCTGTTGGTGGCCGCCACCTGCGCCAGTTGCCATGGGGCGCACGATATCCTCAGCAGAAAGGACCCGAAAAGCCGGACCTTCCCTGAAAATGTGCCTGCCACCTGTGGCACGTGCCATGCCGGCGTCCAAGTCAATTACCTTGCCGGAGCGCACGGCAAGGCGATGATCGCCGGGCGCGCGAATGCTCCGGTATGCACGAATTGCCATACCTCGCATCAGATTGCCCAGGTGGGCGTCGTGAACTGGCAACTCAAAACCGTCGCCACCTGCGGCAACTGTCACAAGGCGAGGCTGCAGAGTTACCGCGATACTTTCCACGGCCAAGTGACCGAACTCGGTTTCGTTGCCACGGCACGATGCTGGAGTTGCCATGGCTCTCACGAAGTTCTTAAGGCCTCCGATCCCAAGTCCAAGGTCGCGCCGGCCAACCTCCCAGCCACCTGCGGCAAGTGCCACCAAGGCGTAACCGCGAGCTTTGTCAGCTACGAGCCACATCCCAATCCGCACGACCGGCGGCAGAACCCGGCTTTATATTACGCGGCCCTCTTCATGAACCTGCTGCTTTTGGGGGTTTTCTTCTTCTTCGGCCTGCACACGGCGCTATGGCTTGCGCGGTCGCTGACGGTTGGGTCGCGTGGGAAGGACAATGGAGTGAGCGGTGAACAGTAACGATTCAGACCGCTATTATTTTCGCTTCTCGCTGGGGCAGCGCTACCTGCACGGCTTGGTGATGGTAACCTTTTTGGGTCTTGCCGCCACCGGAATGACCCTGCGGTTCAGCGAGCGGGGTTGGGCAAGGTGGCTGGCGGAAACCACCGGCGGATTCACCGCGGTCCTATCTCTGCATAAGTTCTGTGCGGTGCTCCTATCAGCCGGCTTCCTCTACCATATTGGAGACATCTTCTTCAGAGCGATTATAAAGAAGGACCGGGGCCTTTTTTTTGGGCCAAACTCGATGACTCCGCAGCCCAAGGACGCCGAGGACCTTTTTAAGATGCTGCGCTGGTTTCTTTGGATGGGTCCGCAGCCCGAATTCGACCACTTTGCCTACTGGGAGAAGTTCGACTATTGGGCGGTGTTCTGGGGAATGGCGATTATCGGTGCCACCGGCTACATGATGTGGTTCGGACCTTTCTTTGCCCGCTTTGTGCCCGGCTACCTTCTCAATATCGCGCTCCTGATTCACGGTGAGGAAGCTCTGCTGGCCGTCTGGTTCATCTTCATTGTCCACTTTTTTAATTCCCACCTGCGCCCTGAGAAATTTCCGCTCGACCCTGTGATATTTACCGGCCGCGTCAGCAATGAGGAATACCAGCACGAGCGCCCCCTGGATTATTCGCGCCTTAGCGAGTCCGGCACCCTCGAAATGTTGCGCAGCGACCCGCCTCCCCGTTGGCTCAAGAATTTCTCCCGCTTGATCGCGGTTGTTGCGGTCGGCATCGGCTTTTTCCTGCTCGCGCTTACTTGGATCGCCTTTTGGAGCGGCTAGGCACCGGACCGAGGTTCACAATTATCCCGTAACGGTAGCGCGCAGGCTTGCTTTTTGCTGCCTGCTCGCCGTATGTTGACGCGCATCAAATTTCTGCATCCATTGAACTGGAGCACCAGAACATGAACGCCGCTATCGCACAAGGAGAATCGCAATGGTATCCGGTGTAGTCATCTTAATCGTCGCAATCTTCATTCTGAGCGGCGTCAAAATCCTTAACGAATACCAACGCGCCGTAATCTTCCGCCTCGGGCGGCTCATGCGGCACCGCGGCCCAGGCATAATTTACGTGATCCCCTTGATTGAGCGGATGGTCCGGATCGATCTGCGTACGGTCGTGCTCGACGTCCCGCCGCAGGACGTAATCACCAAGGACAACGTGACCGTCAAGGTGAGCGCGGTGCTCTACTTCCGGGTGAGCGATCCGTCGCACGCGGTCACCGAGGTGGCAAATTACCTGTTCGCCACCATGCAGCTCGCGCAGACCACGCTGCGCTCCGTCGGCGGGCAGGCCGAACTCGACGAACTCTTAAGCCAGCGCGACAAAGTCAACGCGCGCATACAGTCGATCGTCGATGCCCATACCGAGCCGTGGGGAATCAAAGTCATACTCGTCGAGCTGAAGAACATTGACCTGCCGCAGGACATGCAGCGCGCGATCGCCGCGCAGGCCGAGGCCGAGCGCGAACGGCGCGCCAAAGTTATCGCGGCCGAGGGCGAATTTCAGGCCGCCCAGCGCCTGTCCGAGGCGGCGGAAATCATGAGCAAAAGCCCGATCACGCTCCAGCTTCGCTACCTGCAGACGCTGGCCGAGATCGCGACCGAGCATAATTCGACCACCATATTTCCCCTCCCAATTGATCTGCTCGAGCCGTTTCGCAAGCTGGCAGGCGGCGGCGACAAGCCGAAGTAAGCGGAGGTCACCGCGGCGCCGTGGGCAGGCGGCGCGGAGTGGTTGCAGCGTCGGCACTGATTTCGACGGCTGTGCGCAGCAGCGCGGCGCGCAAATGCCGCGCTCGCATGGAGATCTTGGCAGGTGGCCGGGGAGCATGAAGGACGACGGGAGGAGGTCGCGGGCCGGGGAAGCCCGATTACGGTTGACAAACACTTGGAATAAATGTTGATTGCTGATGCTTTAAAGTGAGCGGATGAAGGGGGACTAATGTACTGGCCGGAATTGGGAAAGATGCTATCGTCGGTTGTGCGCAACCATAGTCTATCCTCCAAATGCACTTAGCCTTTTCGTCACGATGTTTGGTAATGAAGCGAAACACCTCAGGGAAAAAAAGGAGCAGAATGGTCATGTTAGAAAGTTCAACGGCGAAGATTCGATCGAAGGGCTGGAGCTGGATGCCCTTGGCGGCGGCAGTAGCGATGATTTTAGCGCCCGCGTTGATCTCAACCGCCGCCCGCGCCGCCGAAGTCGATCTGAAGGCCGCGGCCAGTAATTTTTCGGATTCGTGCGCGGACTGCCATGGTGAGTCGGGCAAAGGCGACGGCAAAAAGGCGGCCGAACTGAAGACCAAGCCCCGCGACTATACGAATTGCGCGGAGATGACCAAGCTCACCGACGATTATCTTTTCAACGTCATCAAGGGCGGCGGCAAGGCGATGGGCAAGAGCAAGGACATGGCCGACTTCGGCAAGGCCTTCGACGACGACGAGATTCGCGGGCTGGTCGCTTACGTCCGCACGTTCTGCAAGAAGTGAGCGTGGCGAGCCTTGCCCGACGGTAATCGCGCACAATTTGCAGTCTCGGAAGCTGGCGAAGTTATCGAGAACGAACCGCGGCGGCGGTTCATGTCGCGTCTGTTCTGGGGCGCGATGGGAATTGTCAGCGCCGGTATCGCTGCGCCCATCGCTTCCTATCTAATCACCCCGCTGTTGGGGCCGGGCGGGACCAAAGATTGGGTGCGGATGGGAAAGATCGACGAGCTTCCGCTCAACGTTCCCCAGCGGATCGAGGTCGCACGGCGCGTGGCCGAGGGATGGGTGACGGAGGATTCGGCGGTGACGGCCTGGGTGGTGCGGATGCCGGACAAAATCTACGTTTTCGATCCGCATTGCACGCACTTGGGATGCGCCTATCGATGGGTCGAGGAGGCCAAGCAGTTCTTCTGTCCCTGCCATGCCGGCGTATTCAGCCTGACTGGAAAGGTGGTCAGCGGCCCTCCCCCGCGTCCGCTGGACATTTACGCGTATGAGGTCCGCGAGGGCGCCCTTTATGTGGTCCCGACTCCAACTAAGCAAGTGGTTTGACGAGCGCCTCAGCACGCGGGCGATCCGGGTGGCGCTCTTCGATCGCCACATTCCGAACAGCAGCCCGCTGGTCGAGTGGATCTACACGCTCGGCAGCGTGTTGCTGTTCTTCTTCATCCTGCAGGCGGTGACCGGGATGATGCTGGCGATGAACTACGTGGCCAGCCCCGATCACGCCTACGACGCCGCGCGTTACATCTCGATGCGTGCGCCCCTGGGTTGGTTGATCCGCGGGCTTCATTCGTGGGGCGCCACCGCGATGGTGGTGGTGATCGGCGCCCACATGCTGACCACGTTTCTCTCGGGCAGCTACAAGTATCCGCGCGAGTCAACCTGGGTTACCGGCGTCTTCCTGTTCCTGATCGTGATGTTGTTCGGATTCACCGGATATCTGCTGCCCTGGAACCAGAAGTCGTACTGGGCGACCGTGGTCGGCACCAACATCGCGGGCTCGACACCCTACATCGGCGACTACATCGTGCGCTTCTTCCGCGGCGGCAGCGAGGTCGGGCCGCAGACGTTGACGCGATTTTACGCAATGCACGTGCTGATGCTGCCGGCGGCGCTCCTCGTTTTCGTGGCGGTGCATCTTTTCATGGTCGTGCGCCAGGGCATCTCGGCGCCCCCCAAGCGGCATCCCGAATACGGCCGCCACGGTATCAACGCCGAGCTCGGTATCGACCCCGGGGTTGGTGTCGGCACCCAGCTCAGTGTCGACGCCCAGCGCACTCGGGCGGTCGACGAATATCATCACGAGAAAGAGGCGGGAGAGTCCTTCTATCCGTTTTATCTGGCCAAGGACGCCGTCGCCGTGCTGCTGGCGCTTTCGGTGGTCGCGCTTTTGGTCTTTATGTATCCGACCGAGATCGGCGAGATCGCCGACCCCGCCAGCACCAGCTACAATCCGCGCCCGGACTGGTACTTCCTGTTCCTGTTCCAGGCGCTCAAGTATTTTCCCGGAAGCATGGAAGCGGTCGCGGCAGTCATGCTGCCGGGGCTTGCGTTGGCGGTCCTTCTGGCAGTGCCCTTCTTTGATCGGCGGATGCGCCAGCATCCGTTGGACCGCCCGATCGCCACCGGCTTTGCGTTCTCGGCGCTGGCCGGCGTGGTTGCGTTCACCGTGATCGGCGCGCAGTCGCCGCTGCTCAACCCATATGTGCCGGAGCGGCCGACCGTGGAGGAAGGTCACCGGCTCTTTCACACGCTGAATTGCGCATACTGCCACAGCGTCAATGGTCGCGGGAGCACTATCGGACCCGACCTGATGCTGAATCCCCTCAAACACGACAAGACTTGGATAGTCGCCCATCTCGAGCGGCCCGGCGAAGTGGTAGCGCCCGGTCACCGCACCGCAATGACCGGATTGTTGCCGGACGAAAGCGCGGACCTCTTCGACTACATCAATGAGCTGCAGGGTGGCGGCCCCTATAGTGAGAAGGCGTCCCGGCTGTTCTACCGAAACTGCGGCAAGTGCCACACGGTGGCAGGCCACGGCAGCGCCAAGGCACCGGATCTGAGCGGAATTGGGCTGGTGCGGTCGGTTTCGTTCATCCACCGCTACATGGAGGATCCGAAGGCCCTGTACAGCCTGAGCAAGATGCCGGCATTCTTGCCGCCGGAGGGCAAGCTAACCCACGTCGAAATCGAGGACATCGCGCGCTTTCTCGCGCATCAGCGAACACCGGCGCCTCCTAAAAACTGATCCGCGCGAACCCAGCCGCAAAGGGTGGCCCGGACAGAGCACGTTTAGTCGCGGGGAAAGAATCGTGAGGTTGCAAATCGAGCCCGGCTTTTGTGCCGCCCGGGCTGGAGGCGCCTTGTCAAAACCTGTTCCACGCGAGCAGAAACGCATATACTCAGAGCGATAGGTGAAGTGTCCATGATGCCCTCGATCGACTTCGCGAAAGCGCCCTTTCTGGTTATCTGGGAAACGACTCAGGCGTGCGACCTCGCCTGCAGCCATTGCCGCGCCTCGGCTCAATCGTTGCGCCATTGCGACGAACTGACCACCGCGCAAGGCTTCGCGCTGCTTGCCGAGGCCGCTGCGATGGGCACTCCGGTGTTTATCCTAAGCGGTGGCGATCCGCTCAAACGTCCCGACCTGTTGGACCTCGTGCGCGAGGGCAAGCGCCTCGGTCTGCGCATGGGAACCATTCCTGCGGCAACTCCATCACTTACTGCGACCGTGGTGCGCCAGTTGAAAGAGGCGGGCCTGGACCAGATGGCGCTGAGCCTCGATTATCCGCGCGCTGACCTTCACGACGGTTTCCGCGGAGTACCAGGGGCCTTCAACAAGACAATGGCGGCAGTCGAATGGGCGCACCAATGCGGTCTGCCGCTACAGATCAACACGACGCTGTGGGCTGGTTCGGCGCCGTTTCTGTCCGAGATGGCTGAGTTGGTCGAACGTCTTGGAGCGGTTTTCTGGGAGGTGTTCTTCCTGGTCCCGATGGGACGGGGCGAGGTCCTCGACGGCGTCGCGGCAAACCAGTGCGAGGAACTCTTCGCGATCTTATATGCGATTCAGAAAAAGTCGCACTTCGTCGTGAAGGTGACCGAGGCGCCCCACTACCGGCGCTATGTCGCGCAACACGAGGCGGAAAGCAGCGGCAAGCAGTATCAGGGCCACCCCGGCACGGTGCCGATGCCCGACATGCTTCGGCGGTCGGAAGGGCCGGGGCACACCGTTGGGCTTGCGCCTCACAGCGTCAACGCTGGCAAGGGCTTTGTCTTCGTGTCCCACACCGGTGAGGTCTATCCGAGCGGATTCCTGCCGGTTTCTGCCGGAAACGTACGATCGCAAAGCTTGGCCGAGATTTATCGTGACTCCGCGCTCTTCCGCACGCTGCGTGACCCCGCCGCCCTGCGCGGCAGGTGCGGGCGGTGCGAGTATCGCACCTTCTGCGGCGGCTCGCGCTCGCGCGCCTATGCGCTGACCGGCGACTTTCTCGCCACTGACCCGTGGTGCAACTATCAACCTGCCCGGTCCGCCGCTTAGCAAAGCCCTCCGGCTGGCAAAAACCTCGCTACCCCCTGCGAAGCGCAACCGCGGCGCGGGTCGGCTCGATCGCGCCGTAGCAGACGATCGGATCGAACAGGTCGAGTATGGTGCGATCGTCGGACAGCAGGCCGCGCATCGGATGGCGCCCGAGATGCACTTCGGTGAACAGATGCGCGATCACCGCCTTGCGCGCGCTGCCGGTAGTGGCGAGCTCGAAGGCGGCCTCCTCGAGCAGCAAGGCGGCGGAGGCGGCGTCAGCGAGATAGTTGCCGAAGACGCGCGCGCGCAATTGCGCAACCTCGCGATCGAGACGTGAGAGATGCGCGAGCGCCTCACGCACTTCGCCGAGCGCGTGAGCCACCGTCTCACGCGTGGCGGCAAGCAGGGCGCCTGCCGCCTCGGCGCGTTCGCCGAGCGCGGCGAACGCCGCCTGCATCACCTGCTCGCTGCGCAGCGCGCGCAGGATGTCGAGGCAGATGATGTTCTCGGTGCCTTCCCAGATCGTGTTGCTCTGCGCGTCGCGCAACTGGCGCGCGAGCGGCCAATTCTCGACATAACCGTTGCCGCCATGGACTTCGACGGCCTGCGACGCGAACTCGACCCCGCGCCGAGTGGCGCGCAACTTCGCGACCGGCACGAGCAGGCGCGCAAGCGCGCTATCGCCCGAGGCGGAGGCGAAAACCAGCGCCGCCGCGGCCTCCAGCTCGACCATCATGCCCACCAGCATTTCGCGCATCATCGGGAGATCGCGCAGCGCGTGGCCGAACGCGCGGCGCTGCCAGGAGAAGATCGCAGACTCGAGGAACGAGCGGCGCATGATGCCAAGGCCCATTACGGCGACGCCGCGTCGCGAGTCGTCGACCATCTCCATCATGCGGTTGATCCCTTGGCCGTCGGTCGCCGTGCCGCCGCTGCCGGCGAGCAGGGACGCTTCGGCGTCGATGAAGTCAACTTCTGCGGTGGGCACCGCGCGGGTGCCGAGCTTGTCCTTGAGGCGGCGAATGGAGATGCCGTTGCGGGAGCCATCGCGGCGCAAGCGCGGCACCAGAAACAGCGCGACGCCGCGCAGTCCGTCGGCGCCGCCATCGGGGCGGGCGAGCGTCGCGATCGCGCTGGCGTCGACATTTGAGCAGAACCACTTGGAGCCGTTCAGAATCCAGCGATCGCCGTCGCGGCGCGCGGTGGTGGTGAGCGTGGCGAGGTCGGAGCCGCCGGTCTTCTCGGTCATGAACATCGCGCCGTCCCACGCGTCGTCGAAGTGCTCAGCGGTGAGATGCGGCATGAACTCGCGCTGCACCTCCGGCGGCGCGAAGCGGCGCACCAGGCCGATCACCCCGCTGGTCATGCCGACCGAGCAGAGCATCCCAATCTCGGCCTGCGATAGCATGTAGTTGAGCGCGACCGGGACCACCTCGGGCAGATGGCGGCCGCGGCGGCGCGCTTCACTGTACAGACGTGGGCCGCTTAGGCCGGCTTCCCAGAGGTCGCGCTTGGTGTCGAGCGCGCCGGGATGGTGGCGCACTTCGTCGAGCGGATCGCCCCAGTGGTCGAACTTGACGAGTTCGGGTGGATGCTTGTCGGTGACCTCAGCGCGCGCGGCGACCGGACCGCCGCACAGCGCCCCGAACTTGCGCAGCTCCGGCTCGAGCCAGTCGAGATCGGCAGGGTCGAGCAACCGGCGCATCAGAAGTTGCAGGTTGGGATCGATGTCGTACCAGTTAAGTCCGATTGCGCTCTGGAATTCCGCGTAGTCGATCATGGCCGGCTCTCCCGCTGCGGCAAGGCGCCGGAGATTCGAAGCATGGCGGCGCCGCGCTCGATTCAAAAGTTACTCGCGCGCGTGCAAGCTGTCCATCGGAGCGCCGGATTCTCCGCGCCGCGGCTACTTTTGGAACTTGTGGAAATCCGGCGTGCGCCGCTCCATGAATGCGTTGCGTCCTTCCATGGATTCTTCGGTGCGGTAGTAGAGTCCCAGCGAGATTCCGCCCATCGCTCCGATTCCCTTGATGTGGTCGGTTTCGGCGTTGAAGGAGGCCTTGGCGATCCTGATCGCGGTCGGGCTCAAGGCCAGGATCTCGCGCCCCCAAGCGCGCGCCTCGTCCATCAACTGCGCGGCGGGCACCACCTTGTTGACCAGGCCCATCTCCAGAGCTTCATCCGCCGAATACTGGCGGCACAGGAACCAAATCTCGCGCGCTTTTTTCTCGCCGACCAGGCGCGTCAGGTAGGCGGTGCCGAACCCGGGATCGACGCTGCCAACCCGCGGACCGACCTGGCCGAAGCGGGCGGTATCGGCCGCGATGGAAAGGTCGCAGATTATATGGAGGACGTGTCCTCCGCCGATTGCGTAGCCGTTGACCGCGGCGATGACAGGCTTGGGAATGTCGCGGATGACTTCGTGCAATGCCTCGACGTTCATCCCGCCGCGATAGCCTCCGCCACTGCGCGCGGCTTGGTCGCCGCCCGAGCTGAAGGCGCGGTCGCCGGCGCCGGTCAGAATCACCACCCCGATCGAACGGTCTCGCCAGGCGTCCCTAAAGGCCTCCACCATCTCGTCCACGGTCTGACCGCGGAACGCGTTACGGAGCTGCGGCCGGTTGATTGTGACGGTGGCGATCCCGTCTTGCTTCTCGTAGATGATGTCCTCGAATGCCATCTGCGTCTCCTTTGGCCGCGGCGCACGCGACCGCGCCACGGCGTTTATGCTACCCGTCCAGAGATTTATTTTCCCTGGAATTTGGGCATGAAGAAGTTCTGCGATGAGTTTCTTGATCTTGGCTGAATTGTCAACGCCTATATCGCCACCGGTCGCCTGCTCCACGGGCAAGCCAACGCCACCGCCGATCGCGGCCAGAACGGAGGACAGTTGCGGGCCGCGATGTGGCGCAAGCTGCGACAAGGCGGCCTACGCAGCCTTTACCGCCTGCGCAAGCAGACTGCGGAGCCAGTCTTCGGCGTGATTAAACAGCGGATTAGGTTTTGACAAAGCACAGGCCGAATACTTAACGAAGCTCATCGCGCTCGGGCGGTTTTGGCGTTGTCCTCCGGCATTTTTCCCTAACGTTTGGTGAGTTTTTCCGCTCCCGGTCGGTCGGTCTCCCAATTACATAAGTCGTGGGGAATGCCTATTGTTAGTTCA
>Ga0181536_10005635_pt1 | contig 12777 bp, 9 predicted proteins | sample PEATcosm2014_Bin_41_FD_121105 | JGI IMG/M metagenome (GOLD analysis project Ga0181536, IMG submission 121105) | Peatland microbial communities from MTU Mesocosm Facility, Houghton, MI, USA - PEATcosm2014_Bin17_60_metaG | ecosystem: Environmental > Terrestrial > Soil > Wetlands > Peat | place...
CCAGACCCGCGACTACGTGTTCGTGGACGACGTCGTCGATGCGTTCGCCCGCGCCGCGCGTCACGGCGGCGGCCTCGTGATGAACATCGGCACCGGCCAGGAGACATCGGTTTCGAAGCTGTACGAGATCGTCGCGAAGGCCTGCGGGAGCGACCTCAAGGCGCGACCCGCGCCGGCCCGGCCCGGTGAGGTGCAGCGCAGTGCCCTCGACCCGAGACGAGCGGGCCTGCATCTCGGCTGGAAACCTTGGACGCCGCTCGTAAACGGCGTGGCGGCGGTCGTCGACCACGTCCGCCGGACCGCGTCGTGATAGCCGTCCTCTGCGGCGGGGTCGGCGCCGCCAGGATGCTCGCCGGCTTGCAGGCGGTGGTCGATCCCGGCGAGATCGTCGCCGTCGTCAACACCGGCGACGACACGGAGCTGCATGGCCTGTACGTGAGCCCCGACCTCGACACGATCACCTACACCCTCGCCGGGGCGGTGAACCCGGCAACCGGGTGGGGGCTCACCGACGAGAGTTTTCACGCCCTGCAGGCCTTGGAGCGTTACGGCGCCATCACCTGGTTCCGACTCGGCGACAGCGACCTCGCGACCCACCTCTACCGCACCGGCCGCATGCGCAAGGGCGCGACCCTTTCTGTGGTCACCGCGGAGATCGCCCGCGCCTGGGGCCTTTCGGTCCGCCTCCTCCCGATGAGCGACGACCCCGTGCGCACCAGGCTGGGGCTCGCCGATCAGCGGGAGGTGGCCTTCCAGGAGTACTTCGTGAAGCTGCGCCATTCGGTCGTCGTGGCTGCGGTGCGCTTCGAGGGTGCCGCCCAGGCCAGGCCTGCGCCCGGCGTGCTGGAGGCGCTCGGATCGGCCCAGATCATCGTGGTGGCGCCTTCGAACCCGATCGTGTCCATCGGCCCGATCCTCGCCGTGCCGGGCGTGGCCGAAGTGTTGCGGGCGCGCCGCGACATGGTTGTGGCCGTGTCGCCGATCGTGGCGGGCGCCGCCTTGAAAGGCCCGGCCGCCCGGCTCCTCGTCGAGCTGGGCGGGGAGGCGTCCGCGCCGGGTGTGGCCCGCTTCCTCAGCTCTTTCGTCGGCACGCTCGTGATCGACGAGGCCGACGCGGACCGCGCCGCCGAGGTCGAGCTGGCCGGCGTGCACTGTGTCGTCGCGCCGACGGTTATGGGCTCGCCGGAGCTGGCGGCGCGACTCGCCCGCGCGGTGCTGCGGGCCGGTGGCATCGGCGCGGGATCGTCGGGCTCGGCGACAACCGGGCCCGAGGCGTAGCGGCTGTCGGCTGCTTGGGTGAAGACTGCGCCCATGGCGATCGGCACGTCACTGCTGGTGCTGGGGATCGAGGGCCTTCCCGAGATCGGCCCGGGGGACGACCTGGCGGCGCTCATCGCCGAACACGCGCCTTTGGCCAGGGGCGATGTGGTCGTGGTCACCCAGAAGGTGGTGTCCAAGGCGGAGGGCCGCACCGTCCGGATCGATCCGTCGAACCCGGATGCGAAACGCCTCCTCGCCGAGTCCGAGTCGGTGCGGGTGCTCAGGCGCAGGGGAGACCTGGTCGTGACCGAGACCAGACACGGGTTCGTGTGCGCGAACTCGGGTGTCGACCTGTCCAACGTGGCCGAGGGCTGGGCGGCGTTGCTGCCCGAGGACCCCGACCGCTCGGCCCGGCGGTTGCGGGACGGCCTGGGGGCGCGGACAGGCCTGGAGGTCGCCGTCGTCATCTCCGACACCTTCGGCCGCGCCTGGCGGCGCGGCGTGACCGACGTGGCGATCGGTTGTGCGGGCATCCGCGCCGTGGTGGACCTGCGCGGGACGACCGACGCCTTGGGCCGGGAGCTCGTCGCGACCGAGATCTGTGTCGTGGACGAGGTGGCCGCGGCGGCGGAGCTTGTCATGGGAAAGGCACGGGGCGTCCCTGTGGCCGTGGTCAGGGGGGTGGACGCGGCAGTCCTGGGGCCGGGGACAGTCGCAGAAGAGGTGGTCCGCCCCTACGGGGAGGACCTGTTCCGTTGACGGCCGGTCACCTGCCCGCCGGTCGGCTCGCCGCGGCGGGCCCGCTCTGGCCGGGGACGCGGTGACGAGGCTCCGGGTCGGTTTCGACGTGCTCGCCCTCGCCGGCCAGCGCACCGGGGTCGGCCGTTTCTGCGCCGGTCTTGCCGGCGCCCTCATCGTCCGGGAGGAGGTGGAGCTCCTCGGCTACGCCGTGGCCCGCCATGGGCGGCGGGCCACCGGCGCGACGGCGGGCGCGCTCGGGATCCCGGTGCGAACCTGGCCCTTGCCCGCGCGCCTTTTGAACTCGGTGTGGGCGCGGGCGGACCTGCCACCCATCGAATGGCTCACCGGGCCGGTGGACGTCGTGCACGGGACGAACTACGTCGTGCCGCCGTCGGATCACGCCGGTCGCGTCGTCACGGTCTACGACCTGGCCGCTCTGCGTTACCCGCAGCTGTGCGAGCCCGCCTCGCTCGTGTACCCACGGCTCGTCAAGCGGGCCGTCCGAGGGGGCGCCTTTGTCCATGTGCTCTCGGGCTTCGTGCGAGACGAGGTGCTCGAGCTCATCGGCGCCGACGCCGCGCGGGTCCGGGTCGTGCCGGCCGGCCACGCCGCCTGCGACGGGGCCGCCCGTTCCCCGGCCCAGGCGGGGAGGCGACAACGCTCGGCGCCCTATCTGCTCGCGCTCGGCGCCGTCGAGCCGCGAAAGGACCTGCCCACGCTGGTGAAGGCGTTCGCCGAGCTCGCGCGCGCCCACGGGGACCTGGAGCTCGTCGTCGCCGGGCCCGCCGGGTGGGGGGAGCCGGCCTTCAAGGCGGCCGTGGACGCGAGCGGCGTCGCCCGGCGCGTGGTGCGCGTGGGCTACCTCGCTGAGGCCGAGCGGCAGTTCTTGCTCGACGGAGCCGTCGCTCTCGCCTACCCGTCGGTGTACGAGGGGTTCGGCTTCCCGCCGCTCGAGGCGATGGCGGCGGGGGTGCCCGTTGTCGCGACATCGGCGGGGGCCTTGCCCGAGGTCTTGGGCGATGCGGCCGAGCTTGTGCCGCCGGGCGACTTTGAGGCGATGGCGGCGGCGCTGGCAAGGGTCATCGACGACGAGGCCTTGCGGGCAAGGCTCGTCCAAGCCGGGCGCGTCCGGGTTTCGTCGTTCAGCTGGGAGTCGGCGGCCACGTCGATGATCGACCTCTACGGCGTGGCCGCGCGCGAGCGACGGTCCCGGTGACGCCCGTGCACGTGTCGCTCACGGCCGAGCAGCTGCGCCGGCGCGTGCCGGGTGGGATTGGGACCTACACCCGGGGCCTGCTGCAGGGCATCGGCGAGCTCGAGGCCGAGGCGCGTCCGGGGATCACCCTCGTCGCGAGCAGGCCGCGTCCTGGCCCCGACCCGCTCGGGAACCTCGGCTTCCCGCTCGAGTGCTCGAGGCTCCCGAGCCGGCTCTTGACGCGCGCGTGGGATCTCGGGCTTTGTCGCGTCGGGCGGGAAAGTGACGTCGTCCACGCGGTCTCGCTGGCGGCGCCGATGCCCTCCGCGGGCAGGCCTTTGGTGATCACGGTGCACGACGTGGCGTGGAGGTCGATGCCGGAGGCCTTTCCCGCCAGGGGCCGGCGGTGGCACGCGGCGGCGCTACGACGCGCCGCGACCCGAGCGGCCCTCATCGTCGTCCCCTCCGAGCAGACCGCCGAGGCGGTCCTGTCCGCAGGCGTCGGCGTCTCCATGGCGCGGCTCGTGGTCGTGAGCGAGGGCGCCGACCACCTCGCCGAGCCCGACATCGCCGGGGGCGAGGCCTTGCTAGGGCGCCTCGGGGTCGCCGGAGAGTACCTGCTCACCGTGAGCACCCTCGAGCCGCGGAAGAACCTCGGACGCCTCCTCGAGGCCTACGCCCTCGCCAGGCCGAGGCTGCCCGAGCCCTGGCCGCTTGTGGTCGTTGGGCCGAGCGGGTGGGGACGCTCCCCGTCGGCGGCCCGCGTGGGGCCGGGCGCCGGGGTCGTCTTCGCCGGTGCGGTCGAAGGCGGGACACTGGCCGCCATCTACGCGAGGGCCCGCCTGTGTGCCTATGTCCCGATCGTGGAGGGCTTCGGCCTCCCCGTCGTCGAGTCGATGGCCCAGGGGACCCCCGTCGTCTCGAGCCGTGTCCCGAGCTCCGCCGGGGCGTCCCTCGAGGTCGACCCCACCGACCCGGCGTCGATAGCCGAGGGGCTCGTGTCCGCGGCCGTCGACGAGGTGACGCGCCGGGCGCTTGTCACAAAAGGTCTCGCGCGGGCGGGCGAGCTGCGCTGGGTGGACACCGCGCGGGCGCACGTGGGGGTCTGGGAGCGGGCCGCCGCGGGGCGGGCAGAGCGATGACGGGCGGTTCGCGACAGGACGCGCTCGCCGTCGCCATGGACGTGAGCGCGGTGCCGGACCGTCCCGTGGGAGCGGGCCGCTATGTCGTCGAGCTGGCCCGGGCGCTCGGCGGTCGGACCGATTGCCGGCTCAGTCTCCTCGCCCGGCGCGACGACGGCGCCCGGTGGGCGCGCGTGGCGCCGGGGGAGCGGGTCGTGGCGACCGCTCCTCCGAGCCGCCCGGCACGCCTCCTGTACGAGCAGGCGCGTCTGGGGGCGGTGGTCGCCGGCCTCGCCTCGCCGCCGGTCCAGGTGTACCACGGCCCGCACTACACGATGCCCCGGCGCTCCCGGGTGCCCTGCGTCGTGACGATCCACGACCTCACGTTCTTCGATCACCCCGAGTGGCACGAGGCGAGCAAGGTCAAGTGGTTCCGCGCCGCCATGCGCTATTCGGCGGCGCACGCGGCCGCCATCGTCTGCGTGAGCGAGATGACGGCGGCACGCCTGGGTGAGCTCCTGTCCCCGCCCTGTCCGGTGGTGGTGGTGCCCCATGGGGTGGACCACGCCCGTTTCACCGCCGACGAGCCGCGTCCCGGCGCCGACGGTGAGGTCCTGGAACGCCTCGGCCTCGACCGGCCCTACCTGTTGCACCTCGGGACCCTGGAGCCCCGCAAGGGCATCGCCGACCTCGTCGCCGCCTTCGACCGGCTCGCGGGCGATGACCCGTCCCTCGAGCTGGTTCTCGCCGGCGGGGCCGGCTGGAAGGCGGAACCCGTGCTGGCGTCGGTCGCCGCGGCGCCTTGGCGCGAGCGGATCCGCCGGCTCGGCTACGTGGCCGACGGGGACGTGCCGGCCCTCCTGCGCCGCGCCCGCGCCGTGGTCTACCCGTCGCTCGAGGAGGGCTTCGGTCTCCCGGCTCTCGAGGCTCTCGCCTGCGGCGCGCCCCTCGTCACGACCTCGGGCACGCCCATGGCCGAGGTCGCCGGCGCAAGCGCCCTGCTCGTCGCGCCGGGCGAGCCGCTCGCGCTCGCGGCGGCGATCGAGGCGGCGCTCTCCTCGGACGCCGCCGGTGAGCGGGAGCGCCGGCGAGCCGACGGGCTTGCGGTCGCGGCCCGCTACACCTGGGAGGCCTGCGCCGAGGGTCACCTGGCCGTGTACCGCACCGCGGCGGGGACGTGACGCCGAGGGCGTCCGCAAGGCACCTTTGCTGACCGGAATCGCCGGGGAATGGCCGGATCGGCAGGTAGCCTGAACGGCGTGCGCGCGTACTTGACCGGTGGGACGGGCTTTGTCGGCGAATGGCTCCTGCGCCACCTCTCCGACGAGGGCGACACGGCCATCGCCCCCGGTCCGGAGGTCGACGTGACCATGCCCGCCCTCATCGCGGCCGACCTCAAACAAGCGGCGCCTGACATGGTGTACCACCTCGCCGCGCTGACCCACGTCGGCCAGTCCTGGCGTGAGCCAGCCGAGACCTTCCGGGTGAACGCCGTCGGCACCTTGAACCTCCTCGAGGCGGCGGCCGCCTGCGCTGTCCCGCCCGTGGTCGTGCTCGTCAGCTCGGCCGAGGTGTACGGCCCGGCACCCGACACCGAGATGCTCGACGAGCGGGCCGAGCTCCGCCCCGTGACCCCCTACGCCGTGAGCAAGGTGGCCGCCGAGTACCTGGGGCTGCAGGCGTACCTGGGCCGGGGCCTCCGGGTCGTGCGCGCCCGGGCCTTCAACCATGTGGGCCCGGGCCAGGCCGACGACTTCGTGGTGGCGGCGCTGGCACGGCGGATGGTCGAGGCCGAATTGCGAAAGAGCGGGGAGGTGAGGGTCGGCAACCTCACGGCTTCCCGGGACTTCACCGACGTCCGCGACGTCGTGCGGGCCTACCGGCTGCTCGCCGTGGGCGGTGTCGCGGGCGAGGCCTACAACGTCTGCTCGGGCCGCGCCATCTCCATCGCCGATCTCGCCGCCCAGATGGCGGGGATGCTCTCGCGTGAGGTCAGCTTCGTGACCGACCCCGAGCTCTTCCGCCCGGTCGAGGTCCCGGTGCTGCTCGGCGACTCGTCCAAGCTCGTCGCCGCCACGGGGTGGCAGCCCACGATCGCGCTGGCCAAGACCCTGTCGGACGTCCTCGAGTACTGGCGCGGGCGCCTCGCCTGACTCAGGCGGAGAACCGGAGCCGGCTCCGCAGTTCGTCGCGCGTCCGGCGGACGACGGCCTGGGCCTGTTCGGGGAGCAGCGCAACGATCGGATCCATGTTCGCGTCGACGGCCTTGAACACCTGCGCGACCGTCTCGTCGCAGGCCTTGGCCCGCCCGCAGATCAGCTTGCGGGCACCGGCGAACTCGTGGCCGCGCGCCTGCGCTCTTTGGAACTCGAGGACGCCGACGCCGATCGCGACGTACGCCGCCTCCTTGGCGAGGTCCGCGACGGCTTGGGCCACGTCGTGAAGATCATCTCGTATGTCGGTCATGTCCCGATCCTCCTCGTCTCAAGGTTCTCGACGGCGCTGTGGGGAGGTGGCGGCCTCAACCGCACTCAGGGCCGTTCGCTCACTAGTGTACTGCAAAATGCTAACTATAGCAAGCGTAACCGCCGTCGCCCTCCCGGTTCCGGCCCCGCGTCCGCGGTAGCGTGGCCCTGATGCCGGAGGAGCAAGCCCCGCCGGTCGTCGCCGTGGTGGTCGCTTGCGACCCGGGTCCGTGGTTCGAGGAATGTCTGGAAGCGCTGGGCGCCCAGGACTACCCGAACCTCGACGTGCTCGTGGTGGACGCCGCGAGCCACGAGGAGCTGACGGCACGTGTCGCGGCCGTGCTCCCGCGCGCCTTCATTCTGCGCGAAAGTGCCTCCGAAGGTTTCTCCGCGGGCGCGAACGAGGCGCTCGTGGCCATCGAGGGCGCCTCTCACCTGTTGATCTGCCACGACGACGTCGCCCTGTCACCCGATGCGGTCCGTTGCCTGGTCGGTGAGGCCTACCGCGCCAACGCCGGCATCGTCGGGCCGAAGCTCGTCGAGTGGGACGCCCCTGACCGGCTGTTGGAGGTCGGCCTCGGGGTCGACCGCTTCGGCGTGGCAATCGAGCGGGTCGAGCCGGGCGAGCTCGATCAGGCCCAGCACGACGAGGGTCGTGAGGTGTTCGCCGTGCCCGGCGGCTGCATGTTGGTGCGGGCCGACCTCTTCCGGGCGCTCGGGGGCTTCGATCCCGACATCGAGCTGTTCGGCGAGGACGTGGACCTGTGCTGGCGGGCCCAGGTGGCCGGGGCGCGGGTCATCGTCGCTCCCGCGGCGCGCGTGCGCCACCTGCAGGTGGCGAGGTCCGGCTCGGGGAGGCCCGGCAACACGGCGGTGTTGCGTCGGCGCCACGAGCTGCGGGCGGTGCTCAAGAACTACGACGCGCCGCGACGCCTGGCCGTCGTGCTCGACCTCGCGGCCGGATCGCTCGCGGAGATAGCCGCGGCGACGTTGCGGGGCGAGCGGGAGCGCTCGAAGCGCGTCGCCGACGCCTGGTGGTGGAACTGGCGCCACCGCCGTAGCCTGCGCAGAGCCCGCAAGGCGCTCGCGGTCGTCCGCCAGCGACCCGACCGTGTCGTGGCGCGGATGTTGAGCCGGGGCGACCGGCGCACGGCTCTCGAGGCCAGTCCGGTCTCCTCGGTCTTCCCGGCCGCCCCGGTCGCAACCGGGCTCGAGACCAGGTTCCGGCCAGATGAGGATCTCGAGCCTGGACGGATCGCCTCGAGCCGCAACAGGCCCGTCGCGTCGCACCACACCGGCTGGGCTCTCCTGGGCTTGGCCGTCGTGGTCCTGTTCGGCGTCCGCAACCTGGTGACCGGCCACTTGCCCCTGGTGGGCCAGCTCTTGGCCTTTCCGGCGCCGGGGGCGCTGCTGCGCGACTTCTTCGGCGGCTGGCATGATGCCGGATGGCAGGCGACCGGGCCGGCGTCCCCCGGTTTCGGCCTGGTGGGTGGGGCCGGTGCGATCCTGCTCGGCAGCACCGCGCAGGTGGAGAAGCTGCTCTTGTTGGGCCCGATCCTCGTGGGGGCCATCGGGATGCACCGGCTGCTGCGGCCGCTCGGCTCGAGCCGGGCCCGGCTTGCGGCCACGATCGCCTATCTCGGCCTCCCGCTCGCATGGAACGGCATCGCCGCAGGTGACCTGCAAGCTCTCGTGACCTTCGCCGGGATGCCCTTTGTGATGTCGCGGATGTGCCGCGCAACCAGGCTGGAGCCGTTCTCGTCCCGGCGGGACGCGCCAGGGTGGCGCGCCGTCGTGGCCGAGGTCGTCCCGTTCGGTCTCCTGCTCGCCTTCATGGCCGCCCTCGCGCCGCCCTCGCTGGTGGCGGTCGTGGTCGTGTCGCTGGCGATCGTGCTCGGCGCGGCGGTCGCGGGCCACCTGGCCGCCGTGGGCCGCGCCCTGGGCGTCACGGCGGGTGCGTTGGGCGTGGCGTTCGTCTGCTGTTTCCCCTGGTCGCTCACCTTCTTCCAACCCGGCGCGCGCTGGAGCGTCCTCTCCGGCGCGTTGGGCGCGCGCGGCGCCGTGGGCGGGGTGTTGCGCCTGTTCCGTTTCCACGTGGGCCCGGTGGGCGCAGGCTGGCTCGGCTGGGGGATCCCGCTCGGTGCGGCCTTCGTGCTGTTCGTGGCGCGCGAGGAACGGCTCGACTGGGCCACGCGTTGGTGGGTCGCGGCCCTCGCCACGGTGGCGGTCGCTTATGCGGGCGCGGTCGGATGGCTCGGTGCGGGCGGGGGGGCGACGCTTGTCCTGCTGGCTCCGGGGGCGTGCTGCCTCGCGGGAGCAGTCGGCCTCGGCGTGGCGGCCTTCGAGGTCGACCTCGCCAAGACCCGCTTCGGGTGGCGCCAGAATCTCGGCGCGGGAGCCGTCGTCTGCCTGGTCGTCGGGCTGTTCCCGACCCTCGCTTCATCGGTGGACGGCCGCTCCTCGCTCCCTTCGGTCGGCTACGAGCAGCTGCTCGGCTGGACGGCGCCGCGACCGGGCGCCCAGGGTTTCGACGTGCTCTGGCTCGGCGATCCCGCCAGCGTGCCGGCGCCCTGCTGGCAAATACGCCCCGGCCTGGCGTTCGCGGTGAGCGAGAACGGCCTGCCGGATGGCCGGCGCCTGTGGCCGAGCGCCGACCCCGGCGTCGGGGCCGTGGTCGAAGCGGACCTAGAGAGAGCGGAGGCCGGGCTCACGGTCCAGCTCGGCGCCGAATTGGCGCCCGCGGGCATCCGTTACCTGATCCTCCCCGGCGCGGTCGCGCCGACGCTGCCCGGCGTCCAGACCCCGCCCTCGGCACCGCCGCCGCCCGACCTCGTGCAGGCGCTCGAGGCCCAGGGTGATCTTCGCCAGCTCCCGACCGAGGCCGGCGTGATCGCCTTCGAGAACGCGGCCTGGACCGGGGCCGACAGCCCGTCCGCCAGCTCCGTCGTGCCGCTCGTCGCGACGGGGGGAGGAACCCCTTCGTGGCTGAGGGAGCTCGGCCTCGCCGCGGGCCTGCTGGCCGTGGCCGTGGGCATCGCCGAGGGCATCGCCCGCCGCCGCAAGCGCCGCCGCCTCGCCCGGTCGGCCGCGGCCCCGCCCGGCGGAGGCCCCGCCCGCGCAGATCATGGTTCGTCCGAGGGCGGGGAGCCCTCGCCCGGCGAGGACGCGCCCGAAGAGGCGCCGGAAGGCGCCGAGCCGGTGTCCGAGCCGGAACCGAGCGCGCGCGGATGAACGTGGTCGCGGGCCGCCGGAGGTCTTCCGCCTTGGTGCCGAGTCCCCGGCACCGCGCCCTCGTCCCCCTCGCGCTCGGGTTCATGCTGTTGGTGCTCGTCAACGTCTTAGTGCGCCAGGCGAGCGGCGGGGCGGCCGGTGGGTTCGTGGGGCCGCCCCCGCTCCCGGTCGTGGAGACGCACAAACCGGCTGCCTGGCATTGCCCCGGCCCACTGCCCATCGGCGCCGGCCCCGAAAGCTCGCGCATCTCGATCGTGAACAGCGGGACTTCGTCTGTGGACCTCGTCGCGGTCGTGTCGCGAACAGGGCTCGCCAAGGGAGGGACCTCGAGCGGCGAGCACGTTGCGACCACCCCGGTCGCTGTCGGCGCCGAGTCGGAGGCGGTCCTCCCGCTCGCCACGAACGGCCCGGCCGGGTTCGCGGCGGTGTCGCTCGAGACCGATCGAGGCGGTATCGCCGTGGCCGAGTCGATCGCCGGCACGTCGATCGCAGGCGGAGTCGTCGAGCTCTCGTCCCCGTGCTCGCTGGCGACCGGCGCGCGGGGCTATCTGCCGGCCGGCAGCACCTACGGCGGCTCGAACGTGCGGGTCTCCCTCTACGACCCGGACGCCACGCCGGCGACGGTGAACGTGAGCATCTCGACCGGTACGGAGATCGCGTCGCCCCCGGCCTTTCAGGGGGTCGTCGTCCCCGCCCTCGGCATCGTCGTCCTCAATCTTCACCGGTGGGTCTTCGAGCAGAGCTCGCTCGCGGTCACCGTCACGGCCCTGAGCGGGGACATCGTCGTCGGGGCGCTTGAGTTGACCTCCGAGACGGTCAAGCTGGCTTCGAGGTCGGCGCGGGGGAACGAGATCCGCCAGGTCTTCGTCACCGGAAGCTCCTTGCTGGTCGGACCCGATGACGGGCGCGGGCGGTGGTCCTTCGCGTCGATGCAGTCGAAGAGGGGCGTGGCGAGCACCTACTCGGTCTACAACCCCAGTGCGAAGCCGGTCACGGTCAGCGTCGCCCCGCCCGGACGGGCAGGCATCGCGGCTGCGCTCAGTGAGGTGGTCCCGGCCGGGGGGATCGTCGACTTCGCGACGCCCGTGACGGGCAAAAGCGGCCTCGGGACGGCCGCGGTCGTGATCTCGGCCCAGAAGGGGATGCCGATCGTCGTCGCCCGGCTGACCACGAGGTACCAGACCCGGGTCCTCGAGGCGATCGACGTGACGCCCGGGACGGCCGGTCCCCACGAGGAGTGGTTGCTCCCAGGTGGGTTGGTCACCCCGCGGGTCGACGACGTCGTCACGCTCGACGACCCCGGCACCAAAGGCGCCACGGTGACGCTGTTCGAGCTCAGCCGTGGGCAGGCCGGCCCGGCGCGCCTCGACGTCGTGAGCCTCGTCGCCGGATCGGAGATGGACTTCAACGTGGGCTCGGTGCTGCGGCCCGCGCCCTCGTTCGCCCTCGTCGTCTCGGCCGACGTCCCGATCCTGGTCGAGCAGCAGCTCGTCTCCCGGGGTGGGCTGACGTCGTCGGCGGGAGGGATTCCCATCGTTCCTGGATGAGGAGGAAAGGGCCGGGACCGGCCCGCGGGTCAGACCTTTTCCGGAGGGGTGCTCGTGTAGGCGAGGCCGGGCGGGGTCGGTGCCATCACCGTTCCCGACAGGGAGGGCGCGTAGCGCTCGGTGGCGAGTTTCTCCTCGCCCTCCTCGCCGCCGTGAACAGGCCTGCCATAAGCGGCGTCGACGAGACGGCCGATCTCGGCCCCGTCGACCTTCTCGAACTCGAGCAGGGCGTGCGCCACGGCCTCGAGGCCGGCCTTGTGCTCGCGCAGCACGGTGGTGGCGCGGGCCTCCTGCTCCCGGAGGATCCGGGCGACCTCCTCGTCGACGACCCGGCTCGTGTCCTCGGAATAGTCGCGGGTGTGCATGAGGTCCTCGCCGAGGAAGACCATGCCCTGCGATCCCCAGGCCATCGGCCCCACCCGCTCTGACATGCCCCACTCGCGGACCATCTTGCGGGCGAGCTCGGTGTTGCGCTGCAGGTCGTCGCTCGCTCCGGTCGACAGGTCGCCGTAGATGAGCATCTCGGCCACGCGCCCGCCCATTCGCACGACGAGGGCGTCCTCGATGTACTCACGGGGGTAGATGTGGCGCTCCTCGGTCGGGAGCTGCTGGGTGACACCGAGGGCGAGGCCCGTCGGGATGATGCTCACCTTCAAGAGGGGGTCGGCGTGCGTCAGCACGTAGGCGAGGACGGCGTGGCCGCCCTCGTGGTAGGCGACTCGCTCCTTCTCGAGGTCCGAGAGCACCATGCTGTCGCGGGGCTGGCCCATGAGGATGCGGTCCCGGGCGGCGTCGAAGTCGCGCATCTCGATGAACTGGCTCCCGCGTCTCACCGCGTGCAGGGCGGCTTCGTTGACGAGGTTGGCCAGGTCCGCGCCCGACATGCCGGGCGTCCCGCGGGCGATGATCGACAGGTCCAGGTCCGGACCCATGCGCTTGTCCTTGCAGTGCACCTGCAGGATCGGCAGGCGCTCGTCGAGATCGGGGAGCGGCACGACAATCTGGCGGTCGAAACGGCCCGGCCGCAAGAGCGCGGGGTCGAGGATGTCGGGCCGGTTGGTCGCCGCCATGACGACGATGCCCTCGGCGACGTCGAAACCGTCCATTTCGTTCAACATCTGGTTTAGGGTCTGCTCGCGCTCGTCGTGCCCGCCGCCGAGACCGGCCCCGCGCTTGCGCCCGATCGAGTCGATCTCGTCGACGAAGATGATCGCCGG
>Ga0181536_10005637_pt1 | contig 12773 bp, 12 predicted proteins | sample PEATcosm2014_Bin_41_FD_121105 | JGI IMG/M metagenome (GOLD analysis project Ga0181536, IMG submission 121105) | Peatland microbial communities from MTU Mesocosm Facility, Houghton, MI, USA - PEATcosm2014_Bin17_60_metaG | ecosystem: Environmental > Terrestrial > Soil > Wetlands > Peat | place...
GGGAATGCCCGGCAGATCGTAGAAAGTAGCGACTCCCCGCTCGCAGCCCTGATAGGCTAAGAGCAGTTTTCTTTTGCCGAGAAAAGGAGAGTCGCTATGAAGAAACCATACCAAATTGAAGCGCAGCGCGCTGTGAAGCAGCTTGAGGCCATGGCCGCGGATGGAAATCCGGCGGTGCAGATGGTGCTGCCCATGGCCGAGATGATGGGCTGGTTGCGGAAAGGCGTGGGCGAGCTAATCCGTCAAGCCGGCTTGCAGTTGATGGATCTGCTGATGCAGGAAGAAGTCCGGGGACTGGTCGGCGAGCGCAGCCAGCGCCAGGCGGAAAGGACGGCCAATCGGTGGGGCAGCGAGCGGGGCTACTGCGTGGTGATGGGGCAGAAGGTGCCGGTGGAGCGGCCCCGCGTGCGCACGACGGACGAGAAGGAGGTGCGGCTGGGCAGCTACGAGATGTTCCACCGCGGGGAGCCACTGACGGAAACAGTCTGGGAGAAGTTGATGCTGGGTCTGAGCACGAGGAAATACGGGCAGGCCATTCGGCAGTTCACCGAAGCGTACGGTTTGGAGAAGAGCGCGGTCAGCGAACATTTCATCGAGGCGAGCCGGGCGAAGTTGAAGGAGATGATGGAGCGTCGGCTGGAGGAGACACGGCTATGCGCGTTGCTGATCGATGCGACGCCGTTCGAAGGTCAGCAGATGGTGGCGGCCTTGGGAATAGGGCAGGACGGGCGGAAAACGATCTTAGGTATTCGGCAAGGAGCCACGGAAAATGCGACAGTAGTAAGTGAGTTACTCAGCGACTTACTAAGTCGCGGACTCGATTTCACGGAACCGCGACTCTACATTCTGGACGGCGCCAAGGCACTGACTGCCGCCGTGAAAAAGCACGCCGGTGAATCGGCGGCGATCCAGCGCTGCCAAGTCCACAAGCGCCGCAACGTGCTGGATCATCTGACCGACGAACAGAAACCAGCGGTGGCGAAGAAGCTCAACGCGGCTTACGCTCTCGAAGACTATGCCGCTGCCAAGCAGGCGCTCAACCTACTTCATCGCGAACTGATGGATCTGAATCCGAGTGCGGCGCGGAGCTTGGGCGAAGGGATGGAGGAGACCTTGACCGTGCATCGACTGCACGTCCCGACGCAACTCCGGAAGACCCTCGCCAGCACCAATGTGATCGAGTCGGCGTTCTCCATTGTGGAGCAGGTTTGCAAAAACGTGAAACGCTGGCACGGCGGCGACCAGCGAGAGCGCTGGGTAGGGTCGGGGCTCCTGGTTGCGCAAAAACAGTTTCGCCGAGTCACCGGGCACAAACAGATTCCGGCGCTCATCAGAGAATTGGAAGCGTTGGCGCCGCCTAAGCCCGAAGTTGCCAAGCGGAGAAAGGTGTCGTAGAGTGGGTTACAAGGGAGCCGCTACTTTCCACGGAGCTCCGGGCATTCCCGCGCATGCAGTTTCTGATTCATTAGGAACAGGTCCGCGGCGTCCACGACGACTTTAGAGCCAGTCTTCGTCCCCGGATGCGTGGGGTAGTTTCTCGTTTGACGAAGTGTTTGCCCAAACTCCCGGGGATCGCCTAAGAGTTTGTCTACCAGTGCCGGGGGAAGCCTCGCCATTAGCTCATCGATGGGATTGCGAAAGCTGGGCTCATTGGCAAAATTGATTGCTTCCTTTAGGCGCGTGGCGATAGGGCCTGTGCAGCACGCATCGATCGCGTCGGCCATCGATTGCCGAATATTAGCAAACTTGTGTGTCTCTATGAGGCTGCTGCTGCCAGTGAGGCGGTGAAAGGACTCGACAGCCTGCGCCAGAGACAGGAACTCGGTCTCGACGGCCAGCGATGTTCGCCGAATAGTACCATAGATCAGGTTTTCAAACGGCGCCAGATGCCGCGAGCTTCCGAACCAGCTCGTGAGGGCCGCAGCCAATTGCGAAGAATTGCACCTGATCCAGTTCTGGGGGTGCGGCTTCCCGGCTTTGCCCGAACGTGGCCGCACCACCCAACCCGCACCGCGGTCCGCCGTGAAACGCGCTGTTTTCAAGCGAACGGAATTGCCGACGCAGGCGCAAAGGAAATTCTCAAACCTAACCGCTGCATCGATCAGCCATTCGAAAGTCTGGTGGCTGTGCGGCTCAAGCGTGAAATCCAGCTCGCTACGGGCAGTGTCACGCCCCTTCGTGCGCACCGTGACACGGTACGAACTCTCGACCAGCAGATGCGTCTTGTCCGAGACAAGGCAGAGGTCGATAATGGGCACCGCCTTGAAGTACGTGAGCGATGTGCTCTCCTCGTTGAATGCGATGACCCGTTGCGCCTTCACCCAGCCTTCGATCCCAGCGTACGTAAGCGTAGCGGATGTCAGAGCCGGACTAGTTTCGTTCGGTAGATGCAGACCCATAACGCAGGCGTCTGCGCATAACTTCTGTGAGGTGAAACCCTCGCCCGTCGCTCCAAGAAAGTTCTCGCCGCTCAAGGCTGTGAGTCCCAGAAGTGTACATGCACCCCGCATTGTCGTTCCGTGAATCACCGCCGGAGGTGCGGGGCTATGGTGAGTGCCCAAAATCGCTGCGAGCATCTCGGCACCCGCAGGGGCAGGGGCGCTGGTCAATTCGATCTTGCCACGATCTGTGCGCAGGTGGCCTGAGAATCTCTCCGTGGGGCGCTCCGCGTCCCCAAAAAAAACCCTGACTATCAATTAGCGCGTTGACCTTAAATTTTGTCGACATCGCGTCCTGCCCCCGGCATCGACAATTATCCGACATCGCTGCCGCCTCGTGCGGATCGCGCGCTAAATTCCATTAAGCCGGCCGGCCTACGCTAGAATGGAAGCGTTCGATGTTTCAGCTCTTCCGGTCCTTTCTGCCCCTGCACAATCCGATCGGCTTCGGCGCGAGCGACTTCATTGAGCTGGAGCTGGCGGCGCTGCTCGTTCTGCTGATTGCAGCGCACTCAAGCCTGGGCGCCTGGTCCCAGAAGCTCGCGGCGCGCACCGGATGGTGCATGCTGGCGCTCGCCATCCTGCCCATCGCGCTGCGCCTGGCGCTGTCCGCGCAGAGTCCGATACCCATGCCCAACGGCTCCGACGAGTTTTCGCACCTGCTGGTGGCCGACACGTTGCGCCACTTCCGCCTGGCAAATCCGCCGCACCCGCTGCATCAATTCTTCGAAACCACTTTCGTGTTGCAGGAGCCGACTTACAGCTCGATCTTTCTGATCGGGCAGGGAATGGCGCTGGCGTTCGGACGCCTGCTCTTTGGCCATCCGTGGGCTGGCGTGGTGCTTTCGGTGGCGGCGCTCGGTGCGCTGTGTTACTGGATGCTGCGGGCCTGGACCACGCCGGGTTGGGCGCTGGTGGGCGGATTGCTCGCCGTCATTCAGTTCGGGCCGCTGAGATATTGGATGAACACTTATTGGGGCGGCGCGGTTTCGGCCATCGCGGGTTGCCTGGTATTTGGATCGCTGCCGCGATTGCGGGCGAGCTATCGAACACGGGATGCGGGCTTCCTGGGACTGGGGATCGGCATCCAGTTACTCACGCGGCCGTTCGAGTGCGTTCTGCTAGTAGTGGCCGTCATGTTGTTCTTTCTGCCGGCGCTGCGGGGGCCGAAAGAATGGCGCAAGGTCGCGCGAGTCACAGTAGCGTTGGCTGTTACTATCTTGCCGGCCGCGGGATTGACCCTGCTCCACGACAGACAAGTCACTGGCAGTTGGACGACGCTCCCTTATATGCTCAGCCGGTACCAGTATGGCGTGCCCACCACCTTCACGGTACAGCCGAATCCCGTGCCGCACAGGGAGCTCACCGCCAGTCAGCAGCTCAACTATGAAGAGCAAGCCGCCACGCACGGTAAGGACACGGACACTGTCCGGGGCTTCGTGGAGCGACTGGCCGCTCGCGCGCGCTTCTACCGTTTCTTCTTCCTGCCTCCGCTCTACCTGGCTCTGCCGTTCTTCTTGCCATCGCTGCGGAGGTGGCGATTTGCCTGGGTCGCCCTGGCGCTCGCGATGTTCAGCCTGGGCACGAACTTCTATCCTTACTTCTATCCGCATTACATCGCGGCGGCGACGTGCCTGTTCGTGCTGGTAAGTGTGACCGGGCTTGAAAGGATCAGCGGGGTTACGATCCGCGGGTATCGAGCGGGTCGGGAAGCCGCCCAACTCCTCGTGTTGCTGTGCGCCGCGCAGTTTCTGTTCTGGTACGGCTTCCATTTGTTCGCGAATACGAACGCCTCGCTCGACATGCTGCAATACGACGCCTGGGACGACGTGAATCATGGCGATCCATTAGGGCGGATCGCGGTGCGCGACCGTCTCGCGCAAGCCGCCGGCAAACAGCTTGTGTTCGTGCGCTACTGGCCGCAACACCGCTTCCAGGAGTGGGTTCAAAACGCCGCCGATATCGACCGGGCGCAGGTGGTTTGGGCGCTCGACCGCGACGCCGCGGAGAACGAGAAGCTGCGGCATTACTACCCGGATCGCACGGTTTGGTTATTGGAGCCGGACGCGCGCCCGCCGAAGCTGTCTCCTTACCGGCCGGAGCCCCCGCCCACACCGCCTAAGGAGCCGCGCGAGAAACCCAGCCCGGTACAGAACGGCATCCAACTGCTGCCGATACAATAGAAGCGCTGTCGAGCCGGTCTCGAAACCGGCGCGGTACGGATTTCCACTGCCAACTGAGAGAAGTGGTCGCGAAGGCGCCGGCTGCCCAGGCGATGTGCGATCTGGAAGCTGCGGCGGCCGGAAATCCTCGCAAAAGGACCGCTTGCAGCGACCGGTTCCAAAGGGCTGACGGCTGATCCTGACCGCTGATCGCTGAGAGCTTCTTGCCGCGTCCTCATTTCGCCGCGGACACGTGCATGTTGTGCTCGGCTGCCACGCCCAACAGGGCGGCGGCGGCAAGGTTCGCCGATGCGAACAGCGGCGTCTGATAAGGAGCCTTGCGCAGGACAAGGCGCTGGACGACCACCCCACCGGTCAGCGCGCCCATCTTGATCGCCAGCGAACCGTAGCCGAAGCGCTGTCCTGTCCGCACCAGCGGGTTAGCTTCACACTTTCCCCAGGAACTGACGGCATCGGCAGCGTCGGCCCCGGCCAGCAATGCCTGGCTTACGCGCCAGACGGTTTGCCATCGGGCCCGCTTGTCGGCGGCGGATGCGGACGGCAGAAGAAGAACTGTAAACAAAAGCATAAATGCAGCGATACGTTGCACAACAACCTCCGAAGAAGTATTCGGCGGTTTTGGCAAAGAGCGTTAGGGGGAAACAATGAAGATAGGAGACGGGCGCAGACCTGAGACAGAATGAGGCTCCCTGGAGAGCCGCAGTCTGGCTTCCGGCTTCTGATCTGTGACCCCCCTCCGACCCACTGATTCCAAAGAACGCTGGTTGGAGGGCGGGCACAATTGCCCGCCCCACAATTCGTAGCGGAATCGGTGGTTTTGAGAAGTCACATCCACGTTCAATCCGGCGCCGCCGGTGGCTGGGCTGACTTCTGACCCCTGCCTTCTTGTTAGGATATCGGGTATGCGCGGCGTGGCGCCCCTCCCGTGACTCACACCCTCGATTTTGTCGTGCGCCACGGCTACGCGCTGCTGTTCTTCTGGATCCTGGCCGAGCAAGGCGCTTTGCCGCTACCCTCGGCGCCTCTGCTGCTGGCCTGCGGCGCGCTCGCCAAAGATGGGCGCCTGGCCTCTCACCTGATCGTTCTGACGGGCCTGGCGGCCTGTCTGATCGCCGATAGTGTCTGGTTCATGATAGGGCGGCGGCGGGGCGCGAAGGCGCTGCGCTTCATCTGCCGGATGGCGCTCGAGCCGGATTCCTGCGTCCGGCAGACCGAGACCGCGTACCTGCGCTACGGCATCCGGTCCCTGTTGGTGGCCAAGTTCGTTCCCGGAGTGAACGCCGTCTCCGCGCCGCTGGCCGCCATATCCGGCGTGAGCTTCGGCAAGTTCGTCCTGTTCGATACGTTAGGCGTGCTGATCTGGATCTGCTCCTACGCCGGCTTGGGCTATATCTTCCGCGATCAACTCGACAAGGTCGGAGACTACTCGGCACGCATGGGTTCCTGGTTAGCGGTGCTGGCCCTAGGACTGCTGGCCGCCTGGATCGGTTGGAAATTCGTGCAACGCCAGCGCTTCCTGAGAAAACTCGCAGTGGCGCGCATCGCTCCGGAGGAACTCAGACGGAAGCTGGAGGCCGGCGAAGAGCTTGTGGTAGTAGACGTCCGGAGCGCTCTCGAAAGCGACGTGGACTCCGTGCCGGGAGCCTTGCGCATTCCCCTCGAAGACCTGGAGACGCGCCATAGCGACATCCCCCGCGATCGCGACATCATCCTGTTCTGCAGTTGACCAAACGAAGCCTCCAGCGCCCGTGCGGCGCTGCTGTTGCAAAAGCGGGGGATCGTGCGCGTGCGCCCGCTCCAGGGCGGCGTGGACGCCTGGCGCGCGCTCCACTGGCCCGTATAGCGCTCGCAGACAAAGGCGATAGCGGGGTGCTAGAATGCCCATCACGTGCAAAAATACTCTCTCCGCGCGGAACTGGCCGCCGAGTTCCTGGGCACACTGATCCTGATCCTCCTGGGCAATGGCGTGGTCGCCATGGTGGTGCTGTTCGCCAAAGGCACGCCCGGCGAAGTCGTGCATGGCGGGTTCACCAACATCACCATCGGATGGGGATTGGCGGTGACCATGGGATGCTACACCGCGGGGCGCATCTCCGGCGCGCATCTGAATCCGGCGGTGACCATCGCGTTCGCCATCTTCCGCGATTTCTCCTGGCGCAAGGTTGCGCCGTATATCCTGGCGCAGGTGGCGGGCGCATTCCTGGCGTCGGCGTTAGTGTTTTGGAACTACCTGCCCGCCTTCCACGCGGCCGATCCCCACCTGGATCACACCGCCGGCGTCTTCACCACTTTCCCGGCGTTTCCGGAAGTCCCCAGCGCCGGCCTGCTCGATCAGACGATTGGGACTGCCATCCTGCTGTTCATGGTGATGGCGCTGACCGACGCGCGCAATCAGCCGCCCGGCGCCAATTTGACGCCGGTGCTGGTGGGCGCCGTGGTGGTCGCTATCGGCATGTCGTTCGGCGGGATGCACGGCTATGCCATCAACCCGGCGCGCGATTTCGGCCCGCGGCTGTTCACGGTGGTCGCGGGGTTCAAGAACAACGGCCTCACCGACGGGAGCATGGTCTTCTGGGTGCCGATTGTTGGGCCGATCTTGGGCGGTATCGTCGGCGCGGCAGCTTACGATTGGGGCGTGCGGCGGTTCCTGCCTGAGTAACTCGTGGGCGTTAGATAGACGGCTGTTCCGGCGGGCGGAGCCGCTTCGCAAGCTCGTCGATGGCGCGCTGTTGAGCCGCTTGCGTGTTTAGCGTTTCCAGGTTTTCCCGGTCGAGACGGTTGGCCCAGCGGGTCAGCGAGACAATCTCCATGGCAATCGCGCCAGTCGTTTCTGCGATGCGGTCCATGCGGTGTTCCAGGGCGCCCATGCGACGGCCCAAGGCATCGTCCAGGACATCGATCCGATGGCCCAGTTCTTTGCGGAGTTCTGAAAAATCGGTGCCGAAGGAGACGGCCGCGGCTCCCATCCGCTCGGCGAAATCCTGGCGGATCGCCACGACGGCGGCCGTCAGACGGTCGTGGAACTCCGTCCGGAGTCCATCCAGACCGGCCGCGAACTCTTTCCGGAGTCCCTCCAAACCAGCGGCAAGCTCTTTCCGGAAAGCCGCGGAGAGAGTCTCGTTGTTGCTTGCGATTTCCTCGCGCATGATCGCGCGAATCTGATTGAGATCTTCCTGGGTCATCTGCGCCGGCGCCTGTCCTCAGTGTCGCACACTCCCCGCGAACGCGTCTGCGCTATAATGACAGTTGCGTCTCCCCGCGCCCGGATATTCCTATGTTCCTTAGCATCAAAGAGATGGAATTGCGAAAGATTCGTTTCGACGAAACTTTCGCCCCTCGGGATCTGGATTTCGAGCAAGATGAAATCTGGCTGGCGGGTCCGCTGCACGCGCAGGGAACAGCCGAATTGCTGGCCAATACCGAGGGCGAAGTCCGCGTCCAGGGCCGCTTCCAGGTGCAGATGGAGGCGGAATGCGACCGCTGCCTGGGCCGCGCGCGATTTCCGCTGGATACCAGTTTCGATCTCTTCTACCGGCCGATGTCTTTTATCGCGCGGGAGGAAGAGGTGGAGATCGATGAAGGCGAAGCTCAATTGGGCTTCTATGAAGGCGGCGGGATGGAGTTGGAAGACATTTTACGCGAGCAAATCCTGCTGGCCATGCCCATGCAGCGGGTCTGCCGCGAGGATTGCAAGGGGATCTGTCCCACGTGCGGCGCCAACCGCAATGAAACGCCGTGCGACTGCACCGAAGAGCGCGCCGGTAACCGGTGGAGCGCTCTCCAAGGTCTGAAAGACCTGAAAACACTTTGAAAGCCCCGCGATTCCGGGGTAAACTCTTTGAGGTACTGAAATGCCGAATCCGAAACGACGCCACTCTGCGCGGCGGACACAAAACCGCCGCGCGCATGATTCGTTGAAAACTCCCGGGATGTCCGAATGCCCCAACTGTCATGAGCCCAAGCTGCCGCATCGCGTGTGCCCGCACTGCGGACAATACAAGGGCCGCGAAGTAGTGGAAGTCGAGCAGGAGTAGCCACCCGCCCAACATGGTCACCATTGCCGTCGACGCAATGGGCGGAGACAACGCCCCGAAAGCGGAAGTCGAAGGGGCCGTCAAGGCCGCCAGGGCTTTGGGGATCAGGGTCATCCTGGTCGGGCGGCAGGAGCTTGTGCGGCGGGAGTTGGAGCAATTCGACGACTACCGCGGCTTGCCGATCGAAGTGGTCAACGCCACCCAGCAGGTCACCATGGAGGACAGCGCGGCGCGCGCCGTCCGGGCCAAACGCGACAGTTCCGTGCGGGTCGCCTCCCGCCTGGTGCGCGATGGCATCGCGCAGGGATTCGTCTCCGCCGGCAACACCGGCGCCGTCATGGCCACCGCCAAGATGGTGCAAGGCGTCATACACGGCGTCGACCGCCCGGCGCTGGCGGGCATTTTCCCTTCGCTCATCGGCAAACCCGTCGTGGTGATCGACGTGGGCGCCAATGTTGACTGTTCCGCGCGCATGCTGGCGCAGTTCGCGGTGATGGGCGAGACGTATTCCCGCGTGGTGCTGCATCAGCCGCGTCCCAAAGTCGGCCTGCTCTCGATCGGCGAGGAAGAGCATAAGGGCAACGACACTACGCGCGGCGCAACGCCCTTGCTCAAGTGCCTCCCTCTCGATTTCGTGGGCAACGTGGAGGGCCGCGATATTTACACGGGCAAGACCGACGTGATCGTGTGCGACGGGTTCATCGGCAACGTGGCGCTCAAGGTCAGCGAAGGGCTGGTGGACATGGTCAAGCAGATGTTGCAGGAATCTCTGCGGGCCACCATCACGCGGCAGATCGGCTCTTTGCTGGCGCGGGCGGCCTTCACCGATTTCAAAAAGCGGGTGGACTACTCCGAATACGGCGGCGCTCCGCTGCTGGGGGTGCGCGGCATTACCATCATTTGCCACGGCCGTTCCAACGCCAATGCCATCAAGAATGCGATCCGCGTAGCGGCCCAATTCTCCGAAGGCAACGTGAATCAGCGCATCGAGGACGAGTTAGCCAATGGCCGGCAGGCGATGTAGAACCCTCCTTCTGCTGGCGGCCCTGCCGGCATTGGCGCGAGGTCAAGGTCCCAACAACGTACAGTGGTCGCTCTCGCTGGAACCCGCGGCCGCGGCCCCGGGATCGTCGGTGCTGGCGCGTCTGGAAGCCCGGATCGATCCGGGCTGGCATGTCTATTCGATGACCAGCGCGGGGGCCATCCCCACCACCATCAAACTGGCCGCGAATGCCGCCATCGAGAAGGTCCGGGTGTTCCAGGCGCCTCCTAAGAAGGCCTACGACCCAAACTTCCAGCTCGACACCGAGACTTACGAAGACTCCGCGGTCTTTCTGCTCGAGTTGCAACTGAAGCGGGACGCCGCTGCGGGTACGTCCGATGTTTCCGCGGAAGTGCGCTACCAGACCTGCAACGACAAGGTGTGCATCCCGCCCCGGCGCCGCACGGCCAGCGCCACCCTGACTATCGACCCCGCCGTACGCACCCCAGCCTCGGCCATTCCCGCGGGATACGCCGAAGTGAGTGGGGCGGACCCCCAGGTCCGCGGGCGACCCCCTGGTCGCCCTTTGCCCGACACCCAGAGCCTGGGAGCGTTCCTGCTGGTGGCGTTCGGCATCGGACTGGCGGCCATCTTCACGCCGTGCTGCTTCCCCATGATCCCCATCACCATGTCGTTCTTTCTAAACCGGCAAGGAACCCGGCGCGAAGGCCTCTTTCACGCGGTGATCTTCTGCCTGGGTATCGTGGTGCTGTTCTCGGGGCTGGGCCTGATCACCACGGCCATTTTGGGCCCGTTCGGCGTGGTGCAGCTCGGATCGAACCCGTGGGTCAACGGTTTCATTGCGCTGGTGTTTCTGGCCTTCGGGCTGAGCCTGCTGGGAGCGTTCGAGATCACCATTCCTTCGTCGGTGCTGACCAGGCTGGATCGGGGCTCGCAGAAGGGCGGCATCGCGGGCACCCTGCTGATGGGGCTGACGTTCGCGCTCTCCTCGTTCGCCTGCGTGGGGCCGTTCATGGGCACGCTGCTGGCGGCATCGGTAGGCAGCGGAGGCGCGCGGCCTTTACTGGGCATGCTCGCGTTCGCCTCGGGTCTGGCGCTGCCGTTCTTCCTGCTGGCCCTGTTTCCGTCATATCTGAAGCGCCTGCCCAAGAGCGGCGGCTGGTTAGCGCGGGTGAAGGTGGTGATGGGATTCATCGTGCTGGCCGCCATGCTGAAGTACCTGGCCAGCGTGGACCAGGTGCTGCAATGGAACCTCATCACGCGCGAGCGGTTCCTGGCGGCGTGGATCGTACTGTTCGCGATGGCCGGACTGTATCTGCTGGGCTTCCTGCGCCTGGAGGGCATTACCAAAGACGAGCCGATGGGCCTGGGACGATTGCTGACGGGGATGGTATTCCTGATCTTCGCCATAAGTCTGGCGCCGGGCATGTCGGGCGCCAAGCTCGGCGAGTTGGACGCGTACATCCCGGCAGCCGCAGACGGTGGGACGCCGGGCGGGGCCGGGGGCGAGCGCGCGCTGGTCTGGATGAAGAACCAGTATCGCGAGGCGCTCGAGCGCGCGCGGCACGAAGGCAAGCTGGTGTTCGTCAACTTCACCGGCTACGCCTGCACCAACTGCCACTGGATGAAGGCCAACATGTTCACGCGGCCGGAGATCGCGGGCGCGCTGCAGAACTTCGTGCTGGTGGACCTGTACACAGACGGCACCGACGACGCTTCCGCGCAGAACCAGCAATTGGAAGAGTCGAAGTTTAAGACCATTGCCATCCCGTTCTACGCGATTCTGGATGCCGATGGGAACGCCATCGCCACGTATCCGGGCGCGACCAGAGACGCGGCAGCGTACCTGGCCTTCCTGCAGACTGGAGGGCGGGCTTTAGCCGGCGCGGGGCTTAAGCCCCGCTCTTCGGTAGCCGATCTGTCAGTCCTATCGGCGACCACGCTAGACGGCGCGCCCGTAGACACCACCGCGCTCGAAGGCAAAGTCGTGGTGGTAGATTTCTGGGCCACCTACTGCGTGCCGTGCCTGAAAGAGATTCCGACCTTCAACCGGCTCCACGAGCAGCTTGCGGATCGCGGCCTCGTGGTCCTGGGACTATCCATGGATGTGGATGGCGGCGCGCCGCTGGTGGAATCCTTCCTCAAGCAGCACCCCATGAAGTACCGTGTAGCGCTCGCATCGGAGAAGATGACGGACCTGTTCCATGTGAACCAGTTGCCCACGACCGTGGTCTTCGACCGCCACGGGAAGACGCTGCAGCGCTTCGAGGGTTACACGCCGCCGGATGCGCTGGAGAGCGTGGTCAAGACGGCGCTGTAGGGTGCGCTGTAGGACAGGCCTCCCGGCCTGTCCGCGGGTGGTAGGATCAATGGTAGGACAATGCCTCGTACCACGCATCGGCAACCTGTCCGAAAAGCGAAGAAGAGCTATACACTTTCACCCGAATCGGTGGCTTTCCTCGAAACTCTGCGCAAGAAACGCCGCGCTCCTTCGATCTCCTCCGTTCTGGAAGAGGTTTTACAAACAGTTCGCCGCGAGGCCGAATTGGCAAAGATCAATCAGTCGGTAACCGACTATTACGACTCGCTTTCCGACGAGGAAGTGGAAGAGCTAAGCGAATGGGGCAAGTTTGGGCTTCGCCAGCTCCTCGAGGAGGATGCCTGAGTGCCACCTGTCCCGAAGTTTCCGCTCCGCGGCGAGATCTGGTTTGCTCACTTGCCGACCGACCCGGCCGCGAAAGGGCGACGCCCGGTCGTGGTCGTTTCGGGCGACACACGGAACCGCCACGAACGGGCTAGCACGGTGCTGGTCGTGCCCTTGACCACGAGCATTCACAAGGACGTTGCTACACATGTATTCCTGTCGGCGCGTGAAACCGGTCTCCAGTCGGATTCGGCGGCGCGCGCGGAGGATATCGTGACGGTGCACAAAGAGGGCCTTGCGGAGCCCCAAGGGCGGCTCCGGCAACTGAGCGACAGCCGGGTTTGCGAGTTAAACACAGCGTCATAAGTAATTGCGCATGATGGTGGGTTGTGTTTTGATGGAGTAGTGAAGCGGCTCACCATTACCGATGCGGCCTCCATGGCTTTGGGGCTGCAGGACGAGATCCGTCGA
>Ga0181536_10005638_pt1 | contig 12773 bp, 12 predicted proteins | sample PEATcosm2014_Bin_41_FD_121105 | JGI IMG/M metagenome (GOLD analysis project Ga0181536, IMG submission 121105) | Peatland microbial communities from MTU Mesocosm Facility, Houghton, MI, USA - PEATcosm2014_Bin17_60_metaG | ecosystem: Environmental > Terrestrial > Soil > Wetlands > Peat | place...
ATGGGCATTCCACACCTCCGCGTTGACTGCGACGTGTTCACTCCGCACGCTACGTCCCTCCAGCCGGAGATTATCGGGCTAGCTCAATTGGGCGAGAAGATGGGTTCACCGGACGGATACCTTCAATGCGACTTCCACGCGCGGAGATATCTCCTCAAGAATGTCGCGAATGGAAACCCACGGTACGCCAACGAAGTACGCCTCTTGACCCTCTATTTCCGCTGGCAGTTAGTTTCGTTGGCGATACGACGCTTGCTCAAGGCTGGCGAGACAAACGCAATTCTGAGACTGACTTCGGTTCTGGAATACTTTGTTAATGTGGTTGGGCAGCGCCTCTACGACGCAAAGCCCGCCAACCCGGCTGCCGCGGAATAAATCCTCGACATTTAGTGCCCCTGCCTCGTGGCCTAGCTGGCTCGAGGCCTGAGAACCGGCAAAACAAGTCTGACTGCTGTTCTATAGTTTTGTCGAACATTGCGGATCAGTTAAAGTGGACCTTTGCCACAAACTACTCCGACGAAGCCAACCCTTCTCAAGCTTGGGAGAATTACCAACCGGCCTACCACTACAAGGGGGAGGGTGCTTTGCCAATTTGACCCACTCTTTCATTTCTGAGTAGAACGTATCATAGGCGAGGTTACTGCCACCGCCATTCGAAAGAAAGTCAAGTTGGTAAAGTGGGTTTGGTAGGGACGAAGTGAACCTATTAAGGCGAACCTACGTTCTCAGGAACATCGCGGAGTATTGTACCTCGGAATGTTCAATTGTCAGCAGACTCGTCAATAAACACTGGGCAGGACGTGTTTCTCCTTAGCTTGTTTGCTGCGGTGAGGCTCAGTTTCCGATACCTAAAAGGTCCAAGAGTCACCTTGGTACACCGGCCTCGACCTCGGTTGAGTGACCGGGAACTTGGCACGCCAACAACTCTGACTGCGCGACCGCCGATCCTGGGCTGCGCGAAGGAAACAATCGGTCTCGTAGCTCAAGGAACGGCGTCTCGATCAAATAGGCCATCAATAAGCCAAGGACGATGCTGGTTGCAAGATAGGCAATGAACCAAAGCAAGGTCGTCGGCCTATGGACGAACAATAAAAACGCCACCACTCCGTGCCATAGATAAATTGAGTAGGAGTAATATCCTACAGCCGCCAAAGCCCTCATGACTAGACTTTTGGAGCTGGGCCGCGTGGCCATCCACACCAGTATGCAGCCATAGCCAATGTAGAGGCCGGTGAGCCCGATCGTGGCCATCACCCAAGACTCGGCCGGGAAGACGAGCGAAATAGAAACCAAGATCAGCCCCGGCACCCATACGGGAAGTCTGCCGACGAGCTCAAATGCTGCGAGGTGAAAGTGCCGCACATACGCTAGCGCCACCCCCGCGAAAAGGCTGTCAATTCGGAGGTGGCTCGGGTATATCGTGGCACGCCATGAGCCCGTGTGCGCCCATGTCACGGCTCGGAGTGCCAAACAGACCACGGCCAAGACGGCAAATATCAGCGGAACTGCACGAAACGGATTGGCTTTGTCCCGTGAGCGGGAAGTGACCGCCAGGAGTAGCAGCGGCAGCAGCAAATAGAAATGCTCCTCTACCGCCAGTGACCAAGTGTGTGGCCACAGCCACAAAACGTCGGAGTAGTTTTGCAAGAAGAACGCTTCGCCGAATGAGCCCTGGACGTTATGGACCCCCGCGGCAAGTTGTAGCACGAGCGTGAAGATCAGAAATGCGTAGAACGCCGGCCAGATTTTGAGCCCACGCCGGAGCCAAAAGCGGCGCACGTTGATCGCGCCCCACTTTCGGTACTCGGCGAATAGGAGTCCTGACACGAGGTACCCGCTCAGGACGAAAAAGAGGTCGACGCCAGTCCAGCCCAAGTTGTAGAGTGGGCGCCAACCGGTATGGTGGTGGCCAAGCACTAAAAGCACAGCAGCCCCACGCAAAACGTCGAGCGATTGTGCGCGTGCACTCGCAGGCCGCGCGGCTACGTTATGGGAGTGAGTTACGGGAGCGGCTACCTTCTCAGCACTCGGACCAGGATTTCCGTTTCGGCATCCGCCCCCGCAGTGTATTCCCGCCGCTCGTTGGCAAACCACAGTCTCAAATAGCCTTGTACTCGTTGTCACCTTACACTATCTTTCTGCGCGTAGACAGAAACACCCGACGAAATGCTAATCCGGAATTTCCATTATGGGCTTTCTGCCCGGCCGGTAATATACACCTGACCACCGCTGAACGCAATTGTCAGTCGGATTTGCAGTGCCAGGTGCTTCCACAGGCCACGGAACGGCCAGCTTTGTACCTGCGGACAACCCAAAGGCCTTACTTCGAGCCTTGCCTCCTACACTTGTCCCACCCCACCCTCCCGGCTCACTGAAACCCGCTCGTTCGGCAGCTTACCTACACTGCTGGCACGGACAGCGAGCCGATCCGCAGCACCATGGCCCCGAAGAGTCGCCGGGTCAGATGGCCTTCCGCCAGCAGCATCCAGTAATATCGGGCGTGCCAGACCTGCCTGCCACCCGTCTTCACCAACCGCTGCTGCAGACCGGTCAGCGACCAGTTGCCGACTCGCTTCGGCAGCACCAGTCGCCGCCAGAGATTCCCCAAGTTGTAGGCGATCAAGCTCAGCCAGAGGCGCACTTCATTCGACCGAAACCGATGGCAACTCTGTAACGCTCCGCATTATTCCCTCCTGTAGGAAGCCTGTTTTCTCAGATTAAGTCCCCCCCCGAATGGAAACAAGCCTGACGCAACGCCGGAGTCTTACGTGAGACTCCAGTTGACACAGGGCCAGCCGCGATCCCGCCAGTATTCCTGCGACTCTGAGTTTAGCGGTAGGATTTTAGGAAGGCCGGAGGGCTCTGTAAGTTTACCCATCGAAGAGCCCTCCGTTCCGTAGACCCACCCGGGAGTCTTGCCACTCCCAGGGAGGCACCTGTGCAAATCCTACACCCGTTCTCCGGCTCCTTGCAGCAGTATGAGGAAGCGATGGCCGATCCGGATCGTTACCGCCCCGATCATTGTCCGCAGTGCGATGCCCAGCATCCTCTAAGCGCCCATGGCTTTTACCGCCGCACCTTCGTGGAAGTGGGTTTTGACGGCGTGATTCGCGTGCGCCGCTATCTGTGCCGCTGCCGTCAGCGCACGGTTTCCCTCCTGCCGCAGTTCGCCTTGCCCTATCTCCGTTTCGGTGTAGCGGTGATCGCCCGGTTCTTGATCGCTCGCCTTCTGCAGGGCCGCACCTTGGTGGCGGCCGCGCTGGCCGCCGCGCAACCCCGCATGCCTTACCAGCGCGGCCAGTTCTGGGTACGCCGCTTTCGCCGGCAGGCCGAAGCCTTGTGCGCGGCCTTGGTCGCCTTGGCCGCGCCGCCTCCCGCCCTGCATTTCGTCGGCCGGGCTTTGCTCCTGTTGCAATCTCTCGATTGGATCGCTGCCCATCGGTTCTTGTTCTCCCAACTGCGAATGCACCTGTTAGGCTGGCCCGCTTTTCTCGCTCCCCACGGTCTTCGCGCCACGCTCAGCTCGACGGGGCCACTCAAGAAATCCCAAACACACAACACTTGTCTGGTCCCCCCACCTCGTCCCACGTAGATTCGACCGTGAGGAGGGAAAAACCATGGAGAGCCGAACCGAAAAAATCGCCTTGTTCCGCTGTGGGCTGATCGCCCCCCTGGTGCTGGAGCCGCTGCCGCGCGGCGAACTCGCCCGCCGAGCGCAGGAGATTGCCGCCCGTCATTACGAGATCCCCGGCTCCCGTCGCACTTCGGTGTCGATCGATACCTTGTTGGGTTGGGCGCGCAGCTATCGCCGCGGCGGTTTCGAGGCGCTGGCCCCCCAATCTCGGCAGGACCGGGGGCAATCCCGCACGATTTCACCCCAGCTCGCCGATCTCATCGAGCGCCTCAAACGCGAGAATCCCCATCGCACCGGCGCTACTCTGCTGCGGGAGTTGGCTCTGTCCTCAAGCCAAGGCACCGCCGGTCTCTCGGCCTCCACCCTCTATCGCTTTCTCAAGCAGCGTGGTCTCACCCAGCGCCAACTGCTGGCTCCCCCCGGGCACAAGAAATTCGAAGCTGAACATTCCAACCAGATCTGGCAGTCCGACATGCTCTACGGCCCCTATGTCCAGCGCCCCGGCGGCGGCAAGCGGCAGGCCTTCCTGCACGCCACCCTGGATGATGCCAGCCGCCTCATCCCCCACGCCCAGTTCTATGCCGACCAGGGGTTGGACACCTTCTTGGACTGTTTTCGTCAAGCCGTCGCCGCCCGCGGTCTCCCCCTGCGCCTCTATGTCCTCGGGATCCAACGCCACACCCCGCAAGGCTTCTACATCCGCCTTCGCGTAGATCCGTGTTGATTCCAAACTGGTATGACCCAAGATCTCTGCAATGGTTGTAAACGGCGTGCCTTTCTCTAGAAGCCGAGTCGCCAGCGAATGGCGAAGCGAATGGAGGCCCCGCTTTTGTGAACTCCGAAAGGTGATCCCCGCCAGGCGGCGCCAATACGTGATGATGTGGTACAGGTTGGTGTTTTCCTGGAAGGGATCAAACGGTGGGGTCACTTTCAGGAACACCTCTCGGTGTGCCGTTTGGGGACGACCCGACTTCAAGTGGTCGATCAAAGCCTCACCGACCTCGTTGGTCAGAGGCAACCTCAACGGCATGTCCGTCTTCGCTTGGGTGATTTCTATTGTCGACTCCGCCCAACGAAGGTGGTCCGGCTTCAGAGTGCGAATATCCCCAGCCCGCAACCCCAACTGGCAGGCCAGTAAGAGAATGGCGTAATCTCGTTTCCCTTTCGCCGAACTGCGATCGACCGCACGGAGAAGTCGGACGATGAGTTCCTGATCCCAAACTGACGGGATCGTTGCGTCCCGGGGAACACGGATTTTCGGCAGCTCCGCACTGAGATCTTTCTGTAGAATCCCACGCAGGGTGAGAAGCCGGAGTAAAGAACGCACATCTGATACAATTCGCGCGACCGTTTTGGGCTGTAAGTGATTCCGACAGGACACGAATTCGGATAGATCGGCTGCCTGAAATTGGTCCAGGGTGCGCGATTTCCTGGAATGGAGAAAATCCAAATAGATTTTGAGGTCTGTCGTACGCCGGTGAAGGGTCCACGGTCGAAGGTAGAGTCGATCCCTACAATTGTGTTCGTAATCACGAAGTGTCTGCTGCACGGCGGGAGGAAGATGGATGGCCTCCACCTCCGTGAAGGCTCGTTCAATGCGCCCGTTCTTAGCAAAATCGGCAAGCACCTTTACGCCGAACGCCATATGCCGACGCCAGCCATCGCCGGGCCCGTTCACCTGCTCATCCCTGACGCCGTACTCCGCTAAAAAGCACGCCGCCAAATCCACGGAAAACTCTTCCCCTAACTCCTTCCGGCGGGAAAATTCGATGAGGTGTTCCCAGGTGGCTCGATCTCGCCCAGCGCGTCAGTAACGAGTCGCCCCAATTTCAACTTTTCCGAAGTCGAAGAACAGTTTTGCTCCATGATGAACCTCCTCTGTGTGGCGGCCTCCGTGGCCGCTCAGGAGGTCATCATGAAATCTTATGTGCTGTGATCCAACAGGAATGAACTGACCGGCAAGCACTTCCAGCAGTGACTCTACATAACGCTCCACTGCGCATAATAAACCTTCGTGGTTTCGAGGTCGCGATGGCTCAACACCTGGCTGATGATGCCGAGGAACCGTCGGCCCAGTGCGATGAATGCTCTGGCGGTGCCCCGGCGGCTAGTATGATGTTTGCCTTCTCTCTTCCCAAGCCTTGGTCGTTAGCAACCACCAAGTCTAGTCGGCCGGAGCGGAGCCGGCGCTTTTCTGAAATCAACGGCGTGACGGGGCGGAATGGTCACTTTCTCATTGGGGACGCGCTTTCCTTTCGCGACTTGTGCTTGAGGCGACGGAGCCGGAGTGCTAAGCTTTTGGGCTAGGCGGAAGTTCAATATGGAAATTCTAGTGAGAAACCTGGATTTCCGATCTTGTCGGACGGCAGGGCGCCGGGCAATTCAGACCGTCCGCGGGGGCAAATCGTACATGCAGTTTACGCGAATGAGCAAGCGCGCTCACCGCTTGGCAGGGATGGCGGCGACAGCGTTGGTCCTGGCGCTGATCGTCTACAAATTCTCGCGTAGCCCCGAATGGCGCGGTTTCAATTGGCGCCTCGCAGCCAACTTGTTGAGCCACGCGCGGGCCGGGAATCTGCTGCTGGCGGTGCTGCTTCTCTATATTGGCGCCGCAATTCGCGCCGTGCGATGGAAGTTTTTCCTCCGGCCGGTCAAGACCGCACCCGTATGGAACCTCTTTGTGGCCCAGATTTACGGATTCGGCTCGATCTTCTTGATCGGCCGGCCGGGCGAGATCGTACGCCCGGCGTACATTGCCAACCGCGAGGGTGTCTCCTTCACCTCGCAGCTTGCCATCCTCATCCTGGAGCGAGTTTACGACGCCATCGCCATGGGGATTATTTTCGCACTCGCGCTTCATTTCACGGCTGTTCGCCTCACGGGTTTAGGCGCCGACGTGCTACTCCATCGGATGCGCCAGGCGTCCGTCGTTGTGCTGCTTGTGGCTGCCGCGCTCGTCCTGGGTCTTGTCGTTTTCCGTCACTGCGCCGAGGCCGTTACAGTGTTCGTCGAGCGGCGCTTCGGTTTTCTCCCTGCGAGGTTCCGTTCGGGCCCGGGTCGGGTTTTGCGGTCGCTTGCCGCAGGGCTTGGAGCCATCCGCAGTTGGCGGGACCTTACGGCAAGCGTCGTGTGCACCATTCTCCTCTGGACGTTGAATGTAACGATGTTCTGGGTGTCGTTCCACAGCCTGGGTGGCGAACTGCTCAGCGTCTCTTGGTGGGGCGCGGCTATCGCCTCATTCCTTGGAGGCATAGGTCTGGCCCTTCAGCTCCCGGGCGTAGGCGGCGGAATCCAGATCGCAATTATCGAGTCGCTGAAGCGCATCCTGGGCGTGGCCCCAGAGGCGGCCGTCGGCGGGGGCTTACTAATCTGGGCAGTCTTGACGTTCCCTGTGGTCGGCCTGGGGCTCGTGCTGCTGCCCTTCCAGCGCGTGAGCTTCAGGCGTCTCGAGGCCATGGCCGATGGAGAGGCTCAACGAGCGGGTGCGGGAACTTACGTGCCGCACACGAGGGATTAGCATCGAACGGATGGCCAAGGAACTGGCTCTGTATCTGCGGGGCCGGATCGGCTATTTCGGGAACTGCCTAGGTCACCGGTTTCCGTGTCTCCCGAGCAAGCTGCTTGAGGACGACGGGACTCTTGAATTCAGGAGTTTTGTTCTTCCCGGGGAGCAATACCAGACCTTGGAGCTTAGACTGTTGCAGGGTCGTTGTCGGAGCAAAAGCAGTTTAGATCCAACAGTAGCAGTGCGTCTGCCCGTGTGACCGGGTCTCCGCTTTGGCCAGGCAGTACTATAGTGCTCTTGTGGGATGAGTTCATTCAGGCGTAAAACTTTGCCGATAGTACAGAGTGGTCAGGAGAGGCGATGAGCAACTGATTCCCCTGGAACCACCTGGGCCTCCGGCCTGAGGGGAGGGAGGGGGTCATGCCCCGGTCAATTTCGAACCTAGGCCTTGGAAATCGGGAGCGCAGGCCCGTCGAGGGGCCAATATGTGCTCCTAAGTTACTAACTAATTTTATGATTGACGGACGATCTGACTTAACGTATCTTGCCTCTACGTGCAATTGGTCTGTGGTCGTTACCTTTGCCGCATTGGCCTAATAGAGGAGCCGTGGATCCGACTGGGCTGGCTGTCTTGGTGCCAGCGTCCTGATTGGTGGGGGGGATCCGGGGATGGTTATTGCGTCTGTGAACTCGGGCCTAGGTCCGTCGATGGGAGAAATTTAAGCTATGGACCAAGAAGCCATTCGTGTCTGGTTCTGCACGCCCGACATTCCATTCGTTCAGCTCATGGCTCGCACCTTGGGTGGGGAGTTTGAGGTACAGACCATCGAGGCGTTCCACCTGAATGGAGCCCGCCGGAGGATCGACTGGCCGGATGTCGTCCTGCTCGACCTGCGCGCCGAGGGAGACTCTCCCGGCGGTGGAGAGTCGGCATTCCAGCTTATGCAGGAGATCCAGCAGTTTGATTCACCGCCTCCCATGATTGCCATCCTGGGCGAACAGAATCGTACCATGATCCGGCGCGCACTGGAAAATGGCGTCTACGATACGCTCGCCAGTCCTCCCGATATGGTCGAATTGCGACTGGTGCTGCGGCGAGCGAAGCGCTTCCGGCGGGTGGAAAAAGAGCTGTTGCGATTACGGTCGCAACAGGCCGCGACGGGTCCGTTCGGGGAATTCGTTATTTCCACCGAGCCGATGCAGAGGGTGTTCGCTCTGGCCCAGAAGGTTGCGCCCTGTGACGTGAGCGTGTTGATTACCGGGGAAACAGGCACTGGCAAAGATATGCTCGCTCGCTCCATCCATCAACTGAGCGCGCGGGCGGCAGGACCGTTTGTGGCTTTCTCCTGCGCCAATTTACCCGAAACATTGATCGAAGATGAACTTTTTGGCCATGAAAAAGGCGCCTTCACCGGCGCGGTGGCAGCCCGCCGCGGCCGTTTCGAGGCAGCCCATCAGGGTACGCTATTCTTGGATGAGATCGGCGACTTGGCTTTGGGTTTGCAGGCCAAGCTGTTGCGGGTTCTTCAACAGCGGTCCTTTGAGCGGCTAGGCAGCAATGATGCCGTCAACGTCAATATTCGTCTGCTTTGCGCTACCCACTGCAACTTGGCGGAAATGGTGGAGCAAGGGCAGTTTCGCAATGACCTGTTTTACCGCCTGAACGTGGTTGAGATTCACATCCCTCCTTTGCGCGAGCGGCGCGACGAGATTGCTGCCCTGGGACATCATTTCCTGATGCGTTTCGCGAAACAATTCGGCAAGACGGTGCGGAGGTTTTCGCCGGTCACCTTGAGGTCCCTCGAGGAATATAGTTGGCCCGGCAACGTGCGTGAGCTGGAAAACGTCGTCCAGCGTGCCGTCGTCATGGCGGACGGACCCGCCGTGGAACTCTGGCATCTGCCCAAAGTGTTCTGCAATGGGCTGGAGCAGGAGCAAGAAGAGTGTTCGTACGACAAGGAATTGCGAGACTTCAAGCGGCGCCTCATCCTGCGCGTTCTACGCGACTGCGACGGAAGCAAGTCAGAGGCAGCGCGCAGGCTGGGCATCGCGCGCGGTTACCTGCATCGGTTGATCAACCAATTACGCATTGAGGATATTCCCGAGGAGAGTTTCGCGGAGTCGCCGGAGCTTAACATGCCGGTGATGTAGGGACTGCAGACGCTAAGAACTCGAAACTCAGAATGCGAAAATCGATCGCGACGCGCGAAGTTTCCCGTTTGAAATTTCCGATTTCCAATGTCTGGCTTCTGAACGCTGCCTCATACCATGCCTGAAAGGTCTCCCGAAAACACATTAGGTGGCCAACCGTTGCTTGAGCGGGTCTGCGTACCAGTCTTGTTGGGGGCTCAAAATGCGGACGGCGGATGGGGATACCGAAACGGCGGCCAGAGCGCCGTGGAACCAACCTCATGGGTGCTCTTGGCCCTAAAGGAAGTCGAGGAGTCGACGAGTCGAGAGGTCGAGAAGCCCAGGACTGTCCAGCTTCTCAACTTTTCGACTCCTCAACTCCTCAACTCCTTCAACGCCGGAGTGCGTTGGTTAAGAGAGTCCCAGTTGTCGAACGGATCGTGGCCGTCCTTTGCGGGCCAGCCGCGCGGGTGCTGGGTGACCGCTGCGGCGAGCTTGGCATTGTACACGCACCGGGACTCGCCGGACCGCGTGGCCCGCGGACTTCACTGGCTGGTAGAAACCTGGCCGGTGGAGGGCCGCCTTTGGCGGCGAATCGGCGCCAAGCTGTTGCGGCGCGACCGCGTGGTTCGTATGGACTTGTCCTTGCGAGGATGGAGTTGGACACCCGGTACGGCAAGCTGGGTCGAGCCGACCTCTTGCGCCCTGATTGCCTTTCATCACATACCTCAAGAGCTGCATCCCCGCGGTGCGGTGCGACGCCGGCGGCTTGCGGAACGCATGCTCTATGACCGGATGTGCCCGGGGGGCGGTTGGAACAGCGGCAACCCCCTCGTCTACGGGGCTGCAGGGGTTCCTCGTATTGGTCCCACTGTCTGGGCGCTGCTGGCCCTTCAGGACTACAGGGATCGCCCGGAGACCCGTGGCAGCCTGGACTGGTTGGAGCAAGCCTATTCTCAGATCCAGGGGCCCGGCTCGCTCGCACTCGCCCACCTCTGCTTGCTGCTCTACAACCGTCCGGTGCCCGCCCTGGAGCCCTCTCTTGCCGCCCTGAATTCAAACAACCAGTTTCTCGGGGATACGCTGGTGGCGGCCTGGGCGGCGATGGCGTTGGGTGGCATACCGCGCTGGCTGTCGCCGGAAATCAGAGGCTAGAAAGTGGGAATTAGAAAGCGCTTCCTATTTTCAAGGATCTGGTTTCTAATTTCTGCCTTGGACGATGAGTGCGCACAACAATTCGCTGATGCCCTCTTTCAGGCGGCCGCCTTCGTGCGTCGCGATACGCCGAGCGCCCAACTATCAGATTGACCTGGCCGCGTTGCTGGATGAGACCTTGCGCGAGTTCGATTTGAAGGTGCAAGGGATCTCGGTGCTGCTGAAGCCGAACTTCGTCGAGCCTGACCCTCAAGGTGTGATCAATACTCATCCGGCGTTAGTGGCGGCGGCCCGGGAATGCTTCCTGCGCATGGGCGCGCGGAGTGTTATTGTCGCTGAAGGGCCCGGGCATGAACGGGACACGGAAGGTATCCTGGAGACTAACCGCTTGCGTCATTACCTGGGGCCTCTGGCGGGCAAGTTTGTTGACCTCAACCTCGACGATGTCCGCCTCGTGCCTACGCGCACCCGTGCCTCCGGGGTCAAGGAACTTTATCTGCCGCGTACGGTGCTCGAGGCCGGCTTCGTGGTCTCCATGCCTAAGCTGAAGACCCACCATTGGGCGGGAGTCACGCTCTCCCTGAAGAATATGTTTGGCATCGTGCCTGGGAATTGTTATGGCTGGCCCAAAAATGCGCTGCATTGGGCGGGCCTCACTCAGTCAATCCTGGATATCAACAGTACGGTGCGGCCCGATTTTGCCATTGTCGACGGCATCGTCGGTATGGAGGGCAACGGACCGCTCCAGGGTGACGCCAAACCTTGCGGCCTCTTAGTGGCCGGAAACGATCCGGTGGCGGTCGATGCCACTTGCGCCCGCATCATGGGATTGGTCCCGGAACGGATCGACTATCTTGCCCAGGCCGGCTTGCTGTTGGGCCACCTAAAGAGAGAGAATATCCGGGAGCTCGGGGAAGCCCCCGAGAGCGTGCGAACCTGCTTTGCCGTCCTCGATGAGTTCAAACGCCTGAGAAGCGAACATGCCCACTCTTGAAGCCCCTTTGGAGCCCGTGGTGGTCCATGGCTCGCCCCGTTTCAATCTGCTCAGGAGAGCCTTTTCGTTCCCCTGTTTGTTGGCCATCGTCCTGGTGGGCAGCGCCTTTGTGCTGCAGCACATGTTTTTCCGGATAGATGGCGATACATGGTGGCACTTGCTGGTGGGTGAACGCATCCTCAGCACGCACCACTGGCCCGTTTCGGATATCTACTCTTTCAGCGCGCCGGGTGCCGAATGGATCGCCTACGAGTGGCTGAGCGAAGTTATCCTGGCGTGGGCTGCGCGGCTTGCCGGCCTGGCCGGACTGATGGGGCTGGTCTTTGCCCTCACCAGCGCCGTGTTGCTGCTTGTGTACTATTACGCGTACCTCCGCAGCCGGAACTCCAAAGCGGCCTTTGTGGCCACATGGGCCGTTCTGCCGCTGGCGTCCGTGTGGTTCGCCGTTCACCCGTATCTCTTTGGCTATATCTACCTGCTTGTGACACTGATTTGTCTCGAGCGCTTCCGGGAAGGCCACCGCAGGTCCCTGTGGCTGCTTCCGTTGGTATTTTGCCTCTGGGTCAATTCGCACGGCAGCTTCACGTTGGGAGCAGCGGTCTTCGGGATCTATTGGTTGGGAGGGCTGGTGAAATTTCGGGCGGGACGCCTGTTAGCAGACGCTTGGACGGCCTCCGAGAGGCTGCAACTTGCGGTGGTCGCCTTGCTCTCCCTTCTGGCCGGGTGCGTCACGCCTTATGGCACACAACTTGCCGCTTATCCCTTACAGATGATTTTCTTCCAGCAGGGCATTACCAAGAACATGACGAGCTGGAACCCCATCCCCTTGAACCAATGGCACGGTGAGGGCTTCCTGATCTTAGTGTTGCTCTTCATCGTGGCGCTCGCGACGGGTCGATTCAAGCTCCGGCCCGAGGAGCTGGGGATGTTCCTCTTCGCAGTCTTCATGACCGCCGAGCACGCGCGGGCGCTTCCGCTGTTTGCTTTCGTGGTTGCTCCGTTCCTGGCCGCCGGCCTGGCACGCTGGGTGCCTGCCTATGAGCCCGCCAAGGACAAGTATGTGCTCAACGCCGTGCTGATTGGCCTCGCGATCCTGGGATTCGTCCGGTATTTCCCCTCGCGACAGGATCTGGAACAAGAGGTGGCCAAGACCTACCCGCATGCCGCAGTCGAATACTTGCGGCAGCACCCGCTGTCCGGCCCCATGCTTAACGAGCTTACCTGGGGCGGTTATCTGCCCTACATGCTGGGCTCGCAACAACGCGTATTCATTGACGGCAGGCTCGATTTTTACCAATACCGGGGAGTGTGGCCCGACTATCTTCGCATCACCAAGCTGGAACGCGATACCCCTG
>Ga0181536_10005639_pt1 | contig 12773 bp, 10 predicted proteins | sample PEATcosm2014_Bin_41_FD_121105 | JGI IMG/M metagenome (GOLD analysis project Ga0181536, IMG submission 121105) | Peatland microbial communities from MTU Mesocosm Facility, Houghton, MI, USA - PEATcosm2014_Bin17_60_metaG | ecosystem: Environmental > Terrestrial > Soil > Wetlands > Peat | place...
CGGTTCGTGTCGATGCCGGTTTCGTCGCGGGCGACACGGTGTCCATCCATTACGACGCGATGCTGGCCAAGCTGATCGTGCATGGCGCGACGCGCGAGGCGGCGCTCGCCACGTTGCGTGGCGCCCTGGCCGACTGCGAGGTGGTCGGCGTGGCCAGCAATCTCGACCTGCTGTACCGCATCGCCGCGCATCCCGCGTTCGCGGTCGGTGGCGTCGATACCGGTTTCATCGCCCGGCACGCCGACACGCTGCTGGCGGCGCAGGGCGCGCCGCCGGACGACGTGCTGGCCGCCGCTGCGCTGGCCGTGCTGACCGACGAGGCCGAAGCGGCGGCACGCCAGGCGGCGGCGGGCGCCGATCCGTATTCGCCGTGGCACGCGCGCGATCAGTGGTGGCTGAACGCGTCCCCGGACCGGGTGCTGCAATTCCACGCCAACGAAACGATCCATCCGGTCACGGCGCGGCGCGACGGCGCGGCGTGGCGGCTGACCATCGGCGAACGCTCGCTGCGCGCCGCCGCGACACGCGATGCCGATGGCATGCTCGAGATGACGCTGGGTGACGGGCGGTGCCGGGTCCGTGTCACGCATGACGGCGAAACTGTATCGGTGCGACACCACGGTGCGACATTCCGTTTCGGCTTGCCCGATCCGATCGCGCATGCCGAGGAGGAGGACGAAGCCGGCGGCCGTCTGGTCGCTCCGCTGCCGGGCCAGGTGACGCAGGTCCTCGCCGAACCGGGCGCGGCGGTAACGCGCGGCCAGGTGCTGGTGGTGCTGGAGGCGATGAAGACGGTATTCCGCCTCACCGCGCCGGCCGACGCGGTGGTGGAGCATGTGTCCTGCCAGGTTGGCGAGATGGTGCAGGAGGGCCAGGTGCTGGTCGTGTTCGTCGAGCAGGACAAAGAGTGACGTGCACCTCTCCCGCTTTACGCGGGAGAGGTGGCGGAGCGTCGCGACGCGGGTGAGGGGCGTAACGCACGGACTGTTCGTGCGTTGTGCCCCTCACCCGGCGAGATGCGCTCGCCGACCTCTCCCGCCTAGGGCGGGAGAGGTGTACTACTCCCGCTGCCCCACCAACTCCAGCAGCGCCACCAGCAACGCATCGCGCTCACGCGCCAGAGCATCGATGTCGCGGCCGCGTGCTTCGTCGTTCACGCCGTCGATGATCTGCCGGCACACATCGTCGGACAGTGCCGGCGTCTGCATCGTTCGCCACCACGCCTCGAATGCCGGTTTGAATTGCGCCAGCATGTGCGTCATGCCACCATCGCCGCCGCCGAGATGCAATGTCATATGCGGCCCGAAGATCGCCCAGCGCAGGCCGGGGCCGGCGGTGATCGCGGTGTCCACGTCCTCTACCGAGGCCAGGCCGCTGGCCACCGCACTGACGGCCTCGCGCCACAACGCCGCCTGGAGCCGGTTCGCCAGGTGCCCGGCAGCTTCCTTGCGGATATGGATCGGTCGCTTGCCGATGTGCCGGTAGAACGCCAGGCACCACGTGACGGTGTCCGGCGCGGTGTCGCGCCCGGCCACCACCTCCACCAGCGGAATCAAATGCGGCGGATTGAACGGGTGCCCGATTGCCATGCGCGGCGCGGCGGTGCATCCCTGTTGCAGATCACTCATCAACAGCCCTGACGAACTGGACGCCAGGATCGCGTCGGCCGGCAGCGCATCGGCGATTGCCGCGAACAGCCGTTGTTTGATCTCCAGCCGTTCCGGCGCGTTCTCCTGCACGAAATTTACACCGCGCACCGCATCCGGTGGCGACGTGGTGAACCGCCACGCAGCAGGCGCGGCATCCGCCGTCATGCCCAGCCGCGCCACCGTCGGCCAGGCATTGGCAACGAACCGGCGCACGTAGTCTTCCGCCGCCGGGTTGGGATCGTACACCGCAACCTGCATCCCGCGTGACAGGAACCACGCGGTCCAGCTTGCGCCGATGGTTCCCGCGCCCAGTACGGCCACGCGCTTCACCCGATCCGGCAACACCATGACGTCCCTCCTGTATCGCACCCGCGCTTTCCGCTATCTGTAGCCGCATCGCGCGCCTGCCGACAGGAGGCCTCTTGCCGCACGCCACGCCCACCGATCTGCGTTCGCCCGAGGACAGCGTCGCGCTTCCATGGGATGCCGTGCGCGCATACCTCGCCACACGCGGGCTGGTGCTCGACGCCGATCCGCCGCCGCGGCAGTTCGCCGGCGGGCTGGCGAACCTCAATTACCTCATCCATCTCGGGGGAAAACCCTATGTGCTGCGCCGCCCGCCGATGGGCGAACTGCCCGCCGGCAGCCACGACATGGCGCGCGAGCACCGCATCCTGTCGCGGCTGCCCGAGGCGCTGGCCTTTGTGCCGCGCAGCGTGCTGTTGTGCGACGACGCCGCCGTTATCGGCCAGCGCTTCCAGATTCTGGAATATCGCGCCGGCCTGGTGATCCGCGAGCACATGCCGCCCGAGCTGGCGCATCGCCCGGAGATCGGCGCGCGCCTGTCGCAGGTGCTGCTGGAGACGATGGCGGCGATCCACGCGGTGGACACCGGCGCGATCGGGCTGGACGACCTCGGCCGCCCCGAGGGTTTCCTCGCCCGCGCCGTCGCCGGCTGGCGCAAGCGCGGCTGGGCCGCGAAGGAAGCCGGCACCGACGCGCTGCATCAGGATGTCGGCACCTGGCTGGAACAACACAGCGTGCCGGATGGTCCGCCCGGCCTGCTGCACAACGACTTCAAGCTGAACAACATGATCCTGGACCCGGGCGATTTTTCCCCGGTCGCCGTGGTGGACTGGGATCAGGGCACGCGCGGCGATCCGCTATTCGATTTCGCCACGCTGCTGAGCTACTGGATCCACGCCGACGATCCGTGGGCCATGCACGACATGGCGCAGATGCCGGCCGACGAGGCGTGCCTGTATCCGCGCCAGCAGGCGGTCGCCGAATATGCGCGGCTGACCGGGCGCGACGTTTCCAACTTCCTGTTCCACCGCGTGCTGGCGATGTACAAGCTGGCGGTGATCTTCCTGCAACTCGGCCAGCGCTGGCGCACCGGCGCGACGACCGATCCGCGTTACGCACCGCTCAGCGCGATCGGCACCGGCATCCTGGCATTCACCCACGACATCGCGCAAGGACGCGCGTTCTGATGGACGCCTCTACGCACGCGTCCCCGCCCTCACCGTCATGGCCGGCCCCCAGGTCAAGTGCCCGGGGGCAAGGCTTGACCCGGCCATCTATCGCGGCATCGCGGCTGCATAGATGGCCGGGTCAAGCCCGGCCATGACGGTGGGGGCGGGGACGCGGACAATGAAAGCACCGAAACCATGGACTTCTCCCTCTCCGCCGAACTGCAAGACCTCCAGCGTCGCACGCGGGCGTTCATCCGCGACCGGATCATCCCCCTGGAGTCCGACCGACGACAGACCGCGCACGGCCCCACGGAGGACTTCCGTCGCGAACTCGTCGCCCTCGCGCGCGATGCCGGCTTGCTCGTGCCGCACGCCTCGCCGGACTATGGCGGCCTGGGTCTCGATCATGTCGGCAAGGCCATCGTGTTCGAGGAAGCCGGCTATTCCCTGCTGGGTCCCGTCGCGCTGCACATCTTTGCGCCCGACGAGGGCAACATCCACCTGATGGAACAGGTCGCCACGCGCGAACAGAAGGAGCGGTGGCTGCGGCCGCTGGCAAGCGGCGAAACGCGGTCCTGCTTCTGCATGACCGAGCCGGCGCCGGGCGCGGGATCGGATCCGGCAGCGATCAACACCACCGCGGTGCGCGACGGCAACCACTGGGTGATCAACGGGACGAAATGGTTCATCACCGGCGCGCACGGCGCGGCCTTCGCCATCATCATGGCGAAGGGCGAGGACGGTGCCGCAACGATGTTCCTCGCCGACATGGACCAGCCGGGCATCGAGATCGTCCGCACCATGCACAGCCTCGACCAGGCTTTTGCCGGCGGCCACGCGGTCGTGAGGTTCAACGATCTGCGTGTCCCCGCCAGCGATATTCTCGGCGAGCCGGGCAAGGGTTTCCGCTACGCGCAGGTGCGGCTGGCGCCGGCGCGGCTGACGCATTGCATGCGCTGGCTCGGCGCGGCGCGGCGCGCGCACGACATCGCCGCCGGCTACGCGCAGCGGCGCGAGGTGTTCGGCGCCAAGCTGGTCAACCATGAAGGCGTCGGCTTCATGCTCGCCGACAACGAGATCGACATCCGCATGAGCAGATTGTCGATCTGGCATACCGCCTGGTTGCTCGACCAGGGGGCGCGCGGCACCACGGAGTCATCCATCGCGAAAGTGTTCTGTTCGGAAGCGATCTGGCGCGTGGTGGATCGCTGCGTGCAGGTGCTGGGCGGCCAGGGCGTCACCGGCGAAACGCTGGTGGAACGCATCTTCCGCGAAGTGCGCGCCTTCCGCATCTATGACGGCCCGTCCGAGGTGCATCGCTGGTCGCTGGCGCAACGCATCGCCCGCAACGGAGCGAACTGGTGAGCGCGTTCGATCTGGCTGACAAGGTCTGCATCGTCACCGGCGCCGGCCGCGGCATCGGCCGCGCGATGGCGGAAGCGTTGGCGCGGCATGGCGGTTTCGTCGTGCTGGTCGGCCGCACCCAGGCCACCTTGGACGCCGCCGCCGACGCGATCGGCGACCGGGTCATGGCGCAGGTGGCCGACGTGGCGCGCGAGGCCGACGTGCTGGCGCTGCGCGACGCGGTGCTGGCACGCGCCGGGCGGATCGACGTGCTGGTGAACAACGCCGGCGTCAACCCGATCTTTCGCGGCATCGAGCGCATCAGCCTGGAGGAGTGGCAGCAGATCATCGACGTCAACCTCACCGGCGTGTTCCTGTGCTGCAAGCATATCGGCGGCGCGATGGGGCAGGGGGGCTCCATCATCAATGTCAGCTCGGTGGCGGGGCTTGGCGGCCTGCCACGCTCGGTGCCGTACTGCGCGTCCAAGGGCGGCGTGGAGATGCTGACGCGCGGGTTGGCGCTGGATTGGGCAAAGCGCGGCGTGCGGGTCAACACGCTGGCGCCTGGTTGGGTGGATACCGAACTGACGCACGGGCTGCTGGAACATGACGTGCACGGCAAGCGCTTGCTCGACCGCACGCCGATGGGCCGCTTCGCCGTGCCGAACGACATGGCGGGCGGCGTGGTGTTCCTGGCCTCCGATGCCTCGGCGTTCATGACCGGGCAGAGCCTGGTGATCGATGGCGGCTGGACCGCCGAGTAGATGGTGCCCTGACAGCCAGGGCGGCGGGTCGGCAATTCCGCCCGGTCGCACCGGACCGACCGTCGCTGCGCCGGTTGACCCCTGCACATTTCCCGCCATGACAGGCAAATCCCGAGGTTTCCGAAATGCTGAGCGAAGCCGACAACGTCCTGCTGACCCGCACCGGGCCGAACACGCCGATGGGCAATCTGTTTCGCCGCTTCTGGCACCCGGTATTGCTCAGCGCGGAACTGCCGGAAGCCGACGGACCACCGGTCCGCGTCACGGTCCTCGGCGAAGACCTGCGCGCCTTCCGCGCCACCGACGGATCGGTCGGTCTCGTGTCGCCCCGCTGCCCGCATCGCGGTGCCGATCTCTTCTATGGCCGTAACGAGCACAACGGCATCCGCTGTGTCTATCACGGCTGGAAATTCGCCACCGACGGAACCTGCCTTGCCATCGCGACCATGGAACCCGGGCCGGCCCGCGAAACCGCGGAGCAGAATGTCCGCCTCCTCGCCTACCCAACCCGCGAAGCGGGCGGCTTCGTCTGGGCGTATCTCGGTCCGCGCAACGCCGTGCCGCCCCTGCCGGAACTGGAATTCACTGCCCTGCCGGCCGCGCACGTGTTCGTCTCCAAGAAACTGCAGCAATGCAATTGGGCGCAGGCCTGCGAGGGCGGCCTCGACACCGCGCACTTCTCCTTCCTGCACATGTCGATTTCCGATGCCGACGACGTCACCGCGCGGTTGCTGACGAAGGTGTCGTCCGGCCCCGACACGGTGCGCTGGATGCGCGACGACGGTGCGCCGCGCTTCACCATCGCCGATCATCCCGCCGGCCTGGTGCTGGGGGCGGCCCGGCGCGGCGATCCGGGGGAAACCTACTGGCGGATCAGCCAGTTCCTGATGCCCAACCACGGCCTCGCGCCCAACGCATTCCCCGGCGAGAACTACCACGGCCAATGCTGGGTGCCGATCGACGACACAGCGTGCTGGGTTCACACCTACACCTGGAACCCCGACCGCAAGCTGACCGGCGCGGAACGCGCCCGCTATCGCGCCGGCTCCGGCATCCACGCCCAGGTCGACGGGGCCTACATCCCGCTCCGCCGCCGCGAAAACGACTATCTTATCGACCGCGCCAGGCAGCGGACCGAGAGCTATACCGGCATCGAGGGCGTGTCCGAACAGGACGCCTGTATCCAGGACAGTCAGGGCCTGATCGCCGACCGCACCACGGAGCACCTGGGTCCGACGGATATGGGCGTGATCCGCTTCCGCCGCCTGATCCTGGACGCCGCCCGAGCCCTGGAGAATGGTGCGCCGCCGCTGGCCCTTGCCCATCCGGAAGCTTTCCGGGTGCGCGGCGGTGGTGCGGTCGCGTCCGCCGATTTGAAGCTGGCCGAGGTGATGCGTGCCCGCTTCGGCCACGAACACGGGCGCATTACGGGAAAGCGCCAAGCCTCGGCAGAGCCCTGAGGCCGATGGCGACACCGACCGATCCTGTCCCGCTTGCAACCGGTGCTGTGCTGCGATGGGCGCACTGTACCGGGCCGCAGAGGTGACGGCACGCGCCATGAGACTCGCTCCCGGCCCGCTTGCCGCGAAATCGCGCACCTCCGCTTGACGTAGATCAAGGCGTGAACGCGCGGCAGGGCCGAAACTGCCGGCCATGCCGCTTCGGCTTTCGGCAATCAACGGAGGAACCCGATGAACGCCGCTGACATCATGACGCCCGACGTCATCACGGTACGACCTGACACGCCGCTCGACCAAGTGGTCACCCTGATGCTGGACAACCGGATCAGCGGGGTTCCAGTGATGGACGAGGACTGCGTCGTCGGCATCGTGACCGAGGGCGATCTGCTGCGGCGGGTCGAACTCGGCTCCGAACCGCGCCGGTCGCATCTGCTGGAACTGGTCTCCCGCGCCACGCCGCTGGCCGCCGACTATGTGCGGAGCCACGGCCGGAAAGCGTCCGAGGTCATGACCGAGAATGTCATTACGGTCGATGACACCACGCCGATCGCCGATATCGCGCGCCTGCTTGAAGCGCGGCGGATCAAGCGGGTGCCGGTGCTGCGCGACGGCAAGCTGGCCGGCATCGTCAGCCGCGCCAACCTGTTGCGTGCGCTGGCGACGCGGCTGCAAGCGACGGCGCCGTCGCTGGTTGACGACCAGCGGATCCGCACCGCGCTGCTGGCCGAACTGCGGCAGCATAAATGGGGCGCGATGGTGGCGCAGCTCGACGTGACGGTCGAGAACGGTGTGGTCGATCTGTGGGGCGTGGTGCATAGCCAAGAGCAGAAGATGGCGGTGCGCGTCATGGCGGAGAACATGCCCGGCGTGACACGCGTGGAGGACCATCTGGAGGATGTCACCGCGACGACCATGATGGTGCCGATGGCCTGACGTTGACCGGCCTGGCCGGTCTCTGCCTGCGGTATCGTCGGCAAACCGCTTGTTGCCGACAGGGGTTGATCGTGGCCGCCAGAGCACTTCCACCCTGACTGGAAATGCCCCCGATCGCCTGTCATTGCGGGGACCGCTACCGCGCCTCGCAAGAGACGAACTCCCCCTCCCACAAGGGGAGGGGGAGCGTCTTCCCCCCTGGCGACCTCCGCGGTTTCATCCAGGGCGGGTCGGCCGCCGCCTCGGGGACGCGGCCCCGTCGCCATCGCTGCCCATATGCGCTAATCTCGCCCACCAGATCAGGAGACCTGAGCCATGACCGAAGCCTGCATCGTCGGCTGGGCGCATTCGCCGTTCGGCCGGTTGGAAGACCCCGACATCGAAGCGCTGATCGGCCGCGTCGCCGGCGCGGCGATCGAAGATGCCGGCGTTGCCGCCACCGACATCGACGCCACCTTCGTCAGCCTGTTCAACAACGGCTTCTCCAAGCAGGACTTTCCCGCGTCGCTGGTGTTGCAGCACGTCCCCGACCTGCGCTTCAAGCCGATCACCCGGTTCGAGAATGCCTGTGCGTCCGGCTCCGCCGCGGTGCATGGCGCGCGCGACTTCATCGGCGCCGGCCGCGGCCGCTTCGCTCTGGTGATCGGCGTGGAGAAAATGACCGCCACGCCCGGCAAGGACGTCGGCGACATCCTGCTGAAGGCCTGTTACCAGAAGGAGGAAGGCGATATCCCCGCGGGTTTCGCCGGCGTGTTCGGCCGCATCGCCGAGCGCTACTTCCAGCGCTACGGCGACCAGTCCGACGCGCTCGCGGCGATCGCGGCGAAAAACCACAAGAATGGCGTGGACAATCCCTATGCGCAGATGCGCAAGGATCTGGGCTACGATTTCTGCCGCACGGTGTCGGAGAAGAACCCGTACGTCGCGCCGCCGCTGAAGCGCACCGATTGCTCTCTGGTATCGGATGGCGCCGCCGCGCTGGTGCTGGCGGATGAGGAGACGGCACGCTCGCTGGGCAAGGCGGTGCGCTTCCGTGCCGCGGTGCAGGTCAACGATTTCCTGCCGATCAGCAAGCGCGACATCACCCAGTTCGAGGGCGCGGCACAGGCGTGGTCGCGTGCATTGGATGCGGCTGACCTGAAGCTGGAGGACCTGTCCTTCGTCGAATCGCATGACTGCTTCACCATCGCCGAGTTGCTGGAGTACGAGGCGATGGGCCTGACCGCGCCAGGCCAGGGGGCACGCGCGGTGCTGGAGGGCTGGACGGCGAAAGACGGCAGGCTGCCGGTGAACCCGTCCGGCGGGTTGAAGGCGAAGGGGCATCCGATCGGCGCCACCGGCGTGTCGATGCACGTGGTCACCGCGATGCAGCTCACCGGCCAGGCGGGCACGATGCAGTTGCCGAGGGCGGATATCGGCGGGGTGTTCAACATGGGCGGCGCCGCGGTCGCCAATTATGTTTCGATACTGGAGCAGTTGCGCTGATTCCGACGAGCAATCTCGCGCATCTGCTGCTGCAAAGCGCGAGACGATTTCCCGACCGGCCGGCGCTGATCTGGCGCGAACACACCTGGACCTGGGCGGATTTTGCCGCCCGGGTGCAGGCCGCGGCCGGCGCGTTGGCCGAGCATGGGGTGCGGCATGGCGACCGGGTGCTGCTGCACGCGCGCAACTCCAACGCCGTGCTGGAGACGATGTTCGCGTCGTGGATGCTTGGCGCGGTGTGGGTGCCGACGAATTTTCGTCTGACACCGCCGGAGGTGGCGTATCTCGCGTCGTCTTCCGGTGCCGCGGTGCACATCTTCGACGCGGCGTTTCCGCAGCACGCGGCGGCGGCGAGGGCGGAAAATCCTGCGTGCAAGCTGGAGATTTCCATCGGACCGGGCGTGCTGGAATGGGACGCGCTGGCGGCGCACGGGGGGCCGGTGACGCGCGCCGCCGACGTGGCGTACGACCATCCGGCGTGGTTCTTCTATACCTCCGGCACGACCGGGCGGCCGAAGGCCGGCGTGTTGACGCACGGACAGATGGAATACGTAATCTGCAACCATCTGTGCGACCTGATGCCCGCGACGACCGAGCACGACGTTTCGCTGGTGGTGGCGCCATTGTCGCATGGCGCCGGCGTGCACGCTCTGCCGCAAGTGGCGCGTGGTGCCGCCACGGTGCTGCTGTCGGGCGAGCGGCTGGATTGCGAGGAAGCCTGGCGCCTGGTGGAGCGGCATCGCGTCACCAATATGTTCACCGTGCCGACCATCCTCACCATGCTGACGCGGCACGACGCGGTGGACCGCTACGACCATGCGTCGCTGCGCTACGTGATCTATGCCGGCGCGCCGATGTACCGTGCCGACCAGGTGCATGCGCTCGGCAAGTTGGGAAACGTGCTGGTGCAGTATTTCGGCATGGGCGAGGTAACCGGCAACATCACGGTTCTCCCCCGCGAACTGCACAGCCTGGACGATGCGAACATGCGCGTCGGGAGCTGCGGTGTGCCGCGCACCGGGATGGAGGTCGCCATCCTCGACCTGGACGGGGGGCACCTGCCGCCGGGTACGACAGGCGAGATCTGTGTGCGCGGTCCGGGCGTGTTCGCCGGCTACCATAACAATCCGGAAGCGACGGCGCAGGCGACGCGGTTCGGCTGGTTCCATACCGGCGACCTCGGGCACATGGACGCGCAGGGCTTCGTGTTCATCACCGGCCGCGCGTCGGATATGTACATATCGGGCGGCTCCAACGTGTATCCCCGCGAGATCGAGGAGGTGCTGCTGACCTACCCGGCCGTCGCGGAGGCTTGCGTGGTCGGTTTGCCGGACGCTCGTTGGGGCGAGAGCGGCGTGGCGGTGCTGGTCGCCGCGGCGGGCGCTGAGATCGACGAACACGCGTTGCTGGCGCATCTCGACGGCAAGCTGGCAAAATACAAATGGCCGGCGCGCTTTGTCGTCTGGCCGGAGCTGCCGAAATCCGGCTACGGCAAGGTGATGAAGCGCGAGGTAAAGCAGCGGCTGGAGGAGGCAGGGTGATGCAGGACGCACCGAAAGATATCGCCGCGATCGAGGACTATCACGCGCATGTCTACTATGACCCGGCCAGCAAGGACCGCGCCGCGACGCTCCGCCAGTGGGTGGAGGAGCGGTTCAGCGTGCGCATGGGGCGCTGGCATGACGAGCCGGTCGGTCCGCATGTGCAGGCGATGTACCAGATCGCGTTCACGCCCGACCTGCTGCCGACGCTGGTGCCGTTCCTGATGTTGAATCGCATGGGGCTGACCGTCCTGCTGCACCCGCAATCCGGCCGTCCGCGCGACGACCACACGCTGAACGCGGTATGGATGGGCGAGGTGCTGCCGGTGAAGACCGCGGTGCTGCGGGAGATAGGCTAACCTCTCCCGCCGCGGGAGCGCTGTACAGTTGACATCCCGTCTGCCGCCTTCATCATCGCTGCATCGGGGGAGAAGTCCCAGGGGAATAACCAATGTCTGCGCTCGACCGCTGCTTGAACGTCTACGACCTGCGTGCCGCCGCGAAACGCCGATTGCCGAAGGCGGTGTTCGAATTCGTCGATCGCGGCAGCGAGGACGGCATCGCGGTCGCCAACAACCGCAACGCGTTCGAGCGCCTCAAGCTGCGGCATCGCGCGCTGGTCGATGTGTCGGGCCGCACGATGAACACGACGCTGTTTGGCAAGCCGGTGTCGATGCCGATGGCGATCGCGCCCACCGGCGCCGCCGGCCTGTGCTGGCACGAGGGCGAGCTGGAATTGGCGAAGGCCGCGGCGAAAGCCAAGATACCATTCACGCTGGCCACCGGCGCAATGACCTCGATGGAGAAGATCGCGGAGCAAGCGGGACCGGGTGTCGGCGGGCGGCTGTGGTTCCAACTCTATGTCTGGAACAAGCGGGAGATGTCGTATCAGCTCATCGAGCGCGCTCACCGCGCGGGGTTCGAGGCGCTGATCGTTACCGTCGATACCATCGTGCCGCCGAATCGCGAGTACAACACGCATAACGGTTTTCTCCTCCCGTTCACGCCGAACGTGACGTTCACGCTCGACATCATGCGGCACCCGGTGTGGTTTACCAATGTGCTGATGAAGTACTTCACGACCATCGGCATGCCGCGCAATGAGAACTATCCGGACGAATACAAACGGATGAAGCGTAACGATCCGACCACCACCCAGATGACGCGGCAGGACTCGCTGAGCTGGGAGGACATCAAGATCTTCCGCGACAAGTGGCCGGGCATCCTGATGATCAAGGGCGTCAACCGGCCGGACGACGCGGTGAAGGCCATTGAGTACGGCGTGGACGGCATCGTCGTGTCGAACCATGGCGGACGCAACATGGACAGCGTCGTGGCGTCCATCGACGTGCTGCCGGAGATCGCCGAGGCGGTCGGCGACCGCGGCACGGTCATTCTCGATTCCGGCGTGCGGCGCGGGTCGGATATTGCGAAGGCGCTGGCGCTGGGCGCCAAGGCGGTGCTGACCGGGCGCGCCACGCTGTACGGCACGGCGGTCGGCGGCGAGGCGGGCGCGGGCAAGGCGATCAGCCTGATCCGTAACGAACTGGACAAGACGATGGCCTATACCGGCTGCTGCTCGGTGGATGAGCTGGGTCCCGACATCTTCTTCGGTTACCGCCAGGGTAACCGGCTGCGCGACATGGTGATGGATGCGGTATGATCGGGAGTACGCCTCTGCCGCGCTGCGCGCGGGAGAGGTCGAGGCGCGCAGCGCCGAGGGTGCGGGTGATCGGGTCGGCACGCTGCGCCTTTCTGCCGGGCGCACGCGGCACCCTCACCCGCGTCGCTTTGCTCCGCGACCTCTCCCGCGAAGCGGGAGAGGTTTAGTACGATGACGAACCTCGATCGCTGTCTGAACATCTACGACCTGCGTGCCGCCGCGCAGCGCCGGCTACCGAAGGGCGTGTTCGAGTTCGTCGATCGCGCTACCGAGGACCATCTCGCCGTCGCCAACAACCGCAGCGCCTTCGAGCGCATCAAGCTCCGCCACCGCGCGTTGGTCGATGTGTCCAAGCGCAGCGTCGCCACCACGCTGTTCGGCAAGCCCGCCAGCCTTCCCATGGCCATCGCCCCCACCGGCGCCGCCGGACTGTGCTGGCATGAAGGCGAGCTGGAACTC
>Ga0181536_10005642_pt1 | contig 12769 bp, 10 predicted proteins | sample PEATcosm2014_Bin_41_FD_121105 | JGI IMG/M metagenome (GOLD analysis project Ga0181536, IMG submission 121105) | Peatland microbial communities from MTU Mesocosm Facility, Houghton, MI, USA - PEATcosm2014_Bin17_60_metaG | ecosystem: Environmental > Terrestrial > Soil > Wetlands > Peat | place...
CTTCCTTCACGTCCGCGACGGCCTTCTCGATCTTGGCCTTGTCGTCGCCGGAAATCTTGTCGCCGGTGTCCTTGAGCATTTTCTCGGAGCGATACACCGCGCTGTCGGCTTCGTTGCGCGTTTCGACTTCCTCGCGCTTGGCCTTGTCCTCGTCGGCGTGCGCCTCGGCGTCCCGGCGCATCTTCTCGACTTCATCCTTCGAGAGCCCGCTGCTGGCGGTGATGGTGATTTTCTGTTCCTTGCCCGTGCCCAAGTCCTTGGCGCCCACATGCAAAATGCCGTTGGCGTCAATGTCGAACGTCACTTCGACCTGCGGCACCCCGCGCGGGGCGGGCGGAATGTCGGTCAGATGAAACTTGCCGATGGTCTTGTTGTCGCGGGCAAACTGGCGTTCCCCTTGCAGCACGTGGATTTCCACGCCCGGCTGGTTGTCGCTGGCGGTGGAGAAAATTTCCGATTTTCGCGTGGGAATCGTGGTGTTGCGCTCGATGAGCCGCGTGAACACGCCGCCCAGCGTCTCAATGCCGAGTGACAACGGCGTCACGTCGAGCAGGAGCACGTCCTTGACCTCGCCCTTGAGCACGCCGCCCTGAATGCCCGCGCCCACGGCGACGACTTCGTCCGGGTTCACGCCCTGGTGCGGCGGTTTGTTGACGAGCGAATGCGCCACTTCAACGACCTTCGGCATACGGGTCATGCCGCCGACGAGCACGAGCTCGTCAATCTTGCTCGCTTCGATGCCGGCGTCCTTCAAACAGGCCTTCACCGGGCTGATGGTGCGCTCAAACAACGCGTCACAAAGCTGTTCCATCTTCGCGCGGGTCAGCTTCATCGAAATATGTTTCGGTCCGCTGGCGTCCGCCGTGATGAACGGCAGATTGATTTCGTATTGCTGCGCGGAGCTGAGGGCGATCTTGGCTTTTTCGGCCTCTTCCTTGATGCGTTGGAGCGCGTCAGGTTGCTTGCGCAGGTCCATGCCGCTGTCTTTTTTGAATTCGTCAAGGATCCAATCCATGAGGCGACCGTCCCAGTCGTCACCGCCGAGGTGCGTGTCGCCGTTGGTGGCCTTCACTTCAAACACGCCGTCGCCAATTTCCAAAACGGAAATGTCGAACGTGCCGCCGCCCAGATCGTAAACGGCAATTTTTTCGTCCTTCTTCTTGTCTAGGCCGTAGGCGAGCGACGCGGCGGTCGGCTCATTGATGATGCGGAGTACTTCGAGCCCGGCAATCTTGCCGGCATCCTTGGTGGCCTGGCGTTGTGAATCGTTGAAGTAGGCTGGAACCGTGATAACGGCCTGCGTGATTTTCTCGCTCAGACGCATTTCGGCGTCGGCCTTGAGCTTGCCCAGAATCATCGCGGAGATTTCGGGCGGCGTGAACGCCTTGGGCTTGCCGTCCACTTCTACTTCCACGGCGGCATCGCCGTTCGCAGCGCGAACGACTTTATAGGGGACGCGCTTCAGTTCTTCCTGAATCTCGTCAAATTTGCGGCCCATGAAGCGTTTGATGGAATAGACGGTGTTGCGCGAGTTGGTGACGGCCTGGCGCTTGGCCGCTTCGCCGACGAGCCGCTCGCCGCTTTTGGTAAACGCGACGACGGACGGCGTGGTTCGTTTACCTTCAGAATTTTCCAGCACGAGCGGTTCGCCGCCTTCCATGACCGCCATGCAGGAGTTCGTGGTGCCCAAATCAATGCCTAATACTTTTGCCATAAAAAATTAAAAATTGGTTGTCTGCTCTATGTTCCAATGCAATAAAGATGCCGCACTTCTGAAAACAACATGAAAGCCTTGCAAACAAAGGGCGGATTTCTACTTTGCCTTTTTCCGGCTGGCTGAAAAATAGTGCCAAAAGCGTCACTGTGGCACAGTCAACCGTGCCGTTTGGCACAGTTGAAATCTAATTTTTCGGAGAGGCGAGTTCCATGAGTCCCCAAAATAAAGTTAAAATTAGGGCGTCGCTCCGCCCTCCGAAAGAGCTGGATCGCTTCCCGGCGTGGCGGCAGGCTGGTTCAAACTTCCGGCGTTGAGGTGATAACTGAGCTGGTCCAAAGTGATGACTGACGGAGTGCGATAGACGCGGGCCACGGTGGCATCGGGCACGGACTTGGTGGTGCCGGACCAGGAAACGAAGTAAGCCCACCAGACGCCGGAAGCCTGCATGCGCTCTACCTCCGGTACACCGCCGAATTCCGTCAACGCGACCAGTTTTTCGCCCTTGACCCGGGTTTGGATCCCCTGCCACTGCGACAAAAGCGTGTCGCCGGGATTTTTGGGATACGCGTCCACGCCGATGATATCCACCACATCGTTGCCAGGATACCAGTCCGGCTTTTCTCCGGTATAAACCCAGATCAGATTGTGCAGGTGGTGATAGTCTGTGAGCCGGTGGTAGAGCAACCGCCAGAGCGCTTTGAGTGGTCCCGGACCTTTTGCTCCCCACCAAAACCAGCCGCCGTCGGCTTCGTGCAACGGGCGCCAGAGGACCGGCACCCCGGCTTCAGAAAACTTTTTCAACTGCATGGCGATGGCGTCAATATCCCGCAGAATCCGGGCGTACTCCACGGAATTGGTGTCAGCAAGGGCGGTGGCGACATCGAAGGTGGAGGCGGCGGCGTAGAACCCCCGCCACCAGGGTTGATCGTGGGTGTCGAGGAGGCCAGACGGCGCGTTCCAATGCCAGGACATGGTGACCACATAACCAGCCTGGCTGAGCGTGATCATGGATTCGGTGAATCCGGCCGGCTGGCTGCCAAAGGCCACTCGTGAGGGAGAATAATCCATGAAGTCGGCGCCGATAATGGCCGGCTTGAGGCCGCTGGCGGCATGGATGTGGATCAGATCGTTGGTATCGTAATACTGGCCTGACCAAGTGCCTTTGCCGTAATCGGCAACCAGCCTGGCCATGAGTGTGCGGGCAGCGGCCGTGGCCTGCGGGTCAACCAACGTGGCCCGCACCGTGGCGGGTGGCGGCAGGGCTGGTGCAGACGCGAGGCCGGCCCCGTGGACCATGCTGGCGATGAGCGCGATCATCACTGTCAGCGAAACAGAGACGCGCTGGCAGAAAAATGGATGCGTGCTCGCAATCATGATCTGGGGTTCCTCCCTCCGTCCTTATTTACTGCCTGGCTTGACCGCCGGAATCCTGGCAAGTTCCTGCGGCAATTTTTCCGGCTTGAATACTTCGACCTGCAGCGTGATCAAGCTGGCAAAGGGCACGCCGAAATTCACCGCCCCGTTGGAACGATCCACAATCGCGGTGACCCCGGCGACGTGGCCTCCGTGCGCGCGGACAATATCAATCGTCTCCTGGACGCGGCCGCCTTTGGTCACCACGTCCTCGACGACGAGGATTTCCTCGCCGGGCGCAATTTTGAATCCGCGCCGCAACACGAGTTTGCCTTCCTCCTTTTCCGCAAAGATGAACCGCACACCGAGCTGCCGCGCGACTTCCTGTCCGATGACCAGCCCGCCGAGAGCCGGCGAGATGACGGTGCCGGCGCCGAGTGGGCGGGCTTTGTCGGCCAGCGCGTGCCCGATTTTTTCAACAACGGGCATTTGTTGGAGCGCGAGGGCGCATTGAAAGTACTGACGGCTGTGCAATCCGCTGCGAAGGATGAAATGGCCTTCGAGAAGCGCACCGCTGTCGCGGAAAACCCGGAGAACTTCGTCTTGTGTCATCGGACGAGTTTTAAGTGACGGGTGACGGGTGACAAGTTCCAAGTTTATCTGGGAGCGCTGGCGTCCCGCCGGCGTGGCACCCGCGAGTCGGAAGCTTGCCGGCGAGACGCCGGCGCTCCTAGGAACGCGCGCCGCTTTCTTCTGGCTTCCGAATCCTGAATTCTGAATTCTGGCCGTGTGCCGAAGTGGGTCAAGTTCATCATCGCCGTCCTGTTGCTGCCGGTCTGCGCCGGCGCGGCTCGGGCGTTGTGGCTGGTGCTGTGCGCCGTTGGTGGGGCGGACGTGGGCTGGGTGCCTTTGCTGGCGGGCGCGGCGTGCTGGCTGGTGGTTTTTCTGCTGCTACCCAAACCAATGTGGCTTTATGTGTTCGGCCACGAATTGACGCACGCGTTGTGGACGTGGCTTTTCGGCGGGCAGGTGAAAAAAATGAAGGTCTCTTCAGCCGGCGGCCATGTTGTCGTGAGCAAAACCAATTTTGTCATTGCCCTGGCGCCGTATTTTTTCCCGTTTTACACGGCACTGGTCATCGTCGTGTTCGCCCTCGGCCATTTCTTTTGGGTTTGGGCGGATTATCTGGTCTGGTTCCATCTGTGCGTCGGTGCGGCGTACGCGTTTCATGTGACCTTGACGTGGCACGCTTTGAAAACGCAGCAATCAGACATCACATCGCAGGGCTGGTTGTTTTCGGCGGTGATCATTTTCCTCGGCAACGCCGGCGTATTGCTGTTTGGCCTGCCGTTTTTGACCGCGAAAGTCAGTTTGTTCCACGCGCTGGGCTGGTGGCTGGAGAGCGCGGGACAGATTTTTAACTGGCTGGCACGGCTGTTCCAATAATTCTACCGGAAATTTATCAACAATTCTGTCTTGAATTAAAACGCGAATGGGTTCAATCATTAAAGAAGCAACGTATGGACTTGGGTGATATTTTAAGCAAAGCACAGATTCTTCCCGACTTGCGCGCTACAACCCGCTGGGAAGCGATTGACGAGTTGATCGAGAATCTCGTCGCCACTGGCAAAATCCAGCCCGGCGATCGCGATGCCGTAACGGCGGCTGTCAAGAAGCGCGAAACCTCGATGAGCACCGGCATCGGCTTCGGCATTGGCATCCCGCACGCTTCGACTGATTTGATTTACGAGGTCGTTGGCGCGCTGGGCCGTTCCAAGACCGGCGTTAATTTCGACGCGCTTGACAACCAGCCGGTGAAACTGGTCATGCTTTTTCTCGTCCCCCAAGGCCAGTTCCAGAAACATCTCCACACTCTGGCCAACATCGCCAAGTTCCTCCATAAACCCGATTTCCGCCAGGCGCTCGAACAGGCCCCTGATGCCGACGTGATGCTCAACATCATCAAGGAATACGGAAAAAAGTGATGGTCGGGTCATCGCGCTACGGTGACCGGATGGCGCGGCGCGGCGTCTCTGCCTTGGTGGTCAACGCTCCCGTAATTTTATCCGTGTCCATCCGTGTCCATCCGTGGTTAAATAATTTCCGTGCTGCCGAACAAACAAATTGAGCTGAAATTGCAACAAGCCGTCCTCGCAGTCCTGCCGGATGCAGATACAACCGCTGTTCTCGTCCGTCCATGTCCGGATCCGAAATTCGGCGATTACCAAAGCAACGCGCTCATGTCGCTCGCCAAGGCGCGGAAAATAAATCCGCGCCTGCTCGCCACCGACGTGCTCGCCAAACTCGACGTCGGTGATTGGTGCGAAAAAGTCGAAATTGCTGGCGCTGGCTTTCTGAACTTCCGCCTGAAAAACTCTTGTCTCGTACAATCTCTGGAATCGGCTGTCCGCGGCGATCATTTATTTTTTGAGAAGGTCGGGCAACCTCGCACCGCCGTCATTGATTTCAGTTCGCCGAACGTGGCCAAGCCGATGCACGTGGGCCACATTCGCTCCACGATCCTCGGAGACAGCCTCGCGCGCACGCTACGCCTGCTCGGCCACCATGTCATCACCGACAACCACATCGGCGACTGGGGCACACAGTTCGGCCTGTTGCTGCTCGGCTGGAAACATCATCTCAAGCCCGGGGGGTTGAAAACCGATCCCCTCGGCGAGATGGAACGGCTCTACAAAATGGTCAGCGCCACCGGCGAAGCCAGGGAAACCGTCCGGGACGCCGCCCGCCAGGAACTCGTCAAGCTCCAAGGCGGAGACGCTGAAAACCTGAAGATCTGGCACGAGATGATTGCGCTGTCGCAAAAGCAGTTCGACACGATTTACGGCCGTCTCGGTGTGAAGTTCGACCAAACCCTCGGCGAAAGCTTTTACAATCCGCGGCTCAAACCGCTGGTGGACGAACTCGTCGCCAAAGGCATCGCGCGCGAAAGTGAAGGCGCGATTGCCATTTTCTTCGACGACCTGCCCCAACTCAAGGAACAGCCTGCGCTCATCCGCAAGAGCGACGGCGGGTTCAATTACACCACCACGGACCTGGCCACGCTGGCGTACCGGCTTGAAACCTGGCACCCGGACGAAATCATTTACGTCACCGATGGGCGGCAGCAATTGCATTTCCAGCAGGTGTTCACCGCGTTCCGCCGCTGGCAATCCGCTCTTTTGGAGGGGCGAGTTACACGAGTCCCTGATTCTTCCGGTGAGAAAAGTTTGGGACTCGCGGAGCTCGCCCCTCCAAAAGAAGTGAAATTGGCCCACGTCTGGTTCGGCTCGATTCTGGGCGAAGACGGCAAGCCGTTCAAAACCCGCAGCGGCGAGACGGTGAAGCTGGCCGACCTGCTCGACGAAGCGGAGGAGCGGGCCTTCAAGATCGTTTCCGAAAAGAATCCGGACTTGCCGGAGGCGCAACGCCGCGAGATTGCGCGGGTCGTCGGGCTGGGCGCGGTGAAATTCGCCGACCTGCTGCCGAACCGGCAAAGCGATTACGTTTTCAGTTGGGACAAGATGCTGGCGCTGCAAGGCAATACCGCGCCGTATCTCCAATATGCCTACACGCGCATCAAAAGCATCTTCCGAAAACAGAATCCAGAATCCAGAATCCAGAATCCAGAATTGAAATTAGCTGCGCCGGAGGAAATTGCGCTTGCCAAGCAATTTTTGAATTTTGGGCTGACGCTGGAGGCGGTGGCGGAGGAATATCGTCCGAACTTCCTGTGCAATTTTCTTTATGACCTGGCCGGGAAGTTCACGTCTTTCTATGAAAATTGTCCGGTGCTCAAGGCGGACGAAACCATGCGTGCTTCGCGTCTGGCGTTGTGCGACCTGGCCGCGCGGGTTTTGAAACAGGGCTTGGACGTTCTTGGAATTGCTGTCGTCGAGCAGATGTAGTCGCTCGAAGTTTCAACATTAACTCAACCGCATCGGCATCACGACGTAGAGGAAGGGGCCGTTGATCTTGAGGACGCCGGGGCTGAGTTCGTCAATCAACTCAAAGAACACCTCGTCCTCCGTCAGTGAATTGAGCGGGTCAATGAGATAGCGCGGATTGAAGGCGATGGCGATTTCCTTGCCTTTGTAGTTCACCGCGAGCGTTTCACGCGCCTCGCCGACCTCCGGTGAGTTGGCGGTGATGGCGAGGTTGTTTTTGCCGAAGGTGAGCTTGACAGAATTGGCCTTCTCGCTGGTCATGATTTCGGCGCGGCGCAGGGCCTGTAGAAATTCTTCGCGACTGAGCGGCACGCGCTCCTTTACTTCGCCGGGAATGACCTGGCGGTAGTTCGGGTAATTGCCTTCGATCAATTTCGTGATGACGAGCACGGAAAATCCCTTGTCATCTTTGAGCGCGAACGATGCCTGGTTCTCGCCGAACTTGATTTCCACGTCGCCTTTATCCTGGAGCAGGCGATTCAATTCGTTCACCGCCTTGGCCGGAACGATGAATTCGCCGCTGCTTTTCTCGGCAATGTCCACTTCCTCATCCACCAGTGCGAGCCGGCGACCGTCTGTGGCGACCATGGTCATTTTGTGGTCTTTCAGGCTGATGAAAATGCCGTTGAGCACATACCGAGATTCATCGGTGGACACGGCGAATGAGGTTTTTCGCATCATCGCCTTCACGGTTTCCTGGGGCAGGGAAACTTTTTTGTCGTCCTTGAATTTGGGCAATGGAGGAAACTCATCCGCTCCCAAGCCGTTAATTTTATAAAACGAGGCATTACAACGGATGCTGGTGACGTTTTTTTCGTCGGTCTCAATGTCTATTTCATTGCCGCCCAATTCCCGGACGATGCCAAACAGTTTTTTCACCGGGACGGTTGTGCTACCGCCCTTTTTCACCTTCGCTTCAACCTTGCAAGCGACCGTCACGTCCAGATCAGTAGCAGTGAATTCAATACGCTCTCCTTCGGCGCGCATCAGCACATTGGAAAGAATGGGCAGTGTCGTGCGGGAACTGACAACATTTTGAACGGCTTGCAAGCCGACGAGAATTTGATCTTTGGCGATGGTGAGGTTCATGCGCGTTTAATAATAATTCTTTTTCAATATTAAATTATCAGTATTAAAGGCTGTGAATAAAGCAAACAACGATAAATGTCAAGGCAGCCACTGGGTTTTGTAAAGGAAAGAAAAAGAGAATTGCCGGATAAGAAATCAGAAAACTCTCAAACCATGAGTTTTCCACAATGTTCTCAGTCCATTCACAGGGAAAAAATGGGTTATTTTCCTAGTTGTGCCCGCCGAACAATTTCAGGCAGCAGTTGTCCAACCCAGGCAACTTCCTCCGCTGTCGAATCGCGGCCCAGAGAAAAACGGACGAGGGAATTTGCCTCAGAACGACGGCCCAGGGCGACAATAACATGCGAAGGCTCGAGCGAACCCGCCGAACAGGCCGAACCACTTGAAGCACAAATACCGTCTAAATCCAGCCCAGCCAGAAGAGCAGTGCTGTCTGCGCCACGAACAACGAAAGAAACCGTGTTCGCCAAACGTAGATTGCGCGAACCCATAAAAACAGCGCCGTCAATTTTCTCAATTGTTTCAATCAAGTTCGCGACTTTCGGGGCCAGCTTGGACCGTTCGAAGACCGGAGATTTGACAAACCTTTCCATCGCTTCAACCAAACCGACGATGCCCGCCAGATTTTCCGTCCCTGCCCGCCGTTCATTTTCGTGCCCGCCGCCCAACAAAAGCGGAACGGGAAGCAAAGGGGACCTGATATAAAGCAGCCCCGCCCCCTTCGGCCCGTGAAATTTGTGCGCACAGGCCGAAATCAGGTCCGCGTTGAAATGGCCCGCGTTTTCAAACGGTTCCTTGCCAAACCACTGGACCGCATCCGTGTGAAAAACAATTCCGCGCTCTCGGCAAACCGCGCCGAGTGCGGCGACCGGCTGGATCGTGCCGATTTCATTATTCGCCGCCATGACTGAAACCAGAATCGTGTCCGGGCGGATGGCTTTCTTCAGATCTTCCGGCGAAACCAGGCCTTCCGAATCCACCGGCAGCCGGGAGACCTCAAAACCTTCCTTTTTCTCAAGGCAATCGAAGCAATTCAGCACCGCATGATGTTCGATGGCCGAAGTGATCAAATGCCGGCCTTTTGGTTTGAGCAGTCGTGCGGTTCCGAAAATCGCAAGATTGTTGCTCTCCGTGCCGCCGCTGGAGAAAACCACCTCGCTCGGCTTGCAACTGAGTATTTTTGCAGCTCGCTCGCGTGCGTCGTCGAGCAACGCCCGCGCGCGCCGGCCAACATGATGCACGGACGATGGGTTGCCCCAAATCTCGCCGAGAAACGGCAGCATCGCCTCGCGCACCGCCGAGTCGAGCGGAGTCGTGGCGTTGTAATCGAAGTAAATCGTCCGTGGCATCCTGTGTCAAAGTAGGAGACGACGTGAGGAGTCTCAAACAAAAATAAATCAATTGTCTTGAGTCTCGTCACCTCGACTCCTACAAAAAGGGAATGAGAACGCGGGTCAAAATTTGCGGCATCACGAATCTGGCCGATGCACAAGCCGCCGTTGAGGCAGGCGCGGACGCGCTGGGCTTCATCTTTTACGAAAAAAGCCCGCGGCGCATGACCATTCCCGCAGTTGCCAAAATTTCAAAACAACTGCCACCGTTCGTCTTGCGCGTCGGCGTTTTTGTGAACGCGGCGGAGGCATTGGTCACGCACGCCATCGGCGAATGCGGCCTGGGCCTGCTGCAGTTTCACGGAGACGAACCGCCGGAATTTTGCATGCGGTTCGGACTGATGAGCATGAAAGCCTTCCGCATCCGCGACGCCGGATCGCTGAAGGAGCTGCCGAGATATCCCACCGAGGCCTGGCTGCTCGACGCTTGTTCAGCCGAAACCCTCGGCGGAACGGGTGAAAAATTCAACTGGGACCTGGCCGTCGAGGCGCAAAAATTCGGCAAACCGGTTTTTCTGGCCGGCGGATTGACGCCGGAAAATGTTGCAGCCGCCGTACGAAAGGTGCAGCCGTTCGGCGTGGACGTTTCCAGCGGGGTGGAAACATCGCCCGGGAAAAAGGACCACGCCAGGGTACGCGCGTTCATTTCCAACGTTCGCCAGGCGGAGCAAAAATGAAACGCATCGCCGTCTTTTGTGGTTCGAACAAGGGCGCCCGCGCCGCCTATGCCGAGGCGGCGGAAAACCTCGGACGCCACCTGGCCAAACGTGGAATCGAACTGGTCTATGGCGGCGGCTGCGTCGGGCTGATGGGCATACTGGCGGACGCCGCGCTCCAAAACGGCGGACACGTCATTGGCGTGATCCCGCAATCGCTCGTCATCAAGGAGGTGGTGCATGAAAAACTGCCCGACTTGCGCGTGGTGAAAAACATGCACGAGCGCAAGGCGCTGATCGCCGAACTCGCCGATGGTTTCATCGCGCTGCCCGGCGGCTATGGAACATACGAGGAATTTTGCGAGGTGCTCGCCTGGAGCCAGCTCGGCTATCACCGGAAACCTTTCGGACTGCTGGAGGTGGCGGGTTTTTACCGGCGCTTTCTTGAATTTTTCGACCACGCGACGCGTGAAGGCTTCATCCGGCCTCAACATCGCGAGCTGGTCATGGTGGAGGAAGACGTGGAAAAACTCCTGCAACGGATGGAAAAATTTCAACCGCCGACGGAAGTGAAATGGGTCAAGTAGTTGCCGGAAGAATTTTAGCCACAGATTTATACGGATTCACACGGATGAAGGCAAAACCATTCGGAGGTAGGGCGCGTCACTCCGTGCGCGCCGAGCTTTTTGCTTTGACGGACGGCGTGCAGGGGACTGCCCGCCCTACCAAGAGTAAAAAATCCGCGGTCAAAAAATAAATCCTTTGCGTCTTTGCGTCTTTGCGTGAAAATTGGCCGATGAGCAAAAATTCCAGCGCAAAGATTCTGCAAGCTCACCTTTCTAGCCGGCAAATTGACGCGGAGAATGTCGTCGACAGCGAAAGGAACGATGAGGATGACTCTCACCTTTTCAAAAGATGAATAGTTTCAACGGCGATTTGTTCGGCATGGAGATCCCAAACTGGTTTCAGGGGTCTTGGCCATCAATTGTTGCGCTTTGGGCGGCGTTGGCTGCGATGCTAGCGTTATATAAAGATTATTTGGCCATCAAGAAAACCAAGTTAGAAATTGAAAAACTAAAAACAGAATTGGGGAAAACCACTGATGAGCAACAGCAAAACCCAGCGATGTTTCGGAAGGCAATGGAACTTTTTGAAAAGGTAATGGAACGTTCGGATTTTCAATTTTCTGCTGTAATCAAAGCGCTTTTTTTGTGTTTCTTAATCATTATGGCAGCTGTTGGCCAGGTATGGCAGAAGAGCCAAGTCTACGAGATGGGGAAAATTGTTCAGGAAAAAACAGCACGTCTCGAGAACTTACGCAACTCGAACATAGAGCTTAGTAATAGTCTTTTGCAATTGCAGCAGAGCCGAAAACAGAATTTGACAAATACGAATTCTCACCAATGACTAAAGGACAAAGCCTTGTCGCAGATCCTCATCTCACAGCCGAAGGCGAGAAAGTTGAGAATAACTAGGAATAACTTTGGTAAGAAAAGAGTTGATTTACCTTCAGGCAGGTGCGAAAAGTTAAATCGTGACCGAACTTTTGAACTACATTTCGGCGTGGTTGACGTTTCTTACAGCCGTCTTCGCGCTGTGTTTGTTCTTTTTTGAACTTGTTTCAAAAAAAAGGCTGGTTTCCTACGCGTCGGATATAAAAAAAAGCTGGTTGACGCGCGCGCTAAATAAAAAAAAATCCTTTTTCGTCACCGCGCGGTATTTTCTCCCAGCCGCGCGGCAAATAGAAAAAAGGTGGTTTTACCCCTGGGAAGAAAAAAATGGACTTCTGTTACCCTAATTTAAGGGTGACCAGTAGGTTCAATTTTATTCCAATTTCGACCGTTCAAAATTCGGAGTAAACAAATGTCTGTTTCCCCCAACGGAAAGCGAGTTCTCTCGAATCTGCCGGACGCCCAAGGCCATTTCGGCCCCTACGGCGGGCGGTTTGTGCCGGAGACGTTGATGCATCCGTTGCGCGTACTGGAGGCGGAATACTTCCGCGCGCAAAAGGACCCGGCGTTCAAGCGCGAGTTCTGGTATTATCTCCGGGAATTTTGCGGACGGCCCACACCGCTTTACTTCGCCGAACGATTAACCAAAGAACTCGGCGGTGCGAAAATTTATCTCAAGCGCGAAGACCTGCTTCACACCGGCGCGCACAAAATCAACAATGCCATCGGCCAGATTCTCCTCGCCCGGCGCATGGGCAAGACGCGCATCATCGCTGAGACGGGCGCCGGCCAGCACGGCGTGGCCACCGCCACCGTCGCCGCCATGTTCGGACTGAAATGCGTGGTTTACATGGGCGCGGTGGATTGCGAACGGCAGGCGCTCAACGTTTATCGTATGAAAATGCTCGGCGCCGAGGTCGTGTCGGTGAAGGCCGGGCAGCAGACGCTCAAGGAAGCCATCAACGAGGCCATGCGCGACTGGGTCACCAACATCCGCACCACGCATTACATCCTCGGCACGGTCTATGGCGCACATCCGTATCCGGTGATGGTGCGGAATTTCCAGCGCGTCATCGGCGACGAAGCGCGCCGGCAGATTTTGAAACAGGAAATGCGCCTGCCCGACCTGCTCGTGGCCTGCGTCGGCGGCGGCTCGAACGCGATGGGA
>Ga0181536_10005645_pt1 | contig 12768 bp, 25 predicted proteins | sample PEATcosm2014_Bin_41_FD_121105 | JGI IMG/M metagenome (GOLD analysis project Ga0181536, IMG submission 121105) | Peatland microbial communities from MTU Mesocosm Facility, Houghton, MI, USA - PEATcosm2014_Bin17_60_metaG | ecosystem: Environmental > Terrestrial > Soil > Wetlands > Peat | place...
AAATCGAAGGTTCCCGTCACATCGGGACGGCCATCCTGGCGCTTATTAGTAAAAGCAAATCTCTAGGGTCGATTAGATGCGCCGGCGCAGCCAGCGGCCACCGAAAGTAATCACAGGCCCGGAGCGCGAGTGCGATCAATGCGCTGCAAATCGTGTGATTCGGGATGTGCTCATGCTCTGGAATGATAAAGCCGATGATGGCCCGCCAATCGTATTCTTCGCCCACATGGGCATCAAGAAAGGCATAGAACCCTGCCGCCTGATCCTCGGTCGCCTCCAGCGTCAGGAAAAGCTCATGCGAGAACTGCCCGGCATCGTAACCCGCTGGGCGCTTCTGTACCCCACCGTCGAGGTGGGCACCGAGGTAGAAGCCGTCAGGAGTGACGGCCTCAACGTGCGAAGGTGTGAACGGCATCGCCGTCTTTTCAAGGGCGACGATGCCGTCGGACGTTAGTCCGATGCTACGAACGAATCGGACGACGATCGGCATCAGGCCGGACCTTGCCTAACGATCCTCGGAATCGGCTGCTCCGGCGGCAAATGGGCGCGCGCCAGTTGAGGCTGCTCCGGCTTCTTGGGCGTTCCGCGTTGCCGCGCAAACGATTCGCGGACCGTCGCATTGATGCTCACTAGCGCGTCGTGCTTGTTGGAGAGGTCCGCAAGCGCGTCGTCGAGTTTGATGGACAAGTCGGCGATAATTTCATCCTTGCGGGCCAGCTCCTCGTCCTGCCGAGAGACGACGTCGCGAAGCGCCTCGTTTACCGCCTCGGTCTCGCGGAGCTGATCGGTGATCTTCTTCACCGACATACCGAGCGCGTTGGCTTCGTTCACTACTTTGGTTTGGTCTGCGTCGTCCATGAAAGAACTCCCTCTCCCTGTTGAAAAGCCGCTGCGAGGGATTCGCAGCGGCTCTAGGTTAGGCGACCTTCGGAACGAGTTCCAGCGGGTCAGAAGTCGTAGCGGATGTAGGCTTTATACTGCGTGCCCATGTTCGCCCCGGCGTTGAGCGTCAGCGGGGCGCCGTTGGTGGCGAAAGCGTTGTTGAAAGTCGCTCCCTTGGTCGGCCAATCGACGGCCACGCCGAGGTCGAGCGCGCCGCCGTTCGGCTTGCCGGTCGCGTCCACCGTCTGCCAGATGTAGCCAGTGCGGATGCCTGGAGCCACGCCAACCGTCTGTCCTGAAGCATTACCGAAGCTGCCGCTAATGCCGAACTCGGTGACGAAAGCGCCGAAGTATTCCCGCGGCGTCACGGCAACGGCCACGTTCGACGGCAGTTGCGGCGTGAACGTCGGGAACGGGTTGGTCAGGCCAGTCTTGGTGAGCAGCATCGAGACCAGATCGGCACCGACATCAAAGCCCTGCATTGCTGACCAGCGGCTCGAGATCGACAGAGCCGCAGCCCCCGTAGTAGGGGTCGCACCAACGCTGACGCCACCGGAAATGTTCTGGTATGAGCCCGAAGCATACACGCGAGCCCATTGGGCAACGCCCGCGATGGAGGCGTTTCCCCAGATGTAACCGACCTCGCCGTCAATCGACTGGCCGGCCGCCATCAGGTTGCTAGACACGAGCGACGTGGCGAAGACGTTGTTGCCGGACACGTTCGCCTGATCGACGCCCGACGTGGTGCCGATGCCCCAATAGAAACCGGAGCCGCCGTAGGTATTGAAGGGGCTTGCCGGAGGTGCCTTGACCGCCATGTCGGCAGCGAAGGCGGAAGTAGTGAGAGCGACGAACGCGGTCGTCGCCAGAAGGAACTTGCGCGTCATTGGGAAACTCCCCCGTTGATGATTCGGAATTTACGAGGGCACTCTACCTGCGGGGACGCGCTTAGGCTGTGATATGAAAACAACAGCCACTGATTATTTGGTAGGCGGTTGTTCCTGCACGGTTTTCAGGATCGCCATGAAGTGTGGAACGAGCTTCAGCAGCGTTCCGATGCCGATTGTCGAGACTATTACCTCAACGTCGGCGCCGTTCTGGGTCACGATCTTCTCGACCATTTCGGGGTTCATGATGCGGCCTTTGCTGGAGGAGGGTGGGCAGGATCGGAGGAGGTCACGGTGGCAGTCCCCGGCGATGTCGCGGTCGGGGCCGTCACCGTCGCGGTCGACGTCGATCCCCCGCCGTTCCCCGTCCCCGTAGCGATGGCGCTCAGCGCCTGGTCCTTGTCCTTCGATCCCTGAGACGAACCGAAATAAAAGGTGGCCACCATGCCGGCCATCCCCACCAGCGCGCCGACGAGGACGTTGAGGACGGAGTTCGACGCTGCGTCTCCGGTTGGAGGATGAAATATCCAGATCAGGATCACGACGATCAGGGCGATGACGATGAGGAAGGCGAGGATCTTCTGCGTGTTGTTCCAGGATTCGTTGTTCGGCATCGCCCCGCTCCTATTTTGCCAGCGCGTCATACTTGGCGCGTTGAATTGCTCTGTTGGTGATAGCTGCGCGCTCTCGATTTAATTCTAACCATGTCTGTTTGGCTTCGTCGGCGCGGCGCAAAATCTCCTTCTCGTCGGCGGTCAGAAATTCGCGCCACGGCCATTTGGGTTGCCGAGGTGTCCAGTCGCGACCAAACCCAACTCCGGTACGATGCTTGTTCAAGATTATCTCCGGCATGGCCGCTCCTATTTTATTAGCAGATTTGAGTACATCATAGCCATTGATGCACCGATTGAATTTCCTATGACCATACAGGAAACCCAGATTATAATCTCGCGCATGGCCGCTCCTATTTTGTCAGAGAATTACCACACACTTGTCGCCGAGCGTTCCGCCATTGGCTAGATGGCGGCGCAGTCGCACCTTAAAGTCACGCCAATTATCCGGGTTCTCAAAAGCGTCGCGCTTGAATCCCTGGTTGGCTTCCGCCCACGTTGGCGCACACGGCTCGCAGACCATAATGCCCTCTGCGTAGTGAAATACCTTGTCGCCAAAGCGGAGCGTCTTGCTGCATCCTTCGCAGGCGGCATAGACAAACTCATTATCGTTCGCCAGCGACATAGCCCGCTCCTATTCTTTCACTGAGTTAAAAACCGAAGTCGCAGAATGAGCCTTGGCTCCTGATACCTCTACGACTTCGGCGGGGAAAGACCGTCTTGCCGCTGTTGCTGGCTACGGTCAGGCCCCAATCGCTCCTATTTTGTTACGAGATACTTATCGGCGGTTAACACCAACCTGCTGTTTTCCAAGTCTGCCCGGCACCAATCAGTTCCGACTTGACGCGCTTCATGTGTGCGCCGAGTTCTTGCCGGGAGATTTCCTTCGCGCCCCATACTATCGCCAGCGCGCGCCGCGTTAGTGACAAATCGTAGTGCGGAAAACTCGCTTTTTCCGGTGACTGATACCAGCGGCGTTGCATCCCGATGGTCTTTGCCAGAGCGTGAAGTTCTGCCGGCGTATCGGCGATCATGTGACACATGACCATCCGGCCAAATCCGTTTCGCGCTTTATCAACGTACACGGCCATGCTAACGTCCTGTTTGCGGCCAAGCCGCTCCTATTTTGTCAAAGGTCGGTTAGTCGATCTTTTCATAACGGCCATCGTGAAACTCATCCGACGCTCTCACCCAAAGTTGACCATCTTCACCTTGATAAACGACCATCACTTTGTTGTCGCGAAGGGTAGTCGGATCGGCTGTTTGTAGCGCAGCAACACCCACTATATCGTAGGTCGTTCCCCGTTTTTTATGTCGCCAGCGCATTTGCGCTCCTATTCTGTCACGGGGCGATACGGGACATCGTAACGCTCCCACTTCCCATTTTTAGAAACATAGTCCTGATACCAACGCCCTCGATCAACATTGATAGCCACGTACTGTCCATCCTGCGTTGGCTGCGGTGCATCGGCGAGCGAAGGATAAACGGTGCGAAATCGCGGATCGAAAAACACGGCCGCTCCTTTAGTTATAGGTGGCAATTCCAAACAAAATTGAAGCGAATAGATTAAGCGCCATATCAACACCGCCCGTCGTGCTTTTGTTGTCGTGCATCGCTGTTAGGGCTAAGAATGCGCCGAACATCACACATATTGATCGCAACATTTAGCCGCTCCTATGCTGTGTTGCCGAATTGCTGGCGCAACCAGCCCCGCGACGGCACATAGCCGAGGCGTTGCTTGATTGCCGCAATCCGCTCATTGTCGTTCTGGTTCTTGCGGCTAAACCACTGTGCTTCCATGATCTCGAATTCCGGTCCCTTGCGCGGGTAGCGTTGCGGCGCTCCGGTGGACAGCGCGCCGTTGGCCGCCGACTTGCGGCCCCGCGCGTGATCGGTAATCATCTTGCGCGCCCGCTCCCGCATCCGTCGCCTGCGCTTGGGTGTCTCGTCGCCTGTGGATAGCTCGCGGATGACGCCGCCCCGTTCCTCGATCTCGTCCATGACCGCCACGAGGTCGCGGTAGCGCACATCGGAGCGGCCGGTGGCCGAGGCCAGCAGGAAGCAGTCCCAAACCTCCACAATCGAGCCGTCGCGCACGGAACGGATCAGCTCGGCGCGGGCATCCCGCTTGCGTTCGGGCTTATACAGCTCGCCCGTGAGGCGCTGGAGCTGCATTGCTTCACCCCAGGTCGGCGGCAATGGGTGGCACCACGACCGCAAATCCGGCTTGGGTTCGATTATTTCGGGCTTTCTTGGCATTGTCAGGAACAGGTAGCACAGGTTCCTTGCAATTGCAAATTGGCTGGTTTATATTGTCGGCTGTCGAATTGAAGGAATAGGCCACTAATACGGAATTAACAGGAAACTTCACGATGTTTCAGATAGGGCAAAAAGTGGTCTACGTGGACGATTCCACAACAGACCCGACGACGCGCGCCAGTCTGCAGTCGCAGGGGATGATTTGGCCATCGAAGGGTCTAATCTATGTCATCCGCTGGATAGGGCGCTGGTATTTTAATGATGGCCCGCTATTGGCGGTGCGCGTGGCCGAGATTATCAATCCGACTGTCACATGGTCCGATGGCGACACGGATGAACTTGCGTTTCTTGCATCCCGCTTTCGGCCCATCATTGAGCGCAAAACCGACATCAGTGCGTTTACCAAAATTCTCGATGACGTGCGCCACAAGGCACCAGCAAAAGTTGAGTAATGACAGATTAACAGAAACAAGGAATAGGCCGCCATGAAAACTTTTGAAGGACGCATACTCGGTGCTTTAAATAAAGAGGGCGAGATTTCCGTTCCGGCGCTCGAATCTCTTTATACCAACAGGCGCGCAGATGCCGTCCGCGTCTCTTGGATGCACCGCAAGGGTCTTGTCGAGTGGGTACGAAGCGTTCACGGCCGCGCGATAGCTATTCGTATCACCGATACCGGCCGCACCGCATTTGCTGAATTAAAGGAATAGGCCACTAATACGGAATTAACACGGAGATTGAAATGGCGAAACGAAAGACGGTGTTTGAGCATGTTCCAGTCGAGGAAAAGCAATCGCCTTATGACCGGATTGCTGCGCGCGTGATGAAGGCGGTCGAGGAATTTAACGCCGCGATCAAAGAGGCTCACGAGTGCTGCGAAATGCGCGTATTCATTTCCTCGCGCGGTAACGGCGACGAACGTCCCTTACAGCTTTCGCCCCAAATCTACCGCATGACGCATTCGACTTTGATTTTCACGATCAAACCCGCTGTAGAATCAAATATGGAATGGCGTGTCGTGAAAGACCCCGCGTTCAAAGATGCTGCCGGTCAGGGGTTTGCCGCGATCAAGCCGCGCTCGAAACCTGAGTAATGACAGATTAGCGGAGAAGGCCGCCATGGCAATAGACTGGAAAGTCAGAGCAGAAGTCCTAGCCGATCCAGACAATAGCGACACGGTGAAGCACGCGATGATGCGCTTCTGGCTTGCGGCGGATCGGCATGACAGCAAGCGACTCACCGCAGATCACCCGCTCGCCCAAGCCGCTCGAAAAGAGGATATGCCGTTGGCATAATACCCCACTAATACGGAATTAACATGCCAATTCGAGTCCAACGCAAGCGCACGAAGGGATGGAAAATGCCGCCAAATACGGTGAGCGTCACGCGGCCAGGTAGATGGGGCAACCCCTTCCCGGTAGATCACGAAGGCACTCAGATGCACTGCCTCACGCTTGGCCTTGACGGGAACGATCCGCTTGATCGAGCGACGGCCGCAGTGGATTTATTTAGAACGTGGATGACGCATGGCAAGGTGAATGAAATGATTGCGTTGTTCTTGCCCAAGATAGACCGCGCGCCGCCTGTTCGAATCACTCAGCGAGAGTTGCGCGGCAAAAACCTCGCGTGCTTCTGTCCGCTCGATAAGCCATGTCACGCGGACGCGCTGCTCGAAATCGCAAACGCCGACTGATGACAGATTAACAGGAACAAGGAATAGGCCGATGCTTTGGTTTTTGCTGCTTACTCTTAACGGCGTTCATCCACAGCCAGTCAAGGCGTTTTGGGAGGACGCCCTTTCATGCGCTCGCGTGCAAATGGCATGGCAGCAACGAGGCTATAAAGCTGAGTGCATTGAACTCCCACAACACCCGTTGCTCCCGTTGAAGGAATAGGCCGATGGTTCAGACACGCGATTTTCCCACTGCCGTTATCGCATCAATTTCGACCGGCATATTGCTCTGTGACTTTGGCAAGATGCAGGAAGCGGCCGAGTATCTCATGGGGCACCCGATCTGGACGCACCATTTCGCTGACAAAACTCTTACTTTGGAAATGAAGCGAACGATTGCCGAGCAATGTCCTGGTATGCCGATGGAGATTGATGGTGTGACGAAGGACAACTATCTGGAAAAACTAGCCGTCATCGAAGCTGAAATCGGCAAGACCGTTCGCATCCGTAAGGGCGGCGGCCTCACCGCGATGTTGCCGACCGATGCCATTCCTGACCACCTGAAAGACAAGATTATCATTTTGGAGAAATAGCCCGATGTCCCAACCCCGCGTGACTGATAACGACGATGGCGAAATCACCATCACATTGAACGGCACAGAACTTCGCGGCTGGGTCTATGTCAATGACACTGAGCGGCGGGCAAAGATGCTCATGGCGAGGGAATATGTCGAGGGCTGGTGTGACGCCATTAAACATTGCGCCAAAATTGCCGATGCCCAAGCTGATGACGACGATCATGGCAGCGCGCCGTGGGATAACGGTGCCGGTTCGATGGGGTATCGGTTGGCGTGTCGCGAAATCGAATCTGCGATCAACAAGCAGTTGGAGGGGAATAGGCCGGTGGTCACAGAACGTCAGCCGGTGAATTTAACCGATGCGGAATTGATCGCAACGCTTCGCACATGGGCCTCCAATCGTCGCCGTGCCGGTATTGGTCCGCGTGACTGCGATTTGCTTGATGAGGCCGCAGATAGATTAGAGCGTATCTGCATCGTGGACCTTAGCCATACGCCGATACTGCGAGAACTTCTCAACTTGGAGATTTAGACCGCCGTTATTTCGGCATCGCGATCTTGGCGTTGATGACTTTCCAAGTGAGCGGTCCGGCGATCCCGTCCGCGTCGAGGCCGTTGGCCGCCTGGAAAGCTTGCAGCGCGTGCTTCGTCTGTCGGCCGAAATTCCCGTCCACCGCGAGCTTCGGGTCGGCGCCGAGTTCGTTCAAGGCGTTCTGGAGCATCTCCGCGTTTTGCAATCCGACTGGCGGCGGGGCGGGTACAAGCGGGGGCGCCGCAACCGTGACCCGCGGCATACCCTCAATTGCGAGGCTCGGATGTCGACGGACAAGTTCCATATAAAGCGCAACTGCGCCGGGTTGTGGATCGACTTCGCTCGAACTCCATACGCCGTCGGCGATGTACTTGCCGCCGAGGCCGTGGCCTCCATAAGCAGGCGTGTCATAAGCATCGGTGCAAGAAAATGTGTAACCACTGATTCGGCCGCGTGCCCTCGGTCCCCATCCATTCCAGCTCTCCCATTCATAGCACGCATATGGAAGTGTCCAACCGGCAAGACCCGTCGGCAAAACCCCGATGTGATCGTAGTGAAGGTAGAACACGTCAGCCGCCGCCTTCGACGCGAACGGTCCTTCACCGGCTGGGACATGGCGCGATACTTCGTTCCAAGGGTCGCCCTGACCAATACCGCAGCGCGGATTACAATCGCTTTCCCGACAGTCCGTCGGACCGATCCAGCCGGCCGGGATTGCTGTGGTGGCCGCAGTCGCCTCGTAGCTTTCCAGCACACGTTCGATCTCGTCGACTCCGCGCGAGACGATCTGTGGGCGCGTTATCTTAATCGTCGACAATAGATGCTGGTATTCCGGTTCGAGAGCAGAAAAAGGATGTTGCATTTTTGGCGTTTCCTTTATGCCGTGCGTGCAAACTCGCCGTGTAATTCGGCAGCTTTTTTGGCATAGGCGGCGTGAGCTTCTTCTGGAGTATTGAAGAATCCAAGCAAATACAATTTTCGCTGAAACATAATTCTAGCGTGCCATTTCGTCTTTTTTGACGGGTAAAACGTTACGCCCTTGAATCCGTGGCTATTATGCTTTCGCGGCCCTGAATTGTGGACATTCTGACCGTGCGTAGCCAGACGAAGATTGTTCCAGCGAGTATTTGATCTGTCTAGATCGCGGTGATCAATCTGCGCGCTCGGCCATTCGCCGCTCATGTAGAACCAAGCTAACCGATGTGCCAGATACCTAACGTTGTCGATGCCAATTTCAAAATATCCGCTTCCATGATTACTACCGGCCTCGTCGCCGACTTTGACCCTATGTGCTAGGCTGGCAAGCCAAGTAAACCGCCCCGTATCTGGGTCATAATGCAAAACCGACAATAGCCGTTCATGGGTCAAAGGAGAGATGCGGCGATTCGGAGCCATGCAACTTTTATAGCCCAATCGAGGCGTAGTTAAAAGACACCCATTGCCGCGAGCCGGGTGATCCGCATCTGCGCGAGCAGCGCCGTGTAATCCGCTTTGAGGGCGTCGAAAGGATGCTGCAAGGAAGCCTCCTCAGATGCAGTGGTAGTAATAATTCGAGGACTTCAAGCTGTTAGCGTTGCCGGTGATGACGAACGTCGTTGTGGAGATCGACGAGACGTAGGCGCCGGTCGTCGCCACCGACGCGGCTGTCCCGTTGGCAGGTTCGATCGTACAAGCCAACGGCGCTGCGCTAAGCGTAGTCGAAAAGTTGATCGTGCAGGTCGTGGTGTTTGCCGAGCCGATCTGGACTTGTCCGGATTGGTTCGTGCTTCCCGCAGCGAGCGAACCGTTCGTCGTCGCTCCGCAGTTCCCGCTGGTGATCGTCGGGGTACCGTAGGCCGGAATGATCTGGCTGCTGAAGGTGGCCGTGCCGCTGTAGGTGTTGTTGCCGTTGAGTAGCGGGATCGTCGCCCCGCTGGTCCCGGTGTTCACCGTCGCGGCGGTGCCGAAGGAAACGTTGTTCGTTTTCAGGCAAGTGATCACCCCGGCGTCAGTAATCGTGCAGTCCTGGCTCATCGCCGCGAAGGCGGGATCGTTGCCGGAGCCTTGATCGAAAAGAATCCTGCCTGCCGTCCCGATAGTGGCGAAGGCGACGTTGCTGGTTCCCTCCCCGATCAGGACGGCGTGCGCGGTCAGCGTCGCGAGGCTGGTGCCGCCGCTAGAAACTGCCAATGGCGTCGAGGTGCTGAGACCAGCGCAACTCCATGTCGTAGACCCCGTCGCGACGGCGCAAACCGTGCCGCCACTTTTGTTCTCGACAATGATGTCGTCTGATGATCCCTGGCCGGTGATGACGGCGCCGAGCGTGGCGGAGCCGGCGAGTGCCAAGGAACCATTGGCGAGCGACGGCAGCGACCCGCTGTTGGCGATGCTGAACGTGCCGGTGAAGCCGTTGTTGCCGGTGAACGTCTGATTTTGTGCCAATCCGGCTAGCGTGTCTGTCGTGGCCGGAAAAGTGATCGTACCAACGCCATTTGCTGCTGGCGTCCAGATTTGATAGCCAGCGCCGAAAGCGCCGCTGTTGGCGATGTTGATAATGGCGCCGGTGTTCAATGCGGCGCCGACGTAAAGCGTGGTCAGCCCGCCAACATCTGCGGCAACTTGAATGTTGTGGGCGTAAATGTTGACGTAATCGCCGCTCGCGGAGAGGCTGTTCGTTGCGTAGAGGTTCAAAGTTCCGTTGGTGGCGGTGCTGCCGAAAATATTGTTGGTTTGCACCTGCCCGTTGTCATGGACGCAGAGATTGTCCACTGAAGAAGCCGAAGCGGAAGCTGACGTCGTCGCAATGCAGATCTCGGTCGGGTGCGACGTGCTGGTCCAGTTCGCCTCGGCGTAAGTATGGATCGCCGCGTATGCAGTCGAGGTCCAGGCCGTTCCGTCGTAGCCGTGGACGTTGAAGCTCGCGATCAGCGTGCCCGCCGTGAGGGCCGAAGGCGACGCCCGCGTGCCGTTTGAGGCCCGCAGCGAGTCGACCGCCGTCGCGCCGAACGCCGTGATCTCGCTCCGCGCCGTCGTCGCGTTGGCGCCGTAGATCGCCAGAGCAGTTCCGGTGTCCGCCGCAGGCTCCGTTCCCGTCCCGAGGTCAAAGTTCTGCAACGCAAGGAACGTGTTGGTATGCGCGGTGTCGGCGTAGGGACCTTGCGTGACGCCGTTGATCTGACCGTAAAGCCCCCCGGTCGTCGTCCAGACGTCGCCGTTGTTCGGAGACGAAGGCGCGGTGCCGTGCGGGAGGTTGAACCCGGAAGCCCCCGTCGTCGGCGCGGTGGTGACCACCTCGCGGCCGTTCGGATTGATCGTGTTGCCTGAGACCACCCACGGATCGGGAGGAGGCTGCGGACCGGGACCGGGGACCGGCTGCGCGAAGGCCGCGCCGCCGAGGAGCAGGAGGGTCGCGAGCGCCGCGATGAGCCGCTTCATGCTTTGCCCTCTAGTACCAGATGCACGAGAACTTGTGCCCTGACGTGATGGCGTTAACGCTCGTCGGCGTCGTCTGCCCCGGGATGATCTGCCACGACGCCCCGGGCGGGATGCGGAAGTTTGTCCCGTTGGCGTTCCCCGCCGTTCCGTTCGCCGCCGTCGATACCGGGTTGATGATCAAGTCCTCCGCCGTCACGAGTCCCTGGTCGGCGGCGGAAGCGGGGTTCGTGATGAACCCGCCGTTCGGGTTCGGCCCTACCGCCGTCACGGCGGTCCCGCCGGTCACAACCGTCGTCGCTAGTCCCGGGGTCGGGGTGACGGCCATCTAGCCCACCATGCGCAGCGAAACGTTGTCGTTCGCCGATTCGAGCGACGACATGATCTCTTGAACTTCGACCATCGAGCCATGAACCGTGCCGCTGCAGCCTCCGGAGCCGGAGACGGCGATGCTGTAAGCCGTCGACGATGTCGTCGCCGGGGCGTCCAGGTAGCCGGTCACTGCCGCTGTGGTGCTCGTCGATCCGGCCGGGCCGCCGATCGTTTCCGTCACCAGCGTCGTCGACGCTCGCTTGAAGGTGACGGTGTCCGCGTTGTTCGCCGTGCCGGACCCGCAGTTCATGGCGGCCGACAGGCGGACGAGGTTCGCTGCGGAGGTCGGCGTGATGGACTGCGATGGGCTGGCGCTCGTGCCGGCTGTGACCAAATCCTGAACGACATCGCCCGGCTTTTTGATTCCTGGCCCGAAGATCTGAACCAGCGAAGGCGTCGTCGACCATCCCGTTCCAGATAGCCACGTCGCCTCGACGTAGCCGAGGATGCGGATCGCTTTCGAGGTCACGGCCGACGTCGAGCAGTAGTAGGTCTGCGCCGACGTGCCGCCGGTCGTCCCGCTCGCGCTGGTCTGGTTAGCGGCCTCGTTGATCGGCGCGATGTTGGTCCCGGACAGCGCGTTGAACAGGCACAGTGCCATCGTCCCGGCGTTGTTGATTCCCACCACCCACAGGCGGCAGGTCGTTGCGGTGACGCAGCCGAACGAGGAAGTGGAGAGCGCAGTGATAGCCAACGTAGCCTGCTGCGAGATGATCACCGGATCGCCGTTCGCAGCGGTCGTGTCGCGGAAGCCGACCAGGACGGGATTCGCAGCCGTCGGCGCGTTGCAAGTGTTGCTCCCGGAGTTTGTCGTGCACAGCGTCACGGTGAGCTGGTTCGATCCCACTGCCGCGTTGATCTGCAGGTTAGTCGGAGTGCCGATCGACGACAGCGCCGAGGTGGCGAGGTTCGAGGCTCCAACGGTGGTGCTGACCACGCTGAGGAGATCGAAGTTGGTCCCGTCATACATCACCACGACGGTCTGCCCGGTGACGAGTTCGCCGCCGGAGAGGTTCACGAAGCCGCCCGGAGACGGCTTCTTGACCGTGATGCCGCCGATGCCGTTGACGCTGATGGTCGCCGAGCCGGTGTTCGTGGCCCCCGGAACGTACTTCACTAGGACGCCGACGATCTGCGTGTATGCGCCGACGTTGTTGAGCGTGATCGTCTGCGCGTTCGCGGTCCCCGCCCCGGTCCCGGCGTAGGAGGCTTGGTCGGCGAACTGCGCCTGAGCCGGCGCGAGCAGGCCGAGGAAAAGCGCGGCGGCGATGAGGAGTCTTCGGATCATAGCTTCACGCTCCAGATGTTGCTGCCGTAGAAACGGAAATACGCGCATTGAAGGTCGACGGCGAGGACCACGTCGGCGAGGCCCGCGATGGTCATACCAGCGGGCGCGTTCACCGTCACCGGGTAGGCGTTGAAGTTCCCGGCCAAGTCCTCGATCGCGTAGACTTGCCCCGCGCCGGCTGCGGCCGGAAGGGTGGTCGAGGAAACCGCGGGAGTAGCCGTTCTGTTGAGGCCGACGCCGCCGCTGGCGTCCGCGGTCGACATCGTGAACACGCC
>Ga0181536_10005648_pt1 | contig 12763 bp, 12 predicted proteins | sample PEATcosm2014_Bin_41_FD_121105 | JGI IMG/M metagenome (GOLD analysis project Ga0181536, IMG submission 121105) | Peatland microbial communities from MTU Mesocosm Facility, Houghton, MI, USA - PEATcosm2014_Bin17_60_metaG | ecosystem: Environmental > Terrestrial > Soil > Wetlands > Peat | place...
AGATATTTGTTCACGGCAAACTTCGGCCCGGCGTTCGTGGAAGCCACGTGAATCCGGGTGTCTTTCTCCTTCGCCTCCATCTCATCCAGCTTCTGGAACAAAGCCGCGCGCGCCCGGGCCATCGCTTCAGGACCGGCGGCCACTGTCGGATGGCCGGTTGCAAGTAGAACGGCATTGGTGGGGAGGGCAAACGCGGCTGGGGCTATTTGCGGCAACGCCGGTTCGGCAGCCGACAAATTCGAGCCAGCTTGTGCGCGGTTGCCGGAACTGACGTAACGTTTGCCAGACACCAAAATTTGGGGAGACGCCATCGGAAAAACGTTCATCGTAACAGTGCCATTCGTGATTTGCTGTTTGGCGATTGTGATGCTCATCGTTGGATAGCCCTGGTCGCGGTATTCTGATTGCAGGTCGGAGGCCGCTTTCACTATCTCGTCCAAACTGACGTTCGGGCCGGTGTATTTGGAAAAGATGCGGGTCAAAATATTCGTGGCAAGCAACGTGTTGCTTTTGACGGCATAGGCTTGGACGTTAAAGTGGGAAGCCGCGCTTCTTTCAGCCGCGGCGGCGGTATTGGTGGCTGGAAAAGAGACTGGAGGGTTTGGGAAAGCGCCCAATTCCGCCGCCGACAGTCTTGAAATCACACCAAGCCCCAGACAAGAAAGAAACAACAACAGGTAAAGCACATGACTGTGCAAAAAGGTCATGGCCGGTGGCGAACCTCCGTCGGTTGTCTTTGAATTCGTCTGGGCGACTGCAGGTGAAATAAAATTCAAGATGCACAGGGCGACCAGGATGCCGACGCGGGCCACAGACTTCGGAAGATTTTTCCAGGGTTGGGGCGGAAGGTTTTTGCGCAGGTTCTGCTGCCGCCATTCACTGGGCGTCATGCCAAAGCGTTTCTTGAACATCACATTGAAAAGGCCGAGGTGCTGGTAGCCACTGTCGTAGGCGACGTTGATGATTTTGGCGTCCGAGTTCGTGAGCAATTGGCGCGCGCGTTGGAGTCGTAATTCAATCTGCCGCGCGCGCAACGGCACGCCGAACTCCTCGCGGAACAGGCGGCTGAAATGTCGTTCGCTGCAATTGAGTTGCCCGGCCAGGTCGCGCAACGAACATTGGGACAGTTCGGCCTCCGGCATCTGGCCGACCAGTTGCCGGAAACGCTCGCGCAGCCTGCCGCCCTCGGTGGATTCCATCACCGGTGCCGGCAGCAGACCGGCGACGGCGTTCGCCCAAAGTTGCAGCAACCCACAACGCACGGGCAGACCTTTCCGCTGCGTTTGTTCCGCCAGCCGCGTGAACCGTTGCGCCAGCGGTTCGCCGGCGGTGAAGATGGAAACGTGCGACGACAGGTTGTTGGGGGCCACTTCGAGTTGATGCCATTCCACGACCGTAAGCAGGCCGTTGAGATATTGCGGCTGGACGCTGAAAAACTGCAATTTGAGCAGACCGAGCTGGCTGGCTCTTAATACCCCATTGCTGTTGCCCGTTGCTATCAGGCAGTCCCCTGCGGAAAGCTGATGGGCCGCAACGCCCGCTCGCAGCCAATAACCGACGCCCTCGGCCACCCGCACCATAAACCATTCATAATGGCGGGGAGTCCATTCGCCCGAAGGACGCAAGGTCAGTTCCTGCAGCAGGAGATGTCGCTCAACGGTCACCTGCGCAAAAGATTGAAGACAGCTTGTGACTATCGCGCGTCAACCTTGCAACAATTTTGAAACAACAAATTTCATTTATCGGACAAAAATGGTCAAAAGAGACACTTTGCGGACATTGGATGCCTCGTAATCTTGGAATGTCACGGTCGGCAGTTTAGAACACTTTCAGCTTCCAAATTGCTCAAGTTCTTTACCAATTGCCAAACAAGCCATTTTTGTTAAATTGGATGCATGGGGAAAACAATTGTAATTCTGTGTCTTTCCTTGTTTGCCGCCGGTTGTGCATCCGACCCGGCAACCCCCGCAAAAGTATCTTCCGGCGATGTGTTTTTTTGGCCGCGCCACCCCCGGATGGTACGCATGTCGGGTGGACTTCATTTAACGATCATCTGACCCGGCATTACGCTGACGATGCCATGACGCACATGAGACAGGATGCGGCCAGGAAAGGTGCAAACGTGGTGGTCTTGCTGGGAGTTGATCCGCCCAACACCATGGGCCATTTCGGACAATTCGAAGTCCACGGTTATCTCGCCACGGTTTATGTCTGGGCGGATTTGTATTATTGCCCGGGGCTGACCAACTCTCCGAACCGGGAAATGCCGGATGATAAAACCCCGCTGGTTCAACTCGTCTCCACATGCTCCGTTCCATCATTCTCCACGTTGTTCGCCACCACCGGCACCCGGTAGTCATTCATCGCAACCGCCAGGCAGTTGAAATAGAAAGGCGCTGGTGTCAGGAGCTCACACCAGCGCTTGGGCGGACCATCTCGAACCATCGGCAGGAAGGCCAACTTGCGGGGCTACTCAACCACAGCCCGTCCATTTCGTCAAAGGCGGGACGGAAACAAAACGGTGACATTTCGGAAAACGACGAAGGGGGCAGGGCAGTAAAATACCCTGTTCCAACGCAGCGCAGTTTTACCTGTTTGGGAAGTTGCTTGCGTCCGAGCATAAAACGTGATTCAAATACTGACGGTTGCCACCGCGCCTGAAACAGATTCGTCAATCTGCTTCCGGGCACGAAGAACCGTCGAAAGGCCAGCCATGAACACGACATTGCTTCTAAACAAGGCAAGCAAGGAGGTTGAACGCGCCAAAATGCAAGTTGCGGTTGACGCAAAAGTGGCCCAACTCGCACACGAATTGGCCCGGGCGGCGAAAGTCAATCTGAAACAAGCGCGGAAGCTGTCCAAGATGGCCAGGAAATCGGCCAGGAAGGCTGAAGACAGGGCCGAGGAGTCTTCGGCAACTCTAGAAACTGCTCAGGCAAAGCTGGAAATGCTGCGAGAGCGAATCAGGAATGAGCAGCGCAAGAACAGCCCCTCCCCGAAACCAAGGCTGCCCCAGAGCGAAGACGTTCTGCCGCACAACCAGCCGAAGTCAACGCCAGGCAAAACGCCAATGGGCACGGCACCACTGGTGTCCCCCGTTCAATCGCAACCGTCAACAAAGCCGGCCACCCGCAGAACGCATGGCAGCCGCCGGTCGCCGCAGAAAACTGTCAACGCCAAACCTGCCAAACCTTCCCCGCCAGTTGCACCCGAACCTAAACCGGTTTCAATCACCCGCCAGAAATTGGGTGACCTGAATCCGTTGCCGGCACCAAGCGTTAGCGCGCCTTCCTTTTCCGGCCAAGAACCGACGAATGATTGAACACGTTGGGTGCCGAACCTCTCCAATCAAGGATGGTGGAAATCTACTTGAAGCTATGGTCAAAGATAAAATTATCAGCAAGCCGGACAAGTTGTTTGAATTTTCAGGCGACGAACAGGCTGTGGATTTACTCTTTGAGTTGGGCCTGATTGACGAGTTTTCCAAAAGCCATCCCCCCGGCAAGACAACGGTGCAAACGATAACCGGAGACCTTCCAACCCATCACGTAATCGCCACGCGTTTTGCCGGGAACTTCGAGGCTGAAGAAAACGGTTATTGGGTTCTTTGCATCCCAAAGAGCGAATACTCGGTAGAGGAAATCAACAACCACATGCAGGCTATTGTGGCCCGGTTTCAGTCCCAAGGAATGGCGGTTGAAACCATAAAACCGATGTTCCCACAATCATCGGATATAACCAACAGAGTGGTTTTGCGCGGGTGAGATTGACCGCTCCGGGCTTGATAGGTGTTGGGCCTCGCGGTTTCCTGTTTATCGGGTATTTTTCAACTCCAGTATCGCAAACTTTCCCCAACTGGTATACCCGTTGCCGCCCGGAAGGAACCTTGCCGCCCAACGATCCAAAGTTATACCGCTGCGTTGAGATTCAAGCCTCAAGTTAACAAATGGACCCGGCGCCAAGGAAGCCACCAGTTCCAGCTTTATACATCATCGAGCGCCTTTCCTGACTGCAATTCCAGTAAACTACACTTCCCTGATTCCGTCAAAGGCGGGACGGAAACAAAACGGTGACATTTTCAAGCGCGTTAACTCTCAGGCCGGGGGCGGGAAAATTTGTGACGCGAACGACAAACTAAACCGCCAACCTGTTACCGGTTCTTGACACTCACTCTTGAACACACACGCCCGGGCGCTAGTCAAATTTTTGAATTTTATGACACCAAATTTTGGAAAGTTGTTGTTCCCGCGTTTGCAGCCTGATCAACGCCGGCGCGAAATGCGCACCCTGTGTTTCGCCTTGTTGGCGGGCCTGGCCATCGCCGGCATCACTGCGATGGTGATGATCATGTTAGGAAAGGCAAAGCTACGCTGATGATTGCGTGGATTGCGGCGGTGTTCGGTCATAGAAAGGTGGGCTTTAAAAATCTCTGATGGCGGCTTCCTGCAAAAAAAGCACATTGCGCCCGGGCTGTTTGCGGATCAACAGCGCTTCCACACTGTCCATCAGCCATTCATTATCAACCATTGCATCCCGGTCCATCCAGTGCCAGATGAAATCCCGGTCCATTTGCCGGGCGCAACGCAGGAATTGTTTTACCGTCCAGTCCAGTTCCATCGCCTGGCCTTTTCCGTCACCGAGCAGGCCGATGAACAATCCGGACCACGGGCGGTTCGCCTTCCCGGCGGCCAGGGAATCCAGCCATTGGACCAGTTCCAGCTCACGCCAGTCCAATGAACTCATCGCGATGATGAGCACATCGGCGTCCGCCACGTCCTGGGTGATCATTTTCCGGATGGGTTCGCTGGTCGTCAGGGAATCCAGGTTCCACATTTCCGTGGAAGTTTTCCACTGCTCCACGGCCAGCCGGGAAATCTGGCCGGTCACCCAGCGGGCGCGCACGGCCGCGGGAAAATCCACATACAACGAAAACAAGTGCAGTCTCCTGTCCGCCACCAACTCCGGTTCAACCAAAGTTTCAGTATTCATAGGCTTGATTCCAATTGCAGCAAACTTGAACCTGAATTGTTACGTCCGTATGAAGGTCAGGTGCCAATTCGGGAACTTTTGAACCTGAATTCCGGAGTTGAAACCGCGGCATACCTCCAACTCATGCAAGTGAAGTGGTTCACCACGCCCCGGCTTGAAATCAAGCACGTGAAGTAATTCGGCTCTCATGGCTTGCCGATCAGGAGCAAAAAGTTTGTGGTTTGCCACTGGCAGAATGTTCCAAAAAAAATGACCGGTGCGAATCCCTTCGCACCGGTCATTTGCGTCAGCGCCTTGATCGTGCAATCCAAGGCGCAATTTCATTCTTCATTGAAACGGCGGATAGATCGTTCCACCCACCTGCTGGCGGGAATTAACCATCGCGGCAAGGGTGATGCCCGTGGCGCCGCTGGGCTGGCTTTGAACAATTTCGTTTTCGATGCTGCCAATAGTGACCACGCCGCCGTTATCGAGACTTTGGGCGTTAAACACCCCCAAGAAGCTGCCGGGATAATCGGCAGTATCAGTGCCACTAGCACCGGTCAACTCGAACTGCGTGATATCCTGGTCGGCAATCGCGGCGGGATTTATGGGACGAACGAAGACTTCATAGCCCCACAACGGATAGTAACCCAGGGTGATGGGCGAGAAGTCGTTGGTGCCGGCATTGCCGTGGATGCCTGCGCCGGCAGCCGTCGGCCAGATACCATTATAGGAAATCACATTGGCCCAGTTGGCGCTGCCTACGCTCTTGGAGTCGCCGATTGACAGATAGGCAATGGCTTGGTTGTTAGCATTGGGGTTGTTCAGCGAATTTGCGATATCGCCACCACCGATATAACCAAATCCCCAGTTCAGATTCGCATTGTTGTTACCTGGACCTGCCGTCCCGATAACGCCGTTGGGGGAGTCGCCATAGGCAGCATTGGCAGTTACAGTCGGAGTATAGAAGAAGTTGTTTGTATAGTCGTAAATATAGACGCCAACCGTATCGTTGAATTGATAATACTCACCTTGTGATTCGCAGCGGCGGGTGCCGGAGTCCTTGGTGCGTTGCATCAGATAAACAAACGTGTTGGTGTCCGCAGCTTTGTACGTCCAGGCTGAAAGCGGAATGCGTCCCGCCGGGATGCCGTATTCCATCTGTTCCCAAGTGACGTCGTTAATATTGGTCACCGCGCCAACCGTAGCCGCTGATCTGCAAAAGACGAAAGGCTGAACACACACTTCTTCTTCAAAAAAGTTGCCCTGCGCCGGATAGGGACTGACGGCCCCGGACGCATCGGAAAAACCGATGGTGGGACTGTTCGTCACATAGGCATTGCAATTCGCGCCGGCAGTGCCGGAAGCTGCCGCCCAAACCAGCTTGGTGCTTGTTTCCGTCGTCTGCAAGCCCTGAATCGAGCCGGTGAAAAGGCCGTGAATGACCAGCGTGTTGTTACCGAGATTCGTGAGTGCCGTTATTGGGTTGCCGGTCATGGTCCAGATGGCTGTCTTGGAGCTGAAACCCGAACTGGCACCGCCATGCGCCGCGTCACCGTAGTAAATAGTCGGATTCTGGCCGACGTAGAGTTTTTGGCAGGCGGTATAGACGTTTGCCCGGAAGGCCGTGGATCCGGTGATATACACATCAACGTTGCCGGCCATGAGCGATGGGGCGCTGGCAAAGCCCAGCGCCAGGGTTAGGAGCAGTGTTTTTTTCATATTTTTTGTTTTTTTATTTGGTTGATATTGTTTGTTAAAATGTATTTGTATTGCTGTTTTTTCTAGGTTGGTGTTATTGAGCGGTGATGGTGTAGAATCTAATGTCGTCCGTGGTTGTATCCGTTATGGTGTGGGTTTTAGTATCACCACTCGTCAGGGTGGTAATGGCCGGCCAGTTGATCATCGCCATCCCGGAAGTCAGGTTATTCGTCGCCCGAAGGGTATAAGTGCCGTAGAGGCCGGTCGTGTAAGTGATGGTGTTCACGGTTCCCGAACGGGAGACGGAAGCAAAGACCGCTGGCGTGCTCGGATACGCCACATAGGTCATCGCGCCATTGGTTGAAAGCTCAAAATAGCCCAGCCATGTTCCCGGCACCGAAGGGTTGCTGGGCGTCATCTGATAAAAATCAGAGCGAACCACTTTTCCCGAAGTGGTGAAAGTGTTCAGCGTGGTGTTTTCGGGATTCCCTTGAAATTTACCGTCGAAATCGCTGCCATACGCGCCAGCCAGGGCATCGTGATAGCTGACCCCGTCCTTATAATTGGAGTTGCCATCACTGGAATCCTCCTCGACCACGGCGGTTGGCGTGCTGACGGGATAAATGTTTAAGTTTAATTCATCTAGCGCACCGGGCGGAATTGTTTCCGTGCGCTGGACGACACCCCCTTGGGCAGGGGAACTTGCGGTTTGCCACGGGGAGGTCTGGCTGTTCAGGGAAGTCCGGGGCCTGGTCATAAACAGCGTGTTGTCACTCAACCAGGCGAAGGCCGACCAACTGACGCCGTTGGTGCCAACGGCGGCGAGCTGCGTGCCGGTGTATTCGGAGATTGATATTCTCTGATTGGCGCTGGCACTGGTGAGCGCGGAAATCTGACCCGCGTCAACGACCATGTCATTACCGCCCTTTCGAAAGCATACCAACACATCCCCAACGGCATAATTAGTGATTGTGCCGGCCCAGACCCCGCTGGCGGCAACACTTGTAAGCAAAGCAATCAGTCCAACCTTTTTGTTTAGCATATGATTATTTTTTAAATTTTAAACGGTTCAAATTTTCAATCTTCTCAACGGTGACATGTTAAATGATGTTTCAGCCAACCAACTTCCATTAACCGGCCAGCCGCACTCAGTTTCGTGCCGGGTGGTTGCGCCATCTTGAAAGTTCAAGCCGCCCCGTCACAAAAGGTTTTTAAGCGCAATGTGTCAGGCAGGTGACATCTCAACCGGGTGCGTCACCAAAACGTGACAGGACAATTTTTACGGCAAAGCCGGAATCCGGCGGGTGATGCCTCGACGCAAAATTCTGCTTGCGCGCCGGTGACGTTGGGGCGATACTCATTTCGTCATTTGGCGAAATAACATTTTATGCGCGAATTCATGGCCATCACCAAGGCGCTGTCCGACCCTAGCCGGGTACGGATTCTCCTGGCGCTCCGGCGCCGGGAACTCTGCGTCTGCCAGATCACGGAACTGTTCGGCTTCGCCCCGTCCACCATGTCCAAGCACCTCTCCATCCTCCATCACGCGGGTTTGATTCAGTCCCGCAAGACCGAGCGCTGGGTGCATTACCGTCTGCCGGACAAACCCATGCCAGCGGTGGTCCGGGAAGCGCTCGATTGGGTGAAAAAATCACTCGGCGAATCCATTGAAGCCGCGGCTGACACTCAACGTCTGGATAAAATTTTGCGGATGAACGTAAAAGAAATCTGCCGCCGCCAATGCCGCCGGCGGGGATGCTGAAACATTTATGAACCCAACATTGACCGATGATAAAAACGAAACTGTGCGCCGGATGGTGCGCGAAGGTTACGCCAAAATCGCCCAGGACACTTCCGCCGGCTGCGGCGAACCCGGCGTCTCGTGCTGCGGTTCTGCGCCGCAGGACGCGGACAAGCTCGCGCGCGAACTTGGCTATTCCGTCGAAGAACTGAAATCGCTTCCCGACGGCGCGAACATGGGACTTTCGTGCGGCAACCCCGCCTCACTCGCCGCGTTGAAGCCCGGTGAAGTCGTGCTCGATCTCGGCAGTGGCGGCGGCTTTGACGTTTTCATCGCCGGCCGCAAGGTCGGTGCCACCGGTCGCGCCATCGGCGTGGACATGACCCCGGAAATGCTGGCCAAGGCGCGGCGCAACACCGCCAGTTACCGCAAGGAAACCGGCTTGGACAACGTCGAGTTCCGCCTTGGTGAAATTGAGCATCTGCCGGTGGCGGACAACAGCGTGGATGCAATAATTTCGAATTGCGTCATCAATCTTTCGCCGGACAAACCGCAGGTCTGGCGGGAAATGGCACGCGTGCTCAAGCCGGGCGGACGCGTGGCCGTTTCGGACATGGCACTGCTCAAGCCGTTGCCGCCGGAAGTGCTTAAAATGGTCGAGGCCCTCGTGGGTTGCGTCGCCGGGGCGTCGCTCGTGAGCGACACCGAACGCATGGCCCGCGAAGCCGGACTGACGGACATTGTTCTCAAGTCCAAGCCCGGATACATCGAGGCGATGACCGACTGGGAAGACCCGCTCTACCGAAAAATTGTCGAACATCTGCCGGCGGCCGCAAACCCGGCGGATTTCATCACCAGCCTGGAGGTCCAAGCGCGGAAGCCACAGGGGTGACAAGTGAAATGTGACGAGTGACAGGACTTGCCGAGCAACTTTTTTTTATGGCTGAAACAGCAAGCACATCGCCAAAGCGTCTCGCCTTCTTTGAGCGTTACCTGACTGTCTGGGTTTTCCTGTGCATGGTCGCCGGCGTCCTGCTCGGCAAACTCGCGCCGGCATTCACCGCCACGTTGAGCCAGCTTCAATTCGGCCAGGGCTCGCAGGTGAACGTCCCCATCGCCGTGCTCATCTGGCTGATGATTTATCCGATGATGCTCAAGGTGGATTTCACCGCGCTCGGCGGCATTGCGCGCAAACCCAAAGGCCTCGCGGTGACGTTGTTCGTCAACTGGCTGGTCAAGCCGTTCAGCATGGCCTTGCTGGCCTGGCTTTTCATGCAGCATGTTTTCGCCGCATGGATTGAACCGGAGACGGCCAAAAATTACACCGCCGGTCTTATCATCCTCGCCGCCGCGCCCTGCACGGCAATGGTCTTCGTGTGGAGTTACCTCACCGACGGTGACCCGGTTTACACGCTCGTGCAGGTGGCGGTGAACGACCTCATCATGCTCGTCGCGTTCGCGCCCATCGTGATGTTTCTCTGCGGCGTGGCCAACGTGGTCGTGCCGTCGAAGGTGCTCATCACGTCGGTCGTGGTATTCATCGTGATTCCATTGGCGGCGGGCTGGCTCACCCGCACAGCGTTGCTCAAATCGCACGGCAAAGACTGGTTTGAGCAGAAATTCCTGCCGAAATTTCATCCCGTAACCATCGCGGCGTTGTTGTTGACGTTGGTGCTCATCTTCGCGTTCCAATCGGAAAATCTAACGACGCGCTGGCTCGCGGTGCTACTGCTGGCCGTGCCGATTGTCATCCAGGTTTATTTCAATTCCACGCTCGCCTACCTGCTGATGCGGCGATTGCGCGTGCCGCACAACGTCGCCTCGCCCGGCGCGCTCATCGGCGCGAGCAATTTCTTCGAACTGGCGGTGGCGGTGGCCATCACTTTGTTCGGGCCTGGCTCTGGCGCAGCGCTAGCGACCGTCGTCGGCGTACTCGTGGAAGTGCCGGTGATGCTTTCCGTTTGCAAAATCTGCAACCAGTCGCGCGGCTGGTATCAGTCGCCGCTTGAAACCAATCCAACCACCCCATGACAACTTCAGCCAAACCCATCGTTCTCATTCTCTGCACGGGCAACTCCTGCCGCAGCCATATCGCGGAAGGATTTCTGCGCCGGGCGGCAGGCGAACTGGTGAACGTCCAAAGCGCCGGTTCAAAGCCGACCGGCCAGGTTCATCCGCTGGCCATCAAGGTCATGGCCGAGGCGGGCATTGATATTTCCGGCCATCACTCGAAACACCTGAAGGAATTTCTGGATCAGCCGGTTCACACCGTCATCACCGTCTGCGGCAACATGGACCAAGCCTGTCCGATTTTCCCCGGCCAGGGGAATCGTCATCACTGGCCGTTTGACGATCCGGCCAGGGCCACCGGCAGCGAGGAGGAAATTTTGGCCTGCTTCCGCCGTGTCCGCGATGAGATGCGGCGCGTGTTTGAAGCGTACGCCGCCGGTTTGCGTGATGCGTCCAAACGATAATTCTCAAGCTTGGATCGCTATTCTTTTTTATCGTCTTCGTTTTCAACAGGAAAACGTCGAAATAAAAATATCAAGAAACCCAAAGCTAAAAAGCCAACTATGAACAAACAAATAGCAGCAATTAAAACGCGAGATTTCTGCGCTTCAGGTACCGTGAAGTAAATGCCAGCCCAAAGAATTGCTGATGCGGTATAAATCCATGCAATAAGTCGAAAAAAAATGTTTGTCCACATTTGTTATTCAAACTTCACAGCAGTTTTTAGTTGATGGCCAGCTAAAAATTCCGCCGCGCTCATGCGCCGGCCGCCTTCGCGCTGCAATTCGAGAATCCGCAGCGCTTTTTGTCCGCAGCCGACGACAATGCCGGTTTTGTCGGCGGACAAAACGGTTCCTGCGGCGCCGGATTTTTCGACAACTTCCGCTTTCCAGATTTTCAGCAAGCGGGGTTTGGTCGTTGTCGCCGGGCCAAGCTCGGCGTTCCGTAAAAAAGTGAACGCGCCGGGCCAGGGCGTGAAGGCGCGCAACCGGTTCCAGATGGTTTGCGCCGGCTGGTTCCAATCAATCCGGCCGTCTTCCTTTTTGATTTTTGCCGCGTAGCTTGCGCCTTCGGCGGGTTGCGGAGTCGGCTGGATTTTTCCAGCGACGTAATCGGGAATGGTCTGCACGAGCAGTTCCGCGCCGAGTTGCGCCAACCGGTCGTGCAGCCTGGCCGAGTCTTCTTTCGGACGGATGGGCGTGCGGCGTTGCGCGACAATGTCGCCGGTATCGAGTCCGGCATCGATGCGCATGAGCGTGATGCCGGTTTCAGTATCAGCGTTGGCAATCGCCCATTGAATCGGCGCCGGGCCGCGATATTTGGGCAGCAGCGACGTGTGGATGTTCAGACAACCATGGCGTGGCAAATCCAGAATGGCGGACGGCAAAATCTGTCCATAGGCCACAACGACGACAAGGTCGGGCTGCAAGGAGCGAAATTCGGCGACGAATTTTTCGTCGCGGACGCGTTCGGGCTGGAGCACGGGCAGACCAAGCCGCAGCGCGAGCGATTTGACAGGTGACGGTTGCGGTTTGAGATCGCGGCCTCGGGGCCGGTCGGGCTGCGTGACGACGGCGGCGATTTGAAATTGTGGATCGCCCGCCAACGCCTGGAGACTGGCGCAGGACAATTCCGCCGTGCCCATGAAGATGATTCGCAATGCCGTCATGCGGACAGCCAAAGGGAAATTGCGCGCAGGTGAAAGAAAAAAGTCGAGCGATCAATGTTAAATGGACATGCGTAAACCGTCGGCGCGAACCCTGGCCGGCGTTTGGTCTGCGCCAACTTCACGCGGGTTTGGGTTTGAGTTGAACCTCCACGATTTCAGCGAACGGCACCATGACTTCCTGTTTTGCCGCGCCTTGGGCGACCTCCACGTGCATTTCACTGGTGGCGATGCGCGTGATGCGCTCGACCACGAACAGCGCGCGCCCCGTTTTCACGGTCAGCATCAGATTTCTTTCGGATTCGCGCCGGATCATTGCGAAGAAACCGGAAAACTTCGTCTCAAAAAAACGGCGGTTGAACGTGAATTGTCCGCGCTGAAAAATCTGGGGTTCGCTGGGATTGGCAGCAGCGGCCGGCGCCTCCTTCTGCCAGGAAGCCTCAACGATGTGAATTCCAGCCGCCACGGGCTGGGCGGCGCCCGGCACGGCAAAAGTGTGCGGCGCGGCTTCGGGTCGCAGCGCGGCCGTCCTGGCGGGTTCAACGCGCACGGGCATCGCGAGAAAAATGATCGGCCCCAAAATCGGCAGCACCACCGCCATGCCCATGACCAGCAGAATCGGCTGCGACCTCACCACGGCAATCTCATAGCCCGCGAAAATGTTCGCCGCGTAA
>Ga0181536_10005649_pt1 | contig 12760 bp, 8 predicted proteins | sample PEATcosm2014_Bin_41_FD_121105 | JGI IMG/M metagenome (GOLD analysis project Ga0181536, IMG submission 121105) | Peatland microbial communities from MTU Mesocosm Facility, Houghton, MI, USA - PEATcosm2014_Bin17_60_metaG | ecosystem: Environmental > Terrestrial > Soil > Wetlands > Peat | place...
CCGCACGCCGCATGCCGCGTGCACGGCGTTGGCCAAGGCCGGTCCGAACGCCGACGTGTTGACCTCGCCGACCGCCCGCGCACCGAACGGCCCGGGGCCGCGATCCGATTCCAACACGTGCACCTGGAAAGGCGGCATGTCTTTCTGGCAGGGTAGCTTGTAGTCGGCAAACGTCAGGTTGGCGATCCGCCCGTCTTCGACGATCAGTTCCTCGGTCGCCGCGTGCCCCAAACCCATGACGAACCCGCCGTCGATCTGGCCGCGATGCGCGATCGGATTGATGATCGTTCCGGTGTCGACGCAGAAAATCACGTCGTTGATCGTGAAGGCGCCGGTCTCGCGGTCCACCGTGACGTCGACGACGTAGCCGTTGAAGTTGTTGCACTGCGGATCGCCGTGCTGCGGTTGTCCGTCGAACGTGCCCGAATACGTCACGGGCTCACCGCCGCGGGCCGCGATCAGCGTCGCCGCCGCGGCGTCCCACGCCATATCGGCCGCTCCGACCGCTTCGAGGTCGGCGCGCAGTTGGCGCGTCGCTTCGAGCGCCGCGTTGCCGACGATGTTCGTCGTGCGGCTGGCGCCGACGCCCGGATCGAACGGCACAACGTCGGTGGCGTCGCGCGAGACGCGCACGCGCGCGGCATCGATGTCGAGGTCGACCGCCACCACGCGGCTGAGCACGGTGAGGATGCCCATCCCCTGTTCGGTCGTGCCGGTATGCACCTCGACATCTCCGGAGGGCATCAACACGACATTTACCGTGGACTTGCCGACCCCGATGTGGCGCACCGCGAAGGCTACGCCGCGACCGCGCCCCGGCGGCAGCGGTTCGCTCCACGCCGACTCGCGCTTCAGCACGTCGAGAACCTCGGCGCCGCGCGCCGCGAGGTACGAATGCCCTTCGACGTCGAGGTCGCCCTCGCGCGCGCAGTTGAGCATGCGAAATTCCAGCGGGTCGATGCCCAGCTCGCGCGCCACCAGATCGATCGCGGATTCGGCGGCGAACACGCACTGGACGTCGCCCGGTGCGCGCATGAAGCCGCCCGGCACGGAGTTGGTGTAGACGGCGGTGCGCTCGAGGCATTGGTTGGGAATGCCGTATGGGAACTTCGTCTCGGGACCGGGCAGAATCGTCGGAATGACCTTGCCGGCAGCGTAAGCGCCGCCGTCGTAGAGCGCGTTCACGTGCAGCGCGACGATCTTCCCGTCCTTCGTCACGCCCGTCTTCACCGTGATCTTCGACGCGTGACGCACGGTCGTCGAGCGAATGTCGTCGAGGTAGTTGCGCACGAATTTCACCGGCCGCCCGGTCGCCGCAGCCAGGTAGTAGCAGGGAAACTCTTCGACCGAGAGCCCTTTGGCGCCGAACTCGCCGCCGATGTAGCTCGGGTGGACGACGATCTTCTCTTGCGGCACGCCGGTCGTGACCGACAGCTGCTCGCGCAACGCAAACGGCCCTTTGTTGGTCGAGACCACGTGTACGACGCCGGCCTCGTCGATCCACACGAGCGTTGCGCGCGGCTCGATGTAGCCGCCGTGATAGCGCGGCGTGGTCAACGTGTGCTCGAAGATGCGGTCGGCCTGAGCAAATCCCGCCTCGAGGTCGCCGATCATCGCCTTACCGTAGCCTTGGATGTTCGGGTGCGGGTGTTGCGGCCGGCGCGGGAACATGAACGGATACTTCTCGGGATGCTCGTGCAGCACGATCGCATCCGGCCGCAGCGCCGCTTCGGTGTCGAAGAGGCCCGGCAGCTCCTCGTACTCAACCGAGATCGCGGCCACGGCCGCGGCCGCGATCTGCGGCGTGTCGGCGGCGACGGCGGCGACGAACTCGCCGACGAAGCGCACGCGATCGATCGCCAGCACGGGCCAGTCGCACAGCCGGCGGCCGAAGTAATGCTCGCCGACGTCGCGGCCCGTCAGCACGGCGTGTACGCCGGGCATCGCCCGCGCCGTCGCGGTGTCGATCGCGACGATCTTCGCGTGCGCCATCGTCCCCGCCACGAAGTCGGCCCAGACCATGCCGGGGCGCGCGAAGTCGGCCGTGTACTGGGCTTGCCCGGAGGCCTTGAGCGTCCCGTCGACACGAACCTCGTCGGTGCGAAAACGATCGGCCGGCGTTGTGGTGCGCGGGCGATCGGAAATCGACGTCACGTGAGGTCGCGAATCTCCGTGTTCATCGCGACATCGCTGCGCCGGCGCGGGATCAGCGTCTCCCCGTAGGTGAAGTAGTTGCCCGCGACCGCGTCTTGCGCCGCCTGCTCGAACTCTTCCGGCCAGTCGCCGAGCGAATAGCCGTACCACGGCGTTTCGGGGCGTAGCGGCGGCAGCCCGAGCTCGTCCCAGATCCGCTTGGCGTTCTCCATGTATTCACGCTTCGGCAGCGAAATCGGCGGAAACGTCTCCTTGAGCATCGCGTTGACCAGGACGGCCGAATCCTGACCGTTGTTGCGCTTGCTGCGCGGGCCGTGACCCTGATCCTTGTGGTCGATGATCTGCATGTCGAGCACCGGGTTGGCGCGGTACGCCAGCGCCCACAGCAGCATGTCGGCGTTGCGCGGATCGATGTCCTCGTTGACCGCGATCACGTACTTCCCGGCCGCGGCGTGCAGCGACATCGCGCCGGTCAGCGCGCGCCAGACCTCGGTCTCCGAGGCGGTGTCTTTCATCGTCACGATGATGAACTTGCGCAGGTTGGTCAGCGCCTCGTGCATCGAGACGCGCACGACGCTGCAGCAGCCGAGCACGTCGCGCAGGTGCGCGGTGAACATCGGTTCCATCGCGACGCGCTTCATCAAGCTCGATTCGCTCGGCGTGACCTGCGAGATGATCGACGTCAGGATCGGCTTGCGCTTGCGCGTGATGGCCGTGACGTCCATGTAGGCGTTGTATTCCTGCAGGTTCACGTGTCCGTGCGATTCACCGAACGGCGCTTCGGGCTCGAGGTCGTGCGTCGAGATGTAGCCCTCGATCACGATCTCGGCCTCGGCCGGCACGAGCAGATCGACGGTCTTCGCGCGCACGACGTTGATCGGCGATCCGACGAGGCCGCCCGCGACCTCGAATTCATCGAGCGTTTCGGGACACTTCTGCGCCGAGGTGAACGCCACCGACGGCGGGCAGCCGAGCACGACGGCGGCCGGCATCTTCTCGCCGCGCGCGCGGTACTTTTCCCAATGCACGTAGATGCCGGGCCGCAGCTCGAGCGAGGGGTTCATGCCCAAGCGCGTCGGCGACTTCAGCTGACCGCGATAGTTGCCCATGTTTTGGATGCCGGTATCGGGGTCTTTGGTGATGTACTGCGAGAGCGTCGTGTACGGAGCGTTGTCCCAACCCGGGGTCGAGATCGGCACCGGGATGCCGTCGAGCCCGTTCCCGGGCACGAGCAGTTCCTCGCCGGTGATGACGATCTCTTGGCACGGCGCGTCGGTGACGAGGTTCGGTTTGACCGGCGCCGCCATGGCCTTCTGCCACGTCGCATCGATCTGATCGAGCGGCACGCCCATGCCGATGCGATAGATTTCTTCGTTGGCCGCCAGCGCGCCGACGACGACCGGGATATCGTAGTGCCGGCCCTTGCTGTCGGTGACGTTGGTGAAGAGAAACGCTTTACGGTCGCGTTCCGCGATGCCGCCGCGGAACTGCCAGCGTACCAGCGGATGCATCTCCGTGTCCTTGTTGATCGGGCGGTCGACCCGGATCAGCAAGCCCGCTTCGTCGAGCGCCGCAATGTGCTCGTGCAGGTCGGGATACGCGCGCGGGGGCGCAGCGGCGGGCTTTTGAGGCGCTAACATGCCGCCTCAGCGATAATTCTGCAGTTCGCGGTTTTCACTGGCTTCCCAGAGCCAGCCGCCTTCGTGTCCGCTCCACAGCTCCTTCGCCATCGCTTGGATTTCGGGATCGTCCAATGTGGTCAGATGGCCGCGCTCGACGATCGTTTCGCCGTTGATCACGACCGTCGCCCGGAACAGGCAGCCGTCGACGTGCTCGCCCGTCGTGCCCGTCGTGGCGATGTGCAGCGAACCGCTGCGGCTCGAACCCGCGAGCCCCGTCGAGCGGCCGCCGTAGCTCGGAACCTTGGGATTGAACCCCAAACCGATCTCGGCCAACTGTCCGCCCTCGGCGGTCATCTCGGCCAGCACGCGCGATTCCCATCCGCCTTCGACCTTCATCACCTCACCGTTCTTGAGGTGCACCGTCACCGGTTTGGCGTAATTCGAATCACCGTACTCACCGGTGTACGCACCGCCGAAACCGGTCATCGAGTCGTAGCAGACGGTTCCGTTGATCGTGACGTTCTTGGCTTCCGACGGCGTCATGATGTTGGGACCGTGCGGCAAGGGCAAGTGCGCGCGCGTCCCCGGCGCGTCGCAGATCAGCTTGCCGTGCCAGCGCGCATCCTTGCGCTGCCAATCCATGTGTGCTTCCGACAACTCGAGCGTCAGATCGGTGCCCTTGGGATCGGTGATGTGCACCTTCTTCACCGGCTCACCGCAATCGATGCGCGCCCACGTCTTCGAGACGATCTTGGAGAGCAGCTTCGGCGGAATGCGCATGCCCTCGCTGCAGAATGCTTCGATCGTGCGCAAGTCGCCGAACGACATCCAGCGTGCGCCGGTGCGGCGCATCTTCGCGCCGAACGCGCCCGCCGCCGCCGGCCAGGCGTGGAACACCACGTTGGCGTTGAGCACCGCCGGCGCGATCGTCTCCGGCACCATCCACTCTTCGAACTCATCGATCATGCACACGTACGGATCGCAGCCGAACATCTTCGCGGTGGCGATCAACGCGTAGATCACGTCGGCCTCGATGCGGCGGTCGCCCATGATGCAAACCTTTTCGCCTTCTTTCAGGCAACCGATCTCGCCGATGATTTTGCACGACTCGATAAAGTCGGGGTACATGTCAGGTTTCATACGGCTGGGATTCCGTGCCGGGGCCGGGGCCGACCTGCACGACAGGGCCGCCGACGCGCGGTTCGAAGACCAACGCGATGCACGACCCGGCGCTCGCAGCAGACGATACTCCGGACGAAGAACCTTTCGCACGCGTCGGCCCCGCTGCCGAGCTTCCGCCGGGTCGCGCGGTGATGGTGGCGGTGGGCGATTACGACATCGCGGTGTTCAACGTCGGCGGCGAGTTCTTCGCCATCGACGACGTGTGTCCGCACTTTGCCGGATCGCTCTCCGAAGGAACCGTCGACGGTGTGACCGTGTCGTGCCCCGTGCACGGTTGGTGCTTCGACCTGCGGGACGGCCACATGCCCCACGGTCGCCGCTCGGTCGACACCTTCGACGTGCGCGTCGAAAACGAGCAGCTGTTCGTCAGCCGAACGCCGCGCAAGCCGGCGTGAAACTCGCCGTCCCGGACCTCATCTCGAATTCGTATTTTCCGGCCGCCGCCGCCGTCGAGTTGGGGTTCTTCGCCAAGGAAGGCCTCGACGTCGAGCTCGAGCTGATCTTTCCGGTCGACAAGTGTTATGCGGCGCTACGCGACGGCCGCATCGACTTCGTCGGCGGGTCGGCGCACTCGGCGCTGGCGGCGTTCCCGGCGTGGGCCGGCGTGAAGCTGCTCTGCGCGCAAGCCCAAGGCATGTATTGGTTTTTGATCATGCGTTCCGACTTGAAGGTGGCGCGCGGCGACGTCGCCGCTGTGAAAGGCAAACGCATCGGCGCTGCGCCGTGGGTCGAGATGGGACTGCGCCGCCTGTTGATCGCGTCGGGCATCGATCTCGAACGCGACGGGGTGACGATCGCGCCCGTGCCCGGTGCGATCGGTGAGAAAGCCAACTTCGGTTTGATGGCGGCCCAAGCGCTGGCCGCCGGCCAGATCGACGGTTTTTGGGCCAACGGAATGGGCGCCGAGGTCTCGCAGCGCAGCGGGGCCGGAACGCTGGTGCTCGACGTGCGCCGCGGCGACGGTCCGAAGGCGTGCTTCAACTACACCTTGGCCTCGATCGCGACCACCGATGCGCTGATCGAGCGTTCGCCGGATACCGCAGCCGCCGCGATCCGGGCGATCGTTGCGACGCAACGCGCGCTGGCCGCCGATCTGAGCCTCGCCACCAAAGCCGGCCGCGCGCTCTTCCCGGCGGCCGAGGCCGAGCTGATCGCCGGCATCGTGCAGCGCGATCTGCCATATTACGACGCGTCGATCGGACCGGACGTCGTGGCCGGCATGAATGCGTTCGCGCGCGACGTCGGGATCCTCGACCGCGACGTGCCGTACGAGGCGGTCGTCGCCACGCGATTTCGCGACCTCTGGCGGTAGCCGCGGCGATTACGTCGCGTTCGCGCTACCAGTTGCTGCTGACCGCCGCCAGGGGCGTGCGCGCGAGCGGCAGCGCGATCGAACCGGTCCAATCGCGATCGAAGAATTGCACGGTTGCGGTGACGTTGTCGCCGTCGAGCTGCGCGTCGAGGCTGGCATCGCTCGGAAAGCGATCGCCGGCATCCGGATCGCCCGCGTAGACGAAACGCATCGTAACGTGGCGGCCGTCGAACGCCATCGCGGTCGGCTCGTAGGCGGCTTCGGTCGGCTCGACGTCGGCGACGCCGGCGCAGGCGTCGGTCCCCGACGCCCGTTGCTCTAACGTGATGCCGAGCAGCGCGCCGCGCCGGTGCGGCTGCACCAAGGCTTGGTGCGCGACGATGAACTGCAGCGAATTCACGTCGATCGTCACCGCCACGCGGCAGCCCATGCGCTCGTAGACGAAGCGTTTCGGGTCGGCCTGCGCGGCTTGCCACGCAACGATGTCGCCGTCCGGCGCGCTCGGCATGGCGAGCGCGATCCGCGCCTGCAGCGTCGCGACCGGCTGCGGCCGCGGCGCCGGCAGCGGGGCCAACGTGACCGGGGGCAATGCGACCGGAGGCGGGGGCACGGCCCGCGGTGCGCCGGCGGCGAGGAACGGCAGCACGACGAGCGCGCCCGAATCGGCAAACCCGCCGCGGCTGTCGCTCGTGCGCGCGGTGACGATGCCGACGACCTCGCCGGTTTGCGGATCGAAAACCGGGCCGCCGCTCAAGCCTTCTTCGATGTGCACGTTCTCGAGCTCGAGATAGACGCCGTTTTCGGGCCGCGAACTGACCGTGCCGGGAAAGAGCACGCGCGGTTCCTGCCCGACGACGCCGATCAATTCGTCGTTCTTCACGTAGCCGGCGACCGCGACCAGATTGCCGGCGACCACCGGGCGCGTCCGCGGCGCGAAGCGGGCCGCGGGCAGGCCGCCGCGTTCGACGGTGAGCAGCGTGAGATCGCGCGGGCCGGTGCGCTCGACGCGCGCGGCGAGGTCGTGCACCTCGCGGCTGACGTCGACGCGGATGCTCCTCGCGCCGGCCACGACGTGCGACGCCGTCAGCACGAGCGACCGGCGGTCGTTCGATTCGACCACGATTCCCGTGCCGCTTTCGGTCGGCCGACCGGAGCGGTCGAACGCCCACACTTTCACCAGCGACGGACGGATCGCTTCGTACCCGGCCGACGCATCGTCGGCGGCGCGCGCAACGTGCGCGCCGAACACGAGCGCGGCGAGCAACGTGCCGGCCAGCGCCCTATGCACGCAAGTAGATTCCGGCCGCGTCGCACGCACCGCTGCTGCCGTGGAACACGCCGTACGGCGGCCAGTCGGTGTAGATCCCGGGTACCGGCGAAGTCCACGTCCGGGCTGCGGTCCAGGGCTTGTACTGCGGCACGATCGACGGCGGAACGACGCGGCCGAGCTCACAGTCATGCCACACGATGCGCGGCGTCAGATCCTGCGGGCCCGTGACGCCGAAATAGCTGCCGCTGACGAACCGGTCGCCGCGACCGATCCCCGAGCGCTCGTGCCAGGTGAACGGTTGCGCGATCGACACGATGCGCTTGAGAATGACGCCGTCGCTCTGCGAGCCGCCGTCGGGCGTCCAGCCGTCTTCGGGCCGCGTCCGCTGCACGGCGGTGAACGTGTGCCGCTGCCCGTCCGTCGCGATGCCGGTCGCCGAGAACACCAGCAGCGTGTCCGACACCGGATACAACTCGAGCACGACGTCGGGTCCGCCGCACGGAAAGCGTTCCTCCGACGTGATCGGTTTGTTCGAGGCGAACTTCCAATAGAACGCGTAGTCGTCGTGCTCGCTTTGCGCCGAGCTCTTCTGCAACCCCGCGTCGACCGAGACGCCGCGCGGACCTGCGCCCCAGCCGCCGATGTAGATGTAACCGGTTTCCTGATCGACGATGCCCGGTGCGCCGGTGACTTCGTCGTAACCCGGACCGGTGACGAAATGGCTGACGTTGCACGGAATCGACACCGCCACGCGCACCGCGCTCCAGCCGTTGACGGCGCGCACGCCGTGAAACGCGCCGGAGTCGATGTCGAACGGCGAGGCGACCTGCGAGCGCACCGGTACGCCGGGCGTGGCCGCCGGCGGCGCGTCGAAGCGGTGCGCGTACAACCACGCGAGGTCGTGAGCCGGCGCGGTCTTGGCCGGCGGCCGCGGCTTCGGCCCGGCCAGCGTCGGCACGAACAGCCGGCCGTCGCGCAGCGCGAGCAATCCCGGCAGCCGCGGTTCGACGAACGCCACGTCGACCCGCGGCGGGCTCGCGCGATGCACGGCTTTGCTGCGGAGCGCGACGGTGCGCGGACGCGATTCCGCCGGCGGGCGTACGTTCGACGAGGCGATCGAGTAGCCGCGCGCGACCGGCGCGGAGCGCGCGTCCGGCGGCAGCGCGGCGATCTGCGGATCTTGCACCAAAGCGTCGTAGGCGACGATGCGGATGTCGCCGTTGCGCTGCACGACGACGAGGTTTTCGCGTTGCGCCGGACGCAGGTCACGCAGAATGTGCAGATCGTCGTCCACCGGCACCGGACCGGCGCCGGCGAGAACAGCACAACCGAGCAGTGCTCCTAACACTCGCTCCGTCACTCCGCGCAACGTGCAACCTCCTTGCACTGAGACTGTCGGCAAATCGGCGTGCGATCTTTCGCCCGGGAGCATGAAAGTTCGGTGAGGAGCCGCAAAGGGCGCTGCGTGACTTCCCGCTCGGCCGGTACGCTCGCGTGCGCCGTCGCGCTCGCCCTCCTGGCAAGCACCGGCCGCGGCAGCGCGCAAGGACCGGCTCCTGCCGCGCCCACGCCCACGCCCACGCTCGCGCCGGTTCCGGCGTCGGTCATTCGCGTCGACCGCGCGCGCGCCGGCATTCCGCTGGGCACCAGCATGACGATCAACGTCAGCGGCCCGAACGGCCCGCTCGCGGTGCAGGTTCCGTTCGACGGGCTCGATGCAAGCTACGATCCGCTCACGCACCGGCTGCTCTTGACGGGACGTGCGGCCGGCAGCGGCACCCTGACGCTCACCGATCGCGACGGGAACACCGCCGCCGTCGCCGTGCTGGTCGCTCCGCCGGCCGGCGTCATTCCGGCCGACGTCGGCGTCGAGCTCGCCGGGAACGTGTCGGCGGCATTCGTCACCGCGCGCATTCGCGACGCGATCCAACGTGCGCTGGTGAGCCAACCGGGAACCGGACTCGACGTGCACGGCCTGACGATTCCGCCCACGCTCGCGCCGGGCGACGACCTCGAAGGCCAAGCCGGGGTCACGCTCGACGGGCGCGGCACGTTCGTCGACGTCACCGGACGCATCGGCGTCCACGTGCATGTCGATCCCGAGCCGCCGCTCGAGCCGGGCGTGCTCTTCTACAGCGACGATCCCGAATACATCGGCGCGCAACTCACCGGCGTGCTCATCGACGGCGCGATCGACGCGCGAACGCCGGCCCGGCTCTTCGTCTATCACGTCGCCGACGGTGCCGCGCGGCGCATCTCGTTGTTCCTGCGCTCGCCCGTGACCGCGCACGTCCAACTGCTCGGCACGATCGGCGGCGTCAGTCCCGCCTACACCTACATCGGGCAGCAGTCGACGGCGCGTTTTTTGGCCGCGCACGCGAGCGGCCAGAGCGCGATCCTCACCGTCGCCGCCGGCACGCCGTACGAAATTCCGCTCGGCCTGCAACAGCCGGGCGATCTGCTCGAAGCGATCGAGGATCTGCGCGTCCTCGACGGCGGTCCGGTCGATCTGACGGTGGTCACCGAACCGGACGGTGCTCCGCTGCCGTCACTCGACGGACCCGAGCTCCCCGGCGACACGCACGGCCGCCGCGGTGAATTCGCATTGGCGAACATCGCGCCGGTCGATCTCTCGTTCGCCGGCGATGCACCCGAGCCGGCGCCGGTTGCGGTCGGCACGCTCGCGCCGGCCAATCGACGCGCCGACGGGCGGCCGCTGGCCGGCGACTACGGCGTCGTGCGACCGCTCGCGCTGCACCTCGCCAACGCCACGGCTGCGCCGTTACCGGTATATCTCTACGAGCTCACCAACGACGGCTCCGGCGCGACGGTCACCGTGTGGTTCACCGGCGATCCGGCACCGACGCTGGTGCCGTGCGTCGCCGATGCCGGGCAGCCGCACCTCATCAAGGCGTTCACGCTCGCCGCCGGCGAGGCGCGCATGGTAACCGGAACGTTCATGACCGACGGCGCGTCGGCATATCCGATTCGCTTCGGCTTGAGCGCTACCGCACCGCCGCCTGCACCGCCCAACGGCTGCGCCCCCGCTCCGGCCGCCACGCCGGCTCCGTCACCGCAGCCTTAGCTCGCGCCGGTGCGGCCGCCAGCGCTCGCGGCGCACGCGAATCGTCGTCCTGCCGGAGAACAGTCCGTCGACGCGCGCGGCCACGGCGGCCGCTACGGTAGCGAGGCGTCGATGACTTCGCGAATCGACGCCAGCCGCTCGATCCGCCCGGCCGCAACCCGCACCGCTTCGGCCGCGGGCGATTCGGCCGGCGGAGCGCTGCCGCCGGCGCCGGCGGTGAAGACAAACGTTTCACCCAAGCCCGCGAGCAGCACGCCGGCGTCGAAGCTCGTACTCATCAGCGCCGCGAGACCGCGCCGGCCTTCGAGCGCCTGCGGCGCGCCGGTGAACTCGGCCCGCGCGAGGAGCGCCGCCTCCACCCCGTCGGCCGCAGCCGCCGCAGCGATGTACGCGGCAGTCATCGTGCCGCGCGCCGAGCTCAGGCCGCCGGCGGCGGTGGCGGCGATGCCGAACGCGTTGCGCATCGCTTCGCGTTGCAAACCGAGCACGCGCGCGGCCGCGATCGCCGCGCCCAGCCGTCCGCACGTCCCGCGCGGATCCCAGCCGCGGTCGCGGTGACCCGCACCGAGCGCCGCGGCTACGCGCACCGCGATCTCCGTGCCGGCGATGATCGCATCGAGCACGTTCGCGCCGGCGGCATCGACGCTTTCGCCGACGGCGCACGCCGTGGCGACGATCGGCGTGGCGAGCGCATCGTCGTCGCCGGCTGCCAGAGCGGTTAGGAATGCCGCGTTCAGCGGCGTCGTTGCGGCGCTGCGGCCGATCGCATGGGCACGCATCCGCGCCGGCGGCGGCAGGTCGCGCGCGGCGATCTCTACCGCCGGCGAATTCGCGTTGGCCAGCGCGCGCAACAGCGTTGCGAGCACGACGTCGCGGGCCGGCGCGCGCACGGGATCGCGAAAGGCCCAGCCTTGCGCTGCGAACGCAATCAGTTCGCTGGTCGGATGAACGTCGCCGGCGGTCGCGCTCACGGCGTGACCGCCGCGATCAACGCCGCGAGATCGGCGGCGTCCGGCAGTTCCGAGACGGCCTTGCGCAACGCGCCGGTGCGTCCCGGCAACACCGGATCGATCAGCGCTTCGGCTTTCGCGTTCAGCTCGGCGTCGGTCAGCGGACGTTCGAGACTACCGCGCGCGTTCGCCACCGTCTCCTCGACCGTCGTGCCGCCGGCGAGCTGCACGCTCACCCGCGCGGCGGCGCGCGGCATGGCCGCATCCGGCTCGAGTCGCACGCGCGCGCGCAGCGCCGCGACCTCGGGCGCCGTCACCCGCGCGTCGTCGTATTGCGCCAAGCCCACCGTGCCGTCGAGCAACCCCATCGTCACGCCGTGCACGGCGCTGAAGCGCGCTTGCAAGCCGTCGACCGGCGTCAGGTTTCCCATCAGCTCGGGTACTAGCGGATTGCAGTGCACGACGACCGCCGCCACGTTCTCCGCACCGCCGATGCGCGCGGCCAACGCCACCGCGGCGTCGATGGCCGGATGCGCGACGATGCCGCACGGATACGGCTTGTATGTATTCTTCGCCAGCTCGAAGCCGGCATGCAGGTCGGTGTCCAGCGCCGCGATGCGGTGCGTCGTCGCGAGCGCGCCGGCGAGCCCGCCCGGCGCTTCGAGCGCATCTTCCGGCGCCGTGAAACCGCGCGCCGCGAGCGTTGCGGCCAGCACCCCGTTGGCGGCCGCTTTGCCGGCGTGATAGGCCTTCGTCATGCGGCCGAACGCTTCGCGCTGGCCGACCGTACTCGACGCGGCGATCCCGATCGCCCGCGCCGTGGCGCGTGCGTCGAGCCCCAGCAGCGCGGCGGCCGCCACCGCGGCACCGATCGTGCCGCAAGTTCCGGTGATGTGCCACCCGTCGTCGTAATGTTCGGGCGAGATCGCGACGCCCAAACGCAGCTGCACCTCGCAGCCCAGGACGAACGCCCGCAGCGCGCCGTTCCCGGCGGGTACCGTCGACGGCGCGAGCGCGAGCAGGGTCGCGGCGATCGCCGCCGCGGGATGGATCACGGTCGCCAGGTGCGTGTCGTCGTAGTCGTCGACGTGCGCGGCGAACCCGTTGGCGAGCGCGGCGAAGTGCGCGTCGGCGCGCGCGCTGCGCCCGACCACCGGCGCGACCGGCGCGCCGCCGGTATCGCGC
>Ga0181536_10005657_pt1 | contig 12747 bp, 14 predicted proteins | sample PEATcosm2014_Bin_41_FD_121105 | JGI IMG/M metagenome (GOLD analysis project Ga0181536, IMG submission 121105) | Peatland microbial communities from MTU Mesocosm Facility, Houghton, MI, USA - PEATcosm2014_Bin17_60_metaG | ecosystem: Environmental > Terrestrial > Soil > Wetlands > Peat | place...
CGTCCTGCTCGTCCTGCTCTCGCGCACGAAGTTCGCGCTGGCCGTCGCCTTGACGCGCGAAGACGAGGCGGCCGCGCGCGGCGTCGGCGTCGACACCGGGATGGTGCGCTTCCTCTCGCTCGCGCTCGGCGGCGCGATCGCCGGTCTCGCCGGCGCACTCTACGCGCACGCGTTCTATTTTCTCTCGCCGGGCGACTTCGGTTTTCCGCGCATGGAGCAGATCCTCGTGTGGTGCGTGATCGGCGGCGTGACGAGCCCGCTGGGTGCCGTCGCCGGCGCCGCATTTCTCTCGATCCTGCCCGAAGTGATCCGCGCGCTGGCGGATTTCCGCGAGGTCACCAACGGCCTCATCTTGCTGGTCGTCATCCTGTTCGCGCCGGGCGGTCTCGCCGCACTCTGGCGCACGCGCCGCGCAGCGGTAGCGCGCGATGGCTGACGCGCTCGTCCTCGACGGCGTAAGCGTTCGTTACGGCGGCGTCATCGCGCTCGACGGCGTGTCGCTCACGGTTGCACCGGGCATCACGCTCGGGCTGATCGGCCCCAACGGCGCCGGGAAGACGACGCTCATCAACGCCACCACCGGCATCGCCCCCCTGACCGGCGGTACGATCGCGCTGGGTTCGCGCCGGCTCGACGGCCTGCCGCCGCATCGCATCGCGCGCGCCGGAATTTCCCGGACGTATCAAAACATCCGGCTCTTCGGATCGCTCGACGTGCGGACCAACCTCGCCGCCGGCGCATATGCCCGGCCCGGCCGTCTGTCCGATGACGCCGCGCGCGCGTTGCTGGCGCGCGCCGGCGTCGCGCAGCTCGACCTCGACGCGCTCGCGTCGGCGCTGCCGTACGGCGATCAGCGCCGGCTCGAGATCGCTCGCGCGCTGGCCGCGCAGCCTGCGATCCTGATGCTGGACGAGCCGGCGGCCGGCATGAACCCTACCGAAACCGCGCGGCTCGGCAGCACGATTCGCGCGTTGGCGAACGACGGCATCGGCATCTTACTGATCGAACACGACATGACGCTGGTGCGCGCGGTCAGCGACCACATCGTGGTGCTGAATTTCGGTGAAGTGCTGGCCCGCGGTACGCCCGACGAAATCGCGCGCGATCCGGCGGTGATCGAAGCGTATCTCGGCACCAGCGAAGAAATCGCCTCTCGTCCTTCGACAAGCTCAGGATGACATTACAACGCTCGGGACAAGCCTGATGGCGCTGCTCGAAGTACGCGGACTGCGCGCCGGTTACGGCAAGATCGACATCCTGCACGGCATCGACATCGCACTCGACGCGGGCACGCTGTGCGCGATCGTCGGTGCCAACGGCGCGGGCAAGACGACGCTCTTACTCGCGATCTCGGCGATCATTCCCAAGCGCGCGGGCAGCGTCGTCTTCAACGGCGCCGACGTCACGAAATTGGGGCCGCACGCGCTCGTGCATCGCGGGCTGCTGCACGTGCCCGAAGGCCGGCGCATGCTCGCGCAGATGACCGTCGAGGAAAATCTGCAAGTCGCCGCCGCCGTGCGTGGTGCGGCCGGCTTCGCATCGATCGCCGGTTTGTTCGAGCGCTTTCCGATTTTGCGCACGCGCCGCAACGTTCCGGCCGGCTCGCTTTCCGGCGGCGAACAGCAGCTGCTCGCGATCGCGCGCGCGCTCGCCGCCGGCCCGACCGCGCTGTTGCTCGACGAACCGTCGATGGGTCTGGCGCCCAAACTCGTCGACGAAATCTTCCTCATCATCGCGGACGAGCGCGCGCGCGGCACGTCGATTCTGCTCGTCGAACAAAACGCGCGCCGCGCGCTCGCGATCGCCGACCGCGCCTACGTCATGGACCGCGGCCGCATCACCCTCAGCGGCACCGGTGCCGAACTCATCGACAACCGCGACGTCACGGCCGCGTATCTGGGCGCCGTTTGAACCGGCGCCTGTGGAAAGCGTGAAATACGGTGGAACTTCGTGCATAACGAAAAGTTCTTGTGGATAACCAGACGTTTGGGTTTTCGGCCTATTGCAATCGTTTTTGGCGTGTGACATCATGGAATCACGACAAGCGATTGTCGTGCGACTGGCGAGACAGTCGCGGCGAGTAAGGACCGGCACCGAGAAATCGGCGTCCACCCGAAACCCGATGGCCTTCGACGCCGCACTGGGCTGAGCAATCGGCGCGGGCGAGCGCAACACCAAAAACTCGCATGACGAAAGCCCTGTGGTTCGCGCCACGGGGCTTTCCGACATTACGTGGCTACAAACCGTTCCAGGCGGTGTAGGGCACGGGCTTCGCCGCCGGTGGGCCGACGTCGATCGTGACGTCGAGGTGGGGCGTCAGGACGATGGCTTTCGGATCGCCGGCATAGAGCGTTCCGTTGACCCAGATCGTCATGCGCTCGCCCGGGCGTAGTTTAGCACCGGCGACGTCGGAGCGCGTCAGCGGTTGGCCCCAGACCGCGAAGAACTGCCCCAGCGTATAGGTGCGAACCGTCGGCGATTCGACGTGGATGATTCCATCGGGCGTATGTGTGTGCAGCCAGTAAAAACAGTTGCCGCCCAGCGGACGGCCGACGTCCTCGGGAACACCGACCGGTTTACCGTGATCGAAGATCGCCAAGTGCTGGTGGATGTGCACGACGGTGCCTTCCATCGCGTCGCAGTGGATGCCGTCGACCGGCTGGCCCGTCGGGATCGCGGCCAGCGAACTCAGCCAGACGGCGGCGGCGGCGAACGGGACGAGCAGACGCTTCATGAACCTTGGGCCGCGGCCAACGCCCGAACCCAATTGACGATCGCGGCCGCGCCGGCGTCCGGCGTCTCCAGATGGTCCGCGTTGACGCTCACGTACTTGCTGTTCGGATTGGCCGGCAGGCGCGCGAAATTGTCGGCGCTGCTACTTTGGGTCGGGTCCTGGGTTCCAGCGACCCAAATGACCGGCACGGTGATCTGCGGCAAGTCGCCTTCGATGTTCGCCGGCCCCGACGGATCCAAGAAACTTACGTAGGCACGCGGGCTGGCGCGCACGGTGAACTGCGGGCCGCCGCGGCGGCTGCTGTCGCTATCGGGAAACGTCTGCGGCACGTCGCCTTTGCCTGCCGCAATCGCTTCCTTCGCCGCGGCCAACGCGGCCTCGATCCGCGGCGTGTAGCCGAGCGTCCCGGCGTCGTGGGCGGGCGCGCAAGCGATCACGCCGATCAGACCGGTATGCGTCGACGCGTAACCGAGCGCAGCGTTGCCGCCCATGCTCATCCCGCCGAGCACCATCGCGGTCGCGCCCTGCGCGCGCAAACGTGCGATCGACGCGTCGATGTCGGCATAGCACTCGGTGAGCGGCCGGTCGTAGATCCGCCGTTGCGACCAGCACATTTCAGGCGCGTCGACCAAGAAACCGGCCTTGCGCAAGCTGGCGACGAGGCCGTTGCCGTTCGCGCGCGGACCCGAGCCGAGCGGCAAGCCGGCGAGGCCGTGCATCAAGACGATGCCGACCGCCGGCGGCGCCGCGCCGGCGGGCGTGAGCCCGGCACAGACAAGCAACGCCGCTATCAAAATGCGAACGATTACGAGCATGACGTCCTTTTCTCGGTGGATAATATGGACGCCCAGGCAGGCCCGGTGGACAACGCAACTTTCTTGTGGATAACCGCAAGCGCCGTCTTGCCTTGTCTCGCCGGGCGACGTATGCTGCAACCACGCCGCTTCGCCGGCGGGCGAGCGACGAGAAGCTCGCAGGGAACCGGAAACGACGCACGGCTCGTCCGTTCGCCGCACGCCGGTTCCTCAACGAAGTACGACGCCGTAGTGGCCGAGCTGATCGGCGAGGACGTGCGCAGATCGGATTCTCGTGCTGACCGGCGCCGCGGGGCCCACGTCCCGCGGCGCCGTCGCGCTTGGAGCTATGCGCTGTACGTCTGCGCCAGCGCACGTGCGATCGCACGCGCCTGTTCGCGTGCCGACTCCGGTGCGATCACCTCGCTCTCGGTGCCCCAGCTCAACGACCAGCGCACGATCTCGGCCGGATCGGCGACGCGGTAGGTGATCTCGACGGCGCCGTCCTCCCGGCGTTCGATGCGCCGGTCGCGCGCGACGCTGGCCGCGGTCGCGGCCTTGGCGACGACGGGTGAAAACCGTACGGTCACCTCGGTCAGATCGCTGCTCTGCCACACGCCGCTCACCGAATGGGCGCCGTAGGCGTCGAGGTTGAAATCGGCCGGGCGCTCGAACGTCTGCGGCTGAACCGCGATCGCGTCGACGTTGTCGATCGCGAAGACGCGCATGTCGAGGCGCGTGTGATCGTAGGCGACGCAATAAATGCGGCCGTTGGAGACGATGAAGCCGTAGGGATCGACGCGGCGCTGCGTTTTGACCCCGCGCTTGTCGGTGTAGTCGAACTGCACGACCCGATGATCGCGTTCGGCCGTTTGCAGCGTCTCGAAATTTCGCTCGGCCTGCGGTTCGAGCGCCACCGACTCCAAGCGGATGGCGAGCGACGAGGACTGCATGGCGGTGGCCGAGCGCTGATCACTCGACTGCAGCAGCTTGGAGGTCGTCTCCTCGATGTACGCCGAGAGCGTGCCGCCGAGCGACGAGCCCAAGCGCTTGAGGGTCACCAGGCCCAGCAGCTCGCGCTGGCTGAGGTTGAGCCGGCGCAGGCTGTAGCCCTCGGCGAATTTGTACGTCGAGGTGGTGCGGTCGAAGTACCACGGGAAGCCGGCGTCGGAGAGCACGGCCAGGTAACGCCGGAGGCTGCGCGTGCTCGGCGGCTTGTCGTCGGCGATGCGCTCCTTGAGTTCCTCGAACGAGTACCGGCCGTCGTCGATGGCGCTCAGGAGCCGGACCAGGAGGACCACCTTCGGCTCCGACCGTTCTTCCCGCATCTCGGGCGTCGTTCGGGTGACGGGTGCGGCGGCCATGCCGTGCGGCGGAGGCCCATTCCTAGTTGGCACAGGAAGTTTCTTTCGCCCTTAGGCAAATAGCGGTTCGATGTGGTTGCCTCGGTCCCCAAACAGGGGGTTCTCTTTCCCCAAGCACCTTCGAGCTAGGAGTTGACGATATGGCTGATCGGACGGTTTCACGTAAGACCGTACTCAAAACTGCCGCCGCCGCCACGGCGGGTTTCGGCATTCCGGCGTTCCTCCCGCGCATCGGCGAAGCCGCGGCCGATTTGCCGATCGGGCTGGTCGAACCGACGACCGGCATCTACGCCACCTACGGCGAGTACGAGCGTGCCGGCATCGCGATGGCCGTCGCCGATTGGAATGCGCGTGGCGGCGTGATGGGCCGCAAGGTCGTGACCTTTTCGGAAGACGATGAAAACGATCCCGGCGTCGGCGTGCAAAAGGCGCGCAAACTCGTGCAGCAGGACCATTGCGTGGCCCTGATCGGGACGATCAACAGCGGAATCAGTCTTTCGGTGTCGGGCGCGGCCAATTCGCTGGGCGTCATGTTCATGGACTCCGGCGGTCACACCGACGACGTCACCGGTAAGAACTGCAATTGGAACACGTTCCGGGTCTGTCACTCGACCTGGATGGAGACGCACGCCACGGGCTACGACCTCGCCCAGCGCTTCGGCAAGAAGTGGTATATCATCACGCCCGACTACGCGTTCGGCCACTCGCTCTACGACGGGTACGTGGACGTCGCCAAGCAAATCGGCGTCGACATCATCGCCAACGACCTGGTGCCGCTGACCCTGACCGACTTCAGCCCCTATCTGACCAAGGTTCAGAGCGCGAAGCCGAGCTTGCTGATCGTGCTCAACCAGGGCGACCAGTTCGTCAACGCGCTCAAGCAAGCCGCCGCGTTCGGAATTCAGAAAACGATCCCCATCGGCGGCCCGCAAGTCGAGCTCGAGGCCGTCGAGGCGCTCCCCCCGGAAGCCCGGGTCGGATTCTGGGGCGTCGAATGGTACTATGACTCGCCGTTGTCGGTCGGTGCGGCCGGCTCGGCGGGGCGCCGCTTCGTCGCCGCGTATAAGAAGAAATACAACAAGACGCCGTCGGCCCGCAGCGCCTTCGGTTACATCGCGATGGACCGCGTGCTGTGGTCGATGGCCGAGGCGAAATCGACCGATGCGGTCAAGACGTGCAAGGCCTTGGAGAACGCGCGCTTCAATTCGATCTTCGAGGGCACGTCGTACTTCCGCAAGGAAGACCATCAAATGATGTGGCCGATGCTGATCGGCGAGATCCAACCCAACGGTACGGCGAGCGACAAAGACAATCTGTTCAAGATCATCGGCGCGCAACCGGCCGACAAGGTCGAGCAAACGATCGCTGAAAAAGCGAAGGTCTGCACGATCACGTATCCGTCCTAACCCGGTCCACGAGGTCGTCGCCTAGGAGTCAGGATGCTCGAACAACTCGCCCCGCAGATCGTCAACGGCTTGATGCTCGGCGCGTTCTATGCATCGGTAGCGATCGGGCTCTCGTTGATCATGAACCTCACAGGCGTGATCAACATGGCACACGGGAGCTTCCTGACCCTAGGCGGTTACTTCTCGTTCGCGATGGTCGCGGCCGGCGCGCCGTTCTGGGTGGCGCTGATCGCGGCTCCGATACTCACCGCCCTCGTCGGGCTGGCACTCGAACGCGGGCTCATGCGGCCGCTCTACGGCCGCGATCCGCTCTACAGTCTGCTGCTCACGTTCGGATTGTCGTTGATCGCCGAGGAAGTCTACCGGCTCATTTGGGGATCGAACGGCGTTCCGGTGAGCGCGCCGGCCGCACTGCAGGGCGGCATCTCGCTCGGTACGTTTCAAGTTCCGACCATCCAGGTCTTCACCGCGGCGATCTTGGTGGTCGCGATGTCGGCCCTGTGGCTCTTCCTCAACCGGACGCGCTACGGTTTGCGGCTGCGCGCGGCCGTGCAAGACACGGAGATGATCGCCGCACTCGGGACCAATACGCAAACCCTCTATATGGTGAACTTCGGCCTAGGCGTGTTGCTGGCCGGTTTGGCCGGCGTGCTCGCGGCCTCGCAGTTGGGACTCAACCCGACCTCCGGGAACGCACTGCTGATGCCCGCGTTCGTCACCGTCATCGTGGGCGGCATGGGCAGTCTGCTCGGCGCGCTCGCGGGAGGCTTGCTGATCGGAATGACGATCAGCATGATGACGCTCTTCTTCCCGGCCGCGAGTGACGTCTCGATGTACGTCATCATGGCCGTCATCCTCTTGATACGGCCGCGCGGGCTGTTCGGCGAAGAAGGCCTCTTCGGATGACGTCAGGTCGCCGCGCGGGCATCCTTGCGGGGGTGGCCGTCCTCGTCGTGCTTGCGTTCGGTCCGTGGATCGGCGGTTTCCTGAACATCGACACATCGTTTCTTTCGGAAGTGCTGCTCACGGCCATCGCCGCGCTCGGCGTGAACCTGCTCCTCGGGTATACGGGTTTGCCGATCTTCGGCAACGCGGCGCTCTTCGGGCTCGGCGCATACGGCGCGGGCCTTGCGATCAAGGATTTCCATGCCGGCTTCGCCGTGGCATTACTGGTCGGCGTCGCCGCGGCGTTCGTGGGCGCGCTGATCATCGCGCCGTTTCTGCTGCGCCGGCGTAACATCTACTTCGGCTTGCTGTCGCTGGCGTTCGGCCAGGTCTTCTACTTCATCGCGTACCGCTATTCCGACGTGACCGGCGGCGAAGACGGGATGGCATTCACGCGACCGGCGCTCAATCTCGGGCCGATCCGCGGGACCGTTACCGAGACGATGATGTATTACATCACCTACGGGCTGTTCGTGCTTGCGATCGTCTCGTTTTGGCTGATCGTCCGTTCGCCGTTCGGGCAAACCCTCGTCGCCATCAAACAGAACGAGCTGCGCGTCCGCTACCTCGGCCTCAACACCGACCGTTTCATCCTGGTCGGAATTCTCATCGCGGCGCTGTACGGAGGTCTGGGCGGCGCGCTGTACGGATTGCTCCTGCGCTTCGCCTTCCCGTTACTGCTCGATTGGCATCAGTCGGGGGACTTCGTTTTGATGACGATGCTCGGCGGAGCCGGGACGATCTTCGGGCCGCTGGTCGGTGCGATCATCTTCGTGATCGGCAAGGACATCATCTCGACGATCACGCCCGCCTGGGAGATCTTCCTGGGCGCGTTCTTCATCGCGTGCGTCTTGGGCTTTCCCAAGGGGATTCTCGGGTCGATCGGAGACGCGATCGCGCGCCGCCGCGCACCGGCCGAACCGAACGAGACCGCACCGTGAGCGACGTTCTTCTCAGCGCAACCGGCATTTCGAAGCACTTCGGCGGCGTACAAGCCGTCGACAACGTTTCGATCGCGGTCGAACGCGGTTCGATCCATGCCATGATCGGGCCCAACGGCGCCGGAAAAACGACGTTTTTCAACACCCTTTCCGGCTTCTTCTTACCCGACTCCGGAACGGTCCGCTTCGAAGACGTCGACATCACGCGCGAAGCGAACTGGCGCCGCATCGCACGCGGCTTGAGCCGCACGTTTCAAACGCCGAGTATCTTTCCCGATCTCAGCGTGTACCAGAATCTCCTGATCGGAACGCAAGCCAAACGCGGTGTCGCCTTTCGCTTGAGCTTACCGCGCGGCAAAGAACGCGACGAAATCGAGGCGCGAATCGAAGAACTGCTCGGCTTCGTCGGTCTGGGAGCGGTGCGGCGCCGCACCGTCAGCGAGCTCTCGCACGGGATGCAGCGACTGGTAGAAATTGCGATGAGCTTGTCGACCGAACCGAAGTTGGTGCTGCTCGACGAGCCGATGGCGGGGTTGGCCGAGGCGGAGACCGATCGCGTCGTCGGCGTGATTCGCGACCTTCACGACCGTCTCGGACTCACCGTCCTCTTCGTCGAGCACAACATGCGGGTCGTGTTGGGCCTCGCGCAACGGATCACCGTACTCGACCGCGGACGGCTGCTGGCGGAGGGATCGCCAGGCGAAATCGCCGCCGACGATGCGGTTCGCGATGCGTACCTCGGGAAAGAGATCATCGAGAATGTCTGAGCTGCTGCGCCTCGATAAGGTGAACGCCAACTACGGCAAGAGCCACATCTTGCGCGACGTGTCGCTGACGGTCGGCAAGGGCGAGATCGTGGCGCTGCTGGGACTCAACGGCGCCGGCAAGACGACGACGATGCGCTGCATCCTGGGCCTGATGCGACTGGCGTCGGGGTCCGTCGCCTTCGAAGGCAAGGACATCACCGGTCACGCTCCCTACCGGATCGCACGGTTGGGCATCGGCTACGTCCCCGAGGGCCGGCGGATGTTCCGCGATCTCACGACCCTCGAGAATCTCCAGCTGGCGGAAAACGGCCGCCCCGGTGAATGGTCGATCGCGCGCGTCACGGAGCATCTTCCGATGCTGGGGCCGTTGCGTGCGCGCAAGGCCGGCCGCCTCTCGGGCGGAGAGCAGGAGATGCTGTCGATCGGCCGCGCGCTGGTGACGAATCCCACGCTCTTGCTCGTCGACGAACCATCGCAGGGGCTGGCCCCGATGGTCGTCGAGAGCGTCTACAAAATTCTCGAGGAGATGAAGGCGCGCGGCGTGTCGATCTTGCTGGTCGAGCAGAATGCGTTGCTCGCCCTGAAGGTCGCGGATCGCGCCTACGTGCTCGACGCCGGCCGCATCGTGTACGACGGCGAGGCCGAACATCTGCGCGCGGACCGCGAGCGGGTCCGCACGCTGATGGGTCTGACCGAGGTTCCGGCCTAGCCGGAGACTAGCCCTCGTCCGCGCGATACACGTTGATCGCCGACAACAGCGGGCGATCGTCGAAGCGGAACAGGTACGTTCGGCCGCTGCCGGTGTTCTCGTGCACGATCTTCTGCCACGCCGGCACCGCGAACGTATCGCCTTGTTTCCAGGTCAGCACGGTGTCGCCGACGTGCGTGCGGCCGCTGCCCTCGTACACGTGCATCACGGCGCTCGACGTTTCACGCAACGGCGCGGTCTGCACGCCCGCGTCGATGCGCAACGCCGACGCACCGATCGTCGCGCTGATCTCGGCGCCGTTCGCGCGCATGCGATAGCGCTCTTCGGCGACCGGACCCTTCGCGGCATCGAGCTTCGGCTGCATCTCGGACCACGAATACTTGCGATTCGACGCCGTCTTGAGCAACTCGGACGGATAGCGCGTTTGCGCGTAGTGCTCGGTGAAAATCGCCGGCAACGTTTGCCACAACGGCAGATCGAGGCCGTCGAGCCAGATCATCGGCACATCACCCTCGTTGCCGTGATCGTGCCATTCCCACGCCGGCGTCAGCACGAGGTCGCCGCGTTCCATCATGACCTTCTCGCCTTCGACCGCGGTGAAGCCGCGCTCGCCCTCGATGATGAAGCGCAGCGCGAACGGCGTGTGCCGGTGCGCGCGCGCCGTCTCGCCGGGCAGAATCGTCTGCAGGCCCGCGTAGAGCGTATCGGTCGTGTACGGCGCTTTGAGCTTGGGGTTGATCAGCATGAACACGCGGCGTTCGGCGAGCTCGGTGCCGACCAAACGCGCGGCACGTTCGCAGAACGGGCGCAGCTTCTGGTAGTCCCACACGTGCGGTGCGGCTTTGGCAATCGGAAACGGCGGCGAGACCGTGCTCAGCAGCGGCCAGAGCGGCTCCGCGTGCTCGACCACGGCCTCGTTGAAGAGCTGCTCGAGGCTATCTTGCTGGACGACGGTCATGAGGGGAGGCCTCCCGGCTTCGGATGGGGTGTCGGTTCTCTAGACCTTCCGCAGGGCAGCCTCGGTTTCCGGGGCCCCCGGGTTAAAACGCATTCTTTAGTTGACCGGGTCCGCGGCCTGGGGTATCGTCCAGCCATGGCCCGCAAGAAGACCCCGACCCTGACCGAGGCCGAGTACCGCCTGATGGACATCGTCTGGTCGCACGGCCCGCTCAGCGTCGCCGAGGTCCTCGAACGCGTGGGCGACCCGCCGCTGGCCTACAACACCGTGCTGACCACGCTGCGCATCCTCGAACAGAAGGGCTATCTCTCGCACAAGGCGTCGGGACGTGCGTTCATCTACCGCGCCAACGTCGAGCGCGATGAAGCCCAGCGCGACGTCGTGAACCACGTCGTCGCGCGCTTCTTCGGCGGATCGCCGCGCGAGCTCGTCCTCAACCTGCTCGAGTCCGAGTCCGTCGACGACGCGGAGCTGGCACGCCTGCGCGAGCTGATCGACCGCAAGGCGGGCCCGGCATGATCGTCGCCGTCGTCGCCGTCCTAAAATGACAAGGGCGATTAGTTCGTGCGGGCGATCTCGCCGAAGCGCCCGGCCTGGTAGTCGCGGAACGCCTGCTCGATCTCTTCGCGTGTGTTCATCACGAACGGTCCGTAGCGCGCGACCGGCTCGTTGAGCGGTTTGCCGGCGAGGACCAGCGCCTCGAAGCCGTTGCCTTCGGCCGCGAGTTCGAGCTGGGCCGGCGCGCCGGCGATCAGCGCCGCCTGATGGTCGGCCAGCCGCGTCTGGACGACGCGGCCTTCACCGCCGATCGTATGCACGATCGCGTTCGACCCGGGTGCGAGCGGAATCGACAGCCGCGCGTTCGCATCGAGCTTGACGTGCACCATCGTCGTCGGCACGGTCGTCTCGATCGGCGAGCGCCGGCCGGCCAGTTCGCCGGCGATGACGCGCGCCCACGTTCCCGGTCCGGTGACGATCGGCAGCTGTTCGGCGGCAAATTCTTGATAGCGCGGCGTGGCGAGCTTTTGCGCCCGTGGCAGGTTGACCCAGATCTGGAAGCCGTGCACGCGGCCGCCGTGCTCCATGATCTCTTTCGCCGGCATCTCGGAGTGGATCACGCCGGCGCCGGCCGTCATCCACTGCACGTCACCGGGACGGAGCGAACCGCGGTGACCGTGCGAGTCCTCGTGTTCCATCGCACCGTCGAGCACGTAGGTGACCGTTTCGAAGCCGCGGTGCGGATGGTCGGGTGCGCCGATGCCCTCGCCCGGGCCGTACGTTACGGGCCCCATCTCGTCGATCAACAGGATCGGATCGAAGTACGAGAGGCCGGCGACCGGAAAGGCACGCCGGATCTGGAAGCCGCCGCCTTCGAGCGCGACTTGGGTGGGGACGACGGTGATGGACGGGGTCGAGGTTTGCATCGCCCAAGCCATAACCGCGACCGGGTTGCAGCGGTTTCCCGCCGGATCAGTGATTGAGCCGGCAGACCACGTCGCCGCCGCTGCCGGCGCCGAAAAAGCGGGCTTCGGTGACGCCGGTGCCCGGCACGTACACGATCGCGTTGAGCTTGCGGCCCGACAGATAGTCCGAGAACAGGTAGCCCGTCGCGGGCCGGCCGGCGCCGTCGCGCGTGGGCTGCGTGCCCTCGAAGTGCTTGTCGATCACGATGCCGGTGAGGTTGAAATACGTGCTGCGCTCGCCGGCAGCGGGCGGTGCGGCCGGCAGCAAAAGCCGCCGCGCGAAGCGCTTCACGACGCCCGGTTGCAGCACGTAACCGAGCGCGTAGATATCGCCTTGCGCGTCCGCCTCACGCACGGCCGTCGTTCTGGTCACCGACGGCCCCGACGCGATCGCCGTCGTAACGAGCGACGCATGCGGCGCGACCTTCGGGTCGGCCGTCGCGACGTCGATCGTCACGTAACCCTGCGGCGTACACTTCAGCAGCTGGTGAAAGCCCGGGCTCATCGGCGTCAGCGGCGCGCCGGCCGCGACGGCGAGGTTGCCGGCACCGGCCGCGGCTGCGAGCGCGAACGCAAGCAACAGCTTCATGACGGATCGGCGAACAGAAATTCGAGATCGTCCTTGGTGAGCGACTTCGCGATCGCGCTGTCGGCTTTGATGACCGA
>Ga0181536_10005658_pt1 | contig 12746 bp, 15 predicted proteins | sample PEATcosm2014_Bin_41_FD_121105 | JGI IMG/M metagenome (GOLD analysis project Ga0181536, IMG submission 121105) | Peatland microbial communities from MTU Mesocosm Facility, Houghton, MI, USA - PEATcosm2014_Bin17_60_metaG | ecosystem: Environmental > Terrestrial > Soil > Wetlands > Peat | place...
ATCCTGCAACGGCGACGAGCCTCAACAACCTCGCTTGTTTGCTTCAGGCTCAAGGCGATTTGGCTGGGGCGCGGCCGCTTTATGAGCGGGCGCTGGCGATTTGTGAAAAGGCGCTCGGCCCCGAGCATCCTGATACGGCGAGGGGCCTCGGCACCCTCGCTGGGTTGCTTCAGGCTCAAGGCGATTTGGCCGGCGCGCGGCCGCTTTATGAGCGGGCGCTGGCGATAAGAGAAAAGGCGCTCGGCCCCGAGCATCCTGCAACGGCGACGAGCCTCAACAACCTCGCTTGTTTGCTTCAGGCTCAAGGCGATTTGGCTGGGGCGCGGCCGCTTTTTGAGCGGGCGCTGGCGATCAAGGAAAAAGTTCTCGGCCTTGAGCATCCGGATACGGCGACGAGTCTCGACAACCTCGCTTGTTTGCTTCAGGCTCAAGGCGTTTTGGCCGGGGCGCGGCCGCTTTGTGAGCGGGCGCTGGCGATCCGCGAGAACGTTCTCGGCCCCGAGCATCCTGATACGGCGACGAACCTCAGCAACCTCGCTTGTTTGCTTCAGGCTCAAGGCGATTTGGCCGGGGCGCGGCCGCTTTGTGAGCGGGCGCTGGCGATTTGTGAAAAGGCGCTCGGCCCCGAGCATCCTGCAACGGCGACGAACCTCAGCAACCTCGCTCGTTTGCTGCGCGACACGGGTCATGCGGTCGAAGCCGAGCCATTATTCCGCCGAGCAATCGCCATCGGCGAAAAGGCGCTAGGCCTCGAACATCCACTGACGCGGCGATACCAGAGCCATTACGCCCGCCTGCTGCTTAACACCAACCGACTGGCGCAGGCGTTGGCGCTCGGCAAGGCCGCGCTCGTGACGCATGAGGCGGCTTCTGGCCCCGAGCATCCTTGGACCAAGGACTCAGCGCGCGTCACCGCGGACGCGCTTGGCGACGTGGAGGAAGCAGCGGCGTTGCGCGCCCGTTATGGCCTGTCCGACGCCGGGGCGCAGCGCTGACGCGTTATGTTGAGAATTCCCGCTATGTCCAAAAGTTAAACCTTTTGCATGGTCCCGCTGCCCAGTGTTTCCAAGGCCTCGCGCTATGCAAAAGATATTTTCAAAAGCATGTCGCACGGCCACCCTTCCCGCATGACGATTTTGGATTCTGCCAGCGCTTCGATCGAAGGCCAAAGTTATTGATACGCAGGCGTCCCATTATGTGGGGCTCGCGCAGCCACAGCCTGGCCATTTAAGATTCCCAATCGATATTAATCGGATGTTAATTTCATATCTTTAGGATATCCTTTCCATATGAATCAGAGATGGGAAGGATATCCGGTATGATCACCGTTGTGGGAGGCACCAAGGGCGGCTCTGGCAAGTCCACCGTCGCCACAAATCTGACCGTCATGCTCGCCGCCGCCGGCCGCGACGTCTTGCTGGTCGATGCCGACGACCAGGAAACATCAACCGACTTCACCGCCATGCGCAACGACACGCGACCGGGCGGAGCTGGGTACACCTGCGTCGCCGTCACCGGGCGCAACGTGCTGACCGAAGTCAAACGGCTCGCGGACAAGTATCAGGAAGTGGTCATCGATACCGGCGGCCGAGACACGGCCAGCCAGCGTGCCGCGCTGGCGATCTGCGATACTTATCTGGTGCCGTTCGCGCCGCGCTCATTTGACGTGTGGACGCTCGACAAAGTGGCCGAGCTGATTGAGGAGGCGCGGAGCATCAATCCGGACTTGCGTGCGCTGGCGTTCATCAACCGCGCCGACGCTCAGGGCAAGGACAACGCCGAGGCGGCCGAGTTTCTAGCCAGCAAGCCGGCGCTGGAGTTCATCACGACTGCTTTGGGCAATCGGAAGGCCTTCGCCAACGCCGCCTCGCAAGGGCTGGCCGTTGTGGAGCTTCGGCCGCACGACGCGAAGGCCAATGAGGAGGTGGGGAAATTATTTGGATATCTTTTCGATATCAAAAAAATATCCAAGTTGAAGGGAGCATAAGCCCATGACCATCAGCCGTAAGCCGAGCCGTGAGAAGGGAACAGAGGCAACCCCGGCCCAGTTGCTGACGTTTGTCGAAAAGGGCGGGAGCGTCGCCAGGAAAGCTGAGGACGCCTCAGTCATCAAAGCGGCTCAGCATCCGCTGAAGTTTCCGAGCAGCGACCTGTTCGAGCGTCTTGAGCGAGCCCGCGCCGCTGGCCCAGTCAAGCTCCCACGCAATACCTGGATTTTACAGGCGATCGCGGAAAAGCTGGCGCGCGAGGAATCGTAATCGGATATTATAAAGATATCTATTAGATATTATAAAAGTATCTAATAGATATCTTGTCGGGAGCGTTACAGTCGCTGGTTTAGAGGCCCGTAATGACGAAATTCGCTGAACGGGCGTTATGGAACTGGAACCGCAGAAGCCGCTGGACTTTCCCGGCTGTCTACTAAATAATTCTGCGTCGTTCACTAAAACTTCATGGCTGAAAAATGGTCCCCAGCTCCACCCTGCCCGATACGATCGACGGAAAGGCTGTTCAGAGCCTCGTCGAGGCCCACGCTATTCGCGGCGCGACCGTCCTCGGCCAGCCGGGCGGCTGGGCCATCCTCGTGCGCTACGGTGCCCTCGAACGCGCCGTCGCCGCGCAGCGCGCTCGCAAGCCGCGCCTGTGGCGCAACCTCGCGACCGCCGCGACCTTCGTGCGCGAAGAGCTGGGCGTCGCCCGCTTCGAGGTCGACGCGCTCAATCACGAGCCGGACGCGGATCGGCGTCGCCGTCCCGATCAGGCCGCGCGCATGAAGCAAAAGCACGAAGCCGGCGAGCACGACGCTTGGTTCCGGGGGGAAGTCGAAAAATCACTGACGCGCGCCGACAGCGGCGAGGCGCAGTGGTTTTCTCATGAAAGCGTCATGACGAAGCTCGACGCCCGCATCGCCCGCCTGAAAGGGACCGGCGCGTGAGCGTTCCCGTCCTCTGGCAGGACGACGCCGACGCCGATCTCGACATCATTCTCGATCATATCGAAACGGAAAGCCCGCGCGGCGCCCTGACAATGGCGCTCGCCATCCGGCAGGGCGCCGATGTGCTCTTGAGCGAGTATCCTAAAATCGGCCGGCGTGGGCGCGCCGCCGGCACCCGCGAGCTCGTGATCGCCCGAACGCCCTTTGTCGTCGTCTATCGTGTACGGCAGAAGCCCGAGCGCGTCGAAATTATCCGCGTCCTGCATGGCGCGCAGAAGTGGCCATAAGCTGTCTATTTTTGTGAGGTGAGGAGGTTCGCGAGGTCGTTCCGAAACTGCTTCCAGAATCCTTTTAAATTAGTCAGCCCGGCCTTGAATTGATACGAACCGCCGGGAGCGAACAGCGGCAGGGTTATTTGACGGAACCGGTTTCGACTGGCCTCTGCTTCCGCGTATTCAGGCGAGAGGCAGATTATTTTCTCACGGCCGTCCGCAAAGCGCGTGATTGCGCCGACGTTTTCAAGCAGTGCGAGGCAAGGCGAAAAATCTTGCGATCGTATGCCGAGTTCGTCACCGATTTCTTTGCCTGTGCGGCTGCAAAGGTCCAATTGCGGGCCAATCGAATACCATCGGATTTGTTGCAAGACCGCGAGAGCCATCGCCACTTGAGCGCGTGTGGCGCCCGAATTTCTCAACCGATCTACGATTTCTGCGTGGAAGTCTTTTGTGCTCACGGGGTCGCTATACCACGTATGGCGCGCTCACGCCTTGCTATGTTCACTCCCCCGGAGCGATTAATTGCCGGTGTCCGACGAATCGGTATAGGCTAGGGCGATCTTTAACAGAGGAACACGACCTAGAAACACAAAACCCGCCGTGGAGGCGGGCCGGTGTCCCGGCGAACCGGGGAATTCATGTGCGTTGCAGCCACGAATTTCCCTGAAATCAGATCCCAAGTCAAGCGGAAACATCGTTTCCGCTAACGGGAGTGTTTGTGCCGGTTTTTGGCCCCTTCTGGGCGGGTTGAGCGATCAACCCGAACGGGAAAGCTATGACCCCATTGGACTTATTGACCGCGATTGGCGGGACGAAATCTCTTTCCACTCTCGACGGAATCGCCCGGGCCATTTGGACCGACTGGGGGGCAGGGCGGCTCACCGACGAGCAGGCGAGCGCGCTGGCGGAGACGCTGGAGGGCCGCAAGCGGGAGATACGAGGGATCGACACGGTCGCGATCCGGGCACCGCAAGTGGCCGAGGCCGCCCGCAAGCAGGGCCGCTTGAGCCACTTTCCATCCAAGAGGAAGGCGGCACGGTCGCCGAACCGGCGCGCGTCGATTGAGCGGCGGCGGACTCTGGCGACGTCCGGCCCCATGCCGCCGCAACTCGCCAGCCAGTTCACGACCGGCGAGCTTGCGGCGTTGCGGATCGTCGCCGACGCTGTAAGGGACCGAGGCGCCTGCATGCTGACCTTGGGGGAGATCGCGGCCCGCGCGGGCGTCGGGATCACCACCGCTCGCAACGCCATCCACGAGGCCGCCGGTCACGGCTATCTGACCATCGAAGAACGGCGCCGCGACAAGCGGCCCAATCTCTCCAATGTCGTGCGGGTCGTCTCGCGCGAATGGCTTGGCTGGATCGAGCGGGGCCGAAAAAATTCAAGCGCTGGCCGAGGCACCGCCACCGCTTTCGCTTCCCAGGGGGGAGGGTCCAAAAAAATGGAGTCCACGGATAAAGATTCTAAACAAACCTATTGCGGAGACCGCATTTCACGCGGTCAACATTCCCCAAACCTGCCCCAAAAACCAAAAAGAATAGCTTTTGGGGCAGGTTGAACAGCGCGGCTACGCCGCAAAGAAGCTTTTCCATGAATTGACGTGGCGAGAACCGTTCGACATTTCGAACGCAGCGCAGCGGCTTGAGCGGTTTGTTGTCGTTTGCGTCAACGCCAACGAGCCCTCGCCGGGCCTCATTTTAAGTCAAGCGTCGTCTTCGGTATATCGCATCACCTCCGCCATGGGTTTTCCTATTTGCTGCGCTGGCTTTTCGGCGGTCGCTGAAATTGTTTGCCCATCGACATCGGCGCCCGCCTCTTTTGGCGCTCCGCCCATGGAAGCCGGCGGCGCAGAACCCTCGGCCGAGCTGGATGGCTTCCCAGCGTGCGAACTGGCGAGGAGATCGCCGAACAGCACTTTGTCGGAATCTCGGGTCAGGAACCCCGGCAGCTCGCGGCGCAACCAGTCGCCGAGGCGTTTCGAGAACTCAGCGTCGCCGGCGTTTTCCAATCGATGCAGAACAAGCGCCCCGAGCAGAACTTTTCGTCTTGTGTCGTTGGCGCGCTCCTGTCTTCCAGCGCGAGCTTGCAATGCCTTTTTCTGCGCGTCGAGTTGGGCAATTCGTTCGGCAATGCTTTTGCGAGCCATGAGCGGTTCTTTCTGAAATCGTTTCTGGAGCGACGACCCATAAGCGCAACCTAGACTCCTGCCAAGCCGGTTTCACAAATCGCTGAATTGCTTCCGCCCCCGACAACGAAATTCAACTCTCACGCGCAGACATCATATTTTCACCAGAACGCCCGCTACGGCGCGAACACCAAAACGTCCGGAGCGTAGCGAAATAATATTTAAGGGCGCACTTACGAGTTGCTTCGCAACTCAGGCACGGATAAGCTGCCAAGCTATCGGTAATTCGATTTGGCGGTTTTGATTGGCGATCTATCACCTTAGCATGAAACCCATCAGCCGTTCTTCGGGACGAAGCGCCGTGGCGGCGTCCGCCTATCGTTCGGCGGAATGCCTGACAAACGAGCGCGACGGCCTTACACATGATTTTACCCGGCGGCAGGGCGTTGAGCATTGCGAGATCGTCGTCGCGCAGGGGTCCGACGCGGAATGGGCAAAGGACCGCTCGGCTTTGTGGAATGCCGCCGAGCAGAGTGAAAATCGCAGGGATGCGCGGGTCGCCCGGGAATTCGAGATCGCGCTGCCGCATGAGTTGAATGCCGAACAGCGTCTGGAGCTAACACGAGAGTTCGCTCAGGGTTTGGCGGATAGGCACGGGACGGCGGTGGATTTCGCCATCCATGCCCCGCATGGCGAGACGGACGGTCGAAATTTCCACGCGCATCTGATGATGACGACGCGGGCGGTGAATTCCGAGGGGCTTGGCGACAAGACGGCGATCGAGCGGGAGAACAAATGGCTGGCGGCGAACAATCTGCCGTTGACGCAAGTGCAGCTCGGTGAAATCCGCCAATCCTGGGAGCAGACCGCGAATGAACATCTGGCGCGGGCCGGGCTGGAAATTCAGATCGATCATCGCTCGCATATGGAGCGCGGGCTGGAGATCGAGCCGACCGAGCACATGGGCGTTCACGCCACGCGGATGCAGCGGCGCGGTCAAGACGTGTCGCGGACGCGACTGGACAACGAGGCGGCGCGGCGCAACGCCGAATTGATCCGGGAAAAGCCGGAACAGGTTCTGTCTGTTATCACCAGCGAGAAGAGCGTGTTCGATCGGCGCGACGTCGCGCGGGCGCTGCATCGCTATATCGACCAGCCCGAACTGTTTCAGGGGGCGTTCGCGCGGGCTATGGGCTCCAAGGCTCTTGTGGAGCTGGCGCCGGAGGTTCGCGCCGCGAGTGGCGAGGTTCTGGAGCTCGCCCGCTATTCGACCCGGGAAATGGTCGAGATCGAGCGCGGCATGGTTTTCTCGGCCGACCGGATGAGCGAGGCGCGGGGTCATGGCGTGGGCGAGACCCATGTGGAGGAGGCGCTGGCGGCGCGCTCTTATCTTTCGGACGAACAGCAGGAGGCTGTCCGGCATATCACTGGAGAGGAGCAGCTCACCGTCGTCGTCGGACTGGCGGGAGCGGGCAAGAGCACCATGCTTGGCGCCGCGCGCGAAGCATGGGAGCGGACGGGCTATCGCGTTCACGGGGCGGCGCTGTCCGGGAAAGCCGCCGAGGGTCTTGAGGAATCTTCCGGCATCGCTTCTCGCACCCTGGCGTCCTGGGATTACGGCCTGTCCGCCGGGCGCGTAGAATTTGGCTCTCGCGACATTTTGGTGATCGACGAGGCCGGAATGGTTTCCTCGAAGCAATTGGCGCGCTTCGTCGGCGAGGCCGAGCGGACCGGCGCAAAGATCGTTCTCGTTGGGGATCCGGAGCAATTGCAGCCGATCCAGGCGGGGGCGGCGTTCCGGGCCGTTGCGGAGCGGGTCGGCTTCGCCGAGCTGGAGGGCGTTCGCCGGCAAGGGGAGAATTGGCAGCGCCAGGCGTCGCAGGATTTTGCGCGGCATCGCACCAGCGAGGGGTTTTTGGCTTACGCCGAGAGGGACGGGGTGCGGTTTTCGCAGACGCGGGACGAGGCGCGCGGAGAGATCGTGCGGGATGTTCTCAAGGACATGTCCGAGCGACCGGACGGCTCGCGGATCGTGCTGGCGCATCGGCGCGCCGATGTTCGGGAGTTAAACGGGGCAATCCGCGCCGCCCGTCAGGAGAGCGGCGAGCTGTTGGGCGAGCGATCCTATGTGACGAACGACGGCGAGCGACGGTTTGCCGTCGGCGACCGCGTGCTGTTTCTGGAGAACAATCGCGATCTTGGCGTGAAGAACGGGATGCTGGGAACGGTTCAGGAGGCCGAAGAAGGCCGGCTGGTGGCGCGGCTCGACAATGCGCGGGGGCCGGCGCTCGGGCGGGAGGTTTTTGTGTCGACAGCGGATTACGCCGCCGTCGATCACGGCTATGCGACGACGATTCACAAATCGCAGGGGGCGACGGTCGATCGCGCTTATGTGCTGAGTTCTGGCAGCATGGACCGGCATCTGACCTATGTCGCGATGACCCGCCACCGCGAGGCGGCGACGCTTTACGCCGGGCGCGACGAGTTCAAGGATTTGCGGGGACTCTCCGAGCGGCTTGGCCGGGCCGGCCTGAAGGAAACGACGCTCGATTACGCCGGGGATTTTGCCGAGCAGCGCGGGATGGCGGATAGGCTTGGGGTTTCGAGCGAGATCGTGGTTCCCGCCCGCGCCGAGAGCGACGCGCAACGCGCGAAGGAGTTCGACCGCGAAGGCGCCGCGCGCCCGTCCGAATTGTCGCCGGAGGGCGCCGCGAGAGAAACACAGCCGCGCGCCGCGCCCGACCGCGAGAAGCTGCGGGCGTATGGCGAGGCGGCGAAAGCCACGTTCGCTCGCTCGCGAGAGGTTGCAGGAGAGGACGGGGAACGGGGCGCGGAAGAGCGTCAGGAGGAGCGCGCGCAAACGTTGGCGCCGCGAGAAGCGCAAGAGAGGGAGCGGCGGCAGGCTTCGCCGTCCCTCGACGCCGAGCGGATGCAGGCCATCGCCCAGGAGGCGAAGCTCGCCTTCTACAAGGCGGAGGGCGCCGCCAAGGCCCGCGAAGCTTTCGCGCAGGCGGAAGCGCGCCGCGCCATGGAGGCCGAGCGCGTGCGGGTCGAGGCGGAACGAGAGCGGCTGGCGGAAGAGCAATTGCTCAAAGAGCAGAACCGCGAGCGCGAGGTCATGCGGCAACGTTCCCACGATCACGGGCATGAACGCTGATTTTTCTAGGATGGATTGGAGGCCAGCATGGGAAACGAGTCGGACGGCGGCGCGAGGATGGAAGAAATCGGCGGGCTGATCGTTCACGCCGAAGCCGCGCAAGCCGCGCTCGACAAGGGGCTCGCGGCCCATGCGGAGAACGTCGCGAACATCACGCGGCTGATCCAGTATGGCGCCGGGGTTTTGAAGAAACTTGAGGCGGAAGCAGAGCAGCTTGGCCTGCGCGCCGAACAAGCCGGGGCGGGCGCCGTGCGCGAGGAGGTTCGGGAGAGCCTTGCGGGCGCGGGCGCCGTTGTCGGCGACGCCGCGCGCGGCGCTCTTCGTCCGGTGATGGCCGACGTCGTGGCGGTGATCGGCCAAGCGCATCGCGCCGGCATGAGCCTCGACGAGAAGGCGGAGCTGTTTTCGAACCGCATGATGGCGATGATGGCGGCAGTTGCGATTGGCGCGTTGATGGTCGTTGTTTTCGGCGTTTGGGTTGCGCTCGCTTGGCAGCGTTCGGAGATCGCCAGCCTTGCGCAGGAAAAAGCCGACTTACGCGGCGAGATCGCCGCCATGACGGAAGTTTCACAAAAGATGCAGGCGCAAGGGCTGAAAATCGAGTTCTCCGATTGCAAAGAAGCCAACGGTCGCGCGCGCCGCTGCGTGGCGGTCCAGCCCGGCGCGCAGCGCTGGGGAACCGAGCAAGCGCCCTTCTATGTGTTGAAAGGCTATTGAGGCGCGCTTCGCGAAACCCCCGCGAGGCCCGGCTAAAGTGTCAACCGGTTTCAAGCGCGAATCCCCTGACGAGCCACCCCTCGGCATCGTCGAGGCGGGGCTTGAAGCTTTATGATATCAAAAACTATCCGCGATTGTGCATTTGGGGAGGACGCTCCATGACGACCGATAACGTATCATTCGTTCGCGCCATTCTCGCTTCCGTGGTCTTCTTGGCGTTTGCCCCGGCGGGTAATGCGACGACTCCGTCGCCGTCAAGCGATCCGGCCGAACTGTTCGGAGCATGCTTTGTCGATGCTCTCGTCGCACCGCCCGCTTCAAGGGAGCTGAGGGTTTATATTGAGCGCTGGCATGAACCTGGAATCCAGTTCGCATGTAACGGCGAGCCGGCGCGAGGGCTGAGGGACTTCCTCGATTTCATGGCGAAAACACGGCCCACCCTCTTGCCGATTCCCCTCGCCCCGTCAAACACTAAGACTGTAGGAACAGTCCAATTTGTCGGCGACCCGCGCGATAATATCTTCGATCCGGACCACGAATGCGATGCGGAGTCGTGCTATATTTATTTCCATCCCAGAGCCTATGCCGACGACAACATAGACGAGTACATCAATTGTTTCAAAAGCGCGTTTGCCGGCTTGGACATTAAATCTGAAGGCGAGTGGGCAGAGTTCATGTGTGGTGCGCCGGCCGCAAAGCAGCTCTATCATTACGCGCAGGAGGTCTCGGCGCCAGAAATGATCGTCTCCTCCACGGACAGCAACGGGAGGCAGCTTCGCACGATCACTTTCGACAAGGGCAAAGGGCTCGCCAACAAGGACAAGGTCTATCCTTGGCAAAGCCGTCCGGATCGGTGTGAAGTCGTCACAAAAGTTGGAGATGAAGGTGACCAGGATTATCGATGCCACCTCTATATCAATGTGGGCCCCTACGTGACCGCTGGATCGCTCAAGCACAAACTGATTGAAAAGAACGGCGCCAATTTCGAAAAAGCAGTTATCGGCCCCGGGCCGGTCAAGCTCAATGACGAAGGGTTCAACAACCTTCCTGATGGCTCGATTTTTATACCTGAACCGGCGGCGGCAAAATTCCTTGCCAATTTTGAGGGCGGCCCTTCCGCCACGAATATTGGCGTGGTTATCGACAGTTTACGAGAAAACAAAGCAGCATATGCAATCGACTACCATCCAGTTGGCTACGTGCGAAGTCCACAATCCTGGTCGAATGAGTTTCTAAAAAAGAAATACTTTAATGGCGGCGTGGCTGCGCCGAAATATGCTCAAGATCCGACTTATGAAGCCGCGACACACACTCTCGTCGCTATTTTAAAAGGAGGCAATTACGCGTATTATGAGAGTTTTTATTTCGGCGCGAACGGAGTATTTGAATATTCTGTTCAATGCGAGACGAAGACGTGTCCTGACATCAGGCCATTTGCGTCTGGAGGTGAAAAAACGATCGAATTTTTAAAAGACAGAGGTTACGGCGACTACTGGCTGCAATCTCTATTTACGTTAGTTAGACCGTTCAACAATATCTATGGTGTCGGCGGGTTGCTGGCCGTGATTGGTTGGTTAATGAGACGCGGTAGAAATCAATCCGGGCGGCCCGCCGGTTGATCCGGGCAATTGGACTCGCGTTTACCTGAGGCAACGCAATCGCGTCGAGTCCAAGGGACCCTCACGACAGGGTCGTTTAGTTCGCTGATTTTTCGTGGTGGTTTTGGGATTCCTTTTGGGGCGAATGTGTGAATCTATCTGCGACAGCCCGAATCGGAGGTTGCCGTCATGCGAGCGCCGCTGCTGGAGATTTTACGCGAAATTCCGGATCATCGTCGCGTCGAAGGTCGATTAGGCCACCTGGCCTCTGGGCCTATCGGTCCCGCCGGTGCTCGACTCGGTTAGGAGGGACGCCAGCGGGCTATTGTCCTCGTTGATCGCCAACTGCCGTGGCGTGGCGCCGTCCGCATCGCGCGCCTCAAGGTCGGCGCCCTTCTGGATTAGTAAGCGTACCATTTTCTCGATCAGCAACCGCGCCGCGGCTTCGCGATCCCACTCCGCAGCCCAATGCAGCGGCGTGCGCTGCGATTGATCGCGAGCATCGATTTCGGCACCCTTCTCGATCAGCAACCGCGCCACCGCCTCTCGACCCCACCGGACGGCAAAATGCAGCGGCGTCCACTGATACGAGTTGCGCGCGCCCACCTCAGCGCCCATCGCGATCAGCAACCGGGCCACCTCCACGTGACCGCTCCAGGCCGCCAGATGCAATGGGGTCTTTTGGCTGGCATTGCGCACGTCGACCTTGGCGCCTTTCTCGATCAGCAACCGGGCCACCTCCACGTGACCGTTCCAGGCTGCCAGATGCAATGGCGCTCTCCCGTCGTCGTTGACCGCGTCAACTGCCGCTCCTTTTTCGAGCAAACGGCGCGCTTCATCGTAAAGACCATGGCGGGCGGCAATATGGAGAGGCCAATCGGCGATCATTATAAATCCTCCGTTGAAGCCAAACCGTGTCCGTTGCCTATTGATCGGGGTTTTTTGGAATACCCCCACTCTTAACACACGAAGTCTCCGTTGGGTGGCGATTTGAGATGGCGATAGATTGGAATCCTGTCGACGCCCCGGCTCATCGCGGTCGTCAATTTGACATCATTGCGGTCGAGCTTCTGCAATCTCGGAGATAAAATATGCGCGGGTCGTATGTTGTATGTCGCATGCCGCACGTCGTATTGACGGCGACCCTAATGCTGTGGTCCGCCAAGTTTGGCAAGTTGTATTTCGGCGTGCCGCGCTGCGCGAGGATGCGAGTACGATTATAGTTCCCTCAGTTGCAAGCTCGCTGGCGACGATTGCCTGTTCAAATGCGACACTGAGGCGCCATCGACAAAAAATTACGGCGCGATATCCTACAGCCGCGAGTCCGAATTCTCAGGAACCTCGCATGGCTTCTCTAATCGGGCAAGTGCTGAAGCGCGCGCGCAAACGGAATGCGCAATCGGAGGGAGAGACTGTAAAGTCATCGTATGGTTTTGGAACAGCTGCGCGGCGATTGCTGTTGGTGGTGATGTCGTAGCTTGGGGCCGCGATCCGTCGCTCCGTGTCGCAAAAGCAAGCGCTCTTAACGAGTGTCGCAATTCCGACGGAGCCGGTTGTAGAATCGAGGATTTGGCCTGCTCGCCTTAACGAGGGCGAGACCGCAGCGGCGCAAAGATACCGAACGGCCATGAAGGAGAACTGTCATGCTTGCCCGCTCTTGCTTGCTTCTCCTTTGGCCGATGGCGATCTGGTATTCGACGCCGGCCTTAGCGGATGACGCAAGCGTCTGTGGCTCTAATAACTTGAGCTTGGCAGCCGATGCGCGTTTGGCTGCCTGCACGAATTTGATTACAGCGGGTCGCTACTCTGGCGAGGGTCTTGCCGTCCTGTTCAACAACCGCGGCGTCGCCTACGAGGCCAAGGGCGATCTCGACCACGCCATCGCCGACTATAGCGAGGCGATCCGCCTCAAACCGAATTACGCTGACGCGTTCGTCAG
>Ga0181536_10005659_pt1 | contig 12746 bp, 12 predicted proteins | sample PEATcosm2014_Bin_41_FD_121105 | JGI IMG/M metagenome (GOLD analysis project Ga0181536, IMG submission 121105) | Peatland microbial communities from MTU Mesocosm Facility, Houghton, MI, USA - PEATcosm2014_Bin17_60_metaG | ecosystem: Environmental > Terrestrial > Soil > Wetlands > Peat | place...
AAGGAGCTTTTATGCGTCGTCAAATTGTGCCTGCGTTTCGATTAATGCTTGTGCTGACGGTGCTGACGGGGTTGATTTATCCCGGCGTCGTCACGGGCCTCTGCCAGGTCCTCTTCCGTTGGCGGGCCAACGGAAGCATGCTAAGCGTGGGGGGGAAAGAGATCGGATCGGCCCTCATTGGGCAGAACTTCACGAAGCCGGAGTATTTCCATCCGCGCCCTTCGGCGGCAGGCAACGAGGGCTACGACGCGACGGCTTCCACAGGGTCCAATTACGGCCCAACCAACCAGAAGCTCATCGATCGAGTAAAAAGCTCGGCGGAGCAGTTCCGCAAGGAAAACCCTGACTACACCGGGCCGATTCCTGCAGATCTGTTGACCGCTTCCGCCAGCGGACTCGATCCCGACATCAGCCCCGCTTCCGCAGATGCGCAGGCGCCGCGAGTTGCCAAGGCGCGAGGCATCGATCTTCACCAGGTGGAGGGGCTTATCAGCCAGAATACCAAGGTCGCAGATTTGGGTTTCCTGGGTGAGCCTCGGGTGAACGTCCTCGAGCTGAATCTTAAATTAGACCGTCAGTTTCCGCAGAGGTAATTACCACCCCGAACGTTGCGCGGGTGATGTATTTGGCCTCCGGCCAACGCATCGTGTGGAGAACGTCCTTCCCAAGGCCGGATTGCCCTAGCAGTGGGGAAAGAACCAGTAAAAAGCTCATCCTCCCGCAGCGAATTTCCGATATGATAATTAGTTGCCAGTCAGCATCAGAAGGGGTAGCCTTCCTTGACAGATCACATTGCGATCTCTAAGGCTAGTTATAGCGACAGGGGAGCCTCAACCTCTGAAACCGCCGTGGCGCCGAGTCGTAAAGCGACAGGTTCGCATTACACGCCTGAGGGACTTGCGGATTTTGTGGCTGAGCAGATATATGGTGCCAGGGATGAGAAACAGTCCGGAAATACCACTAAGATTCTGGACCCCGCCGTCGGCGATGGCGAGCTCCTTCGTTCCATCCTCAAGGTTGCGAAGCAGAATCACCACACCAATCTTCAGGTATTTGGCTTTGAAACGACCTGTGAGGCCCTTGATGCCGCGAAGCAACGACTCCAAAGGGAGTTTCCCTGCGCTGCTATCACTCTCACGCATGGTGATTTCTTGGAATTCGTGCTTCAAAACTATGGCGCCAGTCCTAACGGCGGCTTATTCCAGCAGCTCTCCCAGCCGGAGTTCGATTTAATCATTGCAAACCCACCCTACGTTCGGACCCAAGTTATGGGTGCCAAGCAGGCCCAACGGCTGGCGCAGGAGTTCGGGTTGTCAGGTCGAGTGGACTTGTACTATGCGTTCATTCTGGGGATGGGCAGGGCCCTTCGACCAGGCGGGATTGCAGGAATCATCGTTTCCAACCGCTTCATGACCACGAAGTCCGGTCACGACGTACGTTTGAGCATCCTCGACAACTTCGATGTTCTTCATGTGTGGGATTTAGGTGACACACGCCTCTTCGAGGCCGCAGTCCTGCCCGCCGTTTTACTTCTTCGGAAGAAAACTGAGGGCCTCCTTCCCCCCGGTCCTCGATTCACTTCGATTTACTCGACACAGCGGACGAACAGTAGCACTGCTTGCGAGGACTGTGTCTCCGCTTTGTCAAAAACCGGTGTTGTCAGACTCCGGGACGGTCAGAGTTTCCTCGTGCGTCGCGGCAGGCTAGATTGCGGTCTCAAGCCCGGTGAGGTGTGGCGCATTGCAACTGAGGATTCCGATGCATGGCTCTCCAAGGTAGCTGCGAACACCTCTGGGACGTTTCGAGACATTGGAAGGACTCGAGTAGGAGTAAAGACGACGGCCGATCACGTGTTCATCCGGTCCGATTGGGAGGATATGCCTGAGTCCGAGCGGCCCGAATTATTGAAGCCTCTGGCGACTCACCACATCGCACGCCGGTTCAGGGCAGTCTGCCCCGAGCGCCCAAAACAAATCGTGTATCCTCACCATACGGTAGATGGAAAACGGTCGGCAGTGAATCTTGGGGAGTTTCCCCAAACTGCACGGTACCTGAATTCGTTCCGTCCTTTGCTCGAGCGGCGCCGATATGTTGCTGAGGCTGGGCGAGCCTGGTTTGAAATTTGGGTACCACAGGACCCGGATTCCTGGTCCAAACCAAAGATCGTGTTCCGCGACATCGCACAGACACCCACGTTTTGGATGGACTTGCAGGGTTGCGTCGTCAATGGAGATTGTTACTGGCTAGCTTGTGAGCGACCCGAGCAGATTGATTTGCTATGGCTTGCACTTGCGGTTGCCAATTCGACATTCGTTGAAGCGTATTACGATCACAGGTTTCACAACAAGCTGTACGCTGGGCGACGGCGTTTCATGACTCAATATGTCGAGAAATTTCCCCTCCCTAACCCAAGTAACGCATTGGCGAGAAAAATCATCGTTGCGGCAAAACAAATCTACGACCTGACACCGTCACCTGAGGCCGAGCACTTGGAACAAGAACTGGACAAGATGGTTTGGCAGGCTTTCGACGTGTCACCCGAAGAAGTTGTCAGGTAGCGGAATTTGAAGTTTCTTATTTACAACCTTCCCTTGAAACTGGGGGAAACGAGTGAAGAAAGCTTCTCCTGTGGTCAAATAAAAGCGCGTTAGGATTACTTCCCCTTCATCGTTGAGGCCATAGAAAAGCGCATAGCGAACGTCGCAATGCCGTAGTTTCTTTCCTTCGAATGGGGGCACACCTAGCAGGTCCTTGCTATCAGGTCGAACTAGACCCAGGTCTATTGTGGGCGATGTTTGGAGCTTAATTTCGAGAAGCTGATTTCGAATGTCTGGAAATTGGCCATCGTCTTGGTAGCTGGTGTATCCGAGTCGGCGGCAAACAAGCCTATGGAGTTGGGCACCGCGATTTCGTTCCTGGTCATATCCAGCGTCAACAAAGGTCTGGCCTACAAGGACACTTAAGCGCCTAAAGACTTCCCTAATCGGCAATAGGGTTTTCGACGTTGGGTTGTCGGTCGGGCTGTTGCGGAACTCGGCTGGCGATCCCGTGGGCTGCCTCGCCGATTGAAGATTTTCGGTGTCCGTAGGGGATACGAGTTCAGTGGGTTTATCTCCAACTTCGAGGCGCGCCTGATACTTCTGGGTAAGGGTCCCCGTCCTGACGAGGGCGGCCAACGTTGCGCCTGGGACCACCTTCACTCCCTCAATGACGTCAGTGTTCGAGACCCTGATGATCGCGTACCTGCGTGTGCTATCCAACTCCTCGTTCCAAATCTGAAGGTTATTGGACTTTTGAATGTACGTGTCTAATATCTGGCCGGGGAAACGCGGCTGCTTCCTTGCAAAAGACAAAGGAGCGGGATATCCGAGCGCCTGGCAGACCTTTATCTTTACCACCTTGGAGCGGGTTCTAAGCGGGTAGCCCCTCAAACTGATGCCTCTCAACCCTTGGTTGAGCAGGGTCTCGAGGTCTTTGGATGGGATCCATAAATTGGAGCCCCTGCTAATCAGGTCATAGATCGAAAGGTGGCTTCGTGAGATGGCCGAAACAATACGCCGCAGCCGATTCGTGTCCTCAGGCATCTCGTTTATCCTTCCGCGTCAGAAGACCCGGAACTGTGACACCCAGACCGGCCGCAAACGCCACCAGAGTGCTAAGGGTCACATTCCTTTCGCAACGCTCAACGGAACCCACGTAGGTGCGGTGAAGACCACACAGGTCAGCTAGTTTTTCCTGGGAGAGGTTCTTTTTGGAGCGCAGGAATCGGATATTCTCAGCCAGTGTCTGCCTTAAATCCCGGACGTGCTTTCGCGCCGTCGCCTCGTCGCCCATTGCGATTCAAACCCCTTCTGGCCAGTCTCTCGCAAGAATCTCTCAAGAATGAACACTCCGAGTCTACAGACTCCGAGTAGCATTGCGTAGAAGTCTGCGTCTCTGCATCTAAGCTTCCTTGCCCAATAAGAGGGCCCACTCCGTCTTGATGACAACACGCCAGCGGACTCGATCCCGACATCAGCCCCGCTTCCGCAGATGCGCAGGCGCCGCGAGTTGCCAAGGCGCGAGGCATCGATCTTCGCCAGGTGGAGGGACTTATCAGCCAGAATACGAAGGTCGCAGATTTGGGTTTTCTGGGTGAGCCTCGGGTAAACGTCCTGGAGCTCAATCTCAAGCTAGACGAAGCGTTTCCGGCAAAGGGAAAATAGCAAGGTCCACGGATGAAGGGTGAAGGCTGAAGGGTGAGGGGTAAAAGGTAGAAAGCTGTCATTCCGAGCGAAGCGACGAATCTCGCTCTGTGCTGCGTAGATGGCGGAAGAAAAATCAGACCGAGACTCCTCGCTTCGCTCGGAATGACCCAGTCCAGAGGACCCCAGCCCCTTAGGCGTCAATGGGCGCAGGTGCACGAATGGCCCACTCGCTCCAGGGGTTCTGCTTGCGGCAATCAAGGCACATGGTCAAGGGAAACTCTACTCCACAGTTTGGGCAGGTGGCTCGGCTTCGGAAGGTGTCAAAGGACTTTCCACAGCGGCCGCATTTCCAATAATTCCCTACCGGCGGCGCAGCCTTGCACGAGGGGCACGCCAATCCCTCGCGACGCGGCAACTCACCCAAATGTTTCAAAATCTGCGCTTCGCGCCATCCCCCCCAGCAACTCGCGAAAACAAATAAGGCGAGAACGGCAATCCAGATGGAACGATAGTGCGCGGCCAGAAGCAGCAATCCTAACACCCCGGCAAATCCAATCTGCACCGCTGCCATAAGGCTGCGGGCCCGTCCCACCGCAAACCAGAGCAAGCATCGGAGAATCTGGCCGCCATCCAGAGGGTAGATGGGCAACAAATTGAATGCGAGCACGAGTAAGTTAATGCCGATCAGTGCCATCAAGAACGACTGGACATTGGGCGCCCTGCCGACCAGGATAGATAAACGGTCCGGAATTAGCGCCACCGGGGCAAGAACGATAAGCAGCGCCACATTCACCAAGGGTCCGGCTGCGTTGCTCCAGAGAGTAGGACCCGGCCGCAGCGGTGGAATTACATACGCCATTCCACCCAGAGGCCAGAGCATGATCTCGTTGGCCGATCCTCCAACTTGCCGGCAGGCCAGCGCATGGCCGTACTCGTGCAGCAGCACGATGAAAAACAGCCCCAGGTACTCCGCCGCATTCCATGCCAGGGACGAATAGGTGTTCGCGCGGTTGGTTATTTCGTACGCTGCAAATAGAAACCAATACCAGTGCAGGAACACATCCACCCCCGCGAAACGGAACAGGTGGATTCCTCGGCGTCTGCTTATCATTACTTGGCATTATAAAAGGGCAGGGCAAAAGGGTAAAGGATAAAGGATGAAGGCCAAAGACTGGCTGGTCCTCCCTACGACAGCCGGTAAGCGTTTGTCCTTCATCCTTTACCCTTTAACCTTTAGACTTTACCCTTTGACCTTTACCCTTTAGACTCTATTCATTGCTGCCATGAACAAAAGCACAAGACTGCCCTTGCTGTTCCGTCATGTCACGTACAACCTGCGTGGCGGCTTCCTGGTTCGCCCGTTGACCATCGCACTGGCGCTCGGTTGCGCGGGCGCATTCCTTTCGTGGTGGGAAGAGGCCGTTCCCGGTTTCAGCGCCTGGGTGCCGAAGGCGCTTTTCCCTTCCCATGCCGACCCTCAGGTGGCCCAGGTAATTCTCGCCGCCATCGCTGCTTCGATCATGACGGTAGTGTCCATCGTTTTCGCCATTCTGCTTATGACGCTCACGCTCGCCTCGATGCAGTTCTCGCCCCGCATTATCGTGAGCTTTGCCCGGGACCGCGTGACGCAGTGGACACTGGGCATATTCCTGGGCACCTTCTGCTATTGCATGGCGGCGCTTCCCGCGGCGCGCTCCCTGCCTCATCCCTTCGCGCCCGTGGCCACCGTGCTGGGCGCGATGTTGCTGGCCCTGGCTTGCGTTGCGTGGCTGCTCTACTTCATTCACCACATTTCGCAGGCCATCAGCGTGAACCAGATCGTGGATAGGATCGCCTCCGAAACCGAAGCCATGATCGACGAGATGATGCCGCTACCGCACCGGCCTACCCGCATGGCAGACAACGATCCGGTGAAGCCCGAGGCCTGGGAAACGACTGTCTTCAGCGACACCTCCGGCTACATCCGGTTTATCGACACGGAGCAGCTTGTAGCCCGGGCGAAGGCTTACCGCGTCAAAGTCCACGTCCTGCGCCGCGTCGGACAATTCGTGCCCGCGGGCATCCCACTTCTGATGGTGTACAAAGGCGAGCGCCTCTCTTCTGAGGGAGTTACGGACCTCCGCGCAGCGTTTGATTTCGGCCCCGCGCGGACCCTGCAACAAGACCTTGAGTTCGGGGTTTTGCAAATCGTTGACATCGCGCTCAAAGCCATCTCTCCTGCCGTTAACGACCCGAGCACGGCCATAAGCTGCGTCGACCAATTAAGCCGCATACTGATCCGTTTCGCGTCCAGGGAACTGCCGGAGTCTGTGCTCTACGATCCGCCCGGAGTGGTTCGAGTCAGCATTCAGTGGACCGACTTCGACCGGATGGTAGACGCGGGGTTCGAGCAAATCCGCCTCTACTCGCAGACGGACATGGCGGTCAGCCTGCGCCTGCTGCGCGCGCTCGGTGATATCGCCGTCGGCACACCGGACGAGCAGTACCGTCGCACACTCGCTGAACGCGGGAGGAGAATTGTCTCAGGCTGCGCACAGAGGCTTGGAGAGTTGGAGCTACGAGAGATGCGCGTCAGGCTGGCGTCGCTGGAGAGCTTTGTCGCGCCGCCCTCGTTGGAATTCGAACACAAAAAAGTGTCATCCTGAGCGAAGCGAAGGATCTCTGCAGTTGGTGTTGGTTCAAAGACTACGGAGATCCTTCGCTTCGCTCAGGATGACAGCCGGTGTCTCCGGTAGGAGTTTCGGAGGCTGTCCTCACGCCGGCAGTTTATCCGGGAAAAACGTACTCACCACCAGCAACAGGGTCAGGGCGATCATCACCACGCAGGTCACCCAGGCGATGTAATTGAACAGGCGGGAATTCTTGTACTTTCCCATCAGGTCCTCGCGGTTCACGAGGTGAAGCATGAAGATCAGTACAAAAGGCAGGAGAATGCCGTTGGCCACTTGCGAGAAAAGGATGATGGGAATCTGTTTTGCTTCACTGAGCAGCATCACGGCCAGCGCCCCAACCACGATCAGCGATGTATAGAGCCAGTAGAAAGTCGGGGCTTCGTCGAAGCGCTTATTGATGCCCGCTTCCAGGCCGAGTCCTTCGCAGACATAATAAGCGGTGGCCAACGGCAGAATACAAGCTGAGAAGAGAGAAGCATTGCAGAGTCCGAAAGCAAACAGCGCGCTGGCCGCGTGTCCTGCGAGGGGGCGCAGAGCCATCGCCGCATCCCCGGCGTCGTTGATCTGGCGATGGCCGCTAAGATAAATGGTGGCGGCACAGGCGACGATGATGAAAAATGCCACCACGTCCGTGATGATGCAGCCCACAATCACATCCCAGCGGGAATAGATGTATTCCTTCACCTTGATGCCCTTTTCCACCACCGCCGCTTGAAGATAGAACTGCATCCAGGGCGCAATGGTCGTGCCCACCACGCCGACGAGCATGTACAAGTAGCCCCCACTAAACTCGAAAGAGGGTTTCAGGGTGCTGATTACAGCGTCCGGCCACTTGGGGTGGGCGAGGAAACACGAGACCGGATAGGCAACGTAAAACACGCAAGCTGCCAGAAAGACTTTCTCCACAATCCGGTAAGTGCCCTTGACGACCAACGCCCAGACCAGCACGGCGCCGAGCGGAACTGCCACGTAGCGCGTCACGCCGAACACGGACATGCCGGAGGCGAGCCCCGCAAATTCAGCAACCGTGTTGCCAAGGTCGGCGGCGAGCAGCATCATCATGAGGATGAACGTGGTGCGAAAGCCATACTCCTCGCGAATCAGGTCCGCCAGGCCCTTCCCGGTTACCACGCCCATGCGCGCCACGATTTCCTGAACCACCACCAGCGCCACCGTGATAGGAATCAACGTCCAAAGCAACGTAAACCCGAATTTCGCTCCGGCAAGGGAGTAGGTGTAAATGCCTCCCGCGTCGTTGTCCACGTTGGCGGTGATAATCCCGGGGCCGAGGACGGCCAGGAAAATCAGCAATCGTGTGCGGTACTTGCCAAGCCGTTCGCGATTCACGAGAGATCATCCTCTGCTGCGGAATTGTTTCCTGGTGATCACCAGTTCCAACACATCGTCCGCGGTGACAACCCCAATCAAATGGCCGTTGTCATCCACCACGGGTAGAGAGACCAAGTTGTATTTGTGAAAAAGATCCACCACGGAAGCCGCGGCGGCGTGCGAGGGGACGGAAATCAGCGAATCCATCGCAAGGTCCTTGAGCGGCGCAGAAGGTTGGGAAAGAAGGATGCGTCCGACGGGGACAGCCCCGGTCAGGACGGCGCCGTTGTCCACGAGATAAATCATCTGGATCAACTCGACGGGCCCCTCAAAATTCCTCAGCGCCGCGATGGCCCCTTCCACCGACGCGGATTCATGCACAAACACATATTCCGTGGTCATGAGGGCGCCGGCCGTATTCTCCTCAAAGCCCAACAGTTCACGAACTTCGTTGGCCTCCTCTTTCCCCATATCCGCCAGGACTTCAGCCGAGGTTTCCGGCGACAATTCCTGCAACACGTCTGCGGCTTCGTCTGGAGCCATTTCCTCGACGATATCGGCCGCCTTTTCGGCCGGAATGCTCTCCAGCAAGTCGGCCTGCATTCGGGTGGGAATTTCGGAGAGCGCCTGGGCAGCCGTCTCGTCGTCAAGACCTTCGAGGACGGATTGTTGCTCATCCCGACTCAGTTCCTCGAGAATATCGGCGATGTCGGCAGGGTGAAGTTGCGCCACACGATCGTAGGAAAGACGGAGCTTGACACGGCGCTGAGGGTCCGGCTCAATCAGATTGACGAACTCCCAGGGAATGGTCTTGGTCGGGAAAAGGCTGGTGAGCATGCGGATGGTATGCTTGGCCAGGAGGCCCTGCAATAGCCTGCGCAACGCCGCAGCCAGCCCGACATTGACCGCCACAATTCGCAGTTCCGCGTGATGATCGGCGGGCTGAATATCAAAGTCCACATCATTGACGCGCACCACTTTGCGGTTGTTCACATCAATGATCTGCTGATCCAGGATGTCCTTTTTGACTTTCAGCAACCCCTCGTCGGGAGCGTAGCAACGCACTTCGTCGCGCGGCACGCTGGTCTGCGCGGCTCGAACGGAGAGCGATTGCATCTGCTCGTGCGTGATGCAAATCAGGACATTCTTGGGACTCTTGACAAGATAGCAAGCCACGCGAAGGGAGTTCTGAGCGGGGGCAACACACAGGTCCTCCAGCCGGCCGAGGTACTCTCCCTTCACTCCATAGACGGGCAGGTGCTCGAGTTCAGAAAAGTAAATCATGTTTCTGCTTTCTTAGAGTTCGGTATGGAACCGCAGCGCCAAGATATCAACCGGCCCGCGCACGTGGTTGTACGCTGGGTCCTGAGCGAATTGGTAATCGAAGGTTAACTGGAAGTGCTCCGCGATTTGCCAGTTGTAGTACGTTTCGACCACCCGCTCCGATCGGTAGTCCAGGGCTCCGTCCCCCACTGTGATTCCGAGCCCGCCGCCCGCAAGGTATTGGCGGTGGACGGCGCTGATGCCGTTGACTACTGCGGCCAGGCCGACCGTGTCCTGCGGGCGGCGCCACGACGCGCCCTTCAAGCTGATCCCCGCGGTGGCGGTGCGGTCCACATCGGTGAACTCGTAGGTCTGATTCTTGCCGTCGCTCCAACCCACGTGCATGAATGCTCCGAGATCCTTGCGGAGTTCCTGGTCCATATTGATTCCGAAGCCGTACTTATACCGGTACGCCGCGGTCAGGTAAATATCCTCGCTGATCGCGGGATCGTCGATTGTGGCTTGATAGCTTCCCATGTGCGCGCGTGTGTCATAGCCCATCAAGCGAATGGCGCCCGGATGGCCCCGAGGCGAATATCGCCTTTCAAACTCGAGTGCTGTGGACCAGGCTTTGGCCAGGTTCCAGTCCATTCGCAAGCCGTTGGCGAATTTCGACACCTGGAAGACGCCCAGGCGAGCGCTCCATGCGCGGGTATTAAATTCCGCCGCGGCGCCGTTGGTGAATCCCAGTGTATTCGCCGGGAAGTCCCAGGCGTCATTGGCGTAAATGGACCAGCTCATGAATTGGGTTCGCGGATCGTTGGCGTAGGCGTTGTTGTCGAAGATATCTTTGGCGTTGAAATGGCCTATTGTAAATGTGAGCCTCCGAACGGCCCTTGTGCCTCTCAAGTCGTCCGGTGCGTCGTCGGTGGACTCCTTCTCGCCGCCCAAGCCCACCGTCTCACGCAGGTAAGCCCGACAAACGTTGAGGTCGGGGTAGGTCTTCCCCACCCGGAACGCCTCCGCGTTTGGAAACGCGGCGAGGCCCAGCGTGTTGCTGAGTCCGTATCCCTGCCACATCAGGAGGTCCACGAAGAACTCTCCCCCTCGCCATATCCGCACGCCACCCAACGCGTCCACAGAGATGCTGTCCCGAACCTGTGCTCCCGGCGTGAGACTGTTCGTCCCCGTATATTCAGCAGGGAATGACACGTGCCCCTGGCCAACAACCGTGGATTGCACGTGCCAGTTCCAAGCTTGGGCCGCCGGGTCCGTCGAGTTCTGCCCCTGGCTGGGCGTCGAACCTTCTTGACCCCGAGCCTCTGGGGTGGTCATTAGCAATAGCAACAGCAGCGGCCCAAGCCCCAAGACCCAGTGCAAGCGTCCCGGACGCCCGAGTTTTATGACCCACCGTGCCATCACAAACTCAATCCATTCAGGAGATAATCAGCCCAAAACCAAAACGCCCCAGGGAGCCAAACTCCGCAGGGGCGCTCGAAGCGACCGAGGTTCGCGAACCCGGTCCCTCAAACCTCCTGGTGAGAGCTTTGGCTCCACACAACGTAGTATCGTGCAACCTGCGACAGCCACTTTAGGCAGAGCCTTACGCCGGCCATGCCTGCTCCACCCGTTGGCTCGTCTCCGAGTTTCCGGGCAGTGGCTTTTGTTTGTGTGGTAACCTCGCCTAACGAGGTTAAATCTTTTTCCCACGGCCTCCGGCAGTACCTGGTGTGCCCGAGGCCGCTATTCCCCTTATAAAAGGCCCCTAATCCTGATGTCAAGAAAAAAGCGCAACCCACAGCGGAAAATCGAAATTCGAAATTGGAAAATCGTAGTCTGTACGGAGTGGCACCTGCCACGTCAGCATGCACGCCGCTCCCCTGGGCGGCAGCCATTCCGATTTTCAAGTTTCCAGTTTCTATTTTCCGCTTTAGTTTGTTTGTCGCATGACCCAACGGATGCCGTTCAGGAGCATCTCCTGGTATCGTGGGTCGTTCCACACCGCGTCCTCGTGGCCCAGGCTGTTGTAATAAACCCGGCCCTTTCCAAACATGCGCGTCCAGGCCACCGGCCAGCCGTAATAGCGGATGCGGACGCCTTCTTTCTGCATGTCGACAGACTTCGGATCAAGCGTTAAAAGAACATGCGAGGTTTCCGCCTTGAAGTCGCTGATCTGATAAATCTCGTCGTTAATCTGGAAGGAGTTTCCGAGAAAACTCACCAGTGGGCTCTTCGGGTCCACCACGTCAATCGTCACCATTTGATGCCAGGGATGATGATTGAACCAACCTCCAATAATGTCGCCGTAAGTGCTCCACATGTAGAAGGTGTCCGTGGCGCTATGAACCCCCACAAAGCCGTGCCCGGAGCGGAGGAAATCCACGAGGGCGCTCTTCTCGTCGTCGGTCATGGGCAGCTCGCCGGTGGTGTTGAACATCACGGCGTCATAGTTCTTCAGATTCTCTTTGGTGAAGGCGCCCACATCTTCCGTCACAGTAGTTTCGTAGGCCCCGGACTTCTCTCCCATTTCCTTCACAATCTGTTTGGAGAGCTCCACGCTTTCGTGGTGGAACCCCTTGGTCAGGGTCATGTACAGCAGTTTGCCTTTCTTGGCGGGCCGCGAATGGCCGGCTTGCGGCAGACACACCGCCAAGCCAATCAAAATTAGCATGGCAAGAAGCAGTTTATGTTTCAGCATTGTTACTCCTTGGTTAAACATGATTGTGGGACTGAGCGGCATTCGTGCCCTATTCTACCAGAAGTTGGAAAAAACCAGCCGCCTGTCATCCTGCTTGTAGGGGGACGGCTTGCCGTCCCCTTTTGCCGGGCTCGCGGCGGGCGGGTAGGGCAAGCCCTACCCCTACACGCTTTCAGGGCGGCGGCCACCCATGGAATGTTCCTACTTCAAATGGCCGAAGTTCAGAATCGCATTGAAAACCAGCGCGTACGAGCCGATGGTCTCGCCTCGGTACAAGGGATTATTGGCGAAGAGCACCACATCTCCCTTGCCGAAATGAGCCACCACCACGGCCGGATGCTCGGCCACGGAATCACCATTCGCGAGCAAGCCCGAGAGTAGAAGGTCTTTCATCTCTGCATAGCGCAGGATGACTTGGGGCCGATATTCAGCCGGAATCAAATAGGGATTATTACGTTGCTGTTCTTCATTCAGGGGAGTGGCCTCCCAAGCCTTCGGGGCCGGCAGCGGCGGCGCCGTTTCAAATGCCCGGCCTTGGGGGATGTCCTCATCATCGGCACTCCCGCGTCCCGTCGGGCGCTTGTAGTCCTTGGCAGT
>Ga0181536_10005660_pt1 | contig 12742 bp, 9 predicted proteins | sample PEATcosm2014_Bin_41_FD_121105 | JGI IMG/M metagenome (GOLD analysis project Ga0181536, IMG submission 121105) | Peatland microbial communities from MTU Mesocosm Facility, Houghton, MI, USA - PEATcosm2014_Bin17_60_metaG | ecosystem: Environmental > Terrestrial > Soil > Wetlands > Peat | place...
GACCGAGAAGCAGCCGCGCGGCTTTGCCATCGATCGGACCGGTCGCTTCCTGTATTGCACCGGTCAACTATCGACGCGGATGTCGAGCTATGCCGTCGACGGCACCAGCGGCAACCTCACCAAGCTCAATGATTATGCCGTGGGCAAGAATCCGAACTGGATCGAGATCGTCAGCCTGCCGTAATAATCTTCGGCGGCCGGCCGGCCGGCCGCGCCGCCGGCGATCGGCGTCCGTTCGGGAGGAGGAACCATGCGCTGCGCCTTACGACTGGCCGCATTCGCTATTGTCATCGCGTTCCCGCTTACCGGTGCCGCGGCGCAGGAGATCGATGCGGCAAAGAACTTCCCCAACCGTCCGATCCGCATCGTCGTGCCGTTCCCGCCTGCCGGCCCGACCGACATCGACATGCGCATCATCGCGCAGAAGATGAGCGAGGACTGGGGCGTCGGCGTCGTGGTGGAGAACCGGGCCGGCGGCAATACCACCATCGGCGCGCAGGTTGTCGCCAAGGCGGCGCCCGACGGCTATACCCTGCTCGCTGCGATGGACACGACGCTGGTGCTGAATCCGGCGACCGGCATTACCGCGGACTACGATCCGTTCAGAGACTTCGCCACTGTTACGCTGACCGCGAAAAACACCTCGCTGCTCAGCGTGCGCACGCGCGACGGGCCGAAAACGGTGAAGGAGCTGATCGCGCGCGCCAAGGCCAATCCGGGAAGATTGAACTACGGCGCGGGTATCCTCACCACGCGCCTGTCGGGCTACCTGTTCGCTAAGGAGGCCGGCATCGATGTCGTGCTCGTCCCCTACAAGGGCAGCGCCGATGTCGTGCAGGGCCTGCTCACCGGCACCGTCGATTTCATCGTCGATGGCGTAGCTTCCCATCTATCGCTGATCAAGAGCGGGCTGTTTCGCGCGTTGGCAAAGCTCAACAACCGTCCGCTTACTCAACTTCCCAACCTCCCGACGCTGGCGCAAGCCGCCGATCTGCCGCAACTTGCGGACATGGGGAGCTGGATCGGGCTTGTCGCACCGGCCGGAACTCCGAGCCCTATCATCGATAAACTGCAGCAGGAGGTCGTGCGCGCTACCGCCGATCCCGCGTCCGCGGAGAAGCTCGACAAGGCCGGCATCAATGCCGTGACCTCCACGCCGGCAGAATTCGACGCGTTCTTCCGCTCTGAGGCGGTTCGTTGGAGCAAGATGGTCAAGGAGAGCGGGATCAAGCTGGAGTGATCAGGCTTCTTTTCCGGCATCATGAGGTGCCAGCGACCCGCCTTCGCTCGCTTCGCGAGCTACGGTGGGTAGGAGTCCGCCGAAGCGCGGAGCGCGTAGGCGGAAACGAGCCTCGAAGGATGAACGGCCCCAATGACGGAAAACGCAAGCGCACCCGCCGACGAAGAGGAAGAGAAGTAGCAATGTAGGGCGATCATGAATAGGCGCGCGATTCTCGCGCTGGCCGCTGCGATGCTGACAACCACCTCCCTTGCGGCATCCGCGCAGGAGTGGCCGACGCGGTCGGTGAAAATCATCGTCGGCTTCTCGCCGGGCGGCAGCGCCGATCAGTTCGGCCGGCTGATTGGGCAAGAACTGTCGACCGCGTTTGGTCAGCAGTTCTACGTCGAGGACCGGCCGGGCAGTAGCGGCAGCATCGGTGCAAACTTCACGGCACGCGCGGCGCCCGACGGCTACACGCTGATGATTGGCGGCTCCGGGCCGCACATTACCATTCCGGCGATCAATCCAAAGATCGGCTACGATCCAATCAAGGATTTCACCCACATCGCCATGATCGGCGCCGACAGCTACGTGCTGGCCGCCAATCCCGCGCTGGGCGTCCACAACATTGAAGAATTGCTCAAGTTGGCCCGCTCGCGTGTAGCTCCGCTCACCTCATCGTCACCCGGGCCCGGCTCGCTCGGACACCTCATGCTGGAACAGTTCAAGCGCAGGGCTGACCTCGATATCACCCATGTCCCCGCACCCAATTCCGGCGTGGTGGACGTGCTCGGTAACCACATCAACATGACGATGGCGACGCTCTTGACCATAGGCGAACAGATCAAGGCCGGCCAGGTCGTCCCGCTCGCTGTAACGTCGCTGGAGCGCAACCCGGTGTTCAAGGACATTCCCACCTTCGTCGAGCAGGGTTTTTCCGAGATTCACGGCGACACCTGGTTCTGGCTCACGGGCCCAAAGAACCTGCCGCCCGATATCGTCGACAAATTAAACCGCGAGGTCCGGCGTATCTTGCGGCTGCCAAATATCCGCGCCTATTTCGAGCGGCAGGCGCTATTGTCGATGGACGCGAGCCCCGCCGCTCTCACTGAGTTCCTGGCCGCTGAGGTGGCGTATTGGGGCGCCTTGGCCAAAGATGTCGGATTGACGGTACAGTGAGACACAAGCTGGAGGGCGTAACATGGATGCCACTACCGAGAAGGAAGGCCTCGCCCCGGAACTGACGGCGCCGCGCGCGCGCATCGGTCTGATCATCCCCTCGGTCAATCGCATGACCGAGCCGCAATTCAACCATTACGCGCCGGAAGGCTTGGGCATTCATGTGGCGCGCGGCCGGGTCGCCGGCCAGCCGAACAAGACGGTCGCCGAACTCACCGACGAGATCGCGCAAGCCGCCGGCACGCTGGCCGACGCCGATCCCGATCTGATCGTCTTTCATTGCACCCACACCTCGATGAAGGAGGGGGCCAACGGCGAGGCGCGCATCATCGACCTCATCCGGAAGACGACCGGCATCGAAGCCCTGTCAACCAGCAGCCTGGTCAAGGATGCGCTGCGCGCCCTCGGTATCACCAAGCTCGTGGTGCTCAGCCCCTATCAGTCGAACGCGAACATCATCAGCTATCTCAGTGCCGCGGGCTTCACCGTCGTGCAGGACGTCGCGCTCAAATGCAGCAGCGCCGCCGACTTCGAGGCGGTAACGCCGCAGCGTTGGCTTGAGCTCGCCCGAGAGAACGACACTGCGGAGGCCGACGGCATCTTCCTGAGCTGCACCAACACCACGCAGATTGAGGCGGTGGCCGCGATCGAACAAGCGCTCGGCAAGCCGGTCGTCAACAGCAACCAGGCCGTGCTGTGGGGCTGCCTCATGCGGCTCAGGGAAAAACTCGGCGATGTGCCAAACATGCCGAATCTCGGACGGCTCATGGACCACCTCGATGCATGACATGAGTGGCTGCGCCGTTAGTTGCTGCGCCGTTCGCTCGATTGCGCTCGCTTTGGCGCTTATCGCGGTCGCGCTTTGCGCGATAGCGCAGGGGCGCGCAAGAGGTCGACGGTGCAATTATCCTAGCCGGGCGATCCACATCGTCGTCCCCTTTCCCGCTAGCGGCCCGACCGATCTGCGTGCTCACGCCTAACCGCACTTATGGGGCGGGTGCTATTTTTCGCAAACCTCTCTTTGGCTTCGTTAGCAATCTCACGCACGATGTCGCCGGCCTACCGCAGTTTCGACACGAGGCCGACGCTCTGTCTCGCCCATAGCGACATGGCATCAATGTCACCTTCGGTATCAGCGCCGGCCGTGTAGGGTTGATAACGAACGATCGGGAGCAATCACGAGGCATCCCACCAAAAGGCCAGTCAGGCCGATCGCAGACACGGTGTGAATTCGTGCGGTGCCAGCTTCAACTGTCGGATCCCGGCAGAATAACATTGCGTGTCATGGTACCGAGCGCGATTGCGCCGATAACCAAGAGGATGCCAGCGATCCCGAATGCCCAATCATACGCACCGAGGCCCGCTACGACATAGCCGGTAATGATCGGCGCGAGCAGGCCGAAGATATTGCCACTCAGGATCGTGAGGCTGAGCGCCTTGCCAACGTCCCGCGCGCGGTGAACGAGATCCGTGACCAGCGCAAGGTTGAGCGAGATCACCGCGTTGATGCCGCTCAGTGACAGCGCGAATAGCATCAGGATCAGAGTGGTATCATTGGTGAACGGCACAAACACAACCACGGCCGCGAGTAGCACGCAGCCGATGACCACGGCGCGCCGGCCGCCGGCAAGCAACGTCTCGCGTTGCAAGAGCCGGTCGCTCAGGACCCCGATCGCGATGCTGACCGGCACTGCGATCGCCCAAGGCACCGCGGTATAAAGGCCTGTTTTCATAATCGTGAGGTGCTTAGTGTCCTGCAGATAGCTCGGCAGCCAGAACAGCAGCAGATAGAGCGTATAGATGCCGGCTGCTTGCGCGATCATCGCGCCCCACATCGACGGCGATTTGAGAAGCTCCAGCACCACGCCGGGACTGCCGTGCATGCCGATCTCGTCGGGCGAGCCGGCGGATCGCTCGCTGACGATCTTCTTGCGTTCGTCTGCCGAAAGCCAGCTGACCCGTTCGGGCCGGTCGAACCAGATGAGATTGCAGGCAAGCCAAACAAAACCGAGCGCACCCAGGATGACGAAGGCCGCGCGCCAACCCCAGGCGCTGGTGATCGCCGCGACGACAACCGCGCCAATGGCGGGGCCGAGGAAACTGCCCGCGCTGAAAATCACCGACGCCACACCGCGCTCTTGGGACGGCATCCATTCACGCACGATGCGGCCGCAAGACGGTATCGAGGTCGCTTCGCCTGCCCCCATCACGAGCCGTGTGAGGAGTAGCGTGCCGAAGTTCCACACTCCAGCGGTCGCCGCCATCGCCAGCGACCACAGCGCAATGCCGATGGAATTGATGTTTCGCGCACTAAAGCGATCGAGCATGATGCCGACTGGCAGGAGACAGACGACATAGGTCCAAAGAAAAGACGAAAACAGATAGCCCATCTCGACCGGCGAAAGGTTGAATTCGCCGCGGACCTTCTGCGCAACCACCGCCAATGCTGAGCGGTCCATGTAGTTGATCGTGACCAACGTCAGCATCAAGACGTAGATCCAGCCGCGCCGGAAATGGTTGGTGGGTGTCAATCCTGTTTGCGTGCTCATTTTCTCCTCCCGGCTTGTCATTGTGATTTAACAGCAATTCTGCCGTGCACTCACTTCACGACCGGCGGCGAAGAATTCGTCGGCCGTGAGCGCCGCGGCGAGGAAAAGACAGCTGGGTCTTCTTGTTGTCTCCCCCTATTGCGGAGGCCGCCCGGTTACTATTCGGCAGCGATTGCAATCCCGACTGACTTCGCGCTCGTCGAAGCGCGAAACACCATTTTGCGCAGAGCGTTCCATTCTTCGCGCAACCCTTCGACACCCGGCGGGTGCCCGCGCGCGGCGCGCGTCTCCATGGCGCGCCAGAGCTTCAGCCGCACCTCGCTGCGGAATGCATAGGGCAAGCCGTAGATGATGCCGATGAACTCGCTCCAGACCGCATCGGTCCAGACCCGCTCATAGGCCTCGCGCTCAGCACCGAGCGTGAACAGCGACGCGGGCTTGGCATCGCGGCGCCGCTCGGCGCACAGCTTCTCGGTCGCGGCCTGGTCGACTGCGCCGTCACGCACCACCACACCATAGTCGCGCTCGGCGCACGCCACGGAAACTATGCCATCGAGAACGTCTTGCAGTACACGGTCGCGATCGCGGGTCAACGGATCGCCATAGCCGCCGCCGCCGGCGAACACGATACGGATGATGTCGCCGACGCTGAGATGGATCGAGTCGATCTTTTCCTTGACCAATTCGAAATCGTGAGCGCCGTTGCGCTTGAGATAGCAATGGCCATTGGCGCCGCAGCCGCCGCCTTTGAGGCCCCAGGGACGGAAGCGGTGCCGCTCCATACCGCGCGGCGTCAACGAGGCGTCGGGCGTTAGCACCTCGAACTCCAGCAGCGAGCCGCAACCGCCGCGGAAGCGGCCGGGGCCGCCGGAGTCCGGCACCAACCCATAAGCACGCACGCGCACCGCCGCGCTGGCCTCCACGATCTCGATCGGATTGTTGCGCATATTGGCGAGGTCGACGACGTCGCGCGAATGTACGCCGTCGCCGGCCGCGTGCGCCCCGGTGCCGCCGACCAGCGGCTCCAGCACGGTGACCTTGAGACCGCCCTCGACCTGATCCGGCTCGGCGAACACCATGGGCGAAATCGAGCCCGCGCCGGCCGCCGGCATCAGGTCGGGCAAAGCCTGGGCCAGTGCGCCGAAGATCGCGTCCTGCACGCGTAAGCCGGTGGTGGTGCGCATACCGATGGCGGCCGGGAAGCGGCAATTGACCACCGAGCCTTCCGGCGCATAAACGCTGACGGGTCGCAGGATGCCGCCATTGATCGGAATGTCGCGTTCCAGCGTGAGCAGGAAGAACATGATCTTGAAAACAAGCCAGGGATGCGGGCGGCCCTTAGTGTAGATGTTGAACGCCGAGCGCAATTGCGGATCGGAGCCGGTGAAATCGACGTGCAGGCTGGAGCCGGTGACGGTGAGCGCCACGCAGATCTTGATCGGCATTGGAGAAGCAACGTCGTCGTCTAGATAGTCCGAAAAGCGGTAGGTACCGTCGGGGATGCGTTCGATTAGCCGCCGCGCCCGGCTCTCGCTGTAGTCGAGCACTTCGCTCATGGCACTCTCGAAGCGGTCGCGCCCGTAACGCTCGATCACTTCCTTGACGCGCTTATCGCCAACCTTGAGCGCAGTGATCATTGCGCGCAGGTCGCCGCGATTATCATTGGGCGCGCGGCAGTTCAACAACACCAAATCGAGCACGTCCTTGTTGAGCTCACCGGCCTTGTAGAGCTTGATCGGCGGGATGCGAATGCCTTCCTGGAAGATCTCGTAGCTGGTCGGTGAAATCGAGCCTGCGACCTTGCCGCCGACATCGGTCGAGTGGACGTAGGCGAAGGTGAAGCAGATCAGCTTTCCGTCATGGAATACCGGCTTGAGAGCGTTAACGTCCGGCAAATGCGAGGCCATCGAGCCGCTGGTGTAGGCGTCGTTGGTGATAACAATGTCACCGTCTTCGTAGGTGTCGAAACAGGCCAGAGCCTCGCTGAAATCGAGATTGGCAAAAGTGGCAATGCCGATTGAGTCAGGATAGCCGAAAATCTCGCCTTTCGGCGTCACCAGCGCGACCCCGAGATCGGCGGTCTCGTTGACGAACACGGTGTATCCTGTTCGTTGGAGCGCATAGCCCATCTCCTCGGCGATCGAGCGAAAACGCTGGATCAGGATTTCCAGAAGGATGTTGTCGCTGCCGTGTCGCATCACCAGATCCTCTTTCAGACTTCTTTGGCGGTCCGGCGGGTGATGGTCATCGCACCATATTCGTCGACGCGAGCCACCATGCCGGGCGCCACCACGGTCGTGGTATCCAACTGTTCGATCAGCGCCGGCCCGGCAATCTCCTGTTCGGCCTTGAGCGTCGTCCGGTCGTAGATCGTGGCCTCGTGCGCTTCGCGACCGTAGAGAATGCGCCGCGTGCCTTCCGGCGCCGGCCGATCGTGTGGTCCGGCAGCGCGCGGTACGCGCCGGGCCGACAGCGGGCGTCGCTTGCCGACGATGCGGACTCGCAGGTTGATGAGCTCGATCGCCGTATCGCGGAAGCTGTTCTGGTAGAGCTCCTCGTAGCGCTGGTGGAACAGCTCCGCGAGAATATCGGCATTGATACCGGTAAGGGTGAGCGTGTCGGGCACGTCAACCTCGATGGTGAAGGCTTGGCCACGGTAGCGCATGTCGGCCGAAAGCTTGACCGCGACCGTGTCGACGGAGGGGCTATCGTCCCTCAGCCAAGTGCGCGCTTCCTGCTCGAGTTCGCCGTAGATCGTGCGCATGCGCTCGATATCCGTCTGATCGAGCAGTACCCGTAGTGAGCGGATATAGTCGGCCTTGACATCGGCGATGGCGGCACCGAGCGCGCAGAGGGTGCCAGGAGACGGCGGCACCAGGATGCGCGAAATGCGGATGTCGTCGGACAGCAGGCAGGCATGGGTGGCGCCGGCGCCGCCGAATGGAATTAGCGTGAAGTCGCGCGGATCGACGCCACGCTTAGTCATCAGCGGCAATAGCGCAGTCGACATCGTGGTGGTAGCGATGTCGAGAATGTCCTGCGCTGTTTCCTCGACGCTGCGTCCAAGACGGTCGGCGACGCTGAGGATGGCGTCCTCTGCGCGCACGCGATCGAGTTTCATTGAACCGCCGAGAAAGTTGTCCGGGTTGACGTAGCCGCAGACCACATAGGCGTCGGTCACCGTCGGTTGCGTGCCGCCGAGTCCATAACAGGCGGGGCCTGGGTCGGCGCCGGCGCTCTTCGGGCCCACTTTGAGCAGACCGAAGGCGTCCACCCAGGCGATCGAGCCACCACCGGCACCGACCGAGAACACGTCGACCGAAGGCATCACCACCGGAAGGTCGCCAATCGCGGCTTCGGTGGAATGCGCGGGCTCGCCGCGGCGAATGAGCGACACGTCGGCGCTGGTGCCGCCGATGTCCACCGTCACCGCGTCGGTCACGCCGGACAGTCGGCCGATATACGCGGCACCAACCACGCCGGAAGCTGGACCCGACAGCAGCGTGTTGACTGGCTTGCGACGCGCATTGTCGGCCGACATCACGCCGCCATTGGACTGGGTGATGTAGAGTTTTGTCGTCAGCCCGATTTCCGCAGTCTCTTGGTGCAGCCTGTCGATATAGCGACTCATGATCGGCTGCACATAGGCGTTGAGCACCGCCACCACGGCGCGCTCATATTCGCGGATCTCCGGCCACAGCTCGGTCGAACGCGAGCACATGCGCCCACCGGAGCCCGCTTCCAGCGTCTCGGCGACGATCATTTCGTGCGCCGGATTGGCATGCGCGTTGATCAGGCAGACCGCGTAGGCCTCAACATTTTCCGCGCCGACATGGTTGAGCAATTCGCGTGCGGCGCGCGTCGTCAGTTCGCTCACCACCTCTCCGGTCTTGTCGATGCGGCCGGACACCTCGATCACGCGTCGGCGCGGCACCAGCGCGACTGGTTGTGCCGCCTTGATGTTGAGCTTCTCCTTGCGGGCGAGGCGGGCGATTTCCAGGATGTCGCGATTGCCCTCAGTGACGAACAGCGCAACCTCGGCGCCGCGGCCCTCGAGCACCGCATTGAGCGCGATCGTGGTACCGTGCACGAAGCTAGTGATCTCGCGCGGACTGCGACCGAGCCGCGTCATCAGCTCGACGATGCCACGCGCTACCGCTTGAGATGGCGCCTTCGGCCTGCTCGGACGCTTGTGAGTGTGGACCTCACCGGTCGCTTCATCGATCAGCGTGAAGTCTGTGAACGTTCCGCCGATGTCGATTCCGAGCTTGCATGACGCGCCAGCACTCATTGGTCCATTCTTCCGTTTCATCAGGCTGATGGGAGCAACCAAATCGGGCCGGCGCGGCGACGTTTCATCCCGCAATTTATCTGTTGTATAATTGGTTTCATATTGTATAAATTATTCCTCATTACGTAATGGAAGTCGAGACCCCGATGTCAATTTTTACGTCCCCGGGCACGACATTGTGACGCGGGACGGCAGGCACGGCATCCAATCGATCGAGGTCGGCATGCGCCTGCTCGATGCTTTCGCCGCATCGGCCCGAGCTATGCCGCTGTCGGCGCTCGCCGCCGCCGCCGGCATGCATCCTGCTAAAGCGCACCGTTACCTCGTGAGCCTCATTCGCGCCGGCTATATCGTGCAGAATGCGGCGTCGGGCAAATACGGCCTCGGACCGAAATCGACGTTGCTCGGCCTCGCCGCGCTGCGGCAGCTCGACGTCACACGCCTGGGTGACGACGTCATCGGCGCTTTGCGCGACGCGACCAGGCAGACAATCTCGATGGTGGTTTGGGCCAACCGCGGACCGACCATCGTCAATGTCAGCGAGGCCGATACGCCGATCATGGTGACAGTGCGGATCGGTAGCGTGTTGCCGCTGCTAACCTCAGCCAACGGTCCATTGTTTCTCGCCTACCTGCCGCGGCACAAGACCAAGACGCTGGTGGAGGCTGAATTCGCCGCCGGGCTTCGGACGCGCGGATGGAAAGGGCCGCGCAGCATGGCGGATGTGGACAGGCTGATCGAGGGGGTTCGCCGTCGCCGCATGAGCCGCAACGCCGAAGGCGTGAACATCGGCGTGGTGTCGTTGGCGGCACCGGTGTTCGACCATCGTGGCGACCTGGCTTGCTCGATCGCGCTGGTTGGCTCGGTCGGCAATCTGCAAATATCGTGGACTGGGAAACCCGCGCGACTGTTGGCCGACGCCGCGGCAAGGCTGTCGACCGGTCTGGGCGCGCAGGCTCCAGCAGATCGCGACCCTCCTTTGTCAATCACGCATCGCAAGCTCAAGCTGTAAAAGGAATGAGGACGCGCCCGACATGACTGCAAACATCAAGCGACTGGTCTACTTCGATCACTGGGTCGACGACATTGCGGTGAAGATGCTCAAGGCGCAGCCCGGCATCGACTTGGTGCAGCTGTATTATGCGACGCCGGAGCCGGCGAACTGGGCCGAGATCGAGCTGGCGCATGGCTATCAGATTTCGCCACGCGGCGATCTCCACGAGCCGTGGTTCGGCAACACGGCATTGCTTGCGCGCTGTCCGCTGTTGCTGGCGATCAGTTCGACCGGTGCCGGCTACGACATGGTCAATGTCGACGATTGTACAAAGGCCGGCGTGATCTTATGCAATCAAAGCGGCACCAACAATGAAGCGGTGGCCGAGCATGCCATCGGCATGATGTTAGCGTTGAGCAAAAAGTTCGCATTGACCGACAAGCGGATGCGACGCGCCGCCGGCATCGATCGCTACGCCCATTCTGGCAACGATATTTACGGCAAGACCCTCGGCATCATCGGTATCGGCCATATCGGCACCCGTACCGCGCAATTGTGCAAGAGCCTTTTCAACATCACTGTGCTTGCCTACGACCCATATCTCACCATCGAGGAAATCGCCGGGCGTCACGCCACCAAGGTTGAGCTGGACGAGTTGCTGCGTCGTTCCGATTTCGTCTCGGTGCATTGTCCGCGCAGCGACGAGACCTTCGGCATGTTTGGTCGCGAGCAGTTCGCGCGCATGAAGCCGACCGCGCATTTCATTAACACGGCGCGCGGTGGCATCCACAAGGAGGATGATCTCGCTGAGGCGTTGCGCGAGGGCCGCATCGCTGGAGCGGGCGTGGATGTCTGGCTTGAGGAACCGCCGCCGCCCGATCATCCGTTGCTCGCCTTCGATAATGTGGTGGCGAGCCCGCATACCGCTGGAGTCACCGCCGAAGCGATGCACCAGATGGCGGTCGCCGCCGCCGAGCAATGGATCTGGATCTTCGCCGGCGAGGCGCCACCGCGGCTGATCAATCCGGAAGTCTGGCCACGCTACAGTGATCGTTTCGCCGAAATCATGGGTTTTCGGCCGGTACCGTTGCGGTAGTAGCGGCTGTTGTTGCAATCCTGTATTTAAAGCCGCAACCGAAGCTGCGTATATGGGTCCCCGCAAGTTCGTGATTCAATGAACTTCTTTCCAAATGAGCCTCGTAAACACGTCAGCTTAAGTTAAGCTTTTCATTCAGGAACTTAGAATGAAAAATCGAAGCCGCCACATCCAGGGGAGGAGACTATGCGTGCCATTCGTGTAATCGTGTTCGTGTTACTGTCGACGCTTGCTGTCGCGAATGTTGCTAAGATTGCGCGCGCGCAGGAGGCCTATCCCGATCGGGCGATCCATATCATCGTGCCGTTCCCCGCGGGCGGACCGTCAGACGTGCTGGCGCGGCTCATCGGCGAGAAGATGAGCGCGGATTTCGGTCAGGGGATCGTGATCGACAACAGGCCCGGCGCCAATACGATCATCGGCGCTGAGGCGGTCGCAAAGGCTACGCCCGACGGCTACACGCTCCTCATGGCGATCGATTCGACGCTGGTGATGAACCAGTATCTCTACACGACGCTGCCGTACGATCCGATCGGCGGTTTCGCGCCCATTTCCTTGACCGCGAAGACCATGCAATTCCTCGTGGTCAATGCGGCGAGTGAATTTAAGAGCGCTGAGGATTTGATCGCGAAAGCGAAGGCACAGCCAGGCAAACTCAATTACGGCGCCGGGACGATATCGACCAAGCTCGCCGGCGTGTTGTTCAACGAGGCGGCCGGCGTCGATACCGTGCTGGTTTCATACAACGGCAGCGCGGAAGTAGCGCACGGCATTCTGACCAAGAGCGTCGATTTCGTGATCGACGGTCCTTCGGCCGTCTTGCCGCTCATCAAGTCGGGCGATCTGCGCGCGCTGGCCAGGCTCGACGGCCGGCCGTCGCCGGTGCCCAATCTGCCGACGCTCGACGCTGCCGCGGGCCTGCATCTCGGCGATCTCACGGTGTGGCTCGGCCTCGTCGCACCCCACGGCACGCCGGCGCCCATCATCGACAAGCTTCAGGCCGAAACGGCCAAAGCTCTGAACGACCCGGCCGTCAAGGCGAGGGCCGACGCGGTCGGGCTCTATCCCGCGACCAGCACGCCGGCGGAATTCGTCGCCTTCATCCACAGGGAGGCCACTCGCTGGGAACCGGTCGTGAAGAAAAGTGGCCTGCACTTCAACTAATGAGTTCGATGAACAACATCAACATTCTCTCGCCCCTCTGATTGGCCTTGGGAGTTAATGACAAACTCAAATTTGACCGGTTTCTGGACTGGGAGCCGAATCCTGCGACATCGACTCGGCCCGCCGAATCGCAGCCGGTTCGCTGGGCAATGACTTTCCTTCGAGTTTCCTCATCACTTTTTCAACCACTCACTGTACGTACCGTTGCAGTGACGTTGCACTGAAAGCACCAATATCGATCCGGTCA
>Ga0181536_10005664_pt1 | contig 12739 bp, 9 predicted proteins | sample PEATcosm2014_Bin_41_FD_121105 | JGI IMG/M metagenome (GOLD analysis project Ga0181536, IMG submission 121105) | Peatland microbial communities from MTU Mesocosm Facility, Houghton, MI, USA - PEATcosm2014_Bin17_60_metaG | ecosystem: Environmental > Terrestrial > Soil > Wetlands > Peat | place...
GCCCTGATGTGCAAGACCCGGGTCGATTCGCTGCCCCCGGGACAGATCACGGTGCAGCCCATGAAGGCCTTCCCGCTGATCAAGGACCTGGTCACCGACGTCTCGCGCAACTACGAGACCAACAAGCTGATCCCGCCCTTCACCCCGGCGCCCGACGACGGCGCCCCCTGGCGGATCCCGCAGATGGACATCGACCGCCTCTACGAGTACCGGCGCTGCATCGAGTGCTTCCTCTGCCAGGACGTCTGCCACGTCAACCGCACCCACGACCTGAGCGCCCGCTTCTTCGGGCCCCGCTTCTTCGTCCGGGTGGCGAGCCTGGAGATGCACCCCAAGGACGTCCTCGACCGCCGCGAGCTGCTCCGCGACGAGGGGGGGATCCCCCTCTGCAACATCACCAAGTGCTGCTCCGAGGTCTGCCCCGAGCACATCCACATCACCGACAACGCCATCATCCCGCTCAAGGAGCGGGTGGCCGATCGGCACTGGGACCCGGTGCGCTGGCTGGGCCGCAAGCTGCGGGACGGGGGGGACAGATGACGGCGAACAGACCGTCGCTCCCCGCCTCCAGTCCCGGCCGAGTCATTCCCACCGACACGGGTACCCGGGACTGGTACCAGCGCGTCGTCGACTGCCAGTGGGCGTGTCCCGCCCACACCGACGTCCCCGAGTACATCCGCCTGGTCGGACAGGGCCGCCACGCGGACGCCTACCTTCTCAACCGGGCGTCCAATGTCTTCCCCGGGATCCTGGGGCGCACATGCGACCGCCCCTGCGAGCCGGCCTGCCGCCGTGGCCGGGTTGATGGCACCCCGGTGGCCATCTGCCGACTCAAGCGGGTGGCCGCCGACCTGCGTGGCGAGATCCGAGACCGGCTGCCCCGGGCCCCCGACCGGAAGAATGGGAAGCGGGTGGCCTGCGTTGGCGCTGGTCCCGCCTCGCTCACCGTTGCCAACGACCTGGCCCCGCTCGGCTACGAGGTGGTCATCTTCGAGCGGCATGTCCGTCCTGGGGGGCTGATGCGCAGCAGCATCCCCGCCTTCCGCCTTCCGGATACCGTCCTCGACGAGGAGATTCGCTTCATCCTCGAGATGGGCGTCGAGGTTCGCTACGGAACCCCGGTGGAGAGCATGCGCGAGCTGCTGACGGGCGGCTGGGACGCCGTCTTTGTGGGCAGCGGAGCGCCGCGGGGCAAGGATCTTGAGCTGCCGGGGCGGCACGCGAGCGACCGGATCCACATCGGACCGGACTGGCTGCAGTCGATCGCCTTCGGCCACGTCACCTCGATCGGGGCCCGGGTAGTGGTCATCGGGGTGGGCAACACCGCCATGGATTGCTGCCGCTCCGCCCGCCGGCTGGACGGTCACGACGTCAAGGTGGTGGCCCGGCGGCCCCGCCCCTTCTTCAAGGCGTCGGAATGGGAGCTGGAGGACGCCGAGGAGGAGGGCATCGAGATCGTGGTCAACCACGCCCCGACCCGCTTCGTCGTCGAGGATGGGCGGCTCACCGGCGTGGAGTTCGAGCGGGTGAGCTGGAACGAGGACGCCACCCTCTCGACCGCCCACGAGAGAGTGGTGATGCCCTGCGACGATGTCATCCTGGCGGTCGGCCAGGATGCCGCCTTCCCCTGGATCGAGCGAGACCTCGGCATCGAGCTGGGACGGTGGGAGCTTCCGGTGGTCGACCGCGCCACCATGGAATCGACGCGTCCCGGCATCTTCTTTGGAGGTGACGCCGCCTTCGGTCCCCTGAACATCGTCTGGGCAGTCGAGCACGGCCACCAGGCGGCGATCTCCATCGACAATCGCTGTCGGGGTATCTCCACCACCGCTCGCCCCACTCCGGGCGTGACGCTGGCGAGCCGGGAGATGGGCCTCGGCCAGTGGAGCTATCACAACGAGTACAACCCCTCGAAGCGGCAGCGGATGGAGCACGTCGCGATGGTGCGCCGCTTTCAGGTCCTCGACCTCGAGGTGGAACTCGGCTTCTCCGCCGAGCAGACGACGCGCGAGGTGAGCCGTTGCCTCAACTGCGACATCCAGACCGTCTTCACGGCTCCACTCTGCATCGAGTGCGACGCATGTATCGACGTCTGTCCAGTTCGTTGTCTGACCATGGTCCGGGACGCCGGGGAGGACGACCTGGTCACCCAGATGTCGGCGCCGCGCCTGCACCCCTCCCAGTCCCTCTTCATCTCCCCGCCGCTTCCGCAGACTTACCGGCTGATGGTCAAGGACGAGGACCTCTGCGTCCACTGCGGCCTTTGCGCCGAGCGCTGCCCAACCGCCGCCTGGCAGATGAAGAAGCTCCAGCTGGGGCTGCCCCGGCCAAGCGGCGCCGTCCCCGAGCCGGCGCGATGACCACCGCGCTGGTGACGCCGAGCGCAATCCCTGTGGCTGGATCGCAGGTCAACGACCTCTCGATCCGGATTGCAACCGTGAATGGCAGCGGCTCCTCGAGCGCCAACAACCTGTTGATGCGCGCGATCTTCCGGATGGGGCTGCCGGTCTCGGGCAAGAACCTCTTCCCCTCCAACATCCAGGGGCTGCCAACCTGGTACGACATCCGGGTCAGCGCCTCCGGCCACGGCGCGAGGGTCGCCTGTCCCGACATCCTCGTGGCTATGAACACCCAGAGCCGTCAGCGCGACATCACCGCGGTGCGGCCGGGCGGCTGGGTGCTCTGGGACTCTTCGTGGCCACTCGAGGAGGCGTCTTCCTGCCCCGACGTGACCCTACTGGGGATGCCCATCGCGCGTCTCTGCGCCGACCAGTTCGACCAGCCCCGACAGCGTGTCCTGCTCCAGAACGTGGTCTACGTCGGCGCCCTGGCCGCCCTGCTGGGGATCGATATGGGCGTCATCGGGACGGTGCTCGATGAGGTGTACGCCGACCGCAGCCGGCTGCGCGAGTCCAACCATGGCGCCCTCATCCTCGGTCACGACTGGGCCTTCGAGCACTTCCCATGTCCTCTCCCTTGCCACGTGGAGGCGATGGAGCGCACCCGGGACCAGATCATCGTCGACGGCAACACCGCCACGGCGCTGGGATGCGTCTACGCGGGTGCCACCGTCGCGGCCTGGTACCCGATCACCCCCTCGACCTCGCTGATGGACGCGTTCGCCGGATTCTGCCGCCGCTACCGCCGCGATCCCGATACCGGCTGCACCAACGCCATGATCATCCAAGCCGAGGACGAGATGGCCGCCATCGGCACTGTGATCGGCGCTGGCTGGGCGGGAGCGCGAGCCTTCACCGCGACGTCGGGACCGGGGCTCTCGCTGATGAACGAACTGCTCGGCCTCGCCTACTACAGCGAGGTGCCGGTGGTGCTCTTCGACGTGCAGCGGGCCGGCCCTTCGACCGGGCTCCCAACCCGCACCCAGCAGGCCGACCTCCTCAACGCCGCCCATGCGTCCCACGGCGACACCGAGCACATCCTGCTCTTCCCCGGCGACCCCGCCGAATGCTTCGACTTTGCGGTTCGGGCCTTCGACCTGGCGGAGCGCTTCCAGACCCCGGTGCTGGTGCTCTCCGACGTCGACATCGGGGTGAACGACTGGGTCGTGCCCCGGTTCCACTGGGACGATTCCTACACCCCGGATCGCGGACAAGTGCTCGGCGCTGCCGATCTTGAGGCGATCGAGAGATTCGACCGCTACGCGAACCCAGATGCAGAAGGAGTGACGCCCCGCACCGTGGCCGGTGTGAGCGCACGTGGCGCGTACCTCGCCCGGGGGTCCGGTCATAACCGCTACGGCGCCTACACCGAGGACCCGCAGGAGTACCGTGAGGTGATGGACAGATTAAGCCGCAAGCTGGCCGCCAGCGCGCTGCGCTTGCCCCCACCGGTCGTCGAGTGGCGCTCCAGAGCCCGTTTTGCACTGGTGACCCTGGGCAGTGGGGGACCGGCGGTCCGTGAGGCCGCCGAAATCCTCGGGGCCGGAGGGATCAGCACCGACGTTATGCGGGTCCGCGGCTTCCCCTTCGCGCCGGCGGTCAGCGAGTTTCTGGCCCAGCACGACAGATGCTTCGTGGTCGAGCAGAACCGGGACGCCCAGCTCCGTTCCCTGCTCACCCTGGCGTTTCCGGCGATAGCCGGGCGACTGCGTTCGGTCCTGGCCTACGGGGGCCTGCCGCTGTGTGCCGCCGAGGTGTTCGACGGCGTCACGGCCCAGCTCACCGGGGAGGCGGGCTGATGCCCACCATCGCCCGGCCGCCGGTGCGTCATCCCGGACTCCCCGTCAACGCTCTCGGCCTGAGCGTGCGCGACTACGAGGGGGCGATGTCGACCCTCTGCGCCGGCTGTGGCCACGACTCGGTGACCGCCGCTATCGTCCAGGCTCTCTGGGAGCTGGCGGTGAAGCCCCACATGGTCGCCAAGCTCAGCGGGATCGGCTGCTCGGCCAAGACGGTCGGCTACTTCCTGAGCGGCGCTCATGGGTTCCACTCGGCCCACGGCCGGATGGCGCCGCTTGCCACCGGGGTGAGCGCGGCCAATCGGGACCTCCTGCTCATCGGCATCTCCGGGGATGGAGACTCGCTCTCGATCGGTATCGGACACCTCGTGCATCTGATCCGCCGCAACCTCCGCATGGTCTACATCATCGAGAACAATGGAGTGTACGGGCTCACCAAGGGCCAGTTCTCACCCTCGGCCGACATCGGCTCGACAACCAGCCACGGTGCAACGAACATCATGGAGCCGGTCGACCCAATGATCCTCGGGCTGAGCGTGGGCGCCACCTTCCTGGCCCGCGGCTTCTCGGGCGACAAGGCACAACTGGTCCCGATCCTCAAGGCGGCCACCGCCCATCGCGGCCTGGCCCTGGTCGATGTGATCTCCCCCTGCGTCAGCTTCAACAACCACGAGGGCTCGACCAAGAGCTACCGCTTCACCCGCGAGCACGAGGTGCGGATGACCGAGACAGACTTCGTGCCGCCATCTCCCGCGATCCCGACCTCGATCGCGCGAGATGGGGTTACCGAGCTGACCCTCCACGACGGCAGCCGGGTCCGGACCCGGGCGGTGGCCGAGGACTACGATCCGACCAACCGTCTGGCCGTCGAGGAGCACCTGAGGGAGGCTCACAGCCGCGGTGAGGTGGTCACCGGCATCCTCTATGTGGACTCCTCCCGGCCCGACCTCCACGAGCTGAGCGGGACGGTGACCCAGCCGCTGGTGGACGTGCCCTTCGCCAAGCTCTGTCCCGGGGCGGCGGAGCTGGAGCGGTTCGGGGTCTCCTGACGCCAGCCGCGGTGTGAAGGTGCACGAAACTGTCAAGATCGCGGAGCACGAGAACTGTCAGTAGAAACGGGCACCAAACTGTCAGTAGGCGGTCCATAATCGCCTGAGGCCAGGAGCCGGGAGCTCCTGGCCGGCAGGCGCGCCGAGAAGCGCTTGGAGGGGCCGCGTGGCGGAGCCGCGCCGACAGGCGCCGCACCACGTACCCGGCGAGGTGCGGGATGCAGCGATTGCTGCACTCAGCGCTTTCCGGTCGAGAGGGAGGCTCTATGAGCACGTCACCCTGGTGGCCCGTGAGGTGGGAGTGGCGGAGCGCACCGTCTGGCGGTGGGTCACCTCGGGCGATGGCGCGAACGCCCGCCGGGGGAGGACGCGGTTCGAGGTGACCGCTGAGGACATCGCGGAGCTGGCATACCGGCATGGGAGTGTCGCCGCCGTCCACCGGGCGCGGGGTGGGGAGCCGAGCGTGTGGACGCTGCGCCGTGCCTTCGTCAGAGCCCTGAGCCCGGGGCGCATGGCTGGCCTGGAGGGCGGCGAGCGGGTCCGGCGCAACTTCGACACCTACCTCACCCGCCCTGCGCGGCACCGGAACGAGTGCTGGGAAGCGGACCACTGCGAGCTCGCCATCGAGGTGCTCCTTGCCGACGGGCAGGTGATCAAGCCGTGGCTCACCTCGTTCCTCGACCGCTTCTCCCGGGCGGTCTGCGGCTGGGCGATCTCCGGCTACCCGAGCGAGGAGAGCGTTCTGGCGGCGCTGCGCGCCGCCATCCTGACTGAGCCGCCCTACGGGCCGGTGGGCGGCATTCCGGCGTCGCTGCGCTGGGACCGGGGGAAGGAATTCCTGGCCGATGGCGTGGGATCAGCGGCGCGCGCGCTCGGCATCGACGCCCAGCCGCTGCCGCCCTACGCGCCGCACCTGAAGGGGGCCCTGGAGCGCTTTCACGAGAGCATCGAGACGCTGCTGCTGGCCGAGCTGCCAGGATTCACGCACGCCCCGGTACGGAGGCGTGAGCGTCGATCGGCGTCCAAGGCGGCGCTGCTCACCCTGGACGCCTTCGTCACCTGCTTCGCCGAGTTCGTGGCCCGTTACAACGCGGAACATGCCCACAGCGCACTAGACGGCGACACGCCACTGGAGCGCTGGCTTGGCGACGATGCGCTCGTGGTCGAGATGCCACGCGAGCGGCTGCATCACCTGCTGCTTGCCCGTGATACTCGCGTCGTGGGGAAGTGGGGGATCCGCATCTTCGGCAACCACTACAACGCGGCCGAGCTCGTCGGCGTTGTGGGGGAGACGGTCGAGGTCCGCTTCATGCCCCACCAGCACGGGAGCATCGAGGTCTTTCTCCACGAGCATCACGTCGGCACCGCCGTCCGGGTCGATCTCATCGACGAGGAGGAGGCAGCACAGCTTCGTCGGCGCCGCCGCGAGGAGGAGCGGTGGCTGGCACGACAGCAGCGTGATGCGGAGCGGCGGCGTGCCCGCCGCTTCCAGGCGGTGACCGCTGCTCCACCCCCAATCGAGGAGGCCGAGCCGGAGCGTGTGCTGACCCCCAGTCGCAGCCTGATCGACCACGGTGAGATCCCGGCGGGGTGGGTTCGGCCGCTCGCTCCCGATGAGGTTCCTGATCCTCCACCACGCAGGAGCAGACGTTGATGGACCAGCACCACTTCCTCAACCTTCCGGGCGCTCGGGTCGTCGCCACGGAGCAACTCCTCGACACCCGCGACCTGGTCGCCGACCTTGTCGAGGTGGGGGCGATGGGCGCCGTCTACGGCCCAGCGGGGACGGGGAAGACCTTCGCCGTCGCCCAGGCGCTCGCCGACGGCCCGGCAAGCAGCTGGGTGCGAACGACCTTCCGCAGTCGACCAACAACCAGGTTCGTCCGCCACGAGCTGTACACAGCTCTTGGGCTCGGGGACGTGCCACCAACCAGCCCGGTGGAGACGGACCGCCTCATGAAGCACGCCCTCGGGGAGCGCTTCCGTCTGGTGGTCATCGATGAGGCGCAGTGGCTGAACCGGGAATGCTTCGAGTATCTCCGGCATCTCCACGACGAGCCGACGACGACCTTCGCCCTCCTCTTCGTCGGGGGCGCCGGCTGCTACGAGGTCCTCCATCGCGAGCCGATGCTGGATTCTCGCCTGTACGCCCATGTGCGCTTCGCCCCGCTCACCCCGAAGCAGGTGCTCCGGGTCATCCCCGTCTACCACGGCATCTACAGCGGCGTCGACCCCACCCTGATCACGCTTGTCGATCAGCAATGTGCCCGCGGCAACTTCCGGACGTGGGCCAAGTTCACCCAGCACGCTCTGCGCTTCATGGAGCGGAACGAGCGCACCAGCCTGGACGAGGAGGTTGCCCGCAACGTCTTCGCCCGGCTAGGAACCGGGCACTATGCGAGACCGTCGGCGGCGTAGCCGGCGGCCGGCACCTCCTCCCGTCCAGATCCTGCTCGACCGCGCTGACGACCTGCACGTTCTCCGTGCTCTGGAGGCCTTCGTTGCCGCTCGTCGAGGCGCCATCCTGGTGAGACCGACCCCTGGCTGCTATGGACAGCGATACCTGTGCCCGGCGATCTTGGAGGGGGCCGGCCTCGCTCCGACCTTCCGAACAGGATCGCGGGTGGGGACCATCCACGAGCAGACGGTCGGGCGCCTCCAGCGTCTCCCTCAACACCGCCGCGTCTGGGAACTCTATATCCTCAGGGCTCACACCGTCGGCTGTGGCTGGCGCTATCTGGCGGAACTTGCGGGGGAGATCGGCGCCCGGCTGACCCTGGTTGTGCACGCCCCCCAGCCGCATCCTGGCGACATGGCGCTGCTGCGATGGGCGGGAATTCGGGTCACAGTACCACGCGTCCTGTACCTGACCAACGACAGGGGCGCCCTGGAGGTTGGCCTAACGCCGATGGAGGGCCTGCTGATGGGTCCCTCCACCCCCGCCTTCTGGCTCCCGTCCGTGCCCGTGTGGGGCTGGCCGCTGGCCGGCGCCGACGGCGGTCGACGCCGACACCAGGGCCAGCCCCGAACTGTCAGTACGTGCCCGTGTACGTGCCCGTTTCCACTGACAGTTCCTGCCCGATCTTACCGACAGTTCCCTGCACCTTCACAGCTGTCGCCGCGTTTCCCTACAACGACGGACAGTAGTGCGCGAGCAGTGCCCGCGTCAGCTGTTCGCCCCGAAGGCTGATCGCCTCCAGGACCCACGGGTCCATAGCTCGGAAGTCGGTTGGGTAGTGTCGTACCTGATCAGCTGGAATAAGGTCAGTCACTGGCATCGGAAGACGTGAGTCCGGCATTCCGAGATAGGCGTGAACGAAGCCCTTGAGGCGGCCGTCGGTGGCGGCCTCATGGAGACGCCCTCGGGCCGCGTCCTGCACCCGGCGGTGGCTGATTTCAAAAGCGCGCCTCAAACGCCACGTTGCAAAGTGTCCGGCTGACAGATGCGGCCTTCCGCGACCGGAATCGCAAGCGACGATATAGTCAACGTCGTATTTGTGTGCGGTGTGTTCGCCGGATCGGCCGGGTTCCAGCACGCTAAGTCCGAGGTTGTCGTACACCCCACCATCCGTGAGTAGGACCGTGTGACGTTCACGTGCCTCTGACGGCCTGCTCTGGAAGGTGTAGGTGCGCTCCACAGCAGGGAAGAACACTGGAAAGGCGGCACTCGCGGCGACGGCTTCAGCGACAGTGATCGGATCCTCGATCGTGCCGTACGCCGAGCAAGAGCTGCGCAGACTTCCGAAACGAACCGCGTTGCCTGTGCGAAGGTCAGCGGCGGTGATGACCGTCGCCAAAGACGGATGAGACGGCTCGTGGAGGAGTCGATCCGCAAAGACCCTAGCAGCCAGCGTGTCTCTTAGTGCGTCCGTTCGGGTTGCGCCACGTAGAATCGGCTCTCCTGACCGATGGACAAGGGTGGCTCGCACGGCGTGAAGCACGGCCTTCCCAACGGCCCGTGGATGGACTGCGCGGGCCGCGACCTCGAGTTGAAGCCCGCGGCGAAGCTGCTCGACGACCAGAGCATCGAAAGCTCCGAAGCCGATAGGGCCGTACGCATACAGAGCCGTGAGGAGACTGCCACCGCTGACACCGGAGATCACGCTGACATGCTGAAGGAGATCCTGATCGTGGAGAGCTCGGAGGCACCCGAGTCCGAAGCACGTGGCGCGGAAACCGCCCCCGGAGATCGCGAGACCTATCCGGGGGGGAGTCACGGGGGCTCCGGGGCTGGGCGGCGTCGCCGCCGAGACCACCACATCAGACGCGTGCGACGGGCGGGCTGGATCCGGGATCGCCAGCCGCCGGGCCAGGCGTCGGTCCGGTGGCTCGAAGGTACAGGTGGCGCCTGCCTCGGGCCACCGCGGGCTCCACGCTTGACGAGGCGAACGTAGATGTCCGCCGCCATGTTCCCACTGACCCATGCTGGCCATGTCGTCTCGTCGCCACCCAGGATGACTATGAGGGCTCTGGGTAGCCCGGATACCGCCGGCATCACGATGTCCTGCATAGCAGCTTCGTCCGTCGGGCTTGGTTGTGCGAGGCCATTCGGATGCGTATGCCACATCCCAAGGTAGCCGGTGAGCCCTCCGCTGCGCTGTCGGTGGTAGGCGACGAGCTCGGCAACGCCTTCGACTCCGTGATCGAAGTGAACTGCTGAAAGGAGGCTGTCAGGGGGCGGGCCGGACGCGTCATCAATCCAGACGCACTTGCAGGCGTCGTCGATCGCGCCGAGAAGAAGGCCTCCAGTCTCGATTGTGGGGCCGCGCACGCGGGCGCTGCGCCGCACCTCTGCGCGTATTCCGGCCAGGGCTGGCTGGCTGACCCTGACCTCGTAGCCACTGTCAGAATCAACACAGACAAGGTGGTTCGGCCATCCCAACCAGAGAATCCCTGGCTGAACTGGTCCGCTGAGGCTGGTGTGGAGTCTGACGACGGCAGCCACCGTGGGCTCAGTGGTTTGACCGGGTCCGCTGCCGTCGAGAGCACGTAAGCCTGCGTCGAGCAAGTGCCCCGCGAGAGCGGCGAGCTGTGCGGCTGACCCGGTGAAGGTGGGCGATGAGCAACCGGGTTCGGGGTGGAACAGGAGGTGCGCGGTTCGCTTGGAAAGAAGTCGTCAGCCACGTCTTTGAGGCTTTGGGCATACTCGCCCCTGCTGGCGAGGGCCAACTCCCGGAAGGCATGGCGACCGGCGCCTGTGGCCCCTGGCTTCGCGATGACGGCTAGTCCCCGCTGTGCATGGTGACCGACCACGACGGACAGGACAGCCGGCCAGGTCCCCCGGGATGGCGAGCGAAGTCGCTCCAACAGCGACGCGATGGCGGAATCGGCGGTAGCGTCGATGACCAGATCCACGTCTGGTGGAGTCACCCCATCAGCGAGCACGGTATCCTGGACTTGGCCGACCACCGGCCGAACTGGATTGTCGGAACGGATCCGGTTCAAGCGGGCAGCCAGGGCTGTCGCTTTGGGAAGCCCAACATCGTCATCCGTGTACGGTTGGCGAACGAGAATCCCCGGAGTGACGTCGTCCTTATCGACGACGCGCACCTCCGCTGCTCCCGCGCGGACACAGAAGTCGGCGATCGGCCCGCCGAGTGCCCCACAGCCCAGGACGAGCACTCGCCGACCGAGCAGCCACGCGGCTGGGCTGTCCAAATCTCGCCGAACCGTGACCTCCGGTCGCGACTCCATGACTCGAACCCAGGAGATCTCGGCGTTCGCAATCCAACCCTGAAGCAGGCTCTGGGCGCGGGCGCCCACGTCGGCCCAGTCGGGATCAGCGCTGCCAGCGAAGATGAGGTTCTCGGCGAGGAAGCGACCCATGTCGTCAACTCGCCAGCACACCAGGTGCTGGCGGATGACGCCGTCAGCCAAGCGCCGAGATGGCGTTCCTACGAAAACATGCAGTGGTGCTGGAACCACGCTGACTCCCGTGGCTCGGCGGCTGGCGAGAACGTAGTTGACGGCCGCGACCTCACCGATCGCGGTGAACAGCTCCTCTCTAGGTACGCCCAGTCCCTCGAGGTTGGCGACAAGATCGGCTGCGCGCTTTGGATACTCGAAGCTCATCTCTCGATCGAGGAGCACGCCGATCGCACCCACCACAGGCGCACGGTTCTGCTGTGGCGAAAGCTCCCCTGTCGTCTGGCGTCGGAGCCATTCAGATCGACTGATCCACTCTACAACGTCGTCCCGGTCCTCTCTCCGAGCTTCCGTGATTCCGACAACAAGGCGAAACGGAGTGTCGCCTCCCTGCGATTGCGCAGCAGAGATCTGCTGCCGCCCCTGCCGACGGCTGAAAACGCTGGCTTGGGGCGCCAGCTCACCGAGATCGGGGTGGACGACCATGACGCCGTTGGCACTGGAGAAGTAAGCGACCGGTGGGTGCAGTGGCTGGTCGTCGGGGTCAAGTTCATCAAGCGCCCCGCGCTCAAGCCAGCGTGTCAGTCGCTCGACGAGTCCGAACATGCCATCCGCCGGGACCCACTCAACTGAGGGGGCCGCATAAAGGCAGAGATGAAAGCCCCACTGAACATGGGGGATGCCCGCCCATCGGCTGTGGGGCACGTAAATGGCTGGCATATCGAACGGGAATCTGGGCGGGATGACAACGAAGAAGCGCTCGCGGCTACGTAACCGGACCCCACCGGCAGCAGCTGGTGTGTTGGCGCAGTCGAGGGATATCTCGGCGCCAATCCCGCCAGCATCGTTTGCCATCCGCGGGCCGGCGGTAAGTTGGATGGCGCCGCCGGGAGCAGAGACCAAGTCGCGGAGTTGATCGAGGGCCAAGCGCTGGCCCTCGGTCATACCCAGGACAGTCAAAGACTCCCGAAGCCCACCGGCTGTTGCGGTGCCGCCTCGGCTCCCCTGGCGCTTGTCACTGCCTGCCGGACCTGCTCTATGCCGCGTGGCTGGCTGACCTGCCGACGGCGCCGGACCAATATCGCCGTCGCAGCTAGAGCCGCGAGCATGCCGGCGCCAGCTAGGGCCAGACCGCGCCCTTCCGACATAGCCGCGGATTTCGCGACATTATCGGCGGCGATGATGGCGAGTCCGTCCTCGCTCGTAGCGAACACCACAGGGTGAGGGGAGGTCTCGTCGGCGTACTCACTGGTGCAGACGACTGCCTGGGCTATCTCTTCGTAGCGGGCCCGAGCGATAACGTGTGGAGGGTTGTCACCCTCCTTGTTGCTGGCGGGGAAGCTGGCGCTGCTCACGACCACCACGGCCGAGTCGGCGGCATGACGCTCGAGGAGATCGAGAACATCCCGCTTGAGGACCTCCTGCCCATCCTCGCGAACGTACATGGCCTTCTTCGAACAGTGGTGAGGGGCTAGAAGGACCTCCCATGCCAGCCGCTCGGGACGGCTAGCAGGGTGCGGAAGAACCTGCCTGGGGGCTTGCCGGGTTAAACACAGGTGTGAGAGTCTTGCGGGGACGCGTCCCAGCAGGAGATCTCGAATGCGTGGCAGCCCCGATCTGCAGATGA
>Ga0181536_10005669_pt1 | contig 12734 bp, 13 predicted proteins | sample PEATcosm2014_Bin_41_FD_121105 | JGI IMG/M metagenome (GOLD analysis project Ga0181536, IMG submission 121105) | Peatland microbial communities from MTU Mesocosm Facility, Houghton, MI, USA - PEATcosm2014_Bin17_60_metaG | ecosystem: Environmental > Terrestrial > Soil > Wetlands > Peat | place...
CAGACAGCCCATGCCACCGCGAGACACTCCCGATGAGGAAACCAGCGACTGGAGAGCCGTGTGCGGGAGAACCGCAAGCACGGTTCGGAGGGCGGGGAGGGCAACCTTCCCGACCCCTATCGAAAGGGACGGGCTCATCGCCCGGTCAGGATGCGCTCGACCAACTGTTTCACGGTGGGGATGAACCCGTTCGAGTAAAACGGATCCTTGGCGAAGCGAAACGCATTGTGCCCGGAGAACACCAGGTTGTCCTCCAGCGCCTGGGCATTATCTCCGGCATGGATGGCGCCTTGCAGCGCCTTCTGGATGCAAAAGCTGCGCGGATCGGCCCGCTTGTTGGTGGAAAAATCCGGCTCCTGCTGCGACCAGTTGGAAAACCGGCAGGTGCTGAGGCAACCCATGCACGCCGCCTGATCCGCCAGGATCTCCCGCGCCTTGTCCGGCGTGACGAACACCAGCGTGGAATCCGGCGTGCGCAACGCCTCAGTGAAGCCCTGGCCTTCCCACCCCAGAGCGTGTGCCAGGTCGAGGTGAGCCAGATACACGACACGCTTGCGCGGCCCGACGCCATATTCGGCGACATGTTCGCCCACCGGTTCGGTGGTGTAGGCGACCTGCCGCTCCGTGCGGCCCTTCAGTTCACGCAGGAACGCGTTATCGACCGCGCTGGAATAGAAACCGGTCGGGGAGAAGCGATTGAGGTAGACGTCGCCCTCCTTCAGCGTCAGCAGTTTCTGCTTCCACGGGTCCGGGATCGGACTTTCCTTGGTCAGCAGCGGCCTTGTGCCGAACTGGAACGCGATCGGTCCGATTTCCTTGTTGTCGAGCCAGTGTTCCCATTCCTCCAGCCACCAGACACCGCCGGCCATGATGATCGGGGTCTCGGCCAGTCCGAACTCGTTCATCACTTTGCGGAGAGCGACGACGCGGGAATAGGGGGCCTCGGGCTTTTGCGGGTCCTCACTGTTGGACAGGCCGTTATGGCCGCCGGCGAGCCAGGGGTCCTCGTACACCACGCCGCCCAGAAGCTCGGCGGTCTTGTGATAGGCCCGCTTCCACAGCGCGCTGAACGCGCGGGCGGAGGAGATAATCGGATAGTAATGCACGTTGAAACGGGCGGCGATGTCGGACAGGCGGTACGGCATGCCGGCGCCGCAGGTGATGCCGTGGATCAGGCCCTTGGCCTGTTCCATCACCTCGGCGATCACCCGTTCGGCGCCGCCCATCTCCCACAGGATATTGGCGTGGATGCGGCCTTTGCCGCCGGTGATGTCGAACGCCTTGCGCGCCTGGGCCAGCGCGCCCTTGATGGCGTAGGCGATCAGTTCCTCGTGCCGCTCCCGCCGGGTGCGGGCGTGGTAGACCTGCGGGATCGGCTTGCCGTCCGCGTCATAGCTGTCGGCGTTGACCGCGCTGATCGTGCCGATGCCGCCACCCAGGGCCCAGTGGCCCGCCGTGGTGCCGTTGGAGACGGCGACGCCCTTGCCCCCCTCCACCAAAGGGAGGACATCGAAGCCGCCCATCCGAATCGCATTGATCGCTTGCATGGCGGGTCAGCTCAACGTGGCGGGCCGGAGGGCCTCGGCCGTGCGTGTTGTCCCGGTCGGGCGGAAGGCGGGCATGAGGCGATACGTCTCCAGGATGGTGTGCGTCACAGGCGAAGTCAGGCGCCGCCTTCGCATGGGCAGGCATGCGGTCGAATGGCAGCCATATGGCCCCGGGCGTCAGCGATGTCACCCCGGCGTGGGAGCCATTTGGAGTTATCCCCGAGGCCGGTCACCCGCTGGGGATACGGGTCTCGCTCCGCGTCCATAGCGGATTATGACCGGCATGTTAACGCCTAATGAACTGGCTGACCGATATGCCGGCCGGGCCTCCGTCAGCCACCGAGCCGGAAGAACTTCACCGCGTTGCCGGCCCAGATCTGATGTTTCTCCGCCGCGGGGACGTTGGCATAGATCTCGTCGATGATCGGCCGCGAGTTCGGCCACTCGTTCTCGATGTGCGGGAAATCGGTGGCGAACATGATGTGGTCGACGCCGACGTGGTGGCGCTGCTCGACCGCGACGCGCTCGTACTGCACGGTGAAATGAATGTTCCGGCGCACGTAGTCGCCCGGCGGGTGCTTCAGCGGTTTGAAGCCCAGGTATTCTTCGGCCCAGCCGAGGTGGCGTGCGTACCAAAGGTCCATGTGCTCCAGCCAGAACGGCACCCAGCCGAGGCGGGTCTCGGCGAACAGGATGTTCAGTTTCGGGAACCGTTCGAACACCCCGGCCAGCACGAGTTGCGTCATGCCGACCGCCGGCGGCAGGCCGAAATTGGTCAGCCATTCCAGGAACGGCCGGCGCAACCGCTGCATGATCGCCGGGTCCTCCTTCGGATATTTGAACGTCGGCTGAGCGGCGCGCGCGCCGGTGCGGTACAGCTGGACATGCGCGGTGACCGGCATGTCGAGATCGAGCGCGGCGGCCCAGAACCGGTCGTCCTCCGGCGTCGGATAGCCTTTGCCGTTGGGCAGGCCGCCGAGCAGCACGCCCTTCAGGCCGAGCTTCTTGCAGCGCTCCATCTCGGCGACGGCGTCTTCGGCGTTGGTGATCGGCATGACGCCCATGCCGACCAGGCGGTCGGGCGCGACCGAGCAGTATTCCTCGGCGAGCCAGTCGTTGTAGCCGCGGATCACGGCTTTGTAGACCTCGTCATGGGCGATGTTGCGCCAGAACACCGGGCCCGCGACCATGGCGGCGAACAGGATCTCGGCGTCGAGACCGTCCTGGTCTTGTTCGCGCACGCGCTGTTCCGGGCTGCCGGTGCCGGCGGCGTTCTCGACTTTGAGGCCGAAGGGTTGCCAGGTGCCGGGGGCATGGCCGGCGCGGATGTCGAGGAAGTTGGCTTCGAGCAGCGGCTGGCCCTCGATCATCAGCGCGTCGCCGCCGTCGGGCAGGTGGATCGTGTGCGGCGCGCGGTCGCGGTACTTGGCGGGGACACGGTGGGTCCAGCGCTCGGGCGGCACTTCGAGGTGGCCGTCGGCGGAGATGAGGGCGTACTGGCGGGGCATGCTCTGGGCCTCCCTCGTGGTGTTTGGGGGAGCTTAGCGCGGGGGCGGGGAAACCGGGAAGGGTGGGGGGATGCGACGTCCGAGACATGGGGGCGCGCCCGACGATCCTGGCATCGGATTATCCTTGCCTTGTCCGGTAGGTTTCCGTACAATACACGGTGGAAAACGAGGTTCCGTGATGCCAACAGCAACGAACCGCACCGCGCGCATCGAAGCGCGGATTACCCCGGACGCGTTGGCCGTCGTCAGGCGCGCGGCCGAATTACAGGGACGTAGTGTTAGCGATTTTGTTGTCTCCGCCGCCCAGGATGCCGCGCGAAAAACGATAGAGGAAACGCAGATCATCCGGCTCTCGGTCGAAGATCAGCGGGCGTTCGCCGAGGCAATTCGCAATCCGCCGCCGCTCGCGCCAGCCCTGGAACGCGGCATCGCGCGTCATGCCAAGGTGATCGCGGCGTCTCGGTGACAGGGCCTTATGTCGTTGAGCCTTTGGCTAACGCGCATAACCGGCGCGGCTTCACCTGTGGTGTCGCGGCGCTTGACCGGTATTTTCGGGAGCAGGTCACACAGGATGTCCGTCGCCGGGTGACACATTGCTTTGTCGCGGTCGATGCTTCCGGAGCGGTCGCCGGATACTACACATTCGCCGCGACCAGCCTGCCACTGACGGGATTGACCGCGGAGGAGACCAGGCGGCTGCCTCGCTATCCGTTGTTACCGGCGGCGTTGATCGGCCGCCTCGCGGTGGCGGAGCAGTGCCGGAAGCAGGGCCTGGGTGTCGCGCTGATCGTGGACGCGATAACGCGCACCGCGCGGGCGGATACAGGGGTTTACGCGCTGATTGTTGCTGCCAAGGATGATGCGGCGGTGCAATTCTATACACATGTGGGATTTCGGGCGTTCGTCAGCCACCCGATGAGGCTGTTTCTGCCGGTTGCCGAAGCGTCGCGGCGGATTCATTCGTTGCGTTGATCGTGTTGGTGGGTCGAAGCGGTGGGGCGTTGCCGGTGTCACCGGTCGCACTGTCGATCAATGGCGACGATAGCGTCGTTGGAGTCTTGTAAAGGGTAAGTTGTGAGACGGATTTTTCAGCCAATGAATACAGGAGCTTGCGAATCCCGTAAGTCAGTCCTACAGCAAGGGATGAAATACGGCTATGCGTCGCTAACAGGGTTCATAAGGCGGCCTTAAGGAGCTTGGCCAGCATCGGGTGGGCAGACTTTATCGAGGCGTCCACCCAGTCACCAAAGTCTGCGGCAAGACCTTCCGCGTCGTGACGAAACTCATGCAATGGCTTCGCGATAATCAAATTCTCTTCTTCGGGCGGTATCCTCCAACCTTCGGGAATGTCTTTGGGCTGCAACGCCGCAAGCGGGAAATCTGATCCATCAGTGTCGAGGCTCAAGAACGCATGAGGCAATTCTGGTAGCGGCGGGTCGCATCCGAGCCACAATTCCGAAATCGCCGGAAAACGGATACCCCATGTTAAGTGCCAGTCTTTTGGCTGGTTTTCCTTCTTCACATAGAACCACCCCCCCCATACGATGCCGGAACTCCCGTCATAAAGCAGAGAATGGAAGTTCCCAGTGCCCAACTCAGTCTTGGCGGACTTCAGCTTCTCGCGCACCACAAGGAATGTCTTTTCTATACGGTCCGCGCTGCCCACGAACATTTCGATCGCGGCCAAGTCGTGGAAGGTCATGCAGTCCGAAGTCATGTTTTCCTCCTCAAGGAACTCGGCAAATTCGTGGCAGAGACCCATCCAGTCCGGACGCAGTTTGGAGTCATCGTCAACGGGGACTTGCGCCCCTATCTCTTTCGCCCAGCGCCATATCATGCCCCATCGACAGACCTGGAGGAGAGGAACACCGTAGTCGCCCGGCGTCGGACCGCCAAAATCCGCAGGGGCCATAGAGTAATGGGTGAGCAGGATGAGCGCTCCAGGCCATGGCTGGCCCTTGCAGCGAGCCGCGAGCCAATTTCCATACGTGCGGAGCTGATTGGCATCGGCGACTTGCACAGATTGCGGAGGCTCGGCGTCAATTGGCTCTTCTGCGAGATCATCTTCATGCGCCCTGACCATGGCACCGACCTTATTTTCGATGATGATCGCGTCCTTGCCGTCAACGCGCAGGAGTAAGTCCACAATGCCACCTTGGTGGTGGCGGACCCCTATCTGCGTGACCCAACGAAGCTGCGCCGCCCGGCTGGCACCGACGAAATCCTGCCAGAGCTGCCGCCGCTCATGTCCTGCGAGCAGGATGTCAGCGACGAACTTGACAGCAGTGTCGCGCGGGACCCTGTTCAAAATATCCGCGAGCGCCGCTGTCAGGAAATCCTCCTGCGGCGTCCTGGTGGGCCGTGGGCGATACCTGAATAAGTTGGCGTAGATAGACAGCCGTGAACCCCTTTTCGGACTTTCGCCACTGCTAGATGAGTGGCCCGCACTGAGGTGAGTGTCAATTGGTGGCGGGAACAGAAAGGGTAAGCCGTCGGAGCTACCTGCCCATCCTATATCCGATAATGATGCCAACGCGCCACCGTTGATAGGACATCTTGACCTATAGGACATAACGCCCTAAGCATCGTTCCTGCGAACGACGAAGGAGCATTGAAGATGACCTCACACCAGTTCCGGACTGTGATCACGAAGGTTGGCTTGTCGCAGGTTCAGGCTGCCCACGTCCTCGGTGTTACGCCGCGCACGGCGCGGCGCTGGGCGCTGGACGAAGTAAAAGTCTCGTCTCCGGCCGCAAAGCTTTTGCGGCTCATTCAGGCCGGCAAAATCAGCGTGAAGGACGTGAGGAGCACGGCAACGTAAAGACTCGATGCAGAGATCAAGAATCACGCAGCAAAATCGGCGCGTTGATAACAGTTGTTCGAGGATATCATGCCTGAGCGAAAGGTGCGTTGTCCGGAGACTGACGATGATTGCACGAGCGAGGCGTGCAGCATCCATATTTGTCTGCTGCGCCAAGAACGCGTTTCCGGCGAGCAGCGCATGGCGGAGTGGGAGACAGATTTTAGAAAAAATCCGGCTAATCGCGAGGCCGCAGCATGGCAAGCGATTCTCGGGTTAGTGACCGAGCATAATGCCTTAGTCGATGCGAACCAGACCGGAATTTTAACAAGGCGGACCGGCGAGGTGGTTCAGAAACGCGTGAGAATTCTGGAGCGTGGAAAGCGAGGTTCAAAAAAATTCATCGCAGTTGTGCTCAAATCAGAAAGACCATACGTTGTGACGCGCGTCCGGGACGCGATGGACGCGCTCGTCGCCGCGGCAAGACCACAACTCTTGCGGCGACGATGAGGTGCCCCGACCTTGACATTCATGCGACAGCTTTGCTTTTTGCGAGATAGTCTATGTCAGATACTCTCTATGCCGAGGAAAAGCTGTGCGAGGCTCTGGACGAAATCATCGCAGGAAAAGGGTCGCTGCGAGATCGGTTATGGTCTGCCGCCTCATATCTGATTCGTCTCAAGAGCGAGGACATCCCAGATCGGCACCGCGCCGCGTTTGCTGCCGTAATCGACGCGCTTACGAGGTATCCAGCCAAGCGCAAAGGTGAGGGCGCGCTTAGCGCGTCAGTGCGAAGGCTGCGTAAGGATGAGCTAGCCGCTGTCGCCCGAACGGTTATGTCTATCTACGTCGATATGTATTGCCACAACCACGCCAAAGACGCGACATGAGTGGCTTGCCGAGCGGAGGTTTGCGACCGGCGAGTTACCATAATGGAATCTTCTGCGACAGACACAAAAATAAGACCGTTTGCGGCGTCACTCTCAATATAGTGACGAAAAAGCCGCCACCTTGCGATGCCTTTCCCCAATTCATTGACAACCCAGTGACCGCGAAGCAGTGCTTAAAGAGCCGCTGTCCGCGCGCTACGGTCAGGCACCCACACCATGGCCGATGGCGTTGCGCGGCAACGCTACAAGCGCATCGGTTTCCGACGCGCGCCAAAATGTGGGCGGCGGCGCGTCCGTCGAGTCGACAGCCCGCTCTTGGCGAGCGACGGGGTCGTGGCAATGACCGAGAGCAAAACAGGACACACCGATTGTCAAAAGTGCTGGTCAGAGGTATCGTATCGCAACTGGAGACAGCCCATGAACGTCGTGCGGCTTCCTGACGACCCGAAGCGCGTGATTGACCGGCAGGTGACGAAAGGCCACGCCGCGAGCGAGGCCGAGTTTCTGGCTGACGCTGTGCAACGGTACGCCGCGGCCCTGGAACTGGATGAAGCCGAGATTGCCGCCGCCGCCGACGAGGGATTGGCCGACATCGAAGCGGGGCGCTTTGAGCTGATCGCCGGTCCCGACGATATGCGGCGGCTGAGGGCGGAGCTTGGCGGCAGACTGGATCAGCTCATGGAACAACGTGGGACGGCCGCACGCTGAGCGGCCTTCCGTCTTTCGGCCCGTGCCCGTCGAGATCTCGATAAGATCCTTCGGTACAGCCTCGAAGAATATGGGCGCGACGCGGCTGACCGTTACGAACTATTGCTCACAACCGCGATGCGAGAGATTGGTGATCAACCCCTTCTCAGTGGATCGCGTGCCGTGAGAAGCCGGCCAGGCGTCTGTGCTTACTCGATCTCACACAGTCGTTTGCATCTGCCGAGAGAGCAGCGCGTACGTAACCCGGCGCATCAGGTTGTTTATCGGCTCGCCGAGGACGGCGTCGTCGAAATCCTGGCGATTGTTGGAGACAGCTATCCCTCGGCCCGCGTGTCAACGCCGCGATAGCATCCGCGGCACACAGGCACCCGCGTCACATCCGCTGAACATGCTGGAGAACTGTCCCTCGGTCTGAGCCGACCTTTCGGTTGCGTTGCTACCGGAACCCGGCTTGAACTCTGATCTGAATAATTCGGGCAAGTATCAGTTTCCACCGGAGCAACCGACGGTAGCGACACGAAAAAGGCGCCCCGTTTCCGAGGCGAGCCCCAATTCCTTGACGGTCATCGCCGTCCCCGACTTCCACTCTCGTGCAACCCCTGGGCCCCCGCGAACCGCGCCGTGGTCATCTTGGCCGCGGCGAGGCCGTGATGACGTACCGCGATGCCGCGATTGTCCGCGTCGGAAGCCGGGAAGAGGGAAGCCGCGATCCCATGGCCGGGACGAGCCCGGCCATGGCGGTGTGGCCTCAGTTATCGCCGACCGGCGGCTGATCCGCGCCTTCATTGTACGCCGGCCGCTCCCGCCGCGGCCGGTCGCCGCGATCGAAGCCCCGATCCCCCCGATCCGGCCGATCCCCCCGATCCGGCCGGTCGCCGCGCGCCGGACGCTCGCCCACCTGCGCGGTGATGTCGGCGCCGGTCGCCTGATCGACCACCCGCATCGACAGCTTGATCTTGCCGCGCTCGTCGAAGCCGATGACCTTGACCTTCACCTGATCGCCGACATTGACCACGTCGGTGGTTTTCGCGACTCGTTCCGGTTTCAGCTCGCTGATATGCACCAGCCCGTCGCGCGACCCCATGAAGTTCACGAACGCGCCGAAATCAGCCGTCTTCACGACCTTGCCGGAGTAAATGACGCCCATCTCCGGCTCCTGCGTCAGCCCGCGGATCCAGTCGATCGCCGCCTGCGCCTGCGAGGCGTCGACAGCGGCGATCTTGATCGTGCCGTCGTCGTCGATGTCGATCTTGCACTTGGTCTGCTCGACGATTTCCCGGATCACCTTGCCGCCGGTGCCGATCACTTCCCGGATCTTATCCTTCGGCACCGTGATGATGCTGATCCTGGGCGCCGTCGCCGCCACGTCGCCACGCGCGCCGGTCAGCGCCTTCGCCATCTCGCCCAGAATATGCATCCGCCCGTCCCGCGCCTGCGCCAGCGCGATTTGCATGATCTCCGGCGTGATGGACGTGATCTTGATGTCCATCTGCAACGAGGTGATCCCGACCTCGGTTCCCGCCACCTTGAAGTCCATGTCGCCGAGGTGATCCTCGTCGCCGAGGATATCGGACAGCACGGCGAAGGCATGCGCTTCCTTGATCAGCCCCATGGCGATGCCCGCCACCGGCCGCTTCAACGGCACGCCGGCGTCCATCAGCGCGAGCGACCCGCCGCACACCGTCGCCATCGAGGACGACCCGTTCGACTCGGTGATCTCGGAGACGATGCGCATCGTGTACGGGAACTTGTCCTTCTCCGGCAGCATTGGGTGGATCGCGCGCCAGGCCAGCTTGCCGTGCCCGATCTCGCGCCGGCCCGGTGAGCCCATGCGGCCCGCCTCCCCGACCGAATACGGCGGGAAGTTGTAGTGCAGCATGAAGTTGGAGCGATATTCGCCTTCCAGCGCGTCGACGATCTGCTCGTCCTGGCCGGTGCCCAGGGTGGCGACGCAGAGCGCCTGGGTCTCGCCGCGGGTGAACAGGGACGAGCCATGCGCGCGCGGCAGGATCCCGACCTCGGCGATGATCGGCCGGACGGTCTTGGTGTCGCGGCCGTCGATGCGCAGACCGGTGGCGAGGATGGCGCCGCGCACCACGTCGGCTTCCAGATCCTTGAGCAGGGCCTTGGCCATGTCGGCTTCCTTGCCCTCACCGACCGCCAGCATGGCGACCTTCTTCGTGGCGTCGACCGCGTCGTGACGGGCGCCCTTGTCGACGATCTTGTAGGCCTCGGTGATCCCGGTGCGGGCGAGCCCATCGAGGCGGGTTTTCAGCGCCGCGACCTCGGCCGGGGTCTCAGGCAGCGGCCAGGGCTCCTTCGCCGCGTGTTCGGCCAGTTCGATGATGGCGTTGATCACCGGCTGGAACGACTTATGCCCAAACGTCACCGCGCCCAGCATGACGTCTTCCGGCAGTTCCTGGGCTTCGGATTCGACCATCAGCACGCCCTCGGCGGTGCCGGCGACCACCAGTTGCAACTGGCCGGTCTTGGTCTGGGTCAGGGTCGGGTTCAGGATGTACTGACCGTCCTGATAGCCGACCGTGGCCGCCGCGACCGGGCCGAAGAACGGGATGCCGGACAGGGTCAGCGCGGCGGAGCAGCCGATCAGCGCGACGATATCCGGGTCGTTCTCCATGTCGTGCGACAGCACGGTGGCGACGATCTGGACCTCATTCTTGAAGCCCTCGGGGAACAGCGGGCGGATCGGGCGGTCGATGAGGCGGCTTTTCAGCACCTCGGCCTCGCTCGGCCGGCCTTCGCGTTTGAAGAAGCCGCCGGGGATCTTGCCCGCGGCGAAGGCTTTTTCCTGATAGTTCACGGTCAGCGGGAAGAAATCCTGCCCCGGTTTGGCGGTCTTCACGCCGACGGCGGTGCACAGCACGATGGTCTCGCCATAGGAGACCAGCACGGCCCCATCGGCCTGGCGGGCGATTTTGCCCGTTTCCAGGACGAGCTTGCGTCCGCCCCAGTCGAGTTCCTTGCGGAAATAGTTAAACATTCGCGCGGGAGTGGGATCTTCCCGGTCATCAATTATGAAAGCCATTCACAGTCCTCACGATGCGCGGCATCGGCGGACGGCAAGCCGGTTGAGCCAGCTCCCTTCGTCTGGACGGGAGGCGGCGTCTCGGGTCGCATGGAGGTTGGCCGCGCCACACGGGCACGGCCGGAGCCATGTAACCGGAAACGCCGTCGCGGTTCCCGCGCCATCTCTGGGCGTGCCGGATCAGCGGTCTGTCGGTCCGCCGCGGTCCGCGGCGTTGCCCGCGCACCAGGATGGTGCGCGGGGTCGTCACCCCGTCCTATATGGGATGGACGGGGGTTTCGTCATCTTAAACCCGGGCAAAAAGTGGCCCGGGGTGTCGGCCCAGGGGCCCAATGGTCGTCCCGGGGCCGCATTCGCCGTTGCGACGCCCCGTACTCGTCGTCGGCACGCCCCAATCGTCAGCCACACGCCCCGTGCTCGTCAGCCACACGCGCCCAATCGTCAGCCCCCCGGCTCTCCCAATCGTCATCCCCCGGCTTGTCCGGGGGACCCGCGACAGCACCGTGCCGCGATAGGTCCCCCGGACAAGCCGGGGGATGACGATTGGCGGGGTGCGGCTGACGATTGGGGGATGAGGGAGAGCCTACCGCCGCAAACTCAGCCGCCCAATCAGCGTCTCATACCGGGTCTGGTTCTTCCGCTTCACATAATCCAACAGCCGCCGACGCCGCCCGACCATCATCAGCAGCCCACGCCGCGAATGGAAATCCTTCGCGTGAGTCTTCAGATGTTCGGTCAGGTTGTTGATCCGTTCGGTCAGGATGGCGACCTGGACCTCGGGGCTGCCGGTATCGGTGGTGGCAGTTTTATACTCGCCAATAAGCGCCGTCCGGCGCTCGGCCGTAATCGACATCGGGGTTACTCCTGTCGTGAGAGGTCAGAGAATCCGCTCTGGCCGCAGCAGCCCGTCCTGGAGACGGCACAGCCCGACCACGCGGTCCCCCGCCATCGCCCGGGCGAGACCCCCTTCAGGATCAGCCGAACGCGGAATCCGGCCCATCAACGCGACGAGGCTGATGGCCTGGCCGTGTTGGAGGCCGGCGGCCTCCGATTCCGTCAGGGCCAGCGCCGGGATGTCGGCCAGCGCGGTCGCGACCGGAAGCAGGAGGTCCGGGGAAGCCGGCAGCGTATCCTCCGGTTTCCCGAGTTTGTCCAGCGGTATCGCCTGCGCCTCGGTGAACGGTCCCACCCGCAGCCGCCGCAGCGTCTCAATAAACCCCAACGACCCGCACGCCTGGGCCAGGTCGCGGGCGAGGCTGCGCATGTAGACGCCCTTGCCCGAGGCGACCTCGAACGTGGCGTGGTCCGCGTCCGGGCGCTCGACCAGTTCGAAGCGGTCCACCCGGGCGGGGCGCGGTTCCAGCACGGGCGCGCGGCCGTCGCGGGCCATGTCGTAGGCGCGCTCGCCGGCCACCTTGATGGCGGAGAACACCGGCGGGATCTGCATGATGGCGCCGCGAAACGCCGACAGTTGTTCACGGATCTGGTCGTCGGACGGGCGGACGTCCGAGGTCGCGGTGACCTGGCCGTCGGCGTCGTCGGTGTCGCGGGACTCCCCAAAACGGAGGGTGAACCGATACAGCTTGGTGCCGTCCATGACGTAGGGCACGGTCTTGGTCGCCGCCCCGAACGCGATCGGCAACACCCCGGTGGCGAGCGGGTCGAGCGTGCCGCCATGCCCGGCCTTCTGCGCGTCGAACGCGCGTTTGACGCGGTTGACCACGTCCGTGCTGGTCAGGCCGGGCGGCTTGTCGATGATCAGCCAGCCGTCGAGCGGGCGGCCGCGGGGTTTGCGGCGGGACATTTTTGCCAGTGTCCTGAAGGGGAGGGCGGCGGCGTATGGGGGGATGGGGGGGATGTCAATGGCGGGAGAGGGATGGATTGGCATCCCGGCCTGCCCGGTCAGATGGCGAACCATGCCAGCACCCGCACGACGCAGCTCTATGACCGGCGGCGCGAGGAACTGAGCCGCGATGAGCTGGAAAGGATCTAGGTATGGCGGGAATTCCACTTCCTTTTGCGTGAACAACAGTACACTGTGCGCCTGAACCTACGTGGTGGGGGCGCAGCAGGGGGCTGCCTAACACAACATATGAGTAGCGGAAACAAAACTACACCAGCAGCAGCAGTTCTCATTTTGACCTGACGCGTTTGTCCTGACCACCGGAATGCCGTTTTTCACGAAACACTCATGGCCCGAGCGGTGGCGGCCGGCTGAAGGCCAAGGTTCCAAGA
>Ga0181536_10005670_pt1 | contig 12733 bp, 13 predicted proteins | sample PEATcosm2014_Bin_41_FD_121105 | JGI IMG/M metagenome (GOLD analysis project Ga0181536, IMG submission 121105) | Peatland microbial communities from MTU Mesocosm Facility, Houghton, MI, USA - PEATcosm2014_Bin17_60_metaG | ecosystem: Environmental > Terrestrial > Soil > Wetlands > Peat | place...
CGCCTACCAGCAGATTCGCAGGAACATCGCGGCGATGGATAAGGCTCTGCAAGCTGGATTTGCGCAATCGAAGGCGAAGACCTATCGCGTGCTGGCGGAGCTTCTGGTTGAGGCCAACCGGCTCGGCGAAGCCGAAGAGATTCTCGACCTTCTGAAAGAACAGGAGTTGAAAGACATTGTGCATGGCGCCGCCGCCAATCCATTGCCCGGAATTGCGCCGCTGAAGCTCACTCCGGCACAGCAGAAGGCGCACAGCGAGCTGGCGGAGCTGGAGAAGAGGGCGCTGGCTTTTGAGCAGCTCAGCGTCGAGTCCGCGGGCTTGCAGGGCAAAGCTGTGCGCACCTCGGGGGAAGACGCCCGATGGAAGGCATTGAATTCGAGCATGGACCAGGAAATCGGGGAGATACTGGCATTCTTCGCCAGCGCGATCTCTTCAGATCTCGAGGGGCAATCCGGCGCCGCTCAAGCAGCCGGAGCTTCCGACGGCGATAGCGCGACGCAGAGTTATCTCGAGAACACGCTGGCTAAACTGGGTCCGCATGTGATGGGCATCCGTCTGCTTCTGGGCGACAATCATGCCTATACGATTGTGGTCACGGCCAACACGCGCAAGAAGTTCGAGTTGAAGGCCACGCCTGCCGAAGTACGCGGCAAAGCCTTTGAGGCGCTCAATGCGCTGGGCTCGCGCGGCTCCGATCCACGGCCGCGTCTGCAGGAGTTATATGCCATGGTCGCAGCTCCCCTGGAGGATGAGTTGAAGGCCGTGGAAACACCCGCCGGCGCGCCAGGCCGTGTTGCCACGCTGCTGTGGTCCCTGGACGACGCCTTGCGCTATCTGCCGATGGCGGCGCTCTACGATGGCCAGCATTACCTGGTCGAGCGCTTCAACAACGTTCTCTTCACTCCCGCAAGTTATGGCCACATGGCGGATTCACCGCTCCTGGGCGGAGCCAAGCCAAGTGTGCTGGCGATGGGCTTATCCAAGAGCTATGGCGGTTTGCCGGCGCTGCCCGGCGTGATGCCGGAGCTGGATGCCGTGGTCCACGACCCAGCCGTGCCTGAATCGCACGGGCCGATGGAGGGAAAGCTGCTGCCCAATGAACAGTTCACTCTGGCCGCGTTGAAGACGGAGCTTGGCGCCGGCAAGAGCTTTCCCGTGGTGCATATTGCCAGCCATTTTGTGGTGGAGACGGGCAGTGGCGAAGAACCTTACCTGATGCTGGGCGGAGAAGACGCCGGAGAAGCCAAGGGATATGCGTGGAATCTCTCGGATATGGAAAACTCTCCGGTTGCATTTCACGGAACGCGCCTTCTGACTCTCTCGGCGTGCAGTACGGCGAAAGACTATACATCGAGGAATGGCCTGGAGATGGACAGCCTGGGCATGGTTGCCCAGCAGAAGGATGCGGAAGCGGTGCTGGCGACACTTTGGGACGTGAACGACGCGAGTACAAGCCGGCTGATGAGCGACTTCTACGATCGATGGATGAAACATGCCGCCGAGGGCAAAGCGGAGGCATTGCGTCAAGCGCAACTGGCATTCCTGGGCGGACCCGCCGCGCAAGCGGCTGCCGAGAGCGATCGCGGTGTCAAGAATGCGCGAGAGGCGGCGACAGCGCAGCAGGATGCCGGTTATGCGCACCCGTTTTACTGGGCGCCGTTTGTCCTGATCGGCAATTTCCAGTAGCGCCACCAAAGTCAAACCTCAGGTCAAGACAACGGCGTCCGTCCGCATTCCTGGCGCCAACAGCCCTTCCGTCCAATGATCCAGCGCTCCCCTTCACCAACCCCGCTCCGCCCCGCCAAAAACACCCCAAATCCGCGCCCCCAAAATGACCTCGGTAACCAATCATCTGCCCAAAGTTTTGGTGTAAATATACTTGACAACTCCATTGCAAACAACTACGATTGTAGTGGCGTGACAGGCTAGGCGGAGTAAGAGGTATAGGGTGTTTACCTGTCCCGCAAACGCGGGTATTGCGGAAGCCTGTGCTAATAGGCTAAATTGGTTTTGGCCGACAGGACATCACCTAGGGGTCCGTAATAGTGGTGACACTGTTGTCGGCTACTTTTAAATCTTGATCCGCTTGGCGCGTGTCGCGCCTCCCAGTGTACATCCTCTATCTTGATGAATCAGGCCTCCACGCGGAAGCTAACACTTTCGTGCTCGGGGGCCTTGCTGTCTTCGAACGGGAAGTGCACTGGTTCACTCAGGACCTAGAAGCCATTCAGCAGCGTTACTTTCCGAACGTCGCCGAACCGGTTGAATTCCACGTTTCGAAATTGCGCGCTCCAGTGGACAAAATGCTGGAACCGTTCAAGAGCCTGAAGACGGAACTGCGGCGACAACTCATCGCGGATATTTACCAAATAATTCGGGAGCGCCGTGGGGTGGTGTTTGGTGTTGCAATTGAAAAATCATGGACACACGAAGACCCGTATGAACGAGGATTCGAGGAGTTAACAAACCGTTTTGATCTCTTTGTACGTCGCTACAATAGCCAAAATCAGGGCCTCCGGGAAGAGCAGCGAGGGTTGATTGTCGTTGCGGAATCCTCGTATAGACAAAAACTGGAAGCATTGGGGCGGCGTTTTCGCGGAGGAGCGACACGCTGGCGAGACGTACGGGCCATAGCCGATGTGCCATTCTTCGTCCCAGCCGCAAATACCCGCCTTCTACAATTGGCAGATTTCTGTTCTAACGCAATCTACGGTCGTTACAACGGCGGCTACACGAGAGATTTCGATACCATAGCTGCAAAATTTGACCGCGAGGGAAACCGGATACACGGTTTAGTCCACCTGTGTTCTGATCCTCAATGCCAGTGCATCGCCTGCCTCAACAAGCAGTTTGCGCGCGGTATTGATCCTTAGCGTTTTTGTGTGCCATCATGGGACCAACTATGAAAGCTAAGGCAGAATACGCTGAAGGCCCAGAAGTGGCGGCCTGGTTCGATGTCCTCGTGCGGAAAGTGCTCTCCGTCCCGCACGACGAGATCGTGCGGCGCGAAGCGGAGTACAAGCGACTGTCCGCGTTGAACCCCCATCGACGTGGCCCCAAGCCAAAATTCAAGTAGTGGCTGAAACCTGCGTTGAAGAAGTTTTCAGAATCTAGGGCTTCAGTAAAGGTATCCTCTGAGCAAGGCTATTCCCTTTGCTATTTGGTCGGATGTTTCGGCCCTCAGCTTCAACCTGTCCACGCGGACCTTCTTGAACTCGGCTCCGTGTTCACCCTGGGCGTCAATGAGCGACTCCAGGTTCTGTCGATAGATCTTGAGCAAGCCTACCGAACTCTGGAAAATCAGCCAAGCGGAAGCGTCATTGGCGTTGTTGGACCCGGCGGCGCGAATTTCATCCAATGCGTGTTCGGCGTCGAGCATTCTCGGGTCGAAGGCCATCGCGCCGCCATCCCGATATTCGTACACCCGTTCAAGAATAGGCAGACCCTTCTCGATTGCCGCATAGCTGCCACGGCTGAGGCCCTTGGGGCCGCGTGTGCAAGCGGTAAAGCCAAGGATGACCAGTAGGCAAGCAACCGGCCACCCGTTTAGCCGTGCACTCATGCAGCAACAGGATATCACCCGGCCTGTATCGGCGGAATAGCCCATTTAAAACCTGCGTCTGGGGTGATTGTGGCTATATGAATATGGCCGCCTACACTCGCGCACTGAGGGTCGATTTCTAAAGCTTCAGGGCTGGCGCATGCTGCCACAAAATTCTTGCAGATTTCAATACCGGATTCGACGGATACAGCGGTTCCCTGGGGCGTTGCATACCGAGTAAGTCTGGGATCACGGCGATCAAGAAGGGCTTCAACTGGTGCTGGCCCGTAGAGCAGAGGGCGCCCCAACGCCAATTTCTGAGGGGATACCTCGGGCACGTACAACTTTTGATCCTCGTGGAAAAAGCGCATAAGCAAACGTCTGGGGATGCCCTCGTAGAATCCATCTAAGTAGACGAGGGCTATTGTGCTTCCCCGCTGATCTCTGAGCCGAATGCTTGGATACTCCCGAAACCTGCCAGTGCTTTTGGCGGCGTTTAGCTGAGCATTTATCAACTTCGACCATCTTCCGGCGTAGTCAAAAACGTTTTGGCAGGAACGCGCGGTTAGCTCCTGCGAGGCCCGCGCGGTTTCCGGGAGGAAGTCAAAAACGGATTCGTTGGTGTCGTCGTCCGTCAGTATAACAGCACCAGCAAAGGAACACGCCAAGTCAACCCATTCGCTCTGAACTGGGAGAATCTTCTGTGCTGTGTCCTGAATATCAGATGGGTTGCTATGGTTGATTTTGCGGCCATCTGCCGCAACAACAAAACCCTCTGGCGTGTACACCCTTGCTATCGCTGTTGCCATGTCGAATTCATCTTGTTCAGGGGAAAACCAATCCCCATACAGGGCAGAATCACCGCGAAATGCCATACTCCCCTTTCTTCCTGGAACTTGATACACTTATCCACAGAAGAAGGGACGAACACGGGCGCGCGGCCAGCTTGTCAGCGTTCAACCATCCAAGGGATACTCGGGTGAACTTGCGTTCGCCTTATCCTACACCAACAGTTCCTCAATTGTCCAGATGTGATCCGTGATCCCTGCTTCCATGGCAGGCGTAACGCGCAAGGGTCAAACCCTCCGCTTAGGGCCACGCGGTAAAGGAGTTTTAGAAGACCTCTTCCTTTGGATCTGGGGCTGCCTCCGTTTTGCCGGTCAACTCGGCATAGGTAAGCCGCTTGCCTACGATCTTCCGCACCAAGAAACTGAAGCGGTCTGCATCGCACATGGGCTTCCGGTTGTTGAACCGGAACGCCTGTTCATCCACGTAGCGAAACAGGTGGAAAGGTTCCACGGAAACGTAGGTCCCGTTCAGGCCACGTTTTAGCAGGCTCCAGAAGTTCTCCATGCCATTGGTGTGGACGTTGCCGTCCGCGTCGGCTTCGAGATGGTTCACCATGCTGTGTTCGTATTCTGCCATGCGCCACGCTTCACCGTGCTCGTAGGAGTAGATCTGGCTTCCGGGTTCGACGTTGGCTCCCACGATGGGTTGCATGGTGGCCTTGGTTCGATCAGTGATAACGGTGGCTCTTACGGTCTTGCCGCGTTCCAGCATCCCCATCACAATTGCTTTGCCAGCGCCACCGTGCATTCCGCTAGCAACGGAAGATGCTCTCCGCCTTCTGGCTTTGTGCATGTTCCGCGCCTTGCCGCCAATGAAGGTCTCGTCTACCTCAACCTCGCCGCCGAGATTGCCACCGGTCAATTCGTCCTGCATGGCGAGTCGAACCCGGTGGAGAAGGAACCATGCGGTCTTCTGAGTGATGCCAAGCGACCGGTGAAGTTCCCAGGACGAAATGCCGTTCCGGTTGCTGGCGACCAGCCACATGGCAGTTAACCACTTGTCCAGGCCGATAGGCGAGTCTTCCATGATGGTCCCGGTCTTCAGGGTGAACTGACGGCGGGGATGCCGGTTGGAACATTGCCAGCGATTATGCTGTGATTGGAAGTGGACCTTATCGCTCCCACAAGTCGGACAGGTGACGCCATTGGACCAGCGGCGAGGGACCATGTATTCGCGGCAATTGTCGGCGCTGGCGAAGTAGACTACCGCCTCTTGAAGTGTGGTTGGTTCGGTTGCCATGCTTTAAGTGTGCCACTTTTTCACGGAGTTGTCAAGTATATTTATACCAAAGTTTTCTGAATCGTTTCAATCACTTCCGGATTTCAGGACGCGTTAGCCCGGTTTTGGCCTGCTATACCAGGATTAGGAGGCGCCAATGCACAATCCCTTCGCTCCCCTCATCGCCATCGCCCGGCGGGGCATTTTCTTCACCGCCTCCCACCGCCCGCTCCCGCGCCTTCCACGCTATCCCCAATCGCTCGGAAGCCGAGGCCAACCACAACTTCCCACGCCGACCCTCGCCGACAGCCGTATCCAATTGAAATTGAGGCGTTTACACAAGGGCGCCCGAATCATCGCCCCCCTGACCCTCCGTGTGACGCATCTTACAAAAAAAGCCCTCAAGATGCGTCACAAAATCTCAGGCCACCCCCTCAACCCATTGAAACAGAGGAGCTTAAAACGTGAAGATTGACAACTCCACATACCCGGCGCAGATGCGTCACACGGATGCGGTGTTCCGCCGGTCTGGCGAAGCCAGTACCCGGCCCCTGGCCCCCCGCCTCTCAGCGCGCGCCCCCTGCCACCCCCGCGCGGTTGACGGGCCTTTTCGCACGGTGTTAACCTGTTCTGCTAGTATAGGCTGTCACCGGTCTCTCCTCATAAATCATGGATGCCATGCTGCAAGCCCTGGGCGGAATACTGCTGAAAGCGATACCCACATTCCTGCTCGTGGTACTGCTCCACTTCTATCTGAAGGGCGTCTTTTTCAACCCGATGCGGAAGGTGCTGCGCCAGCGGTATGACGCCACCGAAGGAGCGCGCAAGCTGGCCGCCGAGAGCCTGGAGCGCGCCGCCGCCAGGACCGCCGAATACGCAGCCGCCATGCGCGCCGCGCGGACGGAAATCTACCAGGCGCAGGAGCAGGCGCACAAGCGGCTGCAGGAAAGCGAGATGGCGGCACTGGCGGCGGCCCGGCGCCGCGCCGAAGCGGCGGTCGCGGAGGCCAAAACCCAGCTCGCCGGCGACGTGCAAGCCGCCAAGGCTGGACTGGCGCGCGATAGCGAGCTGCTGGCCAACCAGATCGCCGATTCCATCCTCCGGGGAAGCGCCGCATGAAGCGCCTCGCCACGCTGGCTTTGGTGGTCTGTTTCACGGCCGCCCCGATCTTCGCCGAAGACCAGGAAGGCGGCAGCCTGCAAATCTGGAAGTGGGCCAATTTCGTGGTGCTGGCGGGCGGCCTGGGCTACCTGATCGGCAAGAAGGGCGGCCCGTTCTTCGCCGCGCGATCCATGAAGATCCGCCAGGACATCGTCGACGCCGGCGAGGCGCGCAGCCAGGCCGAGGCGCGCGCGGCCGAAGTGGACCGGCGGCTGGCCAACCTGGAGGCCGAGATCGCCGCGCTGCGCGCCGCCTCCGGGAAGGAAGAAGAGGCGGAAACCGGGCGCTTCGGGCGGCACACGGCGGAGGAAATCGTCAAGACCCAGGCGCAGGCCGAACAGGAAATCGCGGCCGCCGGCAAAGCCGCCCGCCTGGAATTGAAGCGCTACTGCGCCGAGCTGTCGGTGGGGCTGGCGGAACAAAAAATCCGCGCCCGCATGACGCCGGACACGCAGGATGCCTTGGTGCGCGGTTTTGTCCGCGATCTGAAATGACACTCACCGCCGTAGCCGCCAGATACGCCAATGCGCTTGCGGACGTGGTCACCGCCGCCGGGTCTCCGCTCCGCCCGCGGGATGCCGTCTCCGAGTTGCGCGCTTTCGAGGCGGCGCTCGCGGCCTCCACCGAATTGCAGAACGCGCTCGCCACCCCGGCGGTGCCGGCCGCCCGGAAAAGGGCGGTAGTCGGACGCATCGCGGAGATCTTGCAGCTCTCGCGCATCTCGCGGAATTTCCTCTACGTGCTGATCGATCACCGCCGCATCGCCGCGCTCTCCGGCATTCTCGACAGCTTCGAGCTGATTGTGGACGATCGCCTGGGCTTCGCCCGCGCGGATGTCGCCGCGGCGCGCGATATGGCCGGGCCGCAACGCGCCGCGCTGGCCTCCGTGCTGGAGCGGCTCACGGGCAGGCGCATCCGCATGCGGTTTGCGGTGGACGAAAGCCTGATCGGCGGGGTGGTGGCGCGGATCGGCTCCACGGTTTACGACGGTTCGGTGCGCGGGCAACTGGCGTCGCTGGGACGCCGCTTGGACGCCGAAAGCTAATCGAAAGGATTTATGGCTCAGATTCGAGCGGACGAAATCACCAGTATTCTCCGCCAGGAGATTGAAAACTACGAAGGGGTGATCGACGTATCGGAGATCGGCTCGGTGATCTCCGTGGGTGACGGCATCGCCAGAATCCATGGTCTCGAAAAGGTCATGGCCGGCGAGCTGATCGAATTCCCGCACGACGTGGCCGGAATCGCCATGAACCTGGAGGAAGACCAGGTCGGCTCCGTGCTGCTGGGCGACTATACGGAAATCAAGGAGGGCGACGAAGTGCGGCGCACGGGCCGCATCATGTCGGTCCCGGTGGGCGATGCCCTGATCGGCCGCGTGGTGGACGCGCTGGGCCGGCCCATCGACGACAAAGGCCCCATCCTCACCACCGAGTTCAATACCATCGAACGCCAGGCGCCGGGCGTGGTGGCGCGACGGCCGGTGAAAGAGCCCATGCAGACGGGCATCAAGGCCATCGATGCCATGATCCCCATCGGCCGCGGCCAGCGCGAGCTGCTCATCGGCGACCGCCAGACCGGCAAGACCGCCATCGCCCTCGACACCATCATCAACCAGAAGGGCGGCGACGTAATCTGCATCTACGTGGCCATCGGGCAGAAGCGCTCCACCGTGGCCCAGGTGGTGAAGACGCTGGAAGATTTCGGCGCCATGGAATACAGCATCGTGGTGTGCGCGTCGGCGTCCGACCCGGCCCCCATGCAGTACATCGCCCCGTTCGCGGGCTGCGCCATGGGCGAGTACTTCCGCGACCGCAAGCGGCACGCCCTGTGCGTCTACGACGACCTTTCCAAGCACGCCGCCTCCTATCGCGAAATCTCGCTGCTGCTGCGGCGCCCGCCGGGGCGCGAGGCCTACCCCGGCGATGTGTTCTACCTGCACAGCCGGCTGCTGGAGCGCGCCGCCAAGCTGAACGACGAAAACGGCGGCGGATCGCTGACCGCGCTGCCGTTCATCGAAACCCAGGCCGGCGACGTTTCCGCCTACATCCCCACCAACGTCATTTCCATCACCGACGGGCAGATTTACCTGGAAGCCGATTTGTTCAACTCCAATGTGCGGCCGGCCATCAACGTGGGCATCTCCGTGAGCCGCGTCGGCGGCAACGCCCAGATCAAGGCCATGAAGCAGATTGCGGGCCGCCTGCGCCTGGACCTGGCGCAATACCGCGAGCTGGCGGCCTTCGCGCAGTTCGGCTCCGATCTGGACAAGGCCTCGCTGGCGCAGCTCAACCGCGGCCGGCACATGGTCGAGATTCTGAAGCAGGACCAGTACCAGCCGTTGCCCGTGGAAAAGCAGATTGCGATCATCTTCGCCGGAACCAACGGCTACCTGGACGATCTCCCGCTGGAACAGTGCCGGAAGTTCGAAGAGGAGCTATACCGGTTCGTGGACAACGCGCACCGCGGGCTGTGGGAGGAAATCCGCACCAAGAAAGTTCTGGACGACGCCCTGCGCGCCAACTTGAAAGCTGTCATCGAGGAGTTCAAAGCCCGCTTTGTGGCGGACCAACCTGCGGTAGCCGCACATGCCTAGCCTCATCGACATCCGGCGGCGCATCCGCTCGGTCAAAAACACGCAGCAGATCACCAAGGCCATGAAAATGGTCTCGGCGGCCAAACTGCGGCGCGCCCAGGACCGGGTGATTGCGGCGCGCCCCTACGCGGCCCTGCTGCGCCAGATGCTGACGGACGTGGCCGCGGCGGCAGCCGCGGAGGAGGCGGACGAGCCGGCGGGCGAGAACCCGCTCCTGGCCGAGCGCGCGGAACGGCGCATTCTGCTGGTCCTGATTACCGGCGACAAAGGGCTCGCCGGCGCGTTCAACACCAACCTCATCAAAGGGGCGCAGCGATTCTTCGCGGAGCGCGGCGGGGCTTCGGTCACGCTCGAGTTGATCGGCCGCAAGGGGCGCGATTTCTTCCGCAAACGCGGCGCCGCCATATCGGGCGAGCACATCGGCCTGGCCGCCAAGGTGGCGTACCGCGAGACGGCGGCCATCGCGCGCAAAGCCATCGGGATGTTCCGCGTTGGCGAGACGGACGCGGTCTATCTGCTCTACAACGAGTTCAAAAGCATGGTGTCGCAGAAGCTCATGCTGACGCGCGTGCTGCCGCTGGGGGCGCCGGAACAATCGGACCCAGTGGATTACATTCTCGAGCAGCCGGCGGCCGAAATTCTGAACGCGCTGCTGCCCAAGTGCGTGGAAATGGAATTCTACCGCGCGCTGCTGGAATCGGCCGCCGCCGAACATGCCGCCCGCATGAGCGCCATGGAGGCGGCCACCTCCAACGCCGCCGACATGATCGACCGGCTGACATTGTATATGAACCGCGTGCGCCAGGCCAGCATTACCAGGGAGATCATCGAGGTGGTCAGCGGCGCCGCAGCCGCGGAATAAGAATATTATGGCAACGACTGACGCGACTCTGATCGGCAAAGTGGTCCAGGTGGCCGGACCGGCCGTGGACTGCGAGTTCCCCGAGGGCCACATCCCCCTGGTCTACACCGCCATCCGCATCACCAGCGAGGGATTCGAAGGACCCACCCCCATCGATATCATCTGCGAGGTGGAGCAGCACATCGGCGAGGGCCGCGTGCGCACCATCGCGCTCCAGCCCACCGAGGGCCTGGTGCGCGGCATGAAGGCCGTGAGCCTGGGCCATCCGGTGATGGTGCCCGTCGGCAAGGAGACGCTGGGCCGCGTGCTCAACGTGATCGGCGAGCCGGTGGACAACATGGGTCCCGTGTCGACCAAGCTCAAGTACCCCATCCACCGTCCGTCGCCCTCGTTTGAAGACCAGTCGACGCGCCTCGAAATGTTCGAGACCGGCGTCAAAGTGATCGACCTGCTGGAACCCTACCTGCGCGGCGGCAAAATCGGGCTGTTCGGCGGCGCGGGCGTGGGCAAGACCGTCATCATCATGGAGCTGATTGACAACATCGCCCAGAAGCACGGCGGCGTGTCGGTCTTCTCCGGCGTGGGCGAGCGCACACGCGAAGGCAACGACCTGTGGCTGGAGATGCAGGAATCGGGCGTCATCGACCCGCACGACTGGACGAAATCCAAATGCGCCCTGATTTACGGCCAGATGACCGAGCCGCCCGGCGCGCGCCTGCGGGTGGGTCTCACCGGCCTGACCGTGGCCGAGTATTTTCGCGACGAGGAACACCAGGACGTGCTGCTCTTCATCGACAACATTTTCCGTTTCACGCAGGCCGGCTCGGAAGTATCGGCGCTGCTGGGCCGCATGCCCTCGGCGGTGGGATATCAGCCCAACCTGGCCACCGAAATGGGCGAGTTGCAGGAGCGCATCACCTCCACCAAGAACGGCTCCATCACCTCGGTGCAGGCGATTTACGTGCCCGCGGACGATTACACCGACCCCGCGCCCGCCACCGCCTTCGCCCACCTCGACGCCACCACCAACCTCTCGCGCGCCATCTCCGAGCTGGGCATCTATCCGGCCGTGGATCCGCTGGCCTCCACTTCCCGCATTTTGGACCCGCGCGTGATCGGCCCGGAGCACTACGACACGGCGTCGGCCGTAAAAAGCGTCCTCCAGCGGTACAAAGACCTGCAAGACATCATCGCCATTCTGGGCATCGACGAGCTTTCGGATGAAGACAAGCTGACCGTGGCGCGCGCCCGCAAGATCCAGAAATTCCTTTCCCAGCCCTTCCACGTGGCCGAGCAGTTCACCGGGGTGCCGGGCCGCTACGTGAAGCTGGCCGACACCATCCGCGGCTTCCGCGAGATTGTGGACGGCAAGCACGACGACGTTCCCGAGCAGGCCTTCTACATGGTGGGAACCATCGAGGAAGTGCTGGAGAGCGCCGAGGCGCTGAAGAAGGCCTGACCATGCCGGACTCTCTCGAACTGGAAGTGGCCACGCCCGAGCGCCTGATGGTGCGCGAGGACGTAACCGAAGTGCAGGTGCCCGGCAAGAACGGCTATATGGGGATTCTGCCCGGCCACGCGGCCTTGCTGAGCCAGTTGGGAAGTGGTGTGCTGGATTATGTCGCGGGCGGCCAGCGGCGGTATCTGGCCGTGGCCGGCGGATTTCTGGAAGTGCTGCCCGGCCATGTGCGCGTGCTGGCGGATGTGGCGGAGCGCGCCGAAGAGATCGATGCCGCCCGCGCCCGGGCGGCCCTCCAGCGCGCTCAGGAACAGATCGGCGGCTATGAACCGGACCTGGCGCTGGCGGCCATGGATCGCGCGCAAGCCCGGATTGCGGCGGCGGAACGGAAATAATGTCGTGGTTCACAGTTCGCGTACCCGCCTCAAGCGCTAATTTGGGGCCGGGGTTCGACTCGCTGGGCGTGGCCCTGGGAGTGTACCTGACGTGCCGCTTCCGGCCGAGCGGCGCTCTCGCCATCCGCGTGGAGGGGCGCGACGCCGCCGGCATTCCAACCGGTCCCGACAACCTGATCTGGCAGACCGCGGTGACGGTGGCGCGCAACCACGGCGCCGAAATACCCCCCATCGAGCTGCACATCCAGAATGACATCCCGCTCGGCAAGGGAATGGGATCGAGCGCGGCGGCGCTGACCACCGGAGTCATCATCGCCGACCAGTTGTTGGACCTCGGATGGAAGCCGCTGCGCATTCTGGACGAAGCCGCGCGCCTGGAAGGCCACCCGGATAACGTGGCGCCCTGCGCGCTGGGCTCGATTGTGGCCAGCGCCATCGATTCCGGCGGTGTGACGCGGGCCGTGCGCCTGGACCTTCCGCGGCGGTTCGGCCTGGCCGTGGTGGTGCCCGATTTCGACCTGCCGACGGTGAAGGCGCGGGCCGTGCTGCCCCTCAGCTACAGCCGCGAAGACGCCGTCTTCAACGTGCAGCGCGCGTCGCTGCTGATTGCGGCCCTGGCCGCGGGCGCCATCAATGCGTTTCCGGCCGCGC
>Ga0181536_10005672_pt1 | contig 12731 bp, 10 predicted proteins | sample PEATcosm2014_Bin_41_FD_121105 | JGI IMG/M metagenome (GOLD analysis project Ga0181536, IMG submission 121105) | Peatland microbial communities from MTU Mesocosm Facility, Houghton, MI, USA - PEATcosm2014_Bin17_60_metaG | ecosystem: Environmental > Terrestrial > Soil > Wetlands > Peat | place...
CTTGGCTTTGCCGCTGAACTCACTCCTATTCCGATAGCCGTTTCTTTGTAGAATTCAATAAAAAGAAATGGCGACGTCGCCACCTTAGAACAGCTTCGCGCGCGCGCGCGCGGGGATTCGGCGCCATTAAGGTTTACGCGCGCGATCGAGCACCGCCGCGCCGTCTTCGATGGCGGGCATCAGCCGCTCCTGCAAGTCGATCAGAACGAGCGTCGATTCCGCTGCGGAAAAGGGCATAGCGATCGCTATGGTTGAGCCGTTCGCTGGGCGTGCCGTTGCACAATTTCGTAGCCAAACTCCGCCGCCGATTTGGTCAGCCAGGACCACAGACTGCCCGCGAGACTGCGGAATGCCATCAGCTGAAACGTCGGCCGGTCATCGAGTTGTTGAATCTGCACTCCGATATGGGCGACCAGGGTCGAAGCGACGTTGCCTGTTCTGAAATTGCGTGGATGCAAGTCGACGGGAACGCCCTTGGCGAGCACTTCGCGAACCCGATCGCCGCTCAAGCGAAGCACGACGCGCCCGTCGGACTGGTCCGCGATCGACGCAAGACCTGCCAGTTGCTCCCGCAACCGGAGGACAAAATCCGTTTCGGCTGAATTCTCGGCGGCAGCAAGCCACTGCTGGACGCCGATACCGGCAAACGAGACGCCGTCGCTCGACGCCACGCGTGGCCCATCGGGCAGATTGAGGCGGTAAACCGTTGCAATCGCGCGTTTGAGCTCCTGTTCCTTTCCGCGCCGAGCGATGACGGTCGCCAGAGCCAAGTCGGTCCGCTCCTCAATCACGAGCCCTGAATTTGGCGTGGCCGCGCCGAACCGGCCGGGCCGAGCGAGGCCAGTGAGCGGTGCGCGGGCTTGCAGAATACGATCAGCCATGGAGGCGGACTCGCTCGGGATCGACAAAAATCGCATCGCAGACCTCAACCTCGACGTCGCCGTCGCGAACGGGATCATAAGCGCGGACGCGCTCGCCGATGCGTTGCGGTCCGCGCTGCAACAGACCGAGGCCGACCCAATGACCGAGCGTCGGCGAGAAGGCGACTGACGTCATGTAACCTTGGTCACTGTCCGCAACGGCCGCGGCGCCAGGCGGCAGAAGATGCGCGCCAGCACGCAGCCGCTGTGCGCGGTCGACGGGCTTGAATCCGACGAAGGTGGGACGGTCCGGGGATTGCAGAGCGGGCCGTTGCGCCATCACCCGGCCGACGAAATCCTTGCGGGCTGATAGCATGCGAGCAGCACCCAAGTCGTGCGCGGTGGTCTGTCCATTGACTTCATTGGTCGAGATGTGGCCCTTCTCGATGCGCATCGCGCCCAGCGCTTCGATGCCATAGGGCGCAATGCCGAACGCCTCGCCCGCCGCCATCACGGCGCGAACCACCGCGTCGCCGTAGCGAGCGCGCACAGCCAGCTCAAAGGCAAGCTCCCCCGAAAAGGAGAGGCGAAAGAGCAGCGCGCTCAACCCGCCCATGATCGTGACCGGCTGTGCGGCGAGATGGGGAAAGGCTTCGTTTGTCAGATTATGCTGCGCGTCCACCAGCTTGCGCAGGGTGTCGCGTGAGCGCGGCCCGGCGATCGAATACTGCGCCCATTGTTCCGACACCGAGACCATTTGCACATCGAGATCGGGCCAGAGCACCTGATGGCAGAATTCGAGATGCTGCATGATCTTCGCGGCGTTGGCCGTAGTGGTCGTCATGAAATAATGGTCGGTCGCGAGCCGCGACGTCGTGCCGTCATCCATGACGAAGCCGTCTTCCCGTAGCATCAGGCCATAGCGCGCCTTGCCGACCGGCAGCGAGGAAAACGCGTTGGTATAGATGCGATCGAGGAAGATGCCGGCGTCGGCACCCTGAATGTCGATCCTGCCGAGTGTCGAGACGTCGCAGATGCCGACCGCCGAACGCACCGTCCGCACCTCGCGGTTGACCGTCTCGAGCCAATCGGATTCGCCCGGCCGGGGATAATATTGGGCGCGCAGCCACGCCCCGGTTTCCATCATCACGGCGCCCTGCTCCAGGGCCCACTGATGCGACGGCGGCAGCCGCGTCGGCCGGAAATCCTTACCGCGGTGATGTCCGGCGAGGGCACCCAGCGCAACGGGTGTGTAGGGCGGGCGATATGTCGTCGTTCCGATCTCGGGGACTGGCCGCTCCACCAGTTCCGACATTATCGCCGCGCTGATGACGCCGCCGATCTTGCCCTGGTCGGTCGCCATGCCCAGGGTGGTGTAGCGTTTGAGAAGCTCGACCGAACGGAATCCTTCCTGCTCGGCGAGCATGACATCCGTCACGGTGACGTCGTTCTGGAAATCCACGAAAGTCTTGCCGCTTCCCTTCACCCACCACATCGGTGTGATGGCTATGGATTCATCCTCCGCACCAGGAAGCTCGGCTGGCGTGGCTGCAAAACCGCACGCCGATGCGGCGCGGGCTCCCGCGTCCGCGCCCGTTTTGAGACAATCCGTCAAGCTCATAGCGCCGTGCGCGGCGCCAGCAACGATCATCCCGGGAGGCGTCCCCTTCGGCACGAAGGCGGCTATGTCGTCGCGCCATTGCGGCTTGTCGCCGAGGTGGCAGGTAAGGTGCAGCGAAGGATTCCAGCCGCCAGAGATCGCGAGACCATCGCACGCGATTCTGCTCGCGCGGCCTTTCGCGTCGATGACCTCCACTGCGCGAAGCGACCGCGCGCCCCTCGCTTGAACGACCTGCGCTCCAAGGAGAACGCGCGCCGTCCCCGACAGCGAGGTGACGAGACGTTCCGGCGTATCGGCGCGCGAATCGACAATGGCCTCAACCAACACGCCGGCACGAACCGCATCGGCCGCGGTGCGCCAGCCGCTGTCATTGTTCGTGAACACGACTAGACGGGAGACAGGTACAGCCGCAAACCGGTTGAGATAAGTCCGCGCCGCACCGGCGAGCATCACGCCGGGGTGATCATTGCCGGCGAAGGCGATCGGCCGTTCGCTCGCGCCGGCGGCGAGCACCGCCCGCTTGGCAACGATCTTCCACAAGCGTTGGCGCGGCTGGTGCGGAGACGGCTGGGGAAGATGATCGCTGACGCGTTCCACCGCACCGTACTGCCCGTGATCGTACACACCGAACACGCTTGTGCGGCGCATGATCCGGACATCGGGCATCGACCCAAGTTCGGCTTCGATGGACGCCGCCCAACTTGCGCCATCACGATCGCCGAGGGCGAAACGCTCCGCCAGCAGCCGCCCTCCAAGCCAGAAATCTTCCTCGGCGAGAATCACCCGCGCCCCGGCCCGCGCGGCCGTCAATGCCGCCATCAGCCCGGCCGGACCTGAGCCGATGACAAGGACGTCGCAATGAGCGAACGCCTTTTCGTATTCATCGGGATCGCCGCCCGGCGCCGCCCGTCCAAGGCCCGCGGCGCGGCGGATCACCGGCTCGTACACCTTCTCCCAAAAGCTCGGCGGCCACATGAAGGTCTTGTAGTAGAAGCCGGCCGGAAAAAGGGGCGAGAGCCAGCCGTTGACCGCCATCACATCGAAGGCGAGCGACGGCCAGCGATTTTGGCTCGCGGCGACAAGGCCATCGAACAGCTCGACCGTCGTGGCGCGCGTGTTGGGTTCGCGCCGGCTTCCGTCGCGCAGTTCGACCAGTGCGTTGGGCTCGTCGGGCCCGGCGGTAAAAATGCCGCGCGGGCGGTGATATTTGAATGAGCGGCCGACGAGGCGAACGCCATTGGCGACGAGCGCCGAAGCGAGCGTATCTCCAGCAAGGCCGGCATAGCTGTGTCCGTCGAAGCTGAACCGTAACGGAGTCGAGCGATCGATCAGCCCGCCGTGAGGAAGACGGTGCGGCGGAATTGAGTGCATTGTGTTTGAAGGAGACGAAGTTGCCTGCTGCGTCATCACCCGCCCCCGCCAGTCAGTGAGCGCACACTTGCGGCATCGCGGGCGAATTCCACGCGCGTAATCTCGTGGCTCATCGTATCGCGTGTCACGACGAGCCAGCTGTGACAGCCCGCCACGTGATACCAGAGTTCGCGATGCACGCCGCGCGGATTGTCGCGCATGTAGACATAGTTAGCGAAGGCCTGTGTGACATTCGCGCCGGCGGGATCGGGGCGCACGAGCGACGCGTCGCCCAGATAGCTGAACTCCTCGTTGCCTCGCTCGCCGCAGTAGGGGCAGACAATCCGCACGTCATCCTCAATGTAGGTTAGGTTGAGCGCCCTGGCCCTTTTCGTCGATCACCGTGCCGGCGGCGAAGCGATCGAGCCGGAAAGGCGCATTCAACGCGTGCGGTACGTCGCGGGCAATCATGTGCGCAAAACACCAGCCTGATGCCGGCGTGGCCTTGAAGCCGCCGTAGCACCAGCCGCCGTTGAGATAGAGGCCGTCAATGGGCGTCCGATCGATGATCGGACTGCCGTCCATGCTCATGTCGATAAGCCCGCCCCAGTGCCTCAAGAGGCGCAGTCGCCCGAGGCCAGGCCAAAGCGCAACGCCGCCTTCGATGATATCTTCGACGGTCGGAAGGTTTCCGCGCTGGGCATAGGTATTGTAGCCATCCAAGTCGCCGCCAAAGACCAAGCCGCCCTTATCGGATTGGCTGACGTAGAAGTGGCCGGCACCGAAGGTCAGCACGCAATCGATGGCCGGTTTGATGCTTTCGGTGACGAAGGCCTGGATGACGTGGCTCTCGATCGGTAAGCGCAGCCCCGCCATCGCCGCAAGGCGAGAGGTATTGCCGGCGACCGCCAGCCCGACTTTTCCCGCGCGAATAGTCCCGCCCGCGGTCTCGACGCCGGCGATGCGACCGTTACGGATCACGAAGCCCGTGACTTCGCAATTCTGGATGATGTCCACGCCACGCCGGTCGGCCGCTCGCGCGTAGCCCCATACTACCGCATCGTGCCGTGCCGTACCACCGCGGCGTTGCAGCAGACCGCCGTGGATCGGAAAGCGCGCATTGTCATAGTCAAGAAACGGCAGCATGGCGCGGACCTGCTTGCGATCGAGCAACTCCGCATCCACGCCGTTGAGGCGCATCGCATTGCCACGGCGTGCGAAGGCGTCGCGTTGCGCGTCGGAGTGATAGAGATTGATGATGCCGCGCTGGCTGACCATCACATTGTAGTTGAGGTCGCGCTCCAATCTTTCCCAGAGCTTCATCGACCATTCGTAGAACTGGATGTTCGCCGGCAACAGGTAATTGGAGCGGATGATGGTCGTGTTACGGCCAGCATTGCCGGAACCGATCCAGCCCTTTTCCAGAACGGCGACGTTGCGCAGGCCATGTTCTTTGGCGAGATAATAGGCCGCCGCCAGCCCATGTCCACCGCCGCCGACGATGATGACGTCATACTCGGCTTTGGGCTTCGGCTCGCGCCACACTGGCTTCCAGTCCGCGTGGCCGCGCAGCGTCTCGTAGACTAGCGAGAATGCGGAGTACTTCATCGGCGATTCCGGGCTCGATCGCGTGGGAGAGCGCAGCTTCTGCGGCCCTCAGCAATCTAAAGTCGTCTCACGTTCCCATTCGGTCAGGTGGCGGGAGTATTTGTTCCAGTCGTCGTACTTGAGCTTGAGATACGCACTGGAGAAATCGTCACCGAGCCCTTCCCTCAGCACCGTGGATTGGTCGAGGGCCCGCAACGCATCGAGGAGATTGAGCGGCAAGCGTCGCGTGTTCGTCACCGTGTGGCCCTCGGTATACATGTCGATGTCGAGACGTTTGCCGGGATCGCGCTTGTTCTTGATACCGTCGAGCCCGGCGACGAGCAGCGCGGCCTGCAGCAGGTAAGGGTTGACGGCGCCGTCAGCGAGGCGCAGCTCAAAGCGACCGGCGTCGGGAATGCGGATCATGTGGGTCCGATTGTTCCCGGCGTAAGTGATCGTGTTAGGCGACCATGTGGCGCCCGACAATGTCACCGGAGCGTTGAGGCGCTTGTAGGAATTCACCGTCGGATTAGTGATGGCGGCCAGCGCATCGGCGGTGTGCATGATGCCGCCGAGAAATTTGTAGGCGAGGGCCGAAAGGCCCAGTTCGCCCTGAGTATCCGCAAACAGGTTCTTGCCGGTCTTGGTCGACCACAGTGACATGTGCGCGTGGCAGCCGTTGCCGGTCAGGTGCGAGAACGGCTTGGGCATGAAGGTCGCGCGCAGCCCATGCTTCTCCGCGATCGATTTCACCATGTATTTGAAGAACGCGTGTCGGTCCGCCGTCTTCAGGGCGGAGTCGTATTTCCAGTTCATCTCGAACTGGCCGTTGGCATCCTCGTGATCGTTCTGGTACGGCTGCCAACCGAGCGCGATCATGCTGTCGCAGATTTCAGCGATGACGTCGTAGCGCCGCATCAAGGCTTGCTGGTCGTAGCACGGCTTGGCCTGGGTATCGGCCGCATCTGAGATGGTTTTGCCGTCCGGTTGGATCAAAAAATATTCGCATTCGACGCCGGATTTCAATTCGTAACCTTGCTCCGCAGCCCTTGCGATCACCCGCTTGAGCACCTGGCGCGGGTTCTGCTCGACCGGCTTACCGTCCATGATCAGATCGCCGGTCACCCAGGCGACCTCGGGCTTCCACGGCAGTTGAACAGCGCTGTCCGGCTCCGCCATCACAAGGATGTCCGGCTGTGCCGGCGTCATGTCGAACCAGGCGGCGAAGCCGGCAAAGCCTGCTCCCGATTTCGAGATCATATCGATCGCCGTGACCGGCACGATCTTCGCGCGTATCGTGCCGAACAGATCGACGAACGAGACCAGAAAATATTTAATCCCTTTTTCCTTCGCGTACGCACTGAGTGACGCCATGAATCGTGCCCTTCCCTTGTCGTCCCGGCCCGGAGCTGCGCGTTGATCAGTTCGTTCGCGTCTTCAAAACCCGCCCTTCACACCTGGAATCCAGTCGGTGCCCGCGAGCGGGACCTTTGCCATTGCCGCAGCTTCGATCGTAAGAGCGACAAGGTCTTCCGGCTCGAGATTGTGGACGTGCGATTTGCCGCAGGCGCGGGCAAGGGTCTGGGTTTCCAGCGTTAGCACCCCGAGGTAGTTGGCGAGCTTGCGGCCGGCCGTCACCGGATCGAGCCGGCGCGACAGCGCCTCGTCCTGGGCGGTGATGCCGGCTGGATCGCGGCCCTCGTGCCAATCGTCGTAGGCGCCGGCCCTGGTGCCGAGCTTGCGGTACTCGTCTTCGTAATGCGGATCGTTGTCGCCGATCGCAATAAGCGCCGCGGTGCCGATCGACACCGCATCGGCACCGAGCGCTAGGCACTTGGCGACGTCCGCGCCGCAGCGCACGCCGCCCGATACAATGAGCTGCACCTTGCGGTGCATGCCAAGATCCTGCAGCGCCTGGACGGCCGGCGGTATCGCCGCGAGCGTCGGAATGCCGACGTGCTCGATGAAGACTTCCTGGGTCGCCGCGGTGCCGCCCTGCATGCCGTCGAGCACGATCGCGTCGGCACCGGCTTTGACCGCAAGCGCGATGTCGTAATAGGGGCGCGAGGCACCGACCTTGACGTAGATCGGCTTTTCCCAGTCGGTGATCTCTCGCAGCTCTTGGAGCTTGATCTCCAGGTCGTCCGGGCCCGTCCAGTCCGGATGTCGGCAGGCCGAGCGCTGATCGATGCCTTCCGGTAGCGTCCGCATCTCGGCGACGCGCCGGGAAATCTTCTGCCCCAGCAGCATTCCGCCACCGCCCGGCTTGGCGCCCTGGCCGATCACCACCTCGATCGCATCCGCCTTGAGCAGGTCGTCCGGATTCATGCCGTAGCGCGAGGGCAGCACTTGGTACACCAGGATGCTTGAATGCTCGCGTTCCTCGCGGGTCATGCCACCGTCGCCAGTAGTGGTCGAGGTTCCGATCGCGGTCGCGCCTCGGCCGAGTGCTTCCTTGGCGGGTGCCGAGAGCGAGCCGAAACTCATGCCCGCAATCGTAATCGGGATTTTTAGCTTGATCGGCTTGCTCGCGAACCGGGAGCCTATTGTCACGTCGGTTGCGCATTTCTCGCGGTAGCCCTCAAGCGGATAGCGGCTGACAGAGGCGCCGAGAAAGAGCAGATCGTCAAAATGCGGAAGCTTGCGCTTGGCGCCGAAGCCGCGGATATCATAGATGCCGGTTGCGGCGGCGCGACGGATCTCGGCGATGGAAAAATCGTCGAACGTCGCGGACGGCCGCGGCGGCGTATGGATCCAACGGTCCGGCGTTTCCATCAGTACGATCCGACGTTGTCGAAGTGGAAATGATAGAGCTTACGCGCGGAGCCGTAGCGCCTGAACGACCGAAAATCGACCGCACCGTTTATCCCCGCTGCTTCGAGCAATCTCGCGAGCTCTGCCTTGTGGTGGTCCTCGATCGGCTTCTCGATGCAATCGGCGCCGAGGCTGCCGACGCTACCGCGAACGAACAACCGCGCTTCGTAAATGGAATCGCCCAACGCCTCGCCAGCATCGCCGAGCACCACCAGGTTGCCCGCCTGCGCCATGAAGGCGGAGAGATGTCCAACAGATCCTTTCACCACGATGTCGATCCCCTTCATGGAGATCCCGCATCGCGCCGACGCATTACCTTCGACGACCAGCAGGCCGCCGCAGCCGGTCGCTCCCGCAGCCTGCGAGGCGTCTCCCTTCACGTGAACTCGCCCGGACATCATGTTCTCGGCGACACCCTGGCCGGCATTGCCGTTGACGACGATCGTCGCCTCCTTGTTCATGCCGGCGCAATAATAGCCGACGTGTCCATCGATCTCGACGGTGATCGGCGCGTCGACGCCGACGGCTATAGCGTGCCGCCCGCGCGGATTGAGCACGCGCCAGTGCGTTTCATTGGTGGTAGGTTTGAGGCGATGCAGGGCGGCATTGAGCTCGCGCAATGATGTCTGCGAGAGATCGACGGTGCGCATCAGTGCCGCTCCCACAGATATGCCTTCGCCGGCACCGGCTCCCAGACGTGAGCCGCGTCGATGCCGGGCAAATCCACCAAAGCCCGATACTCCGTTCCGAACGCGACCCAGCGGTCGGTCTCCGCCATGACGGCGGGTTTGCACGCGATCGGGTCGCGCAGCACCCCGAAGCCTGACTCGGTGCCGACGACGAATGTGTAAAAGCCATCGAGCGCACCGAGCGACGAATTCAGGGTCTGCTCGAGCGAGTCGCCTTGCTGCATTCTCCAGCTCATGTAGCCGGCGGCTACTTCGGTGTCGTTCTCGGTCTGAAACGAGAGACCCTTCCTTATTAGCTCGCGGCGCAATGCATTGTGATTGGAAAGCGAGCCGTTGTGCACGAGGCACTGGTCGGCCCCGGTAGAAAAGGGGTGTGCGCCGTCAGTCGTGACTGCGGATTCGGTCGCCATGCGGGTGTGACCGACCGCGTGAGTTCCGGCCATGGTGTCGAGGCCGAAGCGTTCAGCCACGCGATCGGGCCTGCCGACTTCCTTGAAAATCTCCATGCGGCGGCCGCTGCCGACAACGGTAAGTTCCGGCATGGCGGCAATGTCGCGCCGCACCGCGGTTTCCCGTTCCGCCGGCACGGTGAGGATGAGATGCGTGTCGCGGACGGCGTAAGGCAGAGCTGGGCCCCCTGCCTGGAGGCGGTGCACAACGCCCGCGTAATCGTGTGTAAGAGGCCCGCGGATGGTCAGTTTTATCGAGCCCGGAACGGCGGCGCCGTAAACGGCGAACCCGGCAGAATCCGGTCCGCGGTCGCACAGCGTACCGAGCATACGGGCCAGGAGCGCCCCAAGCTCCGGTTCGAGCGCCCGGTCCTTTAGAAAAAGCCCGACGATGCCGCACATTGCGAGGAGTCCCGGTGATCAAACCGATTGTCGACGTTAGGGTGTACTCTCGCCCTTTCCCGTGTCAACGTCCGGGGAAAGTTTTTTTCTCATTGAGAAAAAGTCGTAGGAACCTTCGGCCCAAGCCCAGGCCCCAATTCCGACGGCCTGTCCTTCCCTGCCGAGGGGAATCCAGCGACATTCGCAACACGGAACCACAGAGGCGATTCGAGATGGCACTGCGAAGCCGAGTCAAACAACGTTCTGCTGCAAAGCGGCTGACCGCGAGGACAGCGCCCCGGCGGCAAGAGTCTGATACGGACACCGATCTTCGGACCGGATCAAGGGCGCCGAGCGAACTTTCGGCGCGGTCGCTCGAAGCCAGTATAGGCTTTGAGGTCCGGCGTCTGCGCAAGGCAATTGACTTGACCGTCGCCGAACTCGGTGCGGCCGCCGGCATTTCTGTCGGCATGCTGTCGAAGATCGAGAACGGTAGCATTTCGCCCTCGCTCGGAACGCTGGACGCGCTGGCCAAGGCGCTCAACGAACCGATTACCCGGCTGTTCGCCGAGGCTGACGAGCGGCAGGACTGCTCGTTCGTAAAGGCGGGTACTGGTGTCCGGATCGAACGCCGCGGCACTAAGGCTGGGCATAATTACGATCTTTTGGGCCATTCCCTCGGCGGGCCGATCAGCGTCGAACCGTATTTGATCACGCTGGCCGAGAACGCCGTACCGTACACCCACTTCCGCCACGCCGGCGTGGAGTTCATCTACATGCTGTCTGGCAAAGTGCGTTACCGCCACGGCGATCGCACCTATCTGATGGAAGAGGGCGACGCGCTGTTCTTCGACGCCGCAGCGCGCCACGGTCCCGAGAACCTTCTCAAGGTTCCCATGCGCTATCTCTCCATTATCATTTATCCGCGCGAGTCCTAGTGCCTAAAATCGCAACGGCCGTTGCTCGTTCTTGAGGCCGTTGTTCTTGCGGCCTCTGGTCTTAGGGTCGCCACCGCTGCGGTTGGCCTTCGGCGCTGACCTGCGCCGAGGGACGGTGGCACCCGCGGCTGGCGCAGCAGACGCCGCCGACCTTATCCAGCGTATGCATTCAAACGCTCCGTAAGGGCGAGAACCGGCGCCGAGTTTTAATGGACAGAACCCCTCGCCGCAGTTGCAGAATTTCTCTTAGGGAAAATTGTTTTCTTGGGCATCACTCAAGGCCCTATCGCTGGTGCAGCCGGCGATCCCTTTCCGCATTTCTGCTGTTCGCCTGCGGGAAAGGTGAGCCCTATCCAAAATCGGCTATTGGTGTTGGGTAAATCTGCAAAGCCGGGACTCTGGCTGGGACTTTTCGTAGGGCAGGCGTGCTTTTAGCGAAAGCGATCGTATGCACCTAAGTGTTAATCGGTGCGGCAAAAGCTGCGACAAAATCCTCCAATGTTTGCATTCGTTCTCCGGGTCGACTTATTGTTGAGCGTCTCTCCATTGCGACGCCGTGTGGGTGGCCAACAACAAACGAGGATTTTCGGTTTATGACCTAGACCTGCTGATGCGACCGCGGAGGTGCCCGCGCCGCCCGAGCGCGTGTTCCGCGCGCTCATCACGAACGAGGTCGAGCGCTGGTGGGCCACCCCGATTTCTACCGCTTAATCGGATGGAAGGCACCTTGGCGTCGCGATGCGCACCCGGTAGTCCAGCGTGGCGGTGACGCCATTGCCATAGAAACCGCCTTCGATCGGCATGGTGGCGGCCTGGTCGGGAGCCGCGCACAGCGCGACGTGGCCGTCGCTCACCGCAATGCCGTGGGTGGGATCGAAGCCGCGCCATCCCGCGTCCGGCAGGAAGACTTCCGGCCAGGCATGCAGATGACGCTCTCCGTCCGCGGTCTCGGCATGGGCCTGATAACCGCTGACGAAACGCGCGGCGATACCGAGGCTGCGGCAAGCCGCCATGAACAGCACGGTCAAATCGCGACAGGCGCCGCGGCCGGTGGCGAGCGTGCGGGCCGGCGGCTGAGCGGCGCCTTCGATCCGGATATTGCGGTGAAAGCGCCGAAACAGCGTCTGGGTGAGATGCTCGAGGAACGGCAGTGCCGCCCAGCCGCTTTCCGACGCCAGTGTTTCCGCGAAGTTTTGCACCGCCGGGTCTTGGCGGTCTTCGGGCCAGTAGTCGGCTGGCATGCTCTGCGGCCGGTATAACCAGGGCAACCGGGGCAGCCCGGAATCTTTCAGCGGCGTAGGCGCAAAAATTTCCAGATCGAAATAGCTCTCGACGCGCAGGAGGTCGGATAGGCCATCGAAGCTCACCTGGGTGATCTGATTGCCGAAGCGGTCGACCAACTCCTGACGTCCCGCCGGCACCGGCTGCACCGTCAGGTGGCTCGCCAGCATGCGAACCCGCTCGGCCCGCGGCGTCAGCCGCAGCAAGTGCGGCGCAAGCCCGACCGGCGCGCTGTAGCGATAAAGCGTGTCGTGCCGCACGGAAAAACGCATGGTTTCCTATAACACGCGTCACCGCGCGTGGGACGGGTGGAGCGAAGAGGTACCAATCATCAAAAAAAAGCTCGACAAAGCGAGATCGAACCTAATAGCCCTTAGGCTTGAGTGCAAAGGCCTGGAAGCCAGATTACCCGAAACTGCCGTCGCCAAAGAATTTGCGCGCCAACAATTTCAGCGCCGACCATGCGTTGACAGAGTGGTTTGGTTAGAACTCGAAGGCGAAGTCGTCTCTGAGCTACTCTTTCGTCGTGCCGACCGGCGGCGCCGAGTCATAGACGCGCTCTTGCGAATGCCGCCTAGCCTAGGCCGCATTCGGAAATGAAGCTCGGTAAGCCTAGATGGAAACGGTTCAGGACCGGAGCCGAAAATTAGATGCCTAAGAGCTATTTCGATTCGGTCAAGGCCGCCCGGCTCAAGTCAACACAATGAGAACTTCCGAACCTGTTTTCTGAGCCGGACCTGCACTCTTAAGCGTCTTAGCTC
>Ga0181536_10005673_pt1 | contig 12730 bp, 15 predicted proteins | sample PEATcosm2014_Bin_41_FD_121105 | JGI IMG/M metagenome (GOLD analysis project Ga0181536, IMG submission 121105) | Peatland microbial communities from MTU Mesocosm Facility, Houghton, MI, USA - PEATcosm2014_Bin17_60_metaG | ecosystem: Environmental > Terrestrial > Soil > Wetlands > Peat | place...
ATCACGGTTGTATTTCGTTCGGTTCTCATTCGTCCACATTGGCGGTCTCCTCTCGAATCAGACCACCTTCCTTGAATCACAACCGATTCAACCGATTCAAGAAGTTTTGGGACGGACACTAAGACAACAATTGGCCCGTCATCAAAAATTAAGTCAGAAATAACAACTGTCGATTCGCCGTCTTTAACTAAGACATGTGCAACGCGATAGATACCATCGTTTGGCATCTCTTCCCTTCTTTGGAAGCTCGGAAGGAAAGATACGCTGATACGCTTCGACAAATTGTTCCTCTATCCCCGGCGCTTTTTTGGTGGCACTAATTGTTTCAATGCGTGTTCAAATTCCTTGCCGCTTTCGTCAACACCGATTGACCGAGCGGTTTCTATGAACCGCTCGGCCTGCGCTTTCGTCTTGGTCTGCGCGCCAGTCTTGCGCGGACCTCCGCGAGCTTTGGACTTTTGAGGCATTGGCCTAGCTCAGTGATCAGCTGTGCGATAGGTCAGGCGTTTTCCGACAATGCCCTTAAGCGCGTTATCGGCACGGGCAATATCGTTGACGCCCAACGCAACGCGGTTGTTATAGCGGAAATCGAACTCAGCAAGATAGCGGTGCAGGTGTTTTTCCGCACAGTGTTGATAGGTGCCCTTCATGCCGCGCTTGAAAACAGAAAACACGTTTTCAACGGTATTGGTGTGAACCTCACCGCGAACGTATTCGCCAGAGGCGTGCCGCACTGATTCATGCGCTGAGACGTGTTGCAGCATATCGTTGTAGAGACGGCTTTCATCCGTGTGGACGCGGGCCTCTTTTGCCACATTGCCAGCGACGATCATGTTGATAGTTGACTTATCGGCATGTTCGATATGGAAAGACCGAACCTTGCCGCCGCGCTCGACCAGCGAAACGATCGCGCGCTTATTCGAGGGGCCAGTCTTGCCGCTCTTGGTGTAGGGGCGACCGCTGGTAGTCACGTCGCGCGGAACAGCAACCTTGCCATGATAGGTTTCGTCCACCTCGACGATCCCGCCATTGCCACCCATTGGGCCGAGCTTGCCATCCCGCATTGCCTCGCGAACGCGATGCGACATGAACCAAGCGGTTTTCAGGGTGACGCCCAAAGTCCGGTGAAGCTGGTTTGAGCTAATGCCCTTCTTGCTGCTGGTAAGCAGCGCGACCGCTTGCAGCCACAGGTGCAGCTTGACGTGGCTGGACTCGAAAACGGTCCCAACCTTCACGGTAAACTTAGAACGGCACTGGTAGCACTTATAGGCCCCGATGCGGGTCGATTGGCCCTGCATCTTGGAAATCCGCTCTACGCCGCCGCAATGCGGGCAGACAGGGCCTTTGGGCCACACCCGAGCCTCTAAGAACTCATAGGCGGCGGCTTCGTCGTGAAAGTGCTTGGCGGATAGGACGGAAGTCATGGCTGCAAAACCCCTTATTTGCAGCCATTATGCACGTTTTTGTGGGTCCGTCAAGTATAATATTCGGAGTATATTCCTATATACTAAAATTAAGCAGCAATACCGGCTGCTCGGCCCACTTTGGAGGACGATCATGTCAAAATCTAACCTTGCGACGGCAGGCCAGACGGCCACACCCAATCTGAATTCACCGACAGGGGGCCACCAGCGGCCCCCTTCGGATTCCAGGGGCACTGTGAAGGCTGCCAACGCCGACACGGCGCCTGCCATCATCGTGTTTGGCCTCGACTCCAGCGGCAAGGCCAAAGCAGCGACGTTTGCGGCTCACCAGATTGACCTAGCCACGAAAGCAGCTGGCCTGATGCAGCTGCGCGCCTTGAAAATCGACAGCCCTAAACTGGCTCAATTCGCTGCCCAGCTGCCGGTCGGCAAAATCTACGCCAGCGGGCATGGTTTTGTGCCGCTAGTGCGAACGGCCGTTTATGACCGGCTGTTGCAATTCGCCGACCCAGCACCGCCGCCTGGTTTGCCCGCGACCTGGGACGACATCGACGTCGGTCACCTGGTGATCGCTCGGGATGAGCTGGCTGAAGGTTGGTGGGAAGCCATCGTTATCGCCAGGGAAGGTGACATGCTGACCCTGCGATTTCGCGACTACCCAAAACAAGCACCTGTCGTATTGCACCGCGCGGCGCTCGCCCTGCTTAAGCCCATAGCGGCGTAGCCGGTACTGCAATGGCTCGGGCCTATTCCAAGGCCCGAGCCCCTCCATCAGCCATAACTTCTGGAGATCAGCCATGGATACCAGGACCGAACGCATTCGCGCGCTCAACGATGAGCTGCGTCAACATCTACTTGGCGGCCGCGCCGTCATGACGCCCGGCATTGCCGCTCTCGGCGCCGAAGCTGTTGCCCGGATCGTGAAGACGATCTTGGTGTTCGATGATTTTTGCCATGCCAACGACCCATACGAAGAACACGACTTTGGATTGTTCGAGGCTGAGGGTGAGAAGATCATTTTCAAAATCGATTATTACGACAAGAACTTAACGCACCGCTCGCCCGATCCATCAGACCCATCCGTGACCGAGCGGGTCATCACAATCATGCTGGCAGACGAGTACTGATCGAGAGGCCACGCTATGACCGAACCAGGTGCTACCAAGACAATTGGCAAATGGCGCAGGCCAGGGTTCTTGCTGGAGCCGCTGGGTTGGGTTCAAGATCGGCTAAGCGAGGCGATTGCAGGCGAGCCAAGCCTAGTTGAGCTGCTGTTCGATCTTGATCATGCCAGAATGCACCTGATCGCATTAGCCTTGGCCCATATGAGCGGTGACGTTACGCCCGACCTCGCCCAGATCCTGCTGCAAGAATCTAGAAAGACGATCCTGGCTCTGAGTCTCGGTCATCATCACCCGTTTGGCATTGACCGAGCACTGCATCACCTGCCAGCCAAAGCTCTACCTGCTGAAAGTTATCGCAATCTCATCGACCTGCTCTTCGATCCATCTACTGCCAAGTTTTTGCATCACATCGGTTCGATCACAGAGCTACTAATAACGGGTCTTCATCGGCTACCCGTTAGCCTGCGAACCGCTGCCATAATGGCGATGTTCAATCGGATCGACGGTATGACCACCTTCGCCGATGGGCTACGGGTTCTGGCGTCACGCGCAGGTCTGCGATTCAATAAGCTCGCAAATCAAATTGGCGCGCTAGATCAGCCCGACCAAGTCGCCGCGAAAATAAGACAGATAGTTGACAGTTTACCTTTGCCCGACACGTTACCACCGGTCGAGATTAAAGAATTCCGGCGGCTCGATACCGTCGCCGAGATTCGTGACCTGGCCAAAAATTGGCACAATTGTCTGGCCGGTTACCTGTTCAACGTTAATGACGGTACATCTGCAATCTATCTGTCCGAACAGTTGGAGGCTGTTTGTTCTGTGGGTCGCCACGGCCGCATGGGCTGGTTTTTGCTTCAGACCAAGGGCCCGAGAAATGCCGCCATCGAGCCCGACCAGCTCGCCCAAATTCATGCCGCCTTCGCCGCCGCAGGCATCCCACCATCCTCAATGATTGAAGCCATCAAGGGCATAGCTCAAAACGATGAGTGGTCACGCCCTTATCAGGGACTAGACGACGACGAGATTTTTAACGACATCGCGCTATACTGAGCGTCAGTTAGCGTGCAACTGATGATATTTTGAGTGCCTTTAGGCCGCGCGACATTGCGCGGGCGCTTTCTTGGCCGCTTGGATCGCCTTATGCTCCCGCGACAGCTTCCGGGGGAGGCGCCGATGTGGCACGGGCGGCTCGTTTCATTTGCGGCGGGCGTGACGTTCGCCACCATCGCGGTTTTACCGGCAATGACGCGTGCGGAGACGGCCGACGTCGCAATCGCGCTCACGGCGGATGTATCGCGTAGTATCGACGATGAGGAATTTCAACTCCAGCGCCAAGGCTACGCTGCAGCCGTGACGAATCCCCGGTTTGTGCAAGCCATTCAGTCGGGCCCGCACGGGGCCGTCGCCCTGTGCTTCCTGGAATGGGCAGGGCCCGATCAACTGGCCGTGGTCGCAAAATGGATGGTGATCCGCGATGGCAAGGGAGCCGCCGAATTCGCCAAGATTCTGCTTGACGCGCCACGGTCTTCGGCAGGCCGCACCTCGATCGGCGCTGGTATTGATTTTGCCGTCTCCCAGTTTGAGACAGGCGGCGTCACTGCCACACGGCGGATCATTGACGTGTCAGGTGACGGCAGCAACAATTCCGGCCGGCTGGTGACTGAGGCGCGGGACGAGGCGGTGGCGAAGGGCATCACCATCAACGGCCTTGCCATCATCAACGAGAAAACCAGCGGCGAGCCCGAAAGCTTCCGCTACGTGCACACGCACCCACCCGGCGGCCTGCCGAACTATTACCGAGATAACGTGATCGGCGGCCCGGGCGCTTTTGTGCTGCAGATCGTGAACTTCGATACCTTCGCTGAGGCGATGACCAACAAGCTGCTGACCGAGGTTTCGGACGCATCACCACGTTCCCGGCACGCGGCGGTTCCTTAGAGACTGCCCGTTCTAGTTCGATGTGAAGCTCAGCAGTTTGGTTTTGGCCTCATTCCATTTGGCCTTAATATCTGCGGTGACCTCACTACTGTAATCCGATATGCAAATTTTGAGCGTGGCTAAGACCTGTTTAGCTCCGTAACTGTCGATGACATCCGCCGTATCGACAATGCTAACAATCTTTCTCCAATCCGAGATGGGGAGCTTACATACCGACGCGGTATTTTGTGTGTAACAATTGATATGCGTTTGGAACGCAAATTCCTTCATCTCACGGCAGTCGCAGGTTGTCGGGCTTTGTAGGGAAAGCTTTGCGGCAATTGATTTCTGCAAGCATAAGAGTGTTTTGTCGCGCCATTGTTTGCCGGCGGCCGACCATCCCGTTTCATTCAGGAAACGATCGCAGTATTTGCGACCGTAACTGATGAAATAGTTGTCAGCACCCGTGCACGGGCAATATCTATCGAAGCACGTGTTGTAGACATTGCATGACAATGTGCCTTTAATTATGCATTGAGCCTGAACATGGCTCGACTGCATTAGTACGCACAGCGCGATCACAAGATAGAGCGTGCTCAGCCAAGCCAACGGCCGCACGAGCCACGAAAGAAACGGCCCCGCACATTCGTGTTGGACAGGGCAAACCAACATTTGAACGATTCCTGCTGAAAGTGGACGGACAAACAAAGACATCTTTGCCAACGCTTGAAGCTGCTGAATAGGCCGGCTGACAATCAAGCAAGCTTATCAAATCGTCCAAGTCTCGGTTTATGATTCTGTTGAGGGCGGGCAAACAATTATCAGGTTACCCAACTGCGGGGGGTGCGAGGTAACTCGCGTCCCTATACCGCGATCATAATGTTGCCCTAGATAAAGCCTGACCGCACCTTACGGCCTTAATCGACAGCAGACGCTCTAGGATTCGGACGAAAACAGCTTGGCAAGATCCTGCTTGGCGAAGAAGCGTAAGAGGAGCGCTGCGTAGCTAAATACGATTAATCCAAAGAACGGATAGCCCAGATATCCCAGGATCGGCATCTCGAAGACCTTCCAAAAGCCGACATACGGGATCGTGTAGATCCATTTCGGAAGCGAGTAGAAATTCCAGCACTCCCACCAGAACCCTGTTATGAGCGTACCGATACCGAGAGACAGCGGGAGCGCTAGATTTCCTTGCTCGATTTGGCGAACGAGTGACGCACGTACTCCTAAGGCATAGGCCAGCGGCTCAAGAAATAGGATTGGGCCAATCCAGACCAGCGGGAACGTTTCAGAAGGAAATAGATTGAGCAGCCAAAACAAGATGAATGTGGATATGAAAGCAATGAGCAATGTTGTACCCGGGATGGCTAATCGGATGTTGAGTGAGCGTTTCCTTAAAAGCCGAAAGACTAAGATCGATATCGACAGGACCGCTGGTATAACAGTGGAGAAGTCAATCGATGCTTGAACGTCGTAACGAAGAATGCTGATCGGATGAACAAACACGTAATGCCAGTTCTGGACAATCGAGTTCATGTATTCAAAGAACCACCACATGGGAACAGAGATTACGAACAGCCATAGGAAAGACCAGCGCATGCGGCGCAGCAGTGAGGTCCCAGCCATGACTTCGCTCAATCCATTGACGAGCAGGATGTAGCCAACCCAGAGCGGGAAGAATGAATATTCGCTTACCAGGCCAATGTGAGACCATGCGAAATACCAGCAAACGGCAGTGAGTACGATTCCTAATATCAGCAGTGGCATATGGATCCTCTCAGGTCACCATGAGCGTCTCCGGGGCATTTGACCGGTATCAATCCATTTGCCCCAAAGCAGAGGCACTCTTTTGCGCCTGAAGGCGTAGGGGGAAGGCTTAGAGGTTCGGGAGCAGCTAATGGCTATCTATATGATCACGTATGATTTGCACCCTTCGAAAGGAGAAAATTACGATAGGCTTTTTACGGCGCTTGAGGCTATGGGAAGCGGCTACTGGGATTGCCTGGATTCGACATGGCTCGTCATAACGGAAAAAACGCCAGACCAAATAACGGATGAACTCAAACAGTACCTTAAGGATGACGACCGGCTGCTTGTCATGCGCTATGGAGAGGGCGCCGCGTGGCTTGGATTCAAGGACGAGTGCCAGACTTGGCTCGAAGATAAACTTTGACAGTCGCCAGCAAATCCGCAAAGGCTTCACGGATGCGGCGCATCCGCTGCTGCATGGGCGATTTCAGATCGTTGCCGAGGCGTGAGAACAGCCGTCCGCGCCTTGCCGCCCTTGCGACCGCCCTTCGCCCGTTTAGCCACTTTACCCGAATCCTCTTCAACTTCGCCCGTCGCGCGCCCAAGCCAGAATGAATGCCAGTGCCGCGAACGCCGCACACAGCCACAGCGACTCCCAATTGGCGAGACTCTCGTCGAGAACAATATATGGCACCGAAAGCGCCAGCATGCTGGCTGCGGTGAGTTCGGACTTCGCGCGCCCACCTGCTGGTCGCGGTGTTATCAGGTTGTGCAGAAGGAACGGCTCGGTGGCGGCGGTGAGCGGCGCAAACGGAAAATCCCGGTAGCGCGGATCAAACACCAGTCCGAGTGCCGATTGGATTGCCAGCAGCATAAGCGCGATCAGCAGCAAGCCAGTGCAAAATGCCAAAAAATTGCGCGCCCGTTCCTGACTCGGGCCGATGATGCGCCAGAACGGCGGAACCTGAATTCCGCGCAGGCTCGCCGCGCTCAGCAACAGCGGCGCGAGGGCTGCGACCGCCACCAGCGCCAGCGAGAGCGCCCAACCACCGATCCCGAGAGCTTCCACCGGCACATTGGCGATGCTCCACGGGATCAGCAAGCCACCAGTGATGGCATTGACCGTCACCGCCAGCCACCGGCCCGGCGCGTGCGTGCCACTTTGCGCCAGCCATCCCGCGGCCAGCACCAGCACAGCGAAGGCGATCCCGCCGGCCGCCTGCAATTTCCATAGTGGATGATTGGACAACGCCTCGCCCCAAACGAATTTGAACGCCCGCGTCTGCGCATCGAGCAGTCCCCAATGCCCGCCGACCGTACCTTCGAGCGCGCGCTTCCACGGCGCGTCGAAAGCCTCGATCACATTGACGCGGAAATTCTCGCGCTTGGCTAGCGCCAGCACGTCCTGGATCACGCGCGCTTGGTTCGCCGGCGACGGCAGTGCGCCCTCGCGCATGCGCCCCGCACTCGGCCAGCCGACCTCGCCGAGGATCACCTCCTTGCCGGGAAAGGCCTCAACCACGCGGCTCCGGATCTGGTCAACGTGCGCGGCAGCACGATCGGCGGCGATCGGGAAATCCTCCCAATAGGGCAGGATGTGGATGGTGATGAAATCCGCCGCCGCGGCCACTTGCGTGTTGCGCAGCCAGAACTCCCATACATCGGCATAGGTCACCGGCACCTTCACTCGCGCCTTGACCGCGCGGATGGTGTTGGCGAGGTCCTCGGCTGCCATGTCGCCGCGCAGTAGCACCTCGTTGCCCACCACCAGCGCGCGCACCACGTCCGGGTACTGATTGGCGATCTTGACCGCCGTATCGATCTCGGCGCGGTTCTTGTCCGGCTTGGTTCCGATCCAGATACCTTGGATCACTTTCAGGCCATGACGCCGGGCAATTGCCGCTACCTGATCCTGGCCAAGCTCCACCGAGTAGGTGCGTACGCAGTCGGTTATGTGGGCCAGCTGCGTCAAATCCTCGTCAATCTGCTCGGGAGTGATTTGCAGGTTCGGATCGAACGGCGACTGTCCGGATCGGAATGGCGAATAGGACAGGCAATAGAGCTTTTCCGCGGGTGCAATCGGGGCCTGCGGCATCGGCACGGCGGCTCCTAGCCATGCCCATAGGGCGGCAACAGCCACCGCCGACACGGCAAGACAGGCTAACCCAAGAAAACCTGAACCAAGGCGCATAGGCTGGACCAACTGGGCGGGGTTGCATTCACCCGACCGGCTTATAGCGGCGCCCGATTTTAACGCCCACAGAAACAGGCATGCAAAAATGCATCAGTTTGCCAGAGAAAAAATACATCAGCGATGCTAGCGCACCTCAGCGTTCCGAGCAGGTTCTACTTTGAATTTATTTCATGCCGCATAGCGATAAGTTTGGCCGCTTTCGGACAAACGCGAGTGCGGTTGGATTGTCCGTTCAGACCTTAATCTTTTGGTAGCGGGTTCACCCCAACAATGTGTTACGAAGGGACTCTCGCGGTGCTTCGCTGCTGTGGGCTTCACTGAGATGAGGATGTAGTGACGTACATTTCTGACGAACTTCGCCATTCTTTTGCGCCGTATATCTTTGGAGCGATCATCAGTTGGCCTATCTATGCTTCGCTCATAGTACTTCTCTATGGTGGGCTTGGGATGTGGTATCTTCCGACAGCCGGCCTGTCGTGGGCTGTCTCGTATATACTTGTCTATGCAGTACAAAAGCGAGGCACATTCGGGCGGGATAGAAAAATCCTTCTCGAAATGTTTTTGTATGCTGAGTTCGTCATTGCACTAAGCGCCATCGTCAACTTCGGACTCCTGCACGTGTTTGAGGCCTATACCTCAATCTCGCGAATGCTCGCGACAACGTGTGCGGCTCTTGTTGCTGCCGGAATAGGTTTTACGATGTCGCGTATTGTGTTCGAGCCAAAGGTTTTTGAGTGGCTCATGCGAAAACCGACGGTTCGTTTTATCGCGGCGGGTGCTGTTGGTTTTGGGATCAATTTTTCTCTGCTTTATGTTCTCACGGAATTTACCGGTTGGCGTACGTGAATCGGATAAATTGCGCCATTTCCTTCTCCCGCGTTATTCTCCAACAAAAGCAGCCTTGCCGGGCCGAACGGCTGATTCCGAATTTGACTGTCGTGCCACGCTTGCTCAGCGAGCGTGTCAAGCGAATGTATCTAATCCCCCGCAATTTGCGCAGGAATCATACCGCGAGAATCAAATAAAGCAGCGCGTTTTCACACAACCTCGGTCATTAGCGGACAAACCATCACGGGCTAAAATCCACCTTTGACGACCAGTTCATGGCAATCTCCAACGCCAACGCCCATTTGTTGGGCTTGTCCCTTGAAAAAACGGTCCTTCGTCACGCAATAAATACGTCCAAAGCCGCCGATAAAAAGTGCGAAAAGTCAAAGACCAGCATCAGCGGCATAAGGCGGCGATGCGGCCTAATTTGGCTTAAATCAATGCGAACTCGTCACAACTCGCCATAAGAGGCGTATGTGGCATTTTGTTATCTCTTTTGAACCGATCCCAAAAGATCGCGATCTGATCTTGGCGGTAGCGGACCAAGACGGCCTGCACGCGCTCACCTTCCCATGTCGCTATAGCGATGGTTTTTGGATCAATATAACGACAGGCCACACAGTTGAGGTTCATCCAACACATTGGCGCGAGTGGCTCCACGATTAACAAAAAAAAGCCCCGCATACCCGCATGATGCTCGCCGTAGATGACGCACTGATCGGCCTTGAGATGGTGCACTTTGACGATCACCCGCTCGTGGCTGTCGGTGCCGTGCGTGCGTCGCGTTTTAGCCATGGGCTCGATCCTATCCCAACAAGCGCGCGCTGTCTCGACGCGTGGGGCTTACGTTCAGTAGTGTGTGACGCCGTTATATGCCGACGACGAAGCGGTTGATCGAGGCTACGCAGCGAGCCGTGAGCAGGCGATGGCGGATTTCAGGGCGGCGTGGGAGCGCCCCCCGCGCGGTACGGTGTCCTGATCTGCCACGGGTCATGTGCGCGGCGCACCGTGGCCACCTATGTTATGCGTTCTATGCGCCACCACGGATAACCGGGGGCTGGTATGCTGGCGGTGTTGGCGCGCCGTGCGCGCGCGCCATCAGGTGCGGCAATGACAGACAAGATCGACGATTGCATTGCGAAGATAGTCGCCATCGGACGCGGTTCTGGCACGCTTGAGCAGCAACTCGGACAAGCAGAGCGTCGAATCGCTGATCTTGTCAGCGATACGAAAACTCAGGTCGGGGGGACCTACAACGTGCTGGAAGACCTCCGTGACGGGCTTAGCCAAGAGTTCGATCTACACCACGGGCTATTAAAGGGATTTTTGGAAAAGGTCATTGATTTCGTCGATGCACTTCTTGACGAATAGTGATGTGTGCCCCGCAAACTGCGCGGCCGCATCTTGTGGACCTACGCCGCGCCGCAAGATCGCCGCTGGTTCTGGACGATCACGGCGCGGGTGCCGCAGTACCCGCATGATCGAGGTTACGCGGCGACGCGCGAGCAAGCGATGGCGGATTTCAAGGCGCGGTGGAGTGCGCTAATCTGATCGGCCGGCGCATCAAGCTCCGCTTGCTTTGGATGGGGCTAGATGGCGGCCGGATGCTAATTTCATTGAGCGTCTGAGCCGTGGACGCCGCATGGAGGATGCTATGCGAGATCAAAAATGGTCCAGGCGCGACTTGCTCAAAGCCTCGACGACGCTAGCAGCGGGAGTACTCTTCGCCGAACCGCTCAAGGCCGCGGCGCCACCGCCGACCTCGATCACGCCCGCATTGATCGACGCCGCGCGCAAGGAAGGCAAGGTTTCGTTCTACACCGCGCTGGAACTCAACGTCGCGGAACGATTGGGCAAGGTGTTCGAAGCGAAATATCCTGGCATCACGGTCCACATCGAGCGTTCCGGCGCGGAACGGATTTACCAGCGTATCTCCCAGGAGCGAGCGAGTCACATTAATGCAGTTGACGTGGCCAATAGCACCGACCCGGCGCATTATCTCGACTGGAAGAAGAATGAATGGCTCGCGCCTTACGTTCCGGATGACGTGGCCAAACATTTCCCGGCGGATCAGATAGGCCCGGAGGGAATGCACGCGACCTCGTGCGCTTGGCTCGAAACCATCGGTTACAACACCAACCTGGTCAAGAACGAGGAAGCGCCCAAAAGCTACGCCGATCTGCTCGATCCGAAGTGGCGGAGCAGAATTGTCAAGGGTCATCCCGGCTACAGCGGCGCGATCATGACGGCGACCTTCGTGCTCGCACGCGATCTTGGATGGTCGTATTTCGAGAAACTTGCACAGCAAAGAGTGATGCAGGTGCAGTCGGCGGCCGACCCACCAAAAAAGATTCTGCTCGGCGAACGCGCGGTCATGGCCGACGGCAACGACTATAATCTGGTGCTGCTCAAGGACCAGGGTCAGCCGGTCGAGGCGGTCTATGCGACCGAAGGCTCACCGCTGATCATTGTACCGAGCGGCGTATTCCAAAGCGCGCCCAATCCGAATGCCGCGCGCCTGTTCCAGAGCTTCTTTTTCAGTGCCGAGGGGCAGCAGCTGCTGGTCGATGTGTTCGCCCTGCGCTCGTTCCATGCGTTGATTAAGGAGAAGTCCGGCCACACGCCACTGTCGGCAGTGAAATTGCTCAAGGCCGATCCCGCCGCGGTGCTGGCGCAGAGCGAGGAGATCAAGGCGCGCTACGCCAAGATTTTTGGTGTATGATTCAAGTGTGCGGACGTTCGAAATGGGTCGATGCTATTTTCTAACCCCATCGGTCGCACAGAACTCGCGTCGAGATCTCAAAATTCACCCAGCCCGTGATCCCGAAGCGTTGCAATGGCGATGCCGGTCGGGTCCGGCCGACGGTGATTGTGGGCGCTGTAGGGATTGAACCAACGACCTCTCCCGTGTGAATGGGGCTCATTCGGGGATGAGACCACCGACAAGGGTGAAATGGGGATGCGGTTGGTTTGTCCGCGAAGTGCCAATCGCGACCAACGCACCGCAGCAAATACCAGTTTCATTTGATCACTTCGTCGGCGCGGCCGAGCAGCGGCAGCGGAGCGGTGAGGCCGAGCGCAAATTGCCGAAATCGCACCTGCGGTTTGAAATAACTGAAGAGGCCGCCAACTCAGACGGCCTACTTTTCCTTGGGCGGTACTGGCGGCGCGGGCGGCTTGGCCGCCTCGACGATGAGGTCGGCAAGCAATCGGGCAATGCAATCATGGACTCGTACGGCTGTATCAAGTTTATTCGGCGCCGAGAAAAAATTGAATGTACCGAGTTCGGACCACAATTCCATAATACCAAACCGGTCAAACAGGGGAACTTCACGCTGCAGCGCAACCCAGCGCATGTTTTCTAGATAGGCCGAAAGTGGGATCATTGATTCCGTTCGTGCGTCCAGCAAAGGCTGGTGTGTTCAGCAGGGATCAAACCTGCCGGGGCAAAAGTCAGAGGCCCCGTAGCTTGGATGGCAGGGTGGAGG
>Ga0181536_10005676_pt1 | contig 12726 bp, 14 predicted proteins | sample PEATcosm2014_Bin_41_FD_121105 | JGI IMG/M metagenome (GOLD analysis project Ga0181536, IMG submission 121105) | Peatland microbial communities from MTU Mesocosm Facility, Houghton, MI, USA - PEATcosm2014_Bin17_60_metaG | ecosystem: Environmental > Terrestrial > Soil > Wetlands > Peat | place...
AGCAATATCTGGCTTCTGTACTTCCGGGATTGAACCGCCTTACCCTCGGTCAGCTTGCCAACCTCACTCCCGCACGCTGGTCCGCCAACAACCGCTGATTCCCTGGGTTCGCCGTACGCATACATCTCTTCTCAGGTCCTGCGCTTGAGCAAATAGATTTGGTAGGCACGGGCAGATTCGAACTGCCGACCTGTCGCTTAGGAGGCGACCGCTCTATCCATCTGAGCTACGTGCCCGAAGGGTGGCTTCTTTGATTCTAAACCACTTCGACGTTCTGACGAGTCCTTAAAACCCATCTCTTAGCCCAAAACAACCCAAAACCGTATCAAAACTGTATCAAAACTCCTTTCTCGGAAAATGCCGTATCAGAACGGCTCCCCAATTCATTAGCCTGGCGGTTCAGCTTCTGCAGCGCTTCCCGTTTCATCTGCAGCTTCATCTGCGAATACTTCTTGAACACCGCAGAATCACCCTGACGAAGTAACTGCGTGACCCATTCGTCCGCCACACCCCCGGCACTCAACCGGGTCGAGAAGGTGGACCGAAGATCGTAGAGCCGAAAATACGTAACCCCGGCACGGCGTAGGCTACGACTCCAAGGGTGCCGGAAGCTCCGCTGGTACCCGACCGGACTGCGATGAGATGGAAACAGCCAGGGTCCCGGCCCCGAGATCTCCAATTGGTCACGGAAGGCCTCCAGTGCGATTTCAGTCAGAGGAACTTCAGCGACACCATTGGGCGTCTTGGATTCAGGAATCCAGACCACCGCGTTGGCCAGATCGACTTGGTCTTTGCGCATCGGTGCCAGTTCTTTGTACACCCGCAGCCCGGTTTCGGTGATGATCCGGATCACGTTGACAAAGTACCGTGGCGCATGAGCTTCAATGCGCTGCTGCTCAGACCACGAAACATAGTGAGGGCGGAAAAGCCCCTTCAGGGAGGTTGGAAATTCCACCCCACTGCATGGGTTGACGGGGCAGAGTTTCTTTCTTACGGCCACGCTAAAGATCCTGCGCAGGACTCGGAATTCTTGATGGACCGTTGCCGGCTTCACAATTCCGAGTTCCCGGTAGCCGGCTCCAGTACGCACCCGGTTCCGTTGACGGAGCCGCGAACGCAGGTACCTCTCGATCTGATCAGCATCGATGTCGCCCAGCGTCTGATGGTCGAATTCCGGTTTCAGATGTTTGAGCGCCATGATGTTCGCCCGGTGGGTAAATGCAGCACGAATAGGGGGCTGGGAATAGTTCTCCAGAAAAAACTCCACCCATTCGCTGAACACAAGTTTCTCGCCCCTGCGGATTGTCTGCAGCGTGTTTTGGTCGCGAGCTTGTAGACGTTCGCGCAGTCTGCGCTGCGCTTCCTCCCGATCTTCGGTGTTAGTCGTCTCCAGGTACCGTTTCCCGTCACGATCCCGGTAGCGCATCCACCAGATTTTGCTGTCGCTTCTTTTGTAAAGCACACCATCGTGTCCACTAGGTCTTGCCATTCTCCATCTCCTGTTTGAACTGCGCGCGGAAGGGTTCCAACTCCGATTTCAAAAACCGGATGCTGCGACCCATCACGCGGAGGTGGGGAATCTGCTTTCGCTCCACCCAAAGATACACCGTTTGCCGGCTCACGCCAAGATAAAGCGCGGCCTGCCGAACCGTCCACGGGATTTCGGCACTAATCGCAAGGGCCGTTTGTCCGCTCCGACTAGTGGAGTCGAGGTGAAGGCTTTCCGAGTTCATACACTTTCCGAGCTCGGGTCCCATTGGCTGCAGTTGCCGCCAATCGACCGCCGGTCGATTTCCATTCGAGCCCTCTATCTTGTAAGGAATGGCAAGGGGGGAAAACGGACAGTCAGAACAACTTTTTTTTCGTGGGGTCGCCATCGCACATGGCTTCGCGGATGTCGTATCGCGGTTTACTCAATGCTCTCATGGCGCTAGCCAGCGGATCTTCCCTTGCAGCCGACGCTTTGGCGGGAGCCGGTACCGTAGGAGGCTGCCTCTTTTGGCCAAATGGAGAACGAGTTCTCTCCCGCCGAATGCGGCTAATGTAACTCAGGAACACCGTATACGACACCTCGACGCCGTCCTCCACCAGCCTTTGGTGGATGTCCTTCAGCGTGTGGCCCATCTGCACGGTGGCAGCGATTTCCGGATACAACCCGCGGAGGAGTGCCATTTTTGACCGCGGCTTCTCATTCTTGAGAGCGCGAAAGCGGTCCAAAGTTAACTGACGTGTTTTGATTGGGTAAAGCAATTTGAAGCAATATTAACTCAAGTCTGCACGAAGTAAAGCATTCGAAAGCAACCCAGGGATTGAGAGACAGCAAAAAACCTGGAGGGGAACATAAAGGAGCGGGATTCGTTTGTCGGTCTTGTTCCGATTTAGTTCTCTCGCCAGAGGCAGTTAGACCGGGATGCACTCCTGCGAGGGCGAGTCCCAAATGGGATGCACCTTTTTTTTTACAATTGCGCTGTCCGAAAACGCCCTCTCCCATTCCTTACATAGTGAGGGGCTATTCATGTCACAATGCTCGATCGCGCTTTCGGATACGACGATCCAACGGATTTGGAACGCTACGCTGGAGCTCGTCGGTGGGCGATAGCAAACCGAAGGAGTTCCGGCTGCATCCACGCCGGCCCCGCGGTCGGCAAGCCAGCTCGCCCCAGCTTTGGTGCTCTGCCTACATCAAGATTTGTCGATACCTCCGTGTGCTACGGGCTCAACGGCGTAAGCCTCCATCCACGAAACGGCCTCCGTCCCGCCCGTACCATCAGCGCTGCGCCGTGAGGATCATGTACGCGAAGAGTGCCACGCGCGGCCAATGGAAGGCACACGGCCGTTACATCGCCCGCGAGAGCGCCCGAATGGGGCGCGTGCCAGAGGGCGGGTTTGACGCTGCCGAGCAAGGGATCAATATCCCCACCCGGCTCGACCAATGGCAATCCGCCGGCGATGAGCGCATGTGGAAGATCATCGTGTCGCCCGAGTTCGGAGACAAGATCGACCTGGTGCGTCTGACACGAGACCTGATGCAACGCATGACCAGTGATCTCACTACCGAACTGGAATGGGTCGCCACGGCGCACTTCAACACCGATAACCCTCACGTGCACATCGCTCTGCGCGGCATTCGCGAGAACGGAAAGTCGCTTCGTATTGAGCGTGATTACATCAAGCACGGCATTCGAAGCATCGCGGAGGATCTCTGTACCCGGCAGCTCGGCTACCGCACGCAGTTGGATATCGCGGAAGCTCGGCGCCGCGAGGTCTCACAGCAACGCTTCACTTCGCTAGATCGCGCCATCGCCCGGAACAAATCAACTGCCGACCACTCCTGGGACTTTCTGGTCCGTCAGGACCCGATGGAGTCCCTTGGCCAGTACGTCATCGCCCGACTGACGAAGCTGGAAAACATGGGACTGGCTGCAGCTGCCGGGCTGAACCAGTGGCGTGTGCGGCAGGACTTCGAAACCGTTCTACGAGCGAGGCAGCGCTTGGGAGATCGGCAAAAGGTCCTGGCCGCTCACGGCGTGCCGGTCTCGGACCCGCGATTACCGCTGGTGATGTTCGACGTGCGAAATTGCACGATGCTTGAGGGCCGAGTCCTGGTACACGGCGAAGATGAAGGGTCCGGCCGCACTTTCATGATGATCGAGGGCACCGATGCCAAAGTGCACTGCATCTATCACACGGCTGAAATGGCCGATGCGCGCAGCCGGGGCGGATTGAGGGCAAACGGGATGGTACGGCTACGCAAGCAATTCGAGAACGGACGGCCATTGCTCGAAGTCGACGAGTTGGGCCGTTACGAAAAGAGTGCGAGGGATCGACTTCGGCACGAAGACACGGCCGGGAGATTCAAAGAGACGGGGATAGCGCCAGGTGGTGGCCAAGGCGGCAGATGGGCGCATGAGCAAGGTTCCGTTCGCAAAGGAGCGGCCGAGCTTGAGGAACTAGGAAAGCGGAGCCGGGAGCGCCATCGTTCGCGCGATCGCTGAGTTTGAAAGTTCCGGCAGCGTAAAGAGTGGCGTCTCACCGGGTCCCGCCTGCCGCGCATGGCGACAGATCAGACCTAGGCGCTTACGCTATGGCCTTGGCGGATGGCGTGGCCACGCTGCGCGCCGCGCTGCAGCGTGCGGCTGATCTGTGCTGACCCAAACGAGCTATACGCCGTGGTGTCGGACGCTGAGGCGCCAGAGCTTCAGGCCCGCCTTCCGCACGCCAGGATCGTATCAGCGTTGGCCAAGTCGCTGAGAATCATTGAAAGGCATTCCAGATGAGGCCTGTCGATGTGTTCGAACTGAAGCATGTTGTAGTCGAACAGATCAATACTCACTTCTTGACAGCCGATGCGGTTGAGCAACCAGCGCATTTCTTGCGACGTGTACTCACGGTGATGGCCTTCGTAGGGGATTTCGCACTCGTATTGAAGACGGATGTCCTGGAAGATGCTTTCGTCTTGCGATAGCTTACGGCGGTTCCAAAAACGGGTTACGTTCGGAGTGTCTAAAGCAATGATTCCGCCCGGCACCGTCTTCTCGCGCATGGTCTCCAGAAAGTACGAGGAGTATGCGGGACGTGCTCAATCACCGCCATCGCGATCGTGCAATCAAATGCGGGTAGTCGGCCGATCGCTTCGGCCTCGGTTTCGCGCGTGACGGAGACCACCTCGACCCCTTCAGACAGCATCAGATCCACGTAGGCGGCCAGCGCGCCATCGAAGGCTTTGTACCTATCGATCGCGGTTACGCGGTAGCCCAAGCGTGCCAGTGGTAGCGCAAAGGAACCAAACAGCGCCCCGATCTCGAACAGCCGGCTACCCGGCCGTAGCCCCATGGCATCGAGTCTATCAATCAGGCGGGCGACCCGGACACCAGTTTGGCGCAGATATTTGCCGATATATTCGCGGTCAAGGTAACCAACGTGCTTCCGAAGAGCTTCCGGCGAATACGATTGCAGACGGCCAAGAAGGTCCTCGATTGACTTCACCACGACGTGATCTTTCGGGCCATACCACATGCTCTTGTGCGGTATGGCAATGAGCTCGCTGGAGAAAGAAAGAGATACATTTTGTCCGATCCGGGCATCAGGCCCGAACTTCTCACGCGCTAAAGCAGATAGAGCCTGATGCGCGTCGCGAGGATCACGAAACGCGACTGGGAGCAAGGTCTCGGGCACCGTTATCTCGTGGTGCTCGCGTCTAGCCCTACGGAGAAATGTCAGGGTCGGTGCTCGCATTGCAAAGGCCATTGCCCTGGGCAGGGACAAGCTCTTTGTTGAGGAAAGACCGCCATGAGTCGAGCGTGCGCCTCGCGATCAACGAGTATTCTGATAACATGGGGACCCAACGCAGGGAGTCGAATGAACCGCTTCGCGCCTCGGAATTTCGAACTCATTGTGGAAGTCTTTTGATTGTTGCACCAAAATCACGGGAGTGCCGGGAATGAAGCGTCCGCGCGTGGTGTATTTGTCCAGGGGTAAGTGGGGCCCATCGCTCTTGCGGTGGCTAAAGCGGGAGCCTTGCGACGTGGTTTATTCAGATACCGAGAACCGGCGGGTCGAAAAGTTTCCGGACTATGATTTGGGAATCGCGTTTCTCTACGGTCACAGAATTCCGGCTTCAGAATTTGATGGACGCAAACTGTGGGTCAATTTTCACTCCGCACCCTTACCTGAGCTCCGGGGAAGAGAGGTCGCATATCATGCGATCATGCAGGGCGCGTCGCATTTCGGCGCAACTATACACTACATGGATGCAACTTTGGATACGGGTGATCTCATCGAAGTGCAGCGCTTTCCCATAATGCCCTATCATACAGCAGGCGACCTAGTTCGCCGGTCCCATCGACTTTTGATACGTCTGTTCCGAAAACATATACCGGCTATACTTCGGTCGAAGGTTCCTTCTACGCCGCAAGAGCATGGTACGTACTACTCCAGAACTACCATCTCGGACTACATCGAACTGGATGCGCGACAGGAGCTATTGATAAGGGCGCTCACAGTTCATCCGCTCCACCATGCACGAGTGAGGATCGGAGGGCGTTCGTTTCGGATTGTCCCTGAAATGTTTAGCGAATAATGAGATCACAGGTTGTTGCGCGGGTGCAAGCTAAGGAAATAGGAGCGATGCCGATCAAGAAGAACCAACGTGGCGGGCTCATGAAGCTCCATCTCGGTTGCGGAAAACGATTCATCCCGGGCTTTGTTCACATCGATGCCGTCAAGTTTCCGCATATCGATTTCGTTCAGGATATCCGCGTGCTCGGAAACATCAAGGACAAGTCCGTTTCTCTCGTCTATGCCTGCCAAGTAATTGAGTACTTCGACCGGGAAGAACTTCCTGGTGTACTGCGGGAGTGGCATCGGGTACTCTGCCCCAACGGAGTGCTGCGGCTGTCGGTGCCCGATTTCGCCGTGATCACTCGTCTATACGCGGCGGGCCTGCAATTGGAGTGGTTCCTCGGCACACTCTACGGCAGAATCCCTGATGGCAGTGGTGGTTACCGCTACCACCGCACGACTTTCGATGAAACCTCCCTCCGCGCGATTCTATTGTCGGCTGGATTTGTGCGTCCGGAGAGGTGGGACTGGCGAAGCACGGAACATGCGGGGGTCGATGATTTCTCCCAGGCCTATTTTCCTCACATGGAAAAGGAGCGCGGTATTCTGTGGAATCTAAACATGCAGGCGACCCGACCGTGAGTTGTGTATTTGGCTCAATCAAATATTTCCCAGGCCACGGCAAATTCGATTTTGTCTTGAGGGCGTGTGCCGCTCCACCGCCTTTGCTAGCATGAAACCGATGCAGAGTGCTCGCGCGCAGGCCAAGTTCATTCCTCTGGCTGAGCCGTGCTTTCCCCCAACATACGGAGACGCTATTCGTGACCAGTTCCTCTCCGGATTCATCGGCCCAGGCCGTGCGACTCGGGAGTTTGCCGAATCGCTGGCGGCGTTCGTGGGTGCAACGAAGTGCGTTCTGACCACCAGCGGCACCGTATCCTTGAGTGTGGCCGCCAAGGCGCTTGAGCTGAAGCCGGGCGACGAGATCCTGGTGCCCGCATATGGAGTCATCTCGACAATTAACGGCTTCGCCTCGATTGGACTCTGCCCAAAACTGGTGGATATTGATCCTGGGACTGGTTGCATGTCCGTCGCGAAATACGAAGAAGCAATCTCGCCGCGCACCAAGGCAGTGTGTTTCGTGAACTTTTCTGGCTATACCGGCGAGAACCTCGTCACAATTGCCCGCGAATCCGCAGAACGCCGTATCCCCCTGATTGAAGATTCCGCCTGCGCGTTGGGGCAACGTTATCGAGGCCGTGCGGCCGGCACATTTGGAAACATCGGGATATTCTCATTCAGCGTGCCGAAGGTTCTGACAACCGGACAGGGCGGAGCGCTCGTGACAGATGACCCGCGGCTCTACGACAATGCTGCGGCTTTTATCGATCAGGGGGATATCGAGTGGCGGAAGACGAACTTGAATCGCAGTGTCGGCACGAACCTCCGGTTTAACGACCTCCAAGCTAGTCTGGGGCTTTGCCAAATGCGAGACCTTGCCGCGCGCCTCGAACGGCGCCGAAAATCGTTCGCCGCTCTGGAAGCGGGGTTACCCGGCAGACTGTACCGGGTGCCGGGCGACGAAGCTCCTCTTCACAACATCGTGTTTACCGCGGAGCCGGACCGGTTGGTCGCGGCCTTAGAGCAAAGCGGTATTCAAGCGGTTCGCCAATACCGTACAATTTCGCAGCACCCGGCATACAAAGATCTCGCTCGCTGTCGATTCCCGAACGCCGACTACTGGACGGACCACGCCGTTTTTCTCCCGTTTGGCATGAGCTTGACTCCTGAAGATTCGGAACGCATCGCAGACGCTGTTTTGCGGTCTGGGGTGCCCATCGAGTCGTTGGCGGACGAAGGTTAACGATATGAGAGTGGTCGTAACGGGTGGCGCCGGATATGTCGGCTCCGTGGTGAGCACACAACTGCTGGCTGCGGGAATGCAAGTTTGTGTCTTCGACCGGCTGGTATATGGCGGCGAATCCCTTCTCGCGTGGGCAGGTCATCCCTGTTTTCATTTGGTACCGGGCGATGTACGAAACGGCCAAATGATCCGGCGGGCTCTGGCCGGAGCCTCGGCGGTCGTTCATCTTGCCGCGATCGTGGGCGAGCCGGCCTGTGCTGTGGATCCGAATGCGGCGTGGGATATCAACTATGTCGGGACACAGCAGACGCTAGCTGCTGCCTCGGAGTGCAGTGTCGAACGCGTTATTTTTATCAGTACGTGCAGCAACTATGGCGTATCCGCCACAAATGGCCTTGCGGATGAGACAGTCCCTCTCAATCCCCTCTCCCGCTACGCAGAATCCAAGGTGCAGGCAGAGAGTTTGGTCCTGGAGAACTTGGGCATTCCGTGCCCTTCAGTCTTGCGCTTCGGAACTATCTGCGGCCTGTCGCCGCGAATGCGGTTCGATCTCTTAGTCAGCGAAATGGCTCGATGCGCCGCTTTAGGGGAGCCCCTCCGGATTTTTGCGCCCGATGCCTGGCGTCCTTTCCTGCACGTTCGCGACGCGGCACGCGCAATCTTACATTGCCTTTCCATGCCGTATGAAAGCTTACGAGCCAGGGTTTTTAACGTAGTTGGTGAAAACTATCAAAAAAGGGGGCTTGTCCAGCTTGTCCGGAAGCATTATCCTGACGCATCGGTGGAAATCGCGGAAAAAGAACCCGATCTGAGGGACTACCGCGTAAGCGATGAGCGAATCAGACGAGAGCTTGGATTTGCTCCGCGGTGGACGGTGGAAGAGGCGTTTGTGGAAACTGCTGAGGCGGTGGCCTCGGGAGTGTTCCGGGATCCCAAATGGCCGGGGCACTCTGCTGTCCCTCTCAACCTTCTCTAAGTCTCCGATAAGCAGTCCGCCACTTTGCGCTCGGCGGCCAGGGTGCTACATTGGCAGGGAAGTTTACCATGCAGATTTCGGTTTTTGGCCTTGGCAAAGTCGGAATCACTTTATCAGCCTGCTTGAGTGCCGTCGGCAATAAGGTGATTGGGGTCGATGTGGATCGGGACCTCGTCGCACGGCTCAATTCCGGCGCCTTTCATGCGTGTGAACCCGGGGTAATGGAGCGGTTGGCAACTGCGGGTCCGGAGAATTTTACAGCGACGACTGATGTGGCCCGCGCTGTCCACGCAACCGACGTGAGCTTCGTGGTCGTTCCCACGCCGAGCAATGTTCTAGGTGGCTTTTCCCTCCGCTATGTATTGAGGGCGTGCCGCGGAATCGGCTCCGCTGTGCGATCAAAACCGGGGCACCACGTGGTCGCGGTTGTTAGTACTATGCTCCCCGGATCGAGCGATCTCCGTGTAATTGCCTGCCTGGAGGAGACTTCTGCACGGAAGATTGGCGAAGGACTAGGCTATTGCTATAACCCTTCATTCATTGCACTTGGTGAGGTCGTCAAGGGCATCGAAAGGCCGGATTATGTGCTCCTCGGCGCAGCGGACCAGCAGTCCGGCGACACTGTTCTCGCTGTCCATCGCACGATCATGCGCGACACAGCGCCAATTGCCCGCATGTCGCCGGTTGAAGCCGAAATTACCAAGATCGCATCGAACACTCACGAGACGATGAGAGTCTCCTTCGCCAATATGCTGTTTTCTGTCTGCTCCGAAGTACCTGGCGCGAATGTCGACCGCATCACAGAGGCTTTGGCCCATCGTATGGGACGACGATTCTTCAAGGGAGCAGTACCCTATGGCGGACCTTGCTGGCCGCGCGACAATGTGGCATTCTCCGTGTTCATGGAAGCGATTCATACTCCCAGCCGGATGCCCCGTGCCGTCGACCTCTTTAATGAAGAACACGGCCGCTATGTGCTTCGGAAGATTCTTTCTCTCACTCACGCTGGCGAAATGGTCGGCATTCTGGGGTTGGCCTATAAACCCGGCACGCCGTCCATCGACCGTTCTTTCGCCCTCGACCTCGCGACTTGGCTCTCGCAGGCAGGGCGCTGCGTACTAGGCTGGGATCCGCTAGCGGCATCCGAGGCACAGCGCGTAATGGGTGACCGAATGACCGGTGTTTCCTCTGCAGAAGAGTGCGTCCGAAGGTGCAAAGCCGTCATTATCGTCAACCCTCTTCCGGAGGTGAGCGAAATAGACTGGTCACAGGCTGGCGAGGCCATCGTAATTGATTGTTGGCGTTGCCTGCCTGCTCGTGCTGTCGCGCAACTTCATCATTATGTTCCGCTAGGCCAAGGCCCTGATCGGAACCTTACGACATGGATGCAACAGGCGGTCGGTGAATACTTCGATCTGCTCACTGACTGATGCGAGCGCCGTTTAATCACCTTGGGAGCTGCCTCGGCCTGTGATTCGTCGGGACCCGATTCACATTCTCAAAACAGTGGTTTGGCGCCGCCGATCAGCTTACCGTTTGAAGCGCGGGAGGCCTCTGATATCCCTGGTGCTGGCCGTGAAAAATGGACTTCCCCATCTAAGAAAGACAATCGAAGCTGTGCAACGTCAGACCTACAGGCGGTTCGAACTCATTGTTCAAGACGGGGGGTCGACCGACGGTAGTCTCGAGTTTCTCCAGTCGATTCGAGACCTCCCGAAGTTGAAGGTCGCCTCCGAACCCGACGGCGGCATTGGCCAAGCATTTAACCGGGGGATCTCACGTTCCAGCGGCGATATCGTTGCGTTCGTTTCCTGTGACGAGTTCTTTGACGACGACGCGTTGGAGAAGGCGGTCGGGTGGTTTATGCGTCAGCCGGAGGCCGCGGCGATCTACGGTTCCGTGCGACTGATAGATACAGACGACCGAATCGTGCAGGTTTTCGTCCCATCCGCGTTTGAGCTGAACGGCGTACTCCACAATGAGATAGTCCCCCCGATTGCTGCGGCTTTCTTGAATCGAGCCAGAATCGGCGACAACCTCTATTACGACGAAACTCTGAAGACTTGCCCGGATTATGATTTTTGGATCCGCGTGGGACGCACATGCAGCCCTGGTGCAATCGTGCAAATACAGGACCCCATTGTAGTGGCGCGGGCAGACCGCGCAAGCATGTCGTACAGGGCCGAAAGCTTCGATCAGTTTTGCAAAGATAAGTTGTTAATACTGGAACGGTACCTTGGGGGCTCAGAGAATCGCTCCAGAGATTCCGATTTGCGCAAAACAGCCGCCGCCGGAATTCTTACCTGGGCCGCCGAGAACGTGTTCTCTTTAGAGGGAGCTTCCCCAGCTTTTTTTCGCTGGTGCGAGCAAGCTGCTGCGCTTTATCCAAATTCCGATCGCCTGCGGAGGTTAGGAAGAAGGACGTTGGCTTTTGAAATCGACACAGAGTCAGGGCGACTTCTGCCAAATCCGAGCCCACAGCCGTCCGACCCGCCTGCGCAAGCCTGGGCGGCTCAAGAACTAGTACATCTGGAGCAGATCTCCGTCTTGCCTCATTGGCATGGTGCCAGTGTGGAGAAGACAGACGCGCTGCGGGTCAAAACGGGGGAGCAGCCGTGGTCGTATGCTGCCCAAATCCCTCTCCATTTGGGTCAGCGCATGCGCAGAGACTGGTGGTATTGGGTTCGGCTCGATGTGAAAGCCGTCTCGGGGCAAGTTGGTCTCTCCGCGATGGTCGATGATCAGCTATCCGATGAGCACTTTATCGGCCCAGAAGAAGGGAGAAGACATCTCTTTGTCAGAATCGGAGCTTCGAGCACCAGCGCGGTGATCATTCGGAACGCCTCACTTCCTGGGTCGTCCGTTGTGGACATTTTCGACGCAAGGGTCGACTGTTGCCAGCGGGCCGGCGCGAATGGTGACTATCAAGGCTCCGCGGTATCATAAAGAATCTGGATCGAATATGAGCGTTTCGCCGCCCCAGGATGTCACGGTCGAAACCGTCCGGAACTATTGGAACACCCGCCCCTGCAACATCCGGCACTCTGCGAAGCCCGTCGGCACCAAAGAATATTTCGACGAAGTGGAGGCGAGGAAATACTTCGTCGAACACCATATACCAGGCTTCGCCGATTTTGAGCGTTGGCGTGGCAAGAAGGTTCTGGAGATCGGGTGCGGCATCGGAACCGACACGATCAACTTTGCGCGTCATGGAGCTTTGGTGACCGCCGTCGACCTGACGGAAAGGTCGCTGGAAGTGGCCCGCCAGCGAGCTCGTGTGTTCGGGCTGGAGGATCGCATCCGCTTCATTCAGGCGAATGCCGAGGAGCTGAGCTCGGCTGTTCCCGTCGAATCCTATGACCTGGTTTACTCTTTTGGCGTGATCCATCACACGCCCCAGCCGGAGCGCGTTCTGGACCAGATACGCAATTACGTCAGACCCGGCGGCACCGTGAAAATCATGGTATACAACCGCTGGTCCTGGAAGGTACTCTGGATTCTGTTTGTGTATGGGAAGGGACAGTTCTGGAAACTGGATCGGCTCATCGCACGGTATTCCGAAGCGGAGACTGGCTGCCCAGTAACCTACAGCTACTCGCGGCGCGAAGGCCGGCAGCTTCTCGAAACGCATGGTTTTCGAGTAAATGGCTTGTTTGTCGATCACATCTTTAGCTACAAAATCCCGGAATATGTCCACTACCGCTATAAGATGGTATGGTATTTTCGCTGGCTGCCACACCACGTATTCCGGCTGCTCGAACGCTGCGTCGGGTGGCACCTCTGTCTGACGGCCGAACCGCGCTGACGCGATGTCCGAACTAACACC